>ERZ767114.1050-NODE-1050-length-13791-cov-2.580939_pt1 | contig 13791 bp, 10 predicted proteins | sample MGYA00374952_ERZ767114 | MGnify/ENA primary metagenome ERZ767114 (study PRJEB28939, sample SAMN06267156) | marine metagenome | isolation source: Columbia River Estuary | place: USA:Columbia River Estuary, USA | collected 2012-05-05 ...
TGGTGTCCCCGCTGGAGTGCTTGAGCTGCAGGAGTTGAATGCCCTCGTCCTGCCAGTGCCACTGCCCGACCCGCTCTTCACTAGGACACCGAGCGTGAGGCGTCCGGACATTGTTTGGAATCATCGTTGGGAACACGATAAGGGTCCAGAGCGGCTCTTGGAAATTGTCCAGGCCTATGTTGCGTCCGGACTGCCCGGTAAATTCCACCTGGTGGGTCAGCAGTTTCGGACGGTACCACCGGCGATCAGTGAAGCGATCGCGCTGCTGACGGCGCACCAATTGCTGGGAGCGCTAGGATACATCGAAAGCCTTGCGGAGTATCACGCGCTCTTAGCCCAAAGCGAGTTTGTCTTATCAACGGCGGATCATGAGTTTCAAGGTTTGGCTGTGATGGAGGCGATGGCGCTGGGCTGTCTGCCGGTGGTCCCTGACGCCTTGGTTTATCCTGAATATGTCCCGGCAGAAAGTCGCTATACAACGGCTGCCGAGGCTGTGCAGCGCTTTTCGCACCCAGCTCGCTACGCGCCCAGCGATTGCGTGGCCCCAATGGCGTTTCAGGCTCAGACCGAATCTTGGCGGGATTTGTTTTTAAGATCGGTGTAAGCCCGCGCCGCGCAACCTCCTTATGCCAGTAAGGCATGCCGCAAAAACCTTTGTTGCACAATCTTGTCTAGCAGGTGACTGATGAGCCGGCGCGCTAAGCGGTAATGATGACCCGAATGGCATCCAGGCGCGGCGAGACCTGATCTAAAAAAGATAAACCGGCCGCGCGTTTTTCTAGGGTCTGATCGACCTCTTCTTGTGACACTGCCGGATTATGTCGGGCTAAATGAGCAAGCCGATCATGGGCCGCCTCCTGACGCGCGTTGAAGGTTTTGCCCGCCGCTTGTATTTCAACCATGGTTTGCGCCTCAGCCAAGGTACCGGCGAACTGCAGCATGGATTCGATCTGAGCGCGCTGCAATCCAATGAGCTTTGCTAAGGGCTCGGGTTTAGCAGGTAGCGCATCAAGCAGGGGGTCAAAGTCAAAGCGAGGCGTCAGATCAATTGGACCTGGCGCAATGATAAAGCGTAAAAACGGTTGTTCGAGATGCTGCTGGAGCTCCAAGCTAGGGGGCGCGGCGCAGTCTAGGCGGTATAGACATTCAACCAATAGGGTGCCGGCGGGTAGCGCGGGCCGTTTAATGAGGCTGACACACGCATTCCCGATTTGATCGGATAACATTCGGTCGAGCGCTTGGTTTACGAGGGGATGCTCCCAAGTTAGAAACTGTACATCTTCTCTGGCCAGTGCGGTTGCACGATCGAGTGTGTAGGCAATCCCTTCTTCGGCTATTTCCGGGTATTGCAGGTGACCTTGAGACTCCGCGCTCACGGTGCTGCGGGTTTGAAGCAGGGCCGTTGGCTTGACCAGCTGAACCTGACTCGACAAAGGCTCGAGTTCGAGTCCAAAGAAGCTGAAGGAATCACTCAGGTAATTCGACAGGGGTTTTTGCGCCTCTGCGTCAGATAGCGCTTGGGTAATTCGGTCGCCATCCAAAGCGTCAAAGCTTGCGAACTCGAGTAATAAATCCCGTCCTTGCTCAAGTTTGGTTTGCAGAGTGGTCACCAATTGTTGGGTTTCGCTGATCAGTTTTTCCAGCGCCGTTTGATCGGTTGCTAGGGGAAATTGGTGCCGGAGTTGTTGATGCGCCTCGGCGCCGGCGGGATTCGGCGCGCGAAACAAATCCAAACCGCGATGAAACCAGGCGAACCGGCGGGCAAGTTCAGAGTTTTGAGGACAAGGAATGTGAATGGTCACGGGCTCGATCTGACCAATTCGGTCCAATCGTCCGATCCGTTGTTCGATCAGATCGGCTTGATCCGGCAGGTCAAACATGACGAGCTGGTGGGCGAATTGAAAATTACGGCCCTCTGAGCCTATCTCTGAACAGACGAGCACTTGAGCCCCTTGATCGGGATCCGCGAAATACGCCGCTGAACGATCTCGCGCAATCAGGTCAAGGCCTTCATGAAAACAGCTGCTCTTGAGGCCAAGGCCAAGTCTTAGGTGTTTTTCAACCATCAGGGCTGACGCGGCGGTATGACAAATCACCAAGAACTTATCCGAGCTGCTGCCAATCAATTGACCGAGCCAGGTCAGTCTCGGGTCAGTTGCCGTAATCCCGCTCGAATCAAAGCCGTCGCTGCCGGCAGGCAAGCTGGGTAGTTCAGCCGGTCGGACCCGACGCTCGGTCAGACCCAAAACCTGGGCCCGACGGTTGCGAAACATCGCTTGGGCAGGACCATAGTGATCGAGTAATTGATGCAGTAAGGCGGCATCGCTGAGGGTGTTGGGGGCATTAAGGCGTCCGGCCAGAGCATCCCGTGCTGCCGGTGAGGCGGCAGTATCGGCCTGCCAAGTTTGAATCAAGTCGGCAAGTTCTGTGTAACGGGCTTGTTCAAGAAGAAAGTCGTCGAAGCGGTTGAAGCGAATTGGGTCGAGTAATTGCAGTCGACCAAAATGACCCTCAAGACCAAATTGCTCGGGTGTGGCGGACAGCAATAAAAGGCCGCGGGCCTGTTGGGCTAATTCGCTGGCCGCAAGGTAGGCGTCGCTCGGGGCCGCTTGCGTCCACTGCAGGTGATGGGCTTCATCGATAATGATCAGGTCCCAGGGGCAGGCTAGGGCTTGCTCAAGCCGCGAAGGATGATCTAAAAAGAGATCCAAGGTGCTGATGACCAGCTGTTGGGCCTCGAAGGGATTGAGCGCCGATGCGTTGATCGGCGCGTCTTCCAGTTTTGCCTCAGGCTGCTGCCTGGATTGTGTCGTCGGCGGTAAGCCGTGCTCAGCTGATAACGGATCGTGTGCTGTCGTATCTTCATTGATCGGTCCATAGGCATCCTCTGCCGCTGGATCGTCGATCCTGGATCGATTTTGGTCCTCAATTGCCGCACAACGAGCATCGTCGAGCACCGTAAATTCAAGATTAAATCGCCGGATCATCTCAACCAGCCATTGCACCTTCAAGGGTTCGGGCACCAGGATCATGACCCGTGAACCGCGTCCGGTTTGGAGCATTTGGGTCAGCACCAAACCGGCTTCAATGGTTTTGCCTAAACCCACTTCGTCGGCTAGCAGCGCCCGGGGCGTTTCCCGCTGGGCCAGTTGGTGGGCGATATAGAGCTGGTGTGGCAAAAGCGCTGTTCTAGGGCCAAGTAAGCCTCGAAAGGGTTGCTGGGCGAGTCTTGCCGCCTGTTTGAGGCTCTGATGTCGCAAATTAAAGGCCTCATTCGGATCGATTTGATTGAGAAATAATCGATCTTGGGGCTTACTAAATTGTAGCGTGGCGTCCAGTTCTGTTTCAGGAAGGTCTACCGGCCCGCTTGGGGCGTGATAACGATAAAAGAGCAAGCCATCGACCTCAAAACTGGCCTGAACCTCGAAGCGAGCGCCAGCAAGGGTTCTAAGGGTATCGCCTTCATGAAACCGGGCGCGCACAAGAGGCGCATCCGCTTTGGCGTATTGCCGATTGGTTTCAGCGGCTGCAAAGGCGCACGTGACGGTTCGATGGTCGGTTTCCAATATTAGACCAAGGCCCAATTCGGGCTCGCTGCGACTGACCCAACGCTGCCCTGGTTTAAATTCTTCCATGCTTCGGTAATACTCCGGGAGTTAAAAAAGATCGAGGATGACTATGAACGACCAAACTCAAGTTGAGATCGAAGCGCAAGCGTTTAGACGGTTACTTGCGCATTTAGACGAGCACAAAGCGGTTCAAAATATCGATTTGATGAACCTGGCGGGGTTCTGTCGAAACTGTTTGAGCAAGTGGTATCGCACAGCGGCTGAGGATAAAGGAATCGCTTTGGATTATGAAGCGGCGCGTGAGCGAATTTATGGCATGCCCTATGCCGATTGGAAGGCGTTGTACCAGACGCCGGCAAGCGGGGAACAAAGCGCTGCGTTTGATGCGAAAACCAGTGATCCGACCTAAACTGCCATTTTGGCCTTGATGGCGGCGTGGCTTTCATAGTGCGCAAGCGTGAGGTCTGCCAGTTCAAAATCATCGATTGTGGTCTGCCCCCGGTCTTTAATGACAAGGGTCGGGCTGGGCAGCGGCGCACGTTGGAGTTGCGCCTTCACCTGCTCGACGGCATCGAGATAGATGTGTGCATTGCCAATGGTGTGAATGAACTCGCCGGCGACGAGTCCCGTTACCTTCGCAACCAAATGTAATAGCAGCGCATAGGAGGCAATGTTGAACGGCACACCCAGGAACATATCCGCCGAGCGCTGATACATCTGTAATGACAGGGTGTTGCCGGCGACAAAAAACTGGAAAAAGTTATGGCAGGGCGGTAACGCGACCTGATCAGGATCAATCTCGGCAGGATTCCAAGCATTCACAATAATACGCCGGGAATTCGGGTTGTGTCGGATCAGTTCAATAGCATCGGCGAGTTGGTCGATTACGCGGCCAGAAGGCGATTGCCAAGCCCGCCATTGAACGCCGTAGACGCGCCCCATGTCGCCATCGTTCTCGGTCAGCCCGAGACGCGCTAAATAGTCCGCATAGTTTGCGTCCCAAATTTTATTTTGGGGATATACTTTTTTGAGGTCATCGATCTTGCTTGAGCCCGAAATAAACCACAAAAGCTCGGAGGCCATCACCTTCCAGGCTAATTTCTTTGTGGTCACAGCGGGGAACCCATCTCGCAGGTCATAGCGCGCGTGCAGCCCAAAATAGCTGAGAGTCCCAACACCGGTGCGGTCATCGCACTGGGAGCCATGCTCTAGTACTTGCTTGAGCTGTTGAAGATAAGTCTGCATGAGTTTGCGTTACAGTGGGGCGCTTAGCCGCACTTAGAATCTCCGCAGTTCAGGCAGGTCATGCAGCCATCCATCATGACCATCGCGGTCGTCAGGCATTTCTGGCAAAGCTGTGCGCCTGGCGGGAATGCGTTTGACTCAGTTTCGGCTGGCTCAACGCCTTCGGCTTGCGCGCGCTTTTCATTCATCATCGCGACGTGCTCACTCGACAACGCTTGGTCCTTGATAAGGCCAATCCTGCGCATATGACGATCCAATACTTCTCCGATCTCGGCGACAAGTGACGGCATAAACCGGCCGCCTTTTTTGAAATACCCGCCCTGTGGATCAAAGACCTGCTTAAGCTCCTCAACCATAAAGGTGGCATCGCCCCCCTTTCGGAAAACCGCTGAGATCACCCGCGTCAGCGCAAGGATCCATTGGAACTGATCCATGTTCTTGGAATTGATAAAGATCTCGAACGGCACTTCTTGCTCGTGTTCTGTACCGCTATTGAGCACCATATTGTTAATCGTGATGTACATCGCGTGATCAGACAGCGGTGTTTTGATCTTATAGGTATAGCCTTTGAGCTCGTCCGGCCGCTGCACTTCTTCGTGCATGGTTTCTCGGGTGGGAGCAACTTTCGCGATCGGCTCATCTTTCTTTTTAATCGAAAAGCCGATGATATTCTTAGAGATTTTAACAGCCATTTTCGTCCTCTACAGTCATTGAGTGGCTCTGATTTGGGCGCCACTGTGGTGATCCTATGCCAATTGTCCACGTGCACCTACGGCAAGGGTTTATGCCATTAAACCCAGGCCTTCAGCGCATGCCGTTATCTTAAAATTTCCCGTAGTAACCTTCTTTCATTGCGTCAAAAAGGTTTGCGGCAGAATGGAGTTCACCGTCGTATTCGATTTCCTCGTTGCCCTTGAGTTCAACCACTTCGCCATCATCGAGCTCGAATTGATAGGTTGTGTTTTCAAGGTCTTGCTCTTTCACCAAGACGCCTTGAAACGCTTCGGGGTTAAACCGAAAGGTCGTGCAACCCTTAAGGCCCTGCTCGTACGCGTACAGGTAGATGTGCTTAAAGTCCTCATAAGGGTACTCGGTCGGCACATTCGCTGTTTTCGAAATGCTGGAGTCGATCCACTTTTGCGCAGCAGCCTGAATATCCACATGCTGAATCGGGGAGATGTCGTCGGCCGTAATAAAGTAGTCAGGCAGTTGGTGGTCCGGATTATCGGTGTAGGGCGCCGCATCCGGATTGACCATTGCGTTATAGGCCAATAACTCGAAAGAGAAGACGTCGACTTTTTCTTTCGACTTCTTGCCTTCGCGAATGACGTTTCGTGCGTAGTGATGGGCAAAGCTGGGCTCAATACCATTACTGGCGTTATTCGCCAGCGATAGGCTAATGGTACCCGTTGGGGCAATTGAGCTGTGGTGTGTGAAACGACACCCGTGCTCGATGAGGTCGTCGATCAAGCCAGTGTTCTCAGTTGCAATTTTTTGCATGTAACGAGAATACTTCGCGTGGAGCACGCGCCCAGGCAATTTATCGCCAAGCTTGATGCCGTCTTCGACCATCTCGGGTCGCAATCGCAGCATTTCGCCGGTGACCTCGAAGATCTCATCCATAATTGGGGCGGCGCCTTTTTCCTTCGCCAATTCGAGCCCGGTTTGCCAGCCCACGAGAGCGAGTTCCTTGGTTACGCGCTCGGTGAAGGCAACCGATGCGGGATCCCCATAGCTCATGCCCATCATGGTGATGGCAGAACCAAGCCCTAAGTAACCCATGCCATGCCGACGTTTACGTTCAATCTCATGGCGCTGTTCCGGCAGCGGAAGACCATTTATTTCAACCACGTTATCCAGCATACGGGTAAAAATAGCGACGGCTTCACGGAAGGTCTCCCAATCGAAGTCAGCGTCTCCGTTAAAGGGTCGTTCAACAAAGCGGGTCAGGTTGACCGAGCCAAGCAGGCAACTGCCGTAAGGCGGCAGTGGTTGCTCACCGCAAGGATTGGTTGCACGAATATTTTCGCAAAACCAGTTGTTGTTCATCTCATTGACCTTGTCGATCAATATAAAACCCGGTTCCGCAAAATCATAGGTCGAGGCCATGATCATGTCCCAGAGGCGCTGGGCTTTTACGGTCTTGCTGACTTTACAGGCAACAAGGCCCGCATCATTGGTGACGTACTTTGCTTTTGCTGGAAACTCGCGCCAGAGTACTTGCGAGGGATCATCCAAATCCAATTGATCTGATTCAAGTTCGCTTTGCGTGATCGGGAACGATAAGGCCCAATCGGTATCGTTTTTAACCGCTTCCATAAATTCAGCGGTGATCAGCAGGGATAAATTAAATTGACGGAGTCTTCCGTCTTCGCGTTTGGCTTTGATGAAGTCCATTACATCGGGGTGACCGATTTCGAAGGTTGCCATTTGCGCGCCTCGTCGCCCCCCAGCGGACGAGACGGTAAAGCAGGTCTTGTCATAAATATCCATGAAAGACAGAGGCCCTGACGTGTAGGCGCCGGCGCCCGACACGTAGGCGCCTTTGGGGCGCAAGGTCGAAAATTCATAGCCAATGCCGCAGCCCGCTTTTAAAGTGAGTCCCGCTTCAAGATTCTTTTGCAGGATATCTTCCATGGAATCAGAAATAATGCCGGAGACCGTGCAGTTAATCGTTGATGTGGCTGGTTTGTGCGCCTGGGCACCGGCGTTTGAGGTGATCCTACCTGCAGGGATGACACCATGACGCAGCGCCCACAGGAATTTCTCATACCAGTCTTGGCGGATGTCTTTCGCTTCGACTTCAACCAAGGCTTTTGCCACCCGTTGATAGGTTTGATCGATATTTTCATCGATGCGCTCGCCTTGTTTACTCTTTAAACAGTATTTGTTTTCCCAGATGTCGAGTGAGGTTGGCTGAAGCTTGATTTCGTTCACGTTAGCGGGAATGGCTTTGAGATCAGTTTTTTGGGCTGTGGAATCCATATGTCAATATTGCCTCTCATCAGTTGATGGTAATGGGTCGTTGTTCTGTCTAAGGCCTGTCGCAGGCCGGTCTTCAATTTGTTTGACCAAAGCGGTTTGCCTGCCGCGATGGGATCGCTCCTAAAATAGAGCATCCTTTACTTCAATGCTCTGTGTACCAAAAGTGCTCTGTGTACCAAAAGTGCTCTGTGTACCAAAAGTGCTCTGTGTCAGATCGGTCTGTAAGCGCTTTTGAGGCCGCTTATGAGCACCGCAAATCCTGACGGTATCGTGTGAGGTCATGCCAGCAAAGATTAGCCTAACCTGTGGACGCCCATCAACGGGGTGTGTTGCGCTCAGATTGCTGACTTGACCCTCTTTTGAAGGGTACGGCAGATGCCCTGAGTCGATGGCTTGGAGTCCTAAAAGCCCAGATATTGTGCTACACGACCTTTCTGAGCACAAGATATAGTTGCCCTGAAAATACATAAAATGCTAAAAAAAATCAAGAAAAAGGGTCAGGTCTTGCGTAATTTAACCATAATCGCCTGTTTACAGCGTGCCATCTTTCGCGGGACACTCAATCAGAGCATCAATACAACCTTGGGATAAAACGCGATGAATCAGTTGAAGACGAAAGTGGCTATTATTACCGGTGGCGGCAGTGGCATTGGCGCGGCAACTGCGGAACGTATTGCGGAACAAGGCGCCTCGGTGATGGTCACCGATATCAATGGTGATGCCGCGGAACAAACGGCGCGGGTAATACAGCAGCGTGGGCAGTCTGCAAAAGCATTGGCCCAGGATGTGGTCGACCCTGCTGCTTGGGCGGCGGTGTTTACCAAGACCGCCAAAGCCTTCGGCCCAGTCAATGTCTTGGTCAATAATGCCGGCGTCAGCGGGGCCGGTCGGGATCGCTTTGAAGAGCCGGAAGGGCTTGATGCATGGCGGCAAATTATGAGTATCAATCTGGATGCTGTGAATTTGGGTTGCAGAATGGCGATTCAAGAGATGAAGGTGATGGGCGGCTCGATCGTCAATATTTCATCTGTCATGGGGTTGGTGGGGGGCGCGGGCCCAGCCTATAACGCCAGTAAAGGCGGCGTTCGGCTGCTGACTAAGTCGATTGCGAGCTATTGTGGACGGATGGGTTATCCGATTCGGTGCAACTCGGTGCATCCCGGTTATATTTGGACGCCAATGGTCCGTCAGATTGCTGAGGTTCATGAAGAGGTCGAAACCGAAGAGGCGTTACAGGAAATGTTACTACTGCAACACCCTATCGGCCGTTTGGGGGAGCCCGATGATATTGCCAACGGTATTCGGTTTTTAATCTCAGATGAGTCCAGCTTCATGACCGGTAGTGAGTTGGTCATCGATGGCGGCTATACCTGCGTTTAAGCGACCTGCGTTTAGGCGGCGCCGTTTGACGAAGCGATAGCCTTTTAGCAAGCAGTATGGTTTCATCCGAAGAAATCTTGGCGACGGCGATGCCGTAATGGCCTTAAGTCCTGCCTTGTCCAAGACAAAGGAGGGCTTTAAATCATAATCTTGAAAATGTGAATGGAGTTCGCGCATGCACCTATCCCAGATAGCCTCACAAAACCCCGATAAGCCGGCCTATATTATGGCGGGCAGCGGCCAAACGGTGACCTATGAAGGGCTTGAGGCCGGATCAAACCAATTGGCGCAGCTGTTTCGGTCGTTAGGGCTCATGCGCGGTGATCACATTGCCATTCTCCTCGAGAATCATGCCTTGTTCCTGCAAATCTGTGTTGCTGCGCAACGTGCTGGAATCTATTACACCGCGATCAGCTACCGACTGCAGTCCGATGAAGTGGAATACATCGTGAATGATTGTGGCGCACGGGTGTTCATTACCTCGATTGATCGTCGAGCAGTGGTTGAGCCTTTAATTGGCCGCCTAGAAAATTTGGATCAGTTTTTTATGCTCGATGGCGTGATTGCTGGGTTCGAGTCGTTAGAAGCAGCGATGCAGAACCAGTCCACTCAGATGATTGAGGACGAAAGTATCGGCACGTCTATGCTGTATTCTTCGGGAACAACCGGGCGGCCCAAAGGGGTCTACCGCCAGTTACCTGAAGGCGTCTGGGGCGAAGAAGATGCCGGCGCGATGTTTCGAGCCCTGTACCAGGCCCAAGAAGACAGCATCTATCTCACCCCGGCGCCGCTTTATCATGCGGCGCCTCTCACCTTTACCATGGCGTTCCTATTAGGGGGCATGACTTGTGTCGTGATGGAGCATTTTGAAGCAAGTGCCGCTCTAGCAGCCATCGAAACCTACCGCGTGACACATTCCCAGTGGGTGCCGACCATGTTCATCCGGATGTTGAAGCTCGATGATGCTGAGCGCTTGAAATACGATGTGTCGAGTTTGGTGTGCGCAATCCATGCGGCAGCGCCGTGCCCGGTTCCAATAAAAGAACAAATGATCGAATGGTGGGGGCCGATTATCTACGAGTACTACGCCGGCTCAGAGGGCAATGGCTTTGTTGCCATCAATTCCGAAGAATGGTTGGCACATAAGGGTTCCGTTGGGCGCGGCCTGACGGCGGTTTTGCACATTTGCGATGATGCGGGCGATGAAGTGCCTGTTGGTCAGTCTGGCACCATTTACTTCGAAGGTGGTGGGGATTTTGAGTATCACAATGATGCTGAGAAAACCGCTGAGTCCAGGCACCCGCAGGGTTGGTCAACCTTGGGAGACGTCGGGTATCTCGACGAAGAAGGCTTTCTGTATTTGACCGACCGTAAAAGCTTCATGATCATCTCTGGCGGCGTCAATATTTACCCTCAGGAAACAGAAAACCTGTTGGTTACCCATCCGAAAGTAATGGATGTCGCGGTTTTTGGCGTGCCGAATGAGGAGTTTGGCGAAGAAGTGAAGGCCGTCGTTCAGCCTAAATCTTGGTCGGATGTAGGCCCTGAACTCGCCGCGGAGCTGATGGAATTTTGCCGCGAGAATATCTCGCACATTAAATGCCCTCGATCCGTAGACTTTGAGCAAGAGCTGCCGCGTCATCCCACGGGCAAGCTCTATAAGCGCTTACTCAAAGATCGGTATTGGGCCGAGCACGGGAAATCAATCTAAGGCCAAGCAGGCGCTATCGCCTCAGCGGTTTTTGAGTAAGTTGGCCGGAGAGAATTGGTCTGTCAGGATGGGGGCTGTCTGGTCCCAGTCTGCGCGCTTATTGAGGTATTTCGGAAAGCTCTCGATAGCAATACCGAACCGTGTCAGCGCCGGCGCTAAAGCGCGCGCATTGGTCTCGAGGGTTTCGCGGTCTGGCAGTCCTGCAGGCCGGGCAATGATGACCCGATTGCCACTAGCAGGCAGTTTAAAGTTAAAAAAATCTTTAAACACTGCTTTGTAAGTCTGTGATTCATAATCATAAAGTTGGGAAGAAGAGAAGGTGTTGGCTACCACGACGCCGCCCTCAGATAAAAGGGCGCGCGTTTCCGCCAGGAATTCTCGGGTCATCAGATGCTCAGGAATATACTCTCCGGTAAACGCATCCAGAATCACCAAATCGTACTTCGAGCCTAGGCGCGCCGCGCGCTTAATGAAGACCCGCGCATCTTGCACCGCAACATTAAGCTGATCGTTTGCTTTAAAATTGAAGAAGCCCTCAGCAACCCGAACAACGGCGGCATCGATTTCAACCACGTCGATTTGGGCCGTGGGATACAGCGCATTGAGCGCAGTCGGTAAAGTGCCTCCGCCTAAGCCAACGATGAGAATCGAGCTGGGATTGGGTTGCAGCAGCAGCCCGCCAAAGGTCATTCGGACATAGGAAAACACCACGCGATCCGGGTTCTCGGTATCAAAACAGGACTGTCGCCGATCGTCCCGGCGGACGGCGAACACCAAGCAGCGGTCATCGCCTTTTTGCTGGATTTCGATGTTTTGGTAGAGGGACTTCTCTCGATGAATAACCTCGCCCACTGCGTTGCCCATACACAGCAGGCAGACAAGCGCGAAAACCCCAACGCGGCTCATGGGCGCCTTCGATTAAAAGCGATGGCAAGGCTTCCAGCGAGCAACAAAACCCCGACCATCGTGATCAAGATAGTATTCATGTCGAACCAAAGCACCAAGTAGAATGACGTCAGCAAAGTGCCTAGGGCGCTGCCGAGAGTCGATACGAAATACAAACCGCCCGCCACTTGCCCGCTGTGCCGAGTGTTATCGACCATCAATCGAACCGAATAGGGTGCGATCATGCCCAATAGCGCGGTTGGAATGAAAAACAAAAGGGTGGATGCCAGTAGCGAGCCATAGCGAGGGTCGTCAATCGCGGAAAAGACCGCATCCATGGCATTGTCAGCGAAAAAGACGATCGGCAATAGGCCAATGGCCGCAAGTAAGAAAAACAAACCATACAGGCCAAGATTGGGTTGATTGATCGATAAGCGTCCGCCAATGAGGTATCCCATAGCCAGAGCCACCATAAAGATGCTGATAATACTGCCCCAGACGTAAATGCTGCTGCCAAAGTAGGGCGCCAGGATACGACCGCCGAGTAGTTCCACCGACATAATGATAAAGCCACTGGTGAAGGCAAGCAGCAACACCAGCCAGCCAATGCGCTCTAGTTTTGTTTCTACCTGTTCGTCGGACATACCGCATACCACCTTGTCTTTTCCACAGTATAACCGCTCGGCAAAATGGCGCCAGCAAGCCGACGCACCGCGCGGGCAATCTATGGCATACTGGCGCGGCAAAACCCTAGGACAATCCGCTTTGAAAGCTCTGCTACGCCTCGTTCCCTACATTGCCCGATATCGATGGCAGGTAGTAGTTGGGTTCGTAGGGTTCTTCTTGGCCCGGTTTTTTGAAGTGAGCACGTATTATGGTGTGGCGCTCGGGATCGATGCCATTGGCGCCCTTGTTCAAGAAGAGTCGCTACCGTTTGGTCTTGAAATATGGGAAATCGTTGTCGGCATTGTCAGCGCGGTTGTCCTGCGATTTATCTTTGTCTCGCGGGCGAGGCGGGCCTTCCGGCTCGTGGGGCAGAAGGTGTCCTTTGATCTGCGTGAGCAACTCTTCGCCAGCGTTTTGGTTCAAGGGCCTGCGTTTTTTGGGCGTATTGGGGTCGGAGATTTGATGACCCGTGCGATCCAAGATATCTCGCTAGTCCAACGCCTAATTGCCTTCGGTTTAATCCAAGTCGTCATCATGGTGTATGCGCCGCTGTTTGGTATGACGGCGATGCTGTTCAAGTCAGTGAGCCTGACGGTACTGATCTTGCCGCTTCTACCGATTCTATATTTCTACGCGCAGTACGTCGCGACGCAAATGGCCGAGTCTTCCCAGCAAGTGCAGGAATCCTTGTCCATGCTCGCAGCCCACACCCAAGAAAACCTGAGCGGTATTCGGACGGTCCAGGCTCAAGCCCAAGAAGAAAACGAAATAAAACGATTCTTTAAAACCAACAATCAATACGCGTCGGCATTTTATGAGCAAGCCCGAATCAATTCGCTGATGACGGCCTGGACACCTTGGCTCACGGCGCTAGCGCAGCTGGCGATCATTGTTTACGGCGGCAATCTCGTGCTGACCGGAGCCCTGAGTGTGGGCGACCTGATCTTTTTCCTCGCCTGCTTGAACATGTTGTTACAGCCGATTCGAATGGCCGGGTTTTTTATCACGATGGTGGCTCGCGCAAAGGTTGGCGTCGAACGCCTGTGTGAGGTCTTCGATGCGCCGCCCGAGATCATTGACCGCCCAACGGGGGAGGCGCCGGCTTTGATCCGCGGTGCATTTGTGTTTAAGCAGGCGTCTTTTACCTATCCTGGCGCTGTTGTGCCGGCCCTGAGCGATTTGAACTTCAGTATTGAGCGCGGCGAGTCCATTGGCATTGTAGGGCGGGTGGGCTCGGGTAAATCGACGCTGCTAAAACTGTGTACTCGGTTGCTTGAGCTCAATGAGGGCTCGGTTGAGCTGGATGGCGTTCCGATTGATAGTTATGCACTGGCGCAACTGCGATCTCAG
>ERZ767114.1053-NODE-1053-length-13784-cov-4.352667_pt1 | contig 13784 bp, 13 predicted proteins | sample MGYA00374952_ERZ767114 | MGnify/ENA primary metagenome ERZ767114 (study PRJEB28939, sample SAMN06267156) | marine metagenome | isolation source: Columbia River Estuary | place: USA:Columbia River Estuary, USA | collected 2012-05-05 ...
TAACTATGTATGTTATCTTCTTCATCCGGCTTGCCTGATCTTACGTTTGCAAATGGAAGGTGGTAAATCTCTGCGATTCTTGTACCTTCTTTATTCCATATAATGTTTAGTGAATAACCACCAAATAATGTGTAGTCTAAACTGATTCTAGAGAATATCTCGTCAATAGTATCTCCATCAGTATTAATGTATTCTCCGCCATAGTCTACAATACCTTCTCCAAAGATACCATCTTTAATAGCGTCAATACATGTATGATTCATTGCAGAACTATCGTATAAGCCGATTAGTTGCTGTGGGAATAGATTATCTATACCGAACTTAATGTAGTCTTTTCCTCTTTGTTCTTGGATTACAGGTAAGTCTAGCGCTTCGAATTTGCTACCTTTAATACTATATAATCCTTCTGGGTTTGTGTTTCTCATATTATGTTTTAATAATTTGGTCTAAAGTATGTATCTGCCTCACGGTTCTCGTTATCTGAGATATAATCAACCGTACCAGTATCACCTCCAGGCTTTGTAATTATTTTTACAATGTCAGTATAAGGACCTAATGCCCATGTATAATAACCATTATAGTGTTTATCTTCAAAATCTGTTGGTAAGTCTACCATAAATTCTGCGTATCTTGTATTCTCGCTAACAATTGACCAGTTACCAGATGTTACAGTTACTAGTATTTCTTGTGAATATTGTGACTTAAGCGTGAATGTGTCGTTAAGATCTAGTGCTGAAGTAGGATTATTAATGAAAAAGAATGCTTCTTCTGCTGTTATCGTTGTCGTCATACTGTATAATGTGTGTTTCTACTTAGAAATATAAAAAGACTACAAGTTGTAATTCAAAAAAAAAGAGACCCGTTAAGGTCTCTTTCTTATTTATATAATAGTGTCGATTATTAAGCCTCGACGATACTACCAGTAACTTCAAATGATGGAGATTCTTCCATTCCAGAAATTGTTAATTCATATCCGTTTCTGTCACCGTAAGCGGTACCAGATATTGATGAACCTGCTGTCATGAATGCACCTCTTTCAACACCAACGCTAAAGTACTTATCGTTGTTGTCTTTAAATACTACAACCATATCAGTTGCTTGAGCCATCAGTAAAATCTGATCTCTCTTAGCAGCTTCCATTTTGTTGAATATCATTGTAAGAGCTTGGTCATAAAATACAGTACCATTCTCTTGAGATACATTTATAGTTTCGGTAAATGAACTAGTTTGTCTTGGAACGTCAAAATCAAAGAAGTCACCAGGTACAAGGGCTGAACCACCAACAGTAATTGCTGAGATAGTTCCTGAGGATTGTGTAATAGATTCAACTGGTCCGTTAGCGATAAAGATCTTGTCAATACCACCGTTAGAGTCGTTACAATCTAGAGTAAACCCTGCTGTTAAATTGCTACATGCCATAGTTTATACTTTGTTTTTTTAGTTAAAACTAAGGCCCGAAGGCCCTAGTTATTGAATTATGCTAATCCGTTTGTACCGAATTGATCTACCTGAGATACCGCGACCCCGAGTCTCCATTTAGCGATGAATTTTACAACATCTTGTCCTTTGTCAAAAAAGAACTGTACTGTTGAAGCGTCATCTTCTAAACCTGTACCTGCTACAATCATTGAAGAAGGACCTGCTGCTACGTAATCAGAACCTACAAGGCCTGAAGTTTTTACTACTGTAATGTTAGCACCTGGTAATTCGAAAGATCTACCGTCGCCTTGGTCATAGTGGTAATAGTTTTGTGCAACTAATGCTCTACGTAACGTGTTAAAGTTAGCTGGAGACATGATCATAATTAGATCGTCTCTGTCTTTAGATGCTTCGTTGATTGCATCAAAGATGTTTAACGCTTGCTCTACTGCATTAGCTAGTGTGAATGCTGCTGGAGCTGCAGATAAAGTAGCACCGTTAGCTGCTGTTACTTGGTCTTTAATACCAGTTCCAGTACCGTCACCGTCAATTAGGTAAGCTTCGTTATATTTAGAGATTCTTTTCACGTAGTAATCAGCGATTACTTCTTCGAAAGGAACACTCTCTTGGTTTGCTGCCGCAGACATTCTCTGGCTTAACCAGTATTGTCTAAGGTCTTCTGGACATAAGTCCATTTTTACTTGTTTGTCTCTGATAGTGATGTCTACTTGTGAGAAATCTACATTACCAGAAGGATTCCAACCACATGCAAGATCAGCAACGTTTAAGTCACCGTCCATTAAGTTGATTGCTACTGTTCCAGCAGAAAGTCCTGATCTTAAGTCTACATAAGACATTAAGTCAGTTTCTAATACTGCCTTCGCAATTAAATCCATTGATGTTTCATCTGTGTACACACTAAGTGCTGTTAAATCAAATGCCATAATAAATTGTTTTTGTTTTTAATTGTTTGGTTTATTTTCTACTCTTTCTTAATGATACAAGTCTTTCAAATCTTGCTTCAGCTGTAGTAGCTCTGTTTTGTGCCTCTTGTGAGAAGGTGTTGGCAACCTTTTTTGCTGCAGGTTCATCTGCAACTTCGTTAAATCTTGAAGTTAAAACACTAAGTTCTTCTTTAAGTTCTTTAATCTCTTCAGTGTAAGGCTCTAACATACCAGCGATACCTTCCAGTAACCCTTCTACGTCAAAATCTTTTTCTTTTACAATTACTTCTTCTTCCTCTTCGAAAGATTCTTCAGCTTCAGATACTGACTCTTCTTCGCCAGACTTTTCTTCAACGTTAGTAATTTCACCAGATTCACCTACAGTGATTAATAAACCATCAGTTGTTTCGTGTTTGCCTTCCGGCGCGAATGGATCTTCTGATGCACCTTCTCCAGCTCTTACAAATAAGATTGCTCCTGCTTGTAATTCACCTTCGGTGTACACTTCTACTCCATCAACTAAAGTAGCTTCCGCCATATTAGTTTTTGAAACTTCTTTAACTTCTTCAGTAGCAGCTCCAAGCATTACTCGTAGCTTGCTGATTGCTTCATTTACATTCATATACTGTATAAGTTTTTATTTAGTTTAATCAGACCTATGCCTGACACTTAGAAATATGTATTTGAAACAAATTGACAGAAGTTAGTATAATGAGTATAATAAATAAAATAATATGGAACTTATTAAACTACCCACACTTAGTGATTACATGAAAGCTGTACAAAGGGCCAAATTTAATGGCCAAATCACAAGTACACAATTAATTATATTAAGGATTTGCTATAAAGCTAGAAAAGCTGAAGAGCCTAAACACTTCAACTATTTTCAAAAGGCTACTAGCCAAACTAAAGAAGATTGTAAATGGGAATTAAGAGACTTAGCAGAGCGAGGCGCTATCCGTATGGTTAGGCCTGATTTCTATATGCTTTAGTCTTTCTTATCTCTACGTCTTATCTCAATTATTCTTGCAACATTCAGAATTATCCCTGTTGCAAGTAGAGCCATTGTCATCACCATGTTCCAGTCTACAATTACAGCTCCCGCTCCCGCAAGTGTTGTTGCATTCGCAACTGAGTCTTTGATTTCGTCCATTATAGTTTAGCAGCTTTTTCAAGAAAGTTACCGGCGATTGAATAACCGTTAAGCTCTCCATTTTTAATTTTATTCCAAGTTTCTTGATCATTGATCTTATATGAAGCCATCCATGTTCCAGCTGGAACATTAAAGCCCATAGCTTTTGATTTGTCCATTTCTGGGTCCTCCACAATCCAAGACTCAAGCAGAGTATTAGAAGTACTGATGTTATCGTCATGATTTATATCGGTATTGTTTTGTTTGTTATACTCGAAGAACTTTCTAGCGATCTTCTTAATAGTATCTTTACTAAAGTATACGTGAAACGGATTACCCATCTCATCTTTTCTTAGTATAAGTTGTCGTGCTACCATCGCAGGTCCTGTTACGATCATCTCGTCATCAGATGAGAATGCGAATGTACCAGGGTATCTCCAGTAGTTATTAGATGAACTAGCTACTTGACCTGCTCTACCTGATGCTCTACCTTTTGACATAATAACAGTTTCTCTACCGTCTTTGTAAACTTCTAGTTCTTCCCAGTAATGATTGCAGTTAACGCCGCCTTTAAAATCAAAAATACTGTAGGATTGACCATTGTGTCTAAATCCTGTATTGATTCTAGAATTCATTTCGTTAATTTCATCTCTAGTATACAGTTTATTCATTCTAACCATAGCTTTACAGAAATTCCTCTGTGCTGCTAGACTGCCTGCGTATCTATATTTGATCTCTGGCTCGTTATCTAGGTCCTGGCGACCTAAAATATCTAAAGCACCTATTCCTTTAACATAATCACCGATGTTCTCAAAGTTAGTCTTAGCAACATCTACGTAAATGGCCTTTTCGTAATCTACAGTCTCACCTAGTTCTTCAGCCATTTCTATTACCATTGCCCAAGCTTTTTCTTGGTCAAATTCTGCATTTTCTATTGGTACGCAATTAGGTACTTTCTTACCGCCTTTGTCTTTCATGCCAATTGCTTCATAACCAGGCCAACATGCATCTTCTAAGTCAAAGCAGTCTTCACACTCAAATGAGCTGTAACAAATAGCAGCGGCTTGATCTTCGTCATAGCCTTCACCTTTTAAGACTGGTATACATCTACCAATGAAATCATTTTCTGATTCTCCTGATTTAGGTTCTACAAACTTATGGTACCCATGCTCTTTACCACACATATAACTGCCATCAGGCATTTGATGTTCAAATCCATCTGGACAATCTGGGTTTTCTCTAAATTCTAATTCTTGTTCTGAAAAAGCCATCCAATCTATTCCAATTGCTGGCTTATCTACGAGCGACATTACATCGACCATTAGTTCATCTCCGAATTCTTCGCCATCCCAATCAATTAAAAGTTCTACTATTTTCTTCATAATGTATGTATCTTACAACCTTGCTAGGTCATTAATTTTTGCGTCAGCCTCTTGTTGTGTTGTCATTTCTTCTGCAACTACATAGGCTCTAATAGTTCCACCACTCTGTTGAGCTGTTTCAGAACCAGGTCCTACTTGATTATCAATGTCTACATCACCTGCTGCTTGTGCTAATCCGGCAGTTGGATCAAATTGTGGGATAGTTGGTCTACTAGGTGTAGAACCGCCTCCACCACCGCCAGTACCTGGTGTTTTAGTTTTTACAATAGCTGCAACATTAGCAAGACCACCTGCAACTGCTACACCGGCTGCAATAGCCGCTCGTATAGGCGAGGTAGGATCTCCTGGTATTAACTGTGAGGTATAAGCTTTCTGCGCACCTAAGTATGTGTCAATGGTTGTGGCAGCAATTGCAGCAGCTTTACCAGCTGTACTGTTTTCACCAACTAATTGAGCTACAGCTCCTAATGCTTGGCTAGCCACTTGTAAATTAGCGTCAGAAACTTGCTTTTGCATTAACTTCTCAAAGTCTGCTTCTTCTTTCTTTAGTTTCTTAGTTTTACCGCTATAAAACTTTCTTACTTTATCTTTTTCTGCTTCTGTAGCCTTTAATCTATCTAATTCTTCTAGATCTTTAATTTGTGCGGCTTCTAACTCGGCCTGTGCTCTTGCAAACTCATTTTCTACGTCTTCTAGCTCCATTTCAGCCAGTTTATCTCTAATAGTCTGTTTTCTAGCTATTTCTTCGTTCTCTAACTCTGCAGTAATACGTTGTGCATCTAATCTACGTGTTTCTAATGCAGTTTCTGCATCAATACGAGTAGCAATTGCTTCTGCAAGTGAAGTTTCTAGTTCTTCACGCTTTTCGTAGTTACTTTCTTGTGAAATTTGTAATCTTAGGTTTGCCTCTTCTAACCTGGCTTGTTCTGCTAAGTTTTCTGCTAATTTTACTTGTGCTTCTCCTACTTTCTCTAGTGCTTCCTTTCTTTCTTCGTAAGTTCTATTAGTATCTTCAGCTATTTTCTGCTGAGTCTCCATTTCTTTGTTTAGTAGGGCATTATCAACTATCAGTTTCTGTTGTGCATCTCTAATACCTCTAAATTGATCTACTAATTGTCCAGCTACTTCTACTGCCTCTTTTACTTCTGCAACTACAGTCTTACCAAACTCAATAACAGATTCTGTAGCACTTGCCACTTTATCTGTAACATCTTCTACTCCAAGTACTACTTTACCTAATGCATCTGTGGCTACTTTACCAGCTGCACTAAACTGACCTTTAAATAGTAATGAGATCGCTTCACCAAGCTTAGGGACTAGTTCTAAGAGACCTTCGAACCTGTTAATGATATTCTCCTTAACCAGATTCATGAATGTAGTCAGCGCCTCCTTAGGCGACGTGAAGGCCCATACTATCTTTTCACCTAATGCGGCAAAGAAGTCCATAACTTTACCAGTTATGATACCTAGGGCTTCCATAGCAATAGCTAATTTACGTGAACCCTCTTCAGTATTCTTAAAATATGCAAATAATGATGTAAGTGCAATTAGCAGAGCTCCAAGACCAGTTGCCATGATAGCACCTTTTAGTCCCTTAAATCCTGCGGTTGCACCCTTGATGCCAGCTTTCATATCTGCGAAAGCCTGTTTACCTTTTGCAAGTATTGAGTTTTCTTCTGCTACCTTCTTGGTTTCTTTACCAAGATTCTTCATCTCTTTCTGTAGTTCTTCTACAGATTTGACTTCTTTCTCAATACCATCAATGGTAAATGTAATTTTAACTTCTTCTTGTGCCATATCTACTTAGAAATATAATTGTTGTCCATTTTGAATTAGCGTGATAGGTTTACCGTATTTATAGGCGCTACCTCGTTGTTTCATTTTTCTTGTTGGTAATCTAAAGTTTAACCAATAGAGACCTTCTTGCCATACACCACCAAATCTTGCATTGGCTCTACTATTCATTCTATCTACAGGCTTTGCCATGTTAACAGTAATTGGAGATTTAGTATTATCCCAGTCTTTACCGTCTGGATGCGTACTGTAATATGCATCCCATGGTCCCAGTCGCTTCATCTCTGTTAATAAGTAGATAATATGCTCTGGGTCGTAAACACCCCAGATACATGCGTCTATATCTGGAGTGTCCCAATCACCTGTAATACCACCAAAGATTGTGAGATCGTAATCTCTCCAATCTAATTCCATAATGGCGGCTATGTGTTCATGGAATTGTTCATCTCCTAATCTCATTAGGTCTGTGCTACAAAGATGTAAGGATTAGTACCGATTAGTTGTATTTGTCCTGAGAATCCATTTGTATTAGGACAGAAACATCCATCAAACGGTCTTCTTAATGCATCATTAAAACTAGTTGCACTATAGTACCAGTCTGATTGGTTACATGTATTATCTTGATCCATAAGAACTAGAGTATTTTGTGCAGTTCCATATTGTGATTGTAATGAAGCCCAATCGCCATCATAACAGTAGAAACCATCTGTAGGCTCTGCTGGTGTATTACCAGAGTTAACTCTAACCATTACTACATCAATACTATCTCCAACAGTTTCACCTTGACATAGACCACCTACGTAGTATTCTCTAATGTATGAAATATCTCCTGGTGGAATAATTACTTGACAACTTACTAATGCTGAACCTGAGAATGTACAACCATTTGCATCTGTAATAGTAAATGTGTATGTTGCAATAGCTAAATTAGTTCTTGTAAAGTTAGTACTACCATCATTCCATAAGATAGTGTAATTTGCAGTTCCACCTGTTGGCGTAACTACTACACCACCATCTGCGGTATCACAATCAGAGTTGTTTGTAATATTTAAAGTTGCACTAAGTTGCGCAGCACTAGCTTGTGGTATTACTACAGTATCTGTTGCAGTTCTACCTTCAAAGTCTGTTACTGTAATACTATAAGTACCAGGTGTTTGATTATCTATTAAACCAGGGTTAATATTAAACGTACCAGTATCTCCTGATGAACTTGACCAAGTAACTGGGAATGCAACAGGGTTACTAAATACATAAGTGATTTGACCGTCACTACCACCGAAACAACCAGGTCCTGCTGGTGTAATTGTATAGTTTAAAGCATCAGTAGCAATAGGTACAGGTACATAGTTAAGTAATTTAATTAATTGTACTTTAACTGGTCCTGTTACACCTATTTGTGCATCATTAATCTTTTCAGGTCTATAATAAACACCATCTATAAAAATAACATCATCAAATGAGAATGTTTGTAGATCTACGTTGTTTAGTGTAAAATATGCAGTAACTCTTCTAGCATTCTTATCATATAATGAATTAATATAACCAGACCAATATGTGTTATATAAGTCTCTCTGTGTTATTAAGCCATTATATCCACCTACGTTAGTTCCCCAATAAGGTACATCTACATTCCAGTTTAGTACTTGTGAATCTACTGTCATCGGCCATTCGTTATAGTAACTAGCCAATGGATAGTAATCAAGCGCAGTAGGCTCAGCACCTTCCATGTGCCAATGACTAGAATTAGTTAAGATTTCTTCTAAACCATTATAGAATAAGAATCTAGTCTTAGGTTTAATTGGTAAGTGTTCTGTTCCAGCATCACCTGAGTTTTGTACGTGTATTTGTGGTATAATAAATCTAGAAGTATTACCAGCTCCTTGTAGTTGTGTAACAGGAGTTGGCGCCCATTTAGTTTCTATATTTCTAGTACCTTTTAGTAACTCGTTACCACTATCAAACTGTAAATAACCAAATGCATTTTTATATGCTTGAGTATGGTAGATATTAATAAAATCACCATCATCTTCATGTTTAAAATCTATTTCATCTGATTGTGTGTTAAATAGAGGTTCAATAATAAAGTCTTTGTCTCTGATTAGTTTATCAGACCAGTCATAGAGATCACCAGACGCTACGTAATCAACAAACGGTTCGATAATGAAGTTTCTTGCATCTGTAGGATCTGGACTCATTACAAGCCTAAAACTAGTTAGTAAATCTTTAATAAAATCTATTTGCTTATAGCTACAATCTAAAGATGATGTAGGTAATGCATTACCAGGTGCAGCAACTACATTAAATTCTGCACTGTTAATTTGTGCCTGACAAGTTGAGTATTCCGTCTCCATAAACACTTGCACAATATCTCCTGCGTTTAGTGTAATACTACCTGACACTGTAATGTTAGAAGCGTATGCTCCACCAGCAAAAGCACCTGTGGCGTAAGTAGTCAATCCAGTTAAAGACCTTAGGCTAAGTCTACCTGCAACCGGTTGTCCTGGGAAAGAACAGAAATTGTCAAACCATGCGGTCCAGTTAGCAGATGCTGTAATAATATATTGGCCGGTTACTGGAGCTACATAGTAACTAGCAGCACCAGGGTATTGATAGTTTTTACCATCTGAAGTATTAGTATTACCAGAACTAGGATCATTTACAGTACCCTGTATATTAACAGGTACTGCAACACTATCATTAGCCTGTTGTGTTTGAGTAGTACTAGCTACCATTGTATTAGTAGAATTACTTTCTAATGATAGGCTAACTGCAGCTTCATTACCAAACGCACTTACATATATTTGTTTAAATAAATCAGTATCAAAAAAGATTGAAGTAAATGTATAACCAGCGTTAGCAAATATTTCATCAATTAGACGTTTAGCTCTAATCATCGGTTTAAACCTGTCAAGAGATAGAGATTTAAGAGGATTAAAAGTACCTCCACCACTACCTACTGTAAAGTTATTAGAACCGTCTAAGCCTATTCTAGCCTGTTCAACAGCACCATTATCATCGTATGAGTTACCAAAGTCAATTAGTGGATATACAATATCACCGTTTTTAAGTCCTGAAGTTAATGTAGGTGTTTGAGAATCAAATTCATCTGTAGTATCATTCCAAATATAATCACTAGGGTATGCTGACCATGATTTTGCAATATTCTGAAAGCTAACTGTATGTGATAGGGCTGCAATATTAAGATCACACATAGCAGAGTCACCAACAGCAGAGCTAAAGTCTCTAGTCTCTCCTAAGAAAATTATCTCATAGTCTATTTTATCTTGTGCTCCATTAATAAAGATACGCTGTAGTCTAATATGGCCTTGTCTAAACTCGGCACCATCTACTATAATCTCTGCTGGTTTCTTTACAGTTACATCATAGTCAATACCATCAATTAAGAAGGCATGATTAAAAAACTCATTATTATTTGAAGTCGCGGGTACCCTGAATGTTCTAGAGAATACCGACTTAGCCTCAGCGTTTGTAATATCTTCAATAGACAGATTTAATTTAATAGGCTGAGTCTCGTAAAGATCTATCCAATGTTGACTAGTCTTACTTTGACTATCATATACTTTAAGTTGAATCATATTATCCTCTTTGTGATTTTACGTTATTAGCTAATTTAAACTTAATTTCGTATTGGAATAGTTTATCTTTCTTATATGACTTCTCAGTCCAACTGGCACTTGTAACATTACAACCAAAGAAGTAGGCTTCATAGGCTAGTGGTCCGTTTTGTCCCAGACGTACTCTAACATCTGGTGAGTTAAACAGGCCTTCTAAGTAATCTGCATCTGAATCTGACATATAACCTGTCTCTGCTGTAAAAGTCTCTTGGATCTCTTGTGAGTATGTTGTATAACCGCGTGCGCCTGTACTTGTACTATACAGTTGAGCATTGTAGTCTGCAGTGTTAGCTAGGAAATTATTGGCACGTCTCTTAGTTGATCTCACATTCTTTTTAGTAAATGTATAGTAGTCTCTAAAGCCAAATGAGTTTAACCATGAGAATTGTATACGATCATAGTCTAAACACCCTGAGTTATTAAAGGCTACACCACGGTCATAGATTCTGTACATCTGTACCCAATGTAGTGATTCATCAGCATAACCAGTAAATGTAGCTAAACAAGTACCTGGTGTGTAGGCTACTGTTTGTACATAGTAATATGAGACTGCTGGATCTAGAGTAAAAGTATATGTTGATACGCCATCAGTGTATGTAAAGTTACTTAAGTTCTGAGGACCGAAACCTCCTGTAATTACTGCTGAATTATTATTAGGTATGTTACCACCTCCATAGGCCGTATTAGGTCCACCTCCATTAGCTACTATATTAGGTATAATAACATCATCTACAAGTGATCCATCTGATTCATAAGTGGTGATTCTAAAACCTTCGATACCCTGTGCTTGTGATGCAGCTGTCGGTAGTCCTACGTATAGTGGATTAAAGTAACTAACAGTATGTAAGTCATCTTGGAATACATCGTGTATTTGTACTCTGGTATTAATACCAATTGAACTAGGAGCTGCTACACCCATTGTGGTTAGTTCACTACCTAAAATATATTCTGTGTAATCAGTTAAGGGTTGACCATTGCTATATACATTAGTACATGGAGGGTTAGAGTCATCTCCTTGTATTGCACCTTGATAAGGGCCTTCTGCCCAATTTAAATCATACCATGGTTTTTTACCACCTATTACGTTATATGGACCCATACTAGCGGTGACTAGATCTACAGTACCATTAGTTTCATCACCTATTCTTAAGACGTATCTCTCTACTTCTTGTGTACTATCTTGTAAGTTAGCAGGTGAAATACTACCTAAGCCTAATTGTTCTGTATTAATAGGTGACACGTGTACATAAGTCTGTAAGATATTTTGTATATCAAAGATAGCCTTACCTTGTGCGTTAGCTGTCTGTCTAATATCAGCTAGGATGTCACCACCTACTGTTCTAACTTGTAGTACATACTTAGTAGCACCAGTAGTTAAATTACTTAGAGTAACAGGGTTAGGACCGTACGCTAGATTGTAGTCGCCTGGGGATTGTGATATTGTTACTGTTGAAGCCATAGTTAAAATTCTGTTGTTAGTTGTTGTGCCACGCCATCTGCTATCGCTCCGGCTATTATATCTACATCGAAGAAACGTTGTGGCTTTAGTCCCATCTTATATATTTCCTTTCTTGCACCGAAGCTTAGATCTCCTCCGATCATATCATAGTTACCTGAGAATCCGAACCTTCTACCAGCTGCAGGTTGTATTACACCGTATGTAGGTACCTCACGCGCTGGGGCGTTCTGTATGCCATCTACTCCGTAATTCTGAAAGATACCATAGTACATCATCTCAATGCTAAGAGAGTCTTGCTCTATAACTGCCTTGATAGATTGTCTAAGTGCTCCAGAGTCTACTGGTGCATCGGCCTTAATCTGGTCTACTAGCCTACCACCTATTTGTGTAAGTATCGGACTAAGGTTCTGCATTGTTTCCCCAAAGTCACCGAGTGCTGATTCGAATTCGTCTACTGTCATGTTGATCTAGTTATTGTTAGGAATTGAAGATAGGGTACGAAAGGTGGTGTGTTCATGTTTATGCCACTAGGTGTAGCACCTCTTAGTACTACCGGTTCACTTTGAATTGGTGCATTAGTATTATTTGTAAACGTACTCTTACCTTTAAGCGTTGCAACTCCTGGTGCTGTTGGTAGCGGGTATGCTGTAGTGTCTAGAGTATAGACTCCAAGCGAGCTTGGGTTTTGTGATAATTCTGGTAAGAATGTAGTACCACTAAATGCATCTGCTGACCAGTCGACTGTTACTAGTATTTCATAGCTAACTGTTTCACCTGGTTGTGCAATTAGACTACGTCTTAGTAGTGGTAGTCCTGGCGGATCATATAGAGTAATATTAGCACCTTCGTATTCGGCAACATCATCTAAGTTCCAAATAGTATTTGTAGTCCATACGGTATCACCATTAGGTACGTACAACCTTTCTATTAGATTGTTAGAGTGCATTGCCATATAGGCGATCTCCTGCATTGGTGCCTTAGAGTCTGCTGCAAGTTCTAGATTATACCCGTTGTTATCGGTATATGAAATACCTGACTCCTTACTACCACTTGCACAATACGCAGGTCTTTCTAGGCCAAAGACAAAACACTTTCGTGAGTATGATTCCATTGGCCCGTTATCCTGTGTCTCTATACCAATGACTAGGTTATTCTGTGCAGCTAGCATTTCTACAAATTCATTTAGATTTTGAGTAGGATCATTAGCGCTAGGTGTAGCAGTCTCTGGTATAAAGAAGCTGGCTGACTGATGGAACCCTAAGATACTACCAGTACCTCCAACGTTGTAGGTCTCTGTTACACTACCCATGCTGTTGTCAGCTTGGATAAAATACCATAGTATGTTGGCATCAGGGAGACTCGCTCTATAGATTCTGATAATTACACCGTTAGCGTCTTTCTCGACTACTAAGTCTGGGTACCATTGAAAGTAGTGTATACCTACGATCCCTCCTACTTGGTCGTTACATCCTGTGCTAATGCCTGCTGTTATATTACAACTCATAGATCTTTATCTCTGTGTTTATGAATTCCATTTGTGATTCGTCGCGTGTATTGTCATTTGAGTATAACGCGTAGCCCACATTAATCCTCTGATCTGCACCTGTTGGTTGTGTTGTAAATCTATACGTAGCTTCCCACTTAAACTCTGCAGTAGTCACTTGATTCTCTGGCCAACCGATGTTATCACCTGCATACTCTCTAACAAAAGTAACATCATTTGCAAAGGTACATGGCGTCATGTTAATGCCTGCAAGATTAACTGACGGTGGTTGTGTGATGGGCTTAGCCTCTAAGGCTTGAGCAGTACCTGTAATACGTACCTCATAAGTCTTACTACCCTCTAAGAATGCGCCAGTGTAATAGCATGTTTTATATACACCTCGTGGATCGTAAGTAGGTGTCTGTGTAGCAATTGCTTGACCAATAGGGTCTGGCTCTGCAATTGCGTTATTGTTAAACTTACATGCTACTAACACATTCTCTGCAATAGGTGTAATACAATCATTAAGTGCTAAC
>ERZ767114.1056-NODE-1056-length-13747-cov-3.020629_pt1 | contig 13747 bp, 15 predicted proteins | sample MGYA00374952_ERZ767114 | MGnify/ENA primary metagenome ERZ767114 (study PRJEB28939, sample SAMN06267156) | marine metagenome | isolation source: Columbia River Estuary | place: USA:Columbia River Estuary, USA | collected 2012-05-05 ...
CCAGCGGCTTGCGGCCGTCGAGGGCGCCCACGCGCGCGCGGCCGGGTCTGCCAGCGCCGCGGCGCCGAGCGGCGAGGAGCGTACCCGGCAGAGGGTGCGCGCTCGAATCCAGGTCGCGGCCGGCGGGCACGGGGAACTCGATGACCGACTTGCGGGTGAACATGAAATCGAGCTGGCCGGCATTCACCAGCTGGCCGCCGTTTTTGTTAAAGATGATTTTCAGGTTGCCGACGGTGCGGTTGGAATTGTCGGTGGCGCACTCGACGATGAAGAGCGAGCCGTGCGGGCCCTTGCCCTCGTAGGTGACGGCCGTGATGTCGGCGGCGTCCTTGCCGGCGGCGCGCTTGATGGCGTTCTCGATGTTCTCCTTCGAGAGGTTCTGCGCCTTCGCGTTGTTGATGGCGACTCGCAGCGTCGCGTTGGATTCCGGGTCCGGGCCACCGCTTTTGGCGGCCATGGTGATGGACTTGGCGAGCTTCGGAAAAATCTTGGACATCGTGGCCCAACGCGATTCCTTCGCCCGGCGGCGGCATTCGAAATGTCTTCCCATGGTTTTCGGTCGATTAGAGATTGGCCGGTGAGGCACCGGGGCGGAGATCTAAGCAGGCGGGCGGAGAGATGCAAGTGAAGTGCTCGCCCTGTGTCGCTTGAAACTTGCCAGCCCTCGCCCCTTCTGGGCAAGGTCATCACAGATTCACCATGAAGCGTTTTCCCGTCGGCCTCATCCTCGCCATCTGGCTTTCCGCGATCGGCCGGGCTTCCGCCGGGATGACGGTGATCACTCTCACCGACATCGCCCGCGCGCGGATCGACGCGCTGTCGTTTTTCATTTTTCTCTATCTGGTCATTTCCTGGGTGGTGAAACTCATTTGGAACCAGCTGGCGAAGTCCTTCGTTTCCCTGCCGCGGCTCAAGTATCTCCAGGCGCTGGGCGTGGTTTTCATGACCGGGCTGATGTTCTACGTCGTGCTGACGATGATTTCCGGAGCACGCGAATTGCTCACGCCCGGGGCTTGGGAAAAGCAGGGCGCCGGTTACCGGCTGCGTGAGGATGGCCCGGCACCGCTCGGCAAGGAAGAACGCCGGCAAGCGCTGCGGGAAATCCAGGAAGCCATCTGGGACTATGCGAAAGCTCATGGCGGAAACGCGCCTGCTAGTCCTTTGGTCGAGGGGATTGACCGCGCGCTTTGGAATTTCGAGGGCGGCGGACTTTACTGCCTGATGCCTGGTGTCCGGCCCGCGGTCGGCCGGGAAATTTTGGTTTACGAACCCTCCGCAGCGGGCGGGCGGCGCTTCGTGCTTCTAGCGGACGGCAGCATCGAGGACCGCTCGGAAGGAACTCTCAAGCAGCAGCTCGACGACCAGTTGAATCGATGAGTGAGAAATCCTCCACGCGCACCTGGATCATCCGCGGGGTTTTGTGGACCTTCGTGATCTTCGTCTTTTCGGTGTTGAGCAGTTGCACCGTCCTCGTCGAAACTCCCGTCCACTTCGTTCTCGGCTGGCTTTTCCATGCGGTGAAAGCCCTGCCTCCGGTGTTGGGGAATTGGCGTCCGCTGGTGGTTCCGTTAGGATGCCTCGTCCTGGCAACTTGGTTGATCCACCGCTTTATCCGCTGGTCCCAGGTGGCGAAGGGGAACCCGCCGTCATGGAGAGTCCGGCACACGGTTTCGGCGGTGTCGCTGCTGCTGTTGGGTTGCGGTGCGGCCATCGCCCTGAGCGGCGTCGTGCATCAAAGCGTGTGGCTCATGAGTGATCCTTGGACCGAGAATCGGGGGAAACGGATGGAGCAGACGCTGGCCGTGAACAACGCCAGGCAGTTGGTCATGGGACTGTTTGAGTATCACGAAAAACACGGCCACTATCCGAATTCACTCCGGGAGCTCGAATCCGAGTTGGATGCTCCGGCCCGACTTTTCTCGGTTCCGGTGGGCTACTCGCGGGTCAACGAGCCGTTCGTCCTGCTGCATCCGGGCGGAACCCGCGCCGTGAATCCCGACGAGCCGCTGATTGTCTCGCCGGTGATCCAAAGTGCCGGGAAAATCGTGGTGGGCTATGGCGACGGCTCAGTGACCAGCCTGCTGGCAAAAGACCTGGAACGGGTCATCAAAGGCGAGTCCCGGTTCAAAATCCAACAGCAGCCCTCGCGATGAGCGACCTCGGGGGATTCGATCTTTTGTTAGTGGAGTTGATCGGAGGCTTCTGGTTTTTCCTCCGCGAAAATCTCCCGGCCATCTCATTTGACGCCGGGACATGGGGGCCCGGACTCGGGGCGTTCTTGTTGGCGATGATCTTCGCCCACCGCTTCCTCGCCGCATGGGCTGCCAGGACAAGCCGTCATTGGAGTTTCGCGACCACGTTCTGTCTTGTGCTCACGGTCCCCACGCTGTTTGTGATTTCGTTCATCGTCCCCGGCGTGTTGTTGCAGTGGGAAATGCTGCGGCAAACAATTTGGCTGACTTATTGAGCCAGCGCCTCGAAACCGCAGAACAGTTTGGAGCCCGCCGGCGGCTTGGCGGGGAGCGGCAGGTCGTGGTCGAGGTGGCGGCGGCAGATTTGCTGGAAGTCGTCCGGGGTTTTCATCCGGCGCATGTCGAATTCGAAATCGCCCGCCAGGCCGTGGCTGATGTAGGCGAGCGTTTTTTTCATCCGCTGGACGTGGGCGAGGGGATTGAACTTCGGGGTCTCGCGGGCGATCTCGTCGGAGAGTTCGAGCACGTATTCCCAGAGATCGCGGTGGCTCGGGGCGGGTGGGGACGCGCCGGCGAAGGCGGCCGTTAGCTGTGAGAAAATCCACGGGTTGCGGATCGCGCCGCGGCCGACCATCAGGCCCGCCGCGCCGGTCTGCGCGAGGTAGGAAAGCCCGGTCTCGGGATCGACGACGTTGCCGTTGGCGATCACCGGGCAGGGCATCGCCTCCACCGCGGTGCGCACGCGGTCGGGGTGCACCGGCGTCTGATAGCGCTCCACCACGGTGCGGCCGTGGATGGTGAGGCCGTCGATGGCGTGGCTGCGGAAAATTTCCAACAGCGCGGGAAATTCTTCCGCCGTGGTGTAGCCGACGCGGGTTTTCACGGTGAATTTCCCGGGGATCGCTTCCCGCAGGGTGCCTATCAGGCGGTTCACCGTTTCCGGGTTGCGCAGCAGGCCGCCGCCCGCGTCCTTGCGGCAGACGATCGGCGCGGGGCAACCGAGGTTGAGGTCGATCCCGGCGACGGGCAGTTCCGCCAGCTCCCGCGCGGTGCGGACGAGGCTCGGCAAATCGCGGCCGATCATCTGGGCGAACACCGGCTTGCCGGTTTCGTTCTCAACGATCGAGCGGAGAATATAACGGTTCAGGCAGGAATCCGGGTGGACACGGAAATACTCGGTCACAAACCAATCCGGCGCGCCGCGCCGCGCGATGACCCGCATGAATGGCAGATCGGTCACGTCCTGCATCGGCGCTAACACCAAGGCGGGTCGGTTGACGGGAAGGAAATCGCGCATGAAACAGGGCCGGATGGCACAGCGGCCCGCGCCACGGGTCAAGGAATTCCATTGACTTCCCCTGCTGGAAACGCCTTTTTGGATAGGTTAAATAACACTTCAAACAACGTGGACACGGACTTATTACATACGGAAAAAATCCTCGCGGACCGGAAAACATTCTATCTGGATCTCAAAAAGAACGCGCGCGGCATGGTGGTGAAGATCACCGAGGACGTGGGCGGAAATCGCGACACGATCATGGTGCCGGCCGAAATTCTCGGGGACTTCATCGCGGCGCTGACGGATATCAAGGCCACGGCGGACGAGCCGCAGTGAAGCGGGAGGGGATCCCCGCCCGCTTTGGTCTTGCTGAAGAGTGGGGATTTCGAGAGTTTTCGCGCACAGGATTTTTCATGGCAGCACACCCATCCGTCAACGTCGCGCGTCTCACTTATTTGTTGGTTTGTGAGGCCGCGGGCGTGGCGATCGCCCTGAGCACCAAGGGCACGCTCGACATCTCGATCGTCTTCGGATTGCTCGGCGGGCTCGGCGTGGCGGGCTTTTTCATCTGGGTGGAGTCGCTGATGAAGGGCTTCACCTTGCGCGGGTTTTCCACCGCCAGCTTCGGGCTCGGAGTGGGCCTGTTCTGCGCGTGGCTGCTGACGCGGGTGGAGATTTCAAACCTGCTAGAACTGGCGTTCCGCGACCAGCTCCAGGACGACAAGGGCGTCTCCGCCGTCCAGCTCGACGTGATGGTGAACGCGCTGCGCCTGGCCATCGATGTCACCTTGTTCGCGAGTCTCGGCTTTCTCGGGGCGGTGCTGGCGCTGCGGAGCAACCGCGACGAGTTCGCCTTCATCATCCCCTACGTGCGGTTCCGCCAGGACGCGTCTTCCGGGCAACCGGTGGTGCTGGACGCCGAGGCGGTGATGGATGGAAGGGCGTTAGGCATCCTCCGCTCGGGATTTCTCCATGGCCGGCTGATCGTTCCGCGCTTCGTGCTCGATGAGTTGCAGACGATGGCGGACGCGGGTTCGGGCGCCGACCGCCAACGGGCGCAGCGCGGCTTGAACAGCCTCGAACAAATGCAAAACGCCGCCGACATCCAGATCTCGATTCACGACAGCCTGATGCCCGCCGAGCCGGAGCCGGTGAACACCCGCCTCATCGAAACGACCCGTTTGTTAGGAGCGCGGCTCATGACCTTGGATGAAAACCTCGCCAAGGTGGCCAAGATCCAAGGCCTGGACGTCCTCAACATCCATGATCTCGACGACGCGTTGAAACCCACCGTGGCGGTGGGCGAGAGAACCCGCATCGCGCTCGTCCGCAGCGGCAAGGAAGAGCACCAGGCGGTCGGTTATTTGCCGGATGGCACGATGATCGTGGTCAACCACGCCGCAGCCAAAATCGGTTCCACGGCGGATGTCGTCGTGGTCAGCACCTTGCAAACGGCGAGCGGGACGATGGTGTTCGCCGAGCTCTACAAGGCCGGCTGAGACGATCTAACCGCGCTTGGCGATTTGCTTGCGGAACAGCGGGATGAGCTCGGCGTCCATCCACGCGTTGGCGGCGGCGAGACCGCCTTCCAGATAGAGCTTGCCGATCGACGCCTCGACCCGTGTCGGGTTGCCGAAGGCGCTGAGGAAATCATTGGAAGTCAGGCGGGTGAACCACTCGCCGTCCATGGCGTTGCGCTCGCGCAGGACAAATTGGCGGGCAAAAAGCGCGAGGACGGCGTCACCGACCCAGGCTGCTTCACGTTCTTGGCGGAGTTCTTCGTCTTTGCGGCTCACGCGGGGAGAATGCATGATCTCAGCGCGGCCGCACGATTTTTTGCATCCGCTCGCGCTCCATTTTTTCGCGCAGCCGGGTTTCGGAATCGACGTCCCAGTATCCCGGCTGGAGTTCGAGGAAAACCGACGAGTAAGGCAGCGCGGTGGTGGTGCGGATCACCAGCACGTCGAAGCTGCGGTTGGCGTCCTGCAGCAGCGTGAGCAGCGATTGTTGTTCCAGCTCGGCGGCTTCATGGCCGTGGAGGGAATCCTTGAGGCGCTTGCGAAGCTCGTCGATTCCCGGGGCGAAGTCGTTTTCCACCGAGCGGAGTTCCCGCGGCACGTAGATGTGCGGCCGGACGTTTTCCGTTTGTTCGAGCGCGCTGAGCACGTAATCGAGGGCTTCCGGGACATCCACGGAAGCGGTCACCTGGCGGATTCCGGGCCGGCTTTGAGCTGGAAACGAAGCCTCCGCGATGACGATCCAGTTGCGGTATCCGAGTTGCCCCGCCTGCCGGTCCACCGCCGCGTGCCAAGGCGGGTCTTTCTGAATGCTTGCGCAGCCAAGCGAAAGAAACGCCGCCCCGAGGGCAAGAAAACCGCGACAAGAAACCATGCGTTTTTCCTAGGCCTTTGCCTGCCGACTGTCAACGCGCGGCCTGCGATGCGGGCGGAACAATCTTTCGACGCGTGGCGCTTGGCGTGTTACCGCTTCTCCGCGTGATTTTGAATCCGGCCATTTTCCTGCTGTTCGCGGCCTCACTCGCCGCGGCGGGCAATCCGCGGACCGACTTCGCGCTCGGTGTGTTAGCCGAGTCCCGCGGCGATGCGGCGGAAGCCGCTCTCCGCTTTGAAAACGCCCGCGCGGCCGATCCGCTCGCACGGCCTCTCGTGCAGCGCGCCGTCCGCGTCCGGCTGGCCGAGGGAAACCGCCCGGCCGCCGTGAAACTCTATCGGGACCTCGCCGCCGCGCGGCCGGACGATCTCGAAATCCAACTCGCCTGCGCCGATTTCCTCGAACAACAAGGCGGCGGCGACGCGCTGGCTCTGAAGCTCGCGGACGACGCACTCGAGGCCGCGCTGAGGAAAAATCCCGGCCACCCCGAGGTCATCCGCCGCTTGTTCCCGCGCGCAGATGAGAAGACGAATCTGCTCGATCAACTCGCGCCGGACGATCCGGCGTCGGTGCTGCTCTACGCGTCGCTCTCCCGCAGTCTGTTTGATCCCGCGGACGCCGCCGCCCGGGAAAACGTGGACCGGCGTTTCCTCGACGCCGTCGAGTCTCATCCGGAAAATCCCGGCCTTGCCCGCGCGGCGTCCGAGCATTTCCGCGACACGGAGCGGGCGGACCAAGCCATCGACATTCTCCAACGCCACGTCGAGGCCGTGCCCTCGTCGCTGGATTTGCGGACGCGTCTGGGGATTCTCCATTTCGCCGCCAAGCGCGACGCGGAGGGCGAGGCCGCGCTCAAGCAAGTGCTCGCCATCCATCCCCGCCAGGCGCTGGCCCATCAGTCGCTGGCGAAATTCTATCGACTCCGCGACCAGCCCGGCCCCGCGCGTTTTCATGCCGGCGAGTTGCTGAAAATCCGCGGCGGCTCGCCTGCCGATTTCATCAAGCTCGCGGACGAATGGCTCGCCGCCGATGACCCGCGGCAAGCCCGGATTCTGCTGGAGAAAGCCGTCTTCGATCATCCGCAGAATTTCGAGCTGGCGAACCAACTCGCCATCGCCACCCGCCGCGATCCGGCGACGCGCGATCTCGCCGCGCGGCTGTTCCGCGAGGCCGAAGCGCTCCGTCCCGCTGATAGAAAACCCGAGCCCGCGTTCCTCATCGAGTCCGCCGAAGCCTTGATCGCCCAAGGCCAAGGCCAGGCCGCCGAGGAACGGTTGCGGGCCGCCATCAAATCCTTTCCGCCCGAGGCGAAAAAGGAAACCGCCGCAGCGCTCCGCCGCCTGGCGCTGCTGTGGGAAACCGAAAGCCGCAACGCCGACGCCGCCCGCGCCCTGCGCCAGCGCGCGGACGCGCTGGATCGTTAAGAATTCCGAGGAAATCCCCGACACCAAAAGGCTTGCACAAAACTAGCCCCGGGACTAACTCCCTCTCCCATGACTCCAGAAACAACTCTCATTCTTTTCAAGCCCGACGCGGTCGCCAAAAACATCACCGGCCAGGTGCTCGCCCGTTTCCAAGCACAAGGCTTCAAGATCCGCGGCATCAAAATGATGCTCCTCAGCGACGAAATCCTCGCCGAGCACTACTCGCACATCGCCGACAAGCCGTTCTTCCCATCCGTCCGCGGCTTCATGCAGGAAACCCCGGTCATCGCCCTCGCGCTTGAAGGTGAGGACGTCATCGCCCGCGTCCGCGACCTGCTCGGACCGACCGATTCGATGGCCGCCGCCGCCGGAACCATCCGCGGCGACTTCGGCCACAAGGACGGCGACGCGAAAATGCGCAACGTCTGCCACGCCTCCGATTCCGTCGAAGCCGCCCAGGCCGAACTGAAGCGCTTCTTTGCGGAAGGCGAAATTTTCAACTACTGAAAAATGCAGGTCGAACGCGTCAAGTATGTCATCTGGGCAGCGGATTTGGCGCGGGCGACCCGGTTCTATCAAGAGGTTTTCGGCGCGGAGGTCATCCGCGCCAACAGCCACATTTCCGAGCTGGAAATCGCCGGGACCGTCATCGGCATCCACGGCGGCGGTGAGGGGAAACGCACTTGGACGGGCATCAGCATCCAAGTCGCGGACGTGGTCGCCGGAGCGGCCGAGGTGGTGGCGCACGGCGGCGGATTGGTCCGCGAGCCACAAGAGGAAGATGGCGAAGCGCCGCATCTGGCGATGTGTTTCGACACGGACGGCAATGAGTTCATGCTCATCCGGAAGCGCTGAATCCTAAGGGGCTGGGACGTCTCGTCCCAGCGCATGGACGAGACGTCCATGCCCCCTAGTTCTCCAACCATCATGTCCACTTACAGCCTGTTGCAGGTTTCGCTGGATCAAACCATCGACCGGGAATCGCTGGAAGAAGCGTCGGTCGTGGTTCCATCCATCGCCCGTGCGGATTGCGCCCACCTTCAGCGCGATCTCTTCGGCATCGTGGTTTCCAACCTGCCGCTTGAGGAGGCGAAGGCGTTTCAAGCGGAGTTGAAGCGGCGTGGTTTTCCAACGGACGTGGTGGCGGACGACGAGCTGCCGGTCTTGCACGAGCCGTTTACCATCCAGCGGATAGAAACCGGGGCGGAAGCCCTGGTGTTCACGGACACGATGGGGCGGCAACAAACACGGACTTTGGATGACTTGGTTTTCGTGGCGGGTGGGTTTCTAACTCAGAGTAAATTGAAGCCGGTCATGGTGATGGAATCCGGCAGCCCTGCAAGGTTGCACTCATTCCAAGATCCGGCGCACCTCGAGAGGCGGCATCGCGTCCAAGATTCGCCCGAGTTCCGCCTCGATTTCTTTTTTTGCTCCGCGCCCAACCGGCTGCGAGCCTCGGTCTCGGCGGAGAGCATGATGTTTTTCCAAGGCCGTCCGCTGCGCTTGGGGGACACGGCGCTGCTGCTGGGCGCGATGATGGATTTGCAGGAATTGCTGCCACCGGAGCGAGTCGGCGCGGGCTTGAGGCGCTCCGACACGAAGACTTTCTATCCGTCTCTCAGAAGCTACGAGGAGGAAATACGCTGGCATTTCCACCGGCTGACGCCGCGGGGTTGAGGGCTTGTGACCGGCGGCTTTCGTGGTTAGCTTGCGGCGATGTTTTTCCCTGATTTCGAGTTCAACACGTGGTTGGGACTGACGGCGCTGCTGACGTTCTACGTGGTGGGAATCCTGCATGTGCTTCACGCGTTGATGCATGTGCGGACGTCGCAGGGAACGATCGCGTGGGTGGTTTCGCTGCTGACGGTGCCGTTTCTGGCGATCCCGATGTATTGGCTGCTCGGGCGGACGCGGTTTGCCCGAAACGTCGGCGGGAGGCGGGAAAACGACAGCCGGCTGGGACGGCTGGCGGCGACGATGCGGCAGCGGCTGGGCCATTACGAGGTGGACATCCCGGACGACGACGCCTTCGAGCGGGCGGCGCAGTTTTTGGGCGGTTTGCCATTTACCCGTGGAAACGAGCTGGAGCTGTTGATCGACGGCGAGAAAACCTTCGAGCGGATTTTCGAGGTGATCGCGGCGGCGGAAAATTACTTGTGCGTGAATTTCTTCATCGTGAAAAACGACACGCTCGGCACCCGCTTCCAAGAGGCGCTCATCGAGCGGGCGAAGGCGGGGGTGAAGGTGTATTTCCTGTTCGACGAGATCGGTTCGCACAAGTTGCCGCGGCGCTACTTGAGGGAGCTGAAGGCGGCGGGAGTCGAGTGCCACTTCTTCGGGATCAACCGGTTCTGGTGGTCGCGGTTTCAGCTGAATTTCAGGAACCACCGGAAGATCGTGGTGAGCGACGGCAAGACGGCATTCATCGGCGGCTTCAACGTGGGAGACGAATACATGGGCCGCGACCGGAAGTTCGGCGAGTGGCGGGACACGCATTTGAAGATGCAGGGGCCGGTGGTGCAGGCGGTGCAGCTGGTGTTTTTGGAAGACTGGTTCTGGGCGTCCAACCACGTGCCCGAGCTGCACTGGGACACCCGGCCGGAAGCGGCGGACCAAGTCGCGGCGGTCATCCCCACCGGCCCGGCCGATCCGGCGGATTCGTGGCAGCTGGTGGTGGCGGAAGCGGCGAATTCCGCGCGGAAACGGTTGTGGATCGCCTCGCCGTATTTCGTCCCCGACGAGGGCGTGCTCACCGCCCTGCAAGCCGCCGCGATCCGCGGCGTGGACGTGCGGATTCTCATCCCGGAGCGGGCGGACCACACGCTGGTCTGGCTGTCGGCGTTTTCCTACTACGAGCAATCGATTCCTTTCGGCGTGAAATTGTTCCGCTATCACAAAGGATTTCTCCATCAGAAGGTCATGCTGATCGACGACCGGCTGGCGGCGGTGGGCACGGCGAACCTGGACAACCGGTCGTTCCGGCTGAACTTCGAAATCACGGCGTTTTCGGCGGACCCGAAATTTGTCGGCGAGGTCGGGGCGATGTTGGTTTCCGACTTCATCCACTCGCAGGAAGCGAAGGTGGGCGACTTCACCGGCAAGCCGTTTTTATTCCGCGCGGCCTGCCGGGCGGCGCGCTTGTTCGCGCCCATCCAGTGACAACAAAAAGGCCCGGCCGAATGAACGACCGGGCCTGAGGGAAAATTTCGTGGGAAATTACAGCTTGGCGACGCGGCCGAGATCCGGGCGCTGGCGGACGATGTTTGCGAGCATCTTGCGGCAGTGGTCGTAGCTGGTGCGCTGGCTGAGAAGCTCGGCGCTGCGGGTGAACGAGCCCCATTGGACCACGGTGAGCTCGACATTCCGGCGGCCCCACTGCGCCATGATTTCCTTGGTCGGCTTGTAAATATCGACGGTGCCGGTGCCGAGCAGCGCCGAGCCGTAGTCATCGACCACGTAGAGATAAGGCAGGCCCTTGATCCGGAAAGTGGTGCCTACCGGGTAGAATGACCAGTCGGCGGCGGCGCTGCGGACCCGGTTGTTGTAGCGGAGGACGGTGCCGGTGGCGTTTTTGCTGCCGTAAATCAAGTGGTCGGACTCGCCGCAGGTGTAGGCGGTGGTGCGGACAATCCGGTTGCGGTCGCTGAACGCGTAAACCGGCATCGAGTGCTTGTCGCGGGGCTTGCCGGCGGCGGCGGCCAGGACGACCGAGGAGGCGGGAGGGAGTGCGAAACTCTCGTTTTTCGAGTAAGTGCCGGAGCCGGAACCAATCGAGGATTTCGAGAGAATGTTAGGGCCCGGGCTGCCGCAGCTGGTGAAAAACGCCGCGATCACCGCGAGCGAGAGAAGGGAAAGGGATCGGTAAATCATGCTTACAAAAAGGGAATGAGCATCCGCTCGGGCTAAACAAAGTCCGCGAGGGATAAGCGACATTGCTGACTTGAGCAAACCGAAAAAGCCAACCTGAGCCAATTTACATTGTATGAGTATTTATAATCAGCGAGTTGCAAAAAATTCCGGTGAATATAATTGGTTCGAAAAGCCTCGGTCTTCGAGGAGTCCAGCGGGTTGTGGCTGGAGTGCGGGAAAGTGACAGGATCGGAAATCGACCGTCGTAAGGTGGTCCCGACACCGCTGAAATTTGATTTATGAAATCCGCAACTCTCACCGCTTTTTTGCGTCTGACGGCTGGCGGGCAGGGGGGCAGGGGGGCGACGTTTCATTTTCCACCGAGATCCAGCCGATCCTGTCGAACAAATGTTATTACTGCCACGGGCCGGACGGCTCGAAACGCGAGGCCGGCTTGCCGCTCGGCACCTTCGAAGGCGCGACTGCGGTGATCGAAGAATCCAAGGCCCGCGCCATCGTTCCCGGCGATCCGGCGGCCTCCGAAATGATCCGGCGGACGGACCCGAAGGAAATCATGCCGCCGCCGCAATCCCACCTCACGCTCGGCCCGGACGAGGCGGAGCTGTTGGAGAAATGGATCCGACAAGGCGCGAAATACGAGAAGCACTGGGCCTTCACCCCGCTGCCCGCTTCGATCTCACCGGGCTGCCCCCGACGCCGGAGGAAATTTCCGCTTTCGAGGCGACGAAATTCGAAACCGCCGTGGACCGCCTGCTCGCCTCGCCGCATTTCGGCGAGACGATGGCGCTCGATTGGCTCGACGCCGCGCGCTACGCGGATTCTTACGGCTATCAGTCGGACTTGCTCAGCGGCCAGTGGCCGTGGCGGGACTGGGTGATCCGCGCGTTTAACGAAAATTTACCTTACGACCAATTCACGACCTGGCAGCTCGCCGGCGATCTTTTGCCCAACCCCACCCGCGATCAGAAGCTCGCCACCGCCTTCAACCGCCTGAACTGCATGACCCAGGAAGGCGGCTCGATTCATGAGGAATACCGCGTCGAGGGAGTTTCGGACCGCGTCCATACCTTCGGCACCACCTTCCTCGCTCTGACTCTCGAATGCTGTCGCTGCCACGATCACAAATACGATCCGATCAGCGCGCGGGATTATTGTTCCACCGGCAGCTTTTTCAATTCCATCGCCGAGCGCGGCGTTTACTCGGACCAGAAAATCACGCCTGGTCCGGCGCTCATGCTGCCCACGCCGGCCCAGGAAGTGGAAATCCGCGACGCCGAAAACGCCGTGTCAGCCGCTCTGCCGCACTGCCGCAGACGCCCGCCCCGCCGGATCGCGTCGCCTTGTTTGATTTCGAGCCAGCGGAAAAACCCGAGGTTTCCCCGAACCGCGTCGATGGCCCGGCAAAGGAAGCGAAAATCAACGGCCTGAAAACCACCGCAGCCCCCGGCGGCCGCGCCATGGTGCTCGACGGCGACCAGGGAATTTCCATCCCCGGCCTGCTCACCGCAGACTTGCCGCAGCCGTGGACGGTGGATCTCGTGCTCCGCGACACCGCGGCCAATCCCGAGCCGGTCGTCCTCTGGCAGCGCACTTTCGGCACGGACGCCGGCTACAACGGCTACGATTGCTCGCTCGCCGGCGGCCGGATCGAGATCCGCATCGCCCGCGACTGGCCGGGCTCGGCGGTGGGCGTCATCACCGCGCCGGTCGTCGGAAAAGACCAATGGCACCGCGTTTCCGTGACTTGGGACGGCTCCGGGCGCGCGGCCGGACTGGCGGTTTATGTGGATGGAAAACCGGTGCCAGTGGAAATCACCACCGACCGCCTCCGCCAATCGGTGATCGCCCGGATTTATGGTTCCGGAGATTTCACCCTCGGCGAACGCTTCCGCGACCGTGGCTTCCGCGGCGGTGAAATCGATTCGCTCGGCGTCTTTGATAGCGCGCTCTACAACTCGGACATCGCGGAACTCCCACAGCCGGGAAAAACCGAGCTCGCCGTCATTCCTCCAGAAATCCGCGAGGCCCGGGAGAAACTTCGTGCCGCGCGGCAGAGGCTCGTCGATATCGAAAGCAAGGTGCGGACCGTCGCCGTGATGGATGAAACTCCGGTGCCGCGGCCGACCTGGATTCTGCCGCGGGGAGATTACAGCACGCCGCACACGCCGGAACACGACGTCGCCCGCGACACTTTCTCCCAGATCCTGCCGCCTTTCCCCGCCGCCGCGCCGCGCGACCGGCTCGGCCTCGCCCAATGGCTCACGCAGCCGGACCACCCGCTCGCCTCGCGGGTGTTCGTCAACCGCGTCTGGCAGCGCTTTTTCGGCACCGGACTGGTCCCGACGTCTGATAATTTCGGCTTCCAAGGCACCGCGCCGAGCCATCCGGAACTGCTCGACTGGCTCGCCCGCGATTTCGTTTCGCACGGCTGGGACGTGAAACGCCTGTGCCGCCAGATCGTCCTCTCCGCCACCTACCGGCAGGACTCGCGCCTGCGCCCGGAGCTCCGGGAAAAGGACCCTGCGAATGTTTTGTTCGCCCGCGGACCCGCCCGCCGCCTCGCCGCCGAGCCGGTCCGCGACCTCGCGCTC
>ERZ767114.1057-NODE-1057-length-13745-cov-5.593576_pt1 | contig 13745 bp, 18 predicted proteins | sample MGYA00374952_ERZ767114 | MGnify/ENA primary metagenome ERZ767114 (study PRJEB28939, sample SAMN06267156) | marine metagenome | isolation source: Columbia River Estuary | place: USA:Columbia River Estuary, USA | collected 2012-05-05 ...
TTGACCGCCACCGGTAAATCCATCCGTTCTTCCCATACCAGGATTTCCGTCGAGATTCGGCCTATTGATGGTGCCGGAGAATCCACCACCTCGTCGTGACATGTTTTATATTTTGTCAATATTTTTTTTAGCTAGAAGTTTCTATGTATGATAATGGTACGGCGTGGATCGAGCCATTCTCGTATTCATTCTGACACGGGGTCCCACCATAAAAGGGTCCTGTAGTTGTATACATTGCGATTGTAGATCCAGGTGGTATAAATATTCCTGCTGTGTCGTTTTTATTTCTATATAATGAACCATCGCTCATACACGCCTCATTTTCACCAACATTATCACAATCTGGTACTGATATAGCTTCGAAACGTCCTTCACAGTGTTGGACAGGACACTTACCACTCGGACAAGGGATGGATTGAACTGCGCCAGCATTCGTACAAGTACCGTTATATTTTGCTTCTTTGGTTATTATAAAATTTTCATTTATAGTACTACCATTAGGAAAATCGAATGAGTCTGGATCTCCACATGGACCAGAACAATTTGCTTCCTGTTCCCAATACCCTTCACAATCTTCCGGTGGGCACATGTTTACTGGACAATCTTCAGTTTTTGTATCTCCATTACCAGCTTCACATGACGCTCCTCCATACGCACTTTCTTTGGTTATTTTGTATGTACTTCCAATTTTTGCACCTTCCGAGCACAAACCATCTTGACATTCCTCATCCTGTTCCCAGTACCCTTCACAATCTTCCGGTGGGCACATGTTTACTGGACAGTCTTTTCTTAAAATTTCATCGGGTTCATACGGACACTTTTCTCCCAAATATCTTTCTTTGGATGTGACTATATACTTACCATATAAAGTTGCATCACCATCACTACAAGAACCTTCACAAGTTTCTGACCATACTTCACCACCTTCACAGTTCTCCGGGGAACATTCTGAAATTGGACATGCCTCTGTTTTTTTATCGCCAGTTTGATATTCGCAATTACCATTATATGTAGCTTCTTTTGTAGTTCTAAATGTTCCATATCTAACACTATCGCCCCCACTACATTTTTTATCACACTCAGTCCACAACCACTCACCTTCACAATCCTCTGAATTTTCTTTCCTGTACTGTAATAATTTCATGACTGAAAAAACGACCACTAAGGATACAATAGCCAGTATTATGAATACTTGCATCTATAATATAAAAATATTTTATCTTTGAACGTATGGAGTACGTTGAGAGGTAAATTTTTTTACATGATAATTTTTTGCTGATTTCCAACCATGACATCCGTGTTAATTGTTATTTCCAAACCTGCGTCTCGCGCCTTCATACAAAACGCCATAGAATCCGAAACAATAGAAGATATTTCTTCTTCGTCTGTCTTGATGTTCACGAGTGGGTAGAAAAAGTGTGGATATTGTATACTTTCGAGAGCGTCCCTACGACACGCGATCATTCCAAGATCTGTTGCGGCTACTTTAACGTGTTTGAGATTTGGATCCATCATTTCCTTTGTGAGACGGGGGTAAGATCCATGTTTGACGAGTAATTCATCATCAATGTTAGATATCGCAGATAAATCATTTTGATTTACCCTATAAACAGCTGATACGATAGGATACTTATCGGTATCCTCGATGAGTTCAACAACTTGTTTTGGTGTGAAGAGTATATTTGAATCTATGGTCAACCATACGTCGTATTCAATTTTACCATCGAACGGTTTTTGATCTTTACCCCTCTTAATATCAATACCTATGGTATTCATACGTGAAAATTGTTTATTATCAGAAAATCCACTTATAACGGCGACATTATATCCCTGTTTAGTGAGATGTAAAAGTGTATCCGTCCACGCCAACATGAATTGCTCAGAAAATTCGGTTCCGGGTAAAGCGATGATAACTTTCTTCATATACGTATGTATCAACTCATTACTTTAAATATTTTACGAGTAAGATAGCGAACACATCCATAAGTATAACCACACCTATGATAACGGGTATTCTCTTTTTAAGTGGGGAATAGCTAGGTAATCTCGACCATAATCCCAATAGAGATAAAACTATTAAGAAACCGAATAAAAAGATAAGCCATAAATGTTTCTTCCACCACGCGAGACCCGTGAGTGGAACATCTTCTTCATATTCTGGCGCGGGACCCGAAGGACCGGAAGTCTCTTCCTCTTCTTCGATAGGGGGTGGAGGTACATCGAAACATTCCTCCTCTTCCGCGACGTACCTTCTCTTCTCCTCGTCTGTGCACATAGCTTCCTTTTCACAATATCCACAAGTTTCACCGGGTTTGCATTGACAACACTGATCCATAGATGCATTTTCACCGCCTGGAAGAGTTACGTTTTCTTTAGACGCCATGTATCCAGACTCACATCTATCAAGGCTAACAGGTTTGCAACCTAACGGAGCTATGTCTAAAGGGTCTGACATATTTCTATCAACTGCACACTTCATTATTATATATTAAACAAATTAATTAGAAACTAGGTTATGAAAATGTTCACAGAAATTAGAGAGTTTGGGCATGATGACATCATTCCACTTCTCCTGATCACGTGTAATCAAATGTGTACACGTGGCATCATTGTGCTGCTCAATGAGTCTACACGAATCCATGTTTAACATCTCCATGTATGCCTGACACTGAATCTCTTCGTACTCTTTAACGGTTTTGAAAAGACGATTCGTCCTATTCTTAATTTCGACAATGGTGAAACTTCCATCCTCATTTTTTAAGAGACGATCGATCTTACCCACGACAACATATTCAGTTCCACGAATTTTACAAACTGGAATACTGTAATACTTATCGTCCACGATAAAGTTGGGATCAACCAAATCTGCGGTATCCTCTTCATGCCGAGTACCGTGATTGGTGTAAAGAGTCTTACGGATAAAGTCCTTAGCCGCGTCGAGTTCTCCACCCACGAGACCACTCTCCGTGTCGAGTTGATTATTCACGGCTCGAAGTTTTTGCTCAACTGAAGAGCTGTTGGTAGATTTGAACTTCTCCGCATCCTTCAACACGTTTACAGCAATATCCGAAGTTTTGATAGCCTTGGTAGCTATCTGTTCCTTGGTGTTTCCCTTAAAAGTGTCGGGGGAATACTTACACCATAAATCCATCATGACATCATGGGGTGTCTTAAACCTGTTTCGGTTAATCATGCTGGCAACTTCAGAAGCCTTAAGAATGATCTTAGAAACCCCAATTCGGTTAAAATTGTGCTTCATATCCCGAAGGATGGGGTAGATTATACCACACGCCCTTGAATCGGCTAGGGCGTTGTGTGCGTCATCCAAAGTCTTGCCGGTGAGTTCATTGTAAACGATGAACAACTTTTTAGGTTTGAGAAACCTTTCAGTCACCAACTTGAGAGTACACGCGAAGGAAACCTTCTTAAAAGGTTCCAGACTCTTTCCACGTCTGTAGCACTCAGAAAAGAGTACATTCTCATCGAAAATGGAATTGTGTGCCACGAGTGAAGTACAATCACTCGAAGCTTTAACGAACTGGTCGTACACCTCGTCGAATGATACACCATGTTCCACAGCGTGCTCGTGGGTTATCCCGTGAATGTGTGTCGCCTCTACCATAAAGTTATCAGGTTTCACAATTATATGCTGCGCATCAATTTCATTGCCATCGGCATCAAATTTGACAAACGCAATGGATACCATCCGGCACTTGTCAAACGCGTGTATATTGTCCTTGGACGCGGGTTCCCGGAACCCCTTGGGGGGAAGTCCGGTCGTTTCTGTATCCCACGCGATGTACGACATTAGATGATAAAAGTTGATTTTCTTTATATTTGTTTACGACTTAGGTTTATTTGAGGATGGCGGAACATGACAAGATGCGACAATCTCGTATACATCTTCACCATCGACTATTTCCTGTTCCACGAGTAAATCCTTCAATTGTTCTAATTTTTCTTTATTGGATTCTAAAAGGAATAATACTTCTTTGTAGCATTTATCTACGATATCTTTCATTTCCTTTTCGACGATGTACGAACTTCTAGTGGAAATCATGGCGTCATCTATATTCATTTTACCTATAGTTTCACTAAATCCACATTTGGTCACCATCTGTCTGGCTATGATATACACTTGTGTGAAATCACTCGTAGCACCGGTAGAGACTTGAGATTTACCATATGCGAACTCTTCGGCAGCGTGTCCTCCCAGAGCTACCTTAATCTGTGAAAGAAGGTATTGTTTTGTATACATACCAACATCATCAGAAATAGGTTGAAAAAACGTCACGCCACCGGCATCCCCGCGAGGAATGATGCTGACTTTTCGCACTTCGTCATATTCGGGCATGAGAGCGCCTATGATGGCATGTCCCGCTTCGTGGTAGGCGACCCTAGCTTTACGACGATCGGAAACTATACGTGACCCGCGCGCTCCTACGACGACACGTTGATACGCATTTTCCATAACTTCAGGTGTTATCTGACCTACATCAACAGATCTTATAGCAGCTTCGTTAAGAAGATTTGCCAGATCCGCACCTGAGAATCCAGTTGTTTGTCGAGCGATATCCCTCAAGGAAATATCCTCACTCAATATCTTATTCTTAGCGTGTACCGCAAGAATCTTCTCTCGCCCGTGTACATCTGGAAGATTTACCTGTATCTTTCTATCAAAACGCCCCGGGCGAAGGAGAGCTTCGTCGAGAATATCTACACGGTTGGTAGCGGCTATGACGACAACTTGAGACGAATTATCAAATCCATCCATCTCAGTTAGAAGTTGATTGATAGTCTGTTCACGCTCGTCATTTCCAGGAGTTACACCAGATGAACGCTTCTTTCCAATAGCGTCGATCTCATCTATAAATACAATACAAGGTTGATTTTTGCGAGCAATATCAAATACATCCCTAACCCTTTTAGCACCCACACCCACAAACATTTCTACAAACGAGGATCCCGTACATTGAATAAAGGGGACAGATGATTCCCCCGCGATAGCCCGCGCTAATAATGTTTTTCCAGTTCCGGGTTTTCCAGTCAAAAGAGCACCTTTGGGAATCTTAGCACCTGATACAACATATTTAAGTGGAAATTTAAGAAAATCTACTATTTCAGATAATTCTTCTTTTGCAGAATCTATACCCTCCACATCCCCAAAACGTGTTTCTATATCATCTTCCACATCGAGTTCAGTTTTATTCATGTTAAATGGATTCTGACTACTTTCACCCATCTGCGAAAAAATCATTCGAATGAGTGCGAATCCGATAAAAAGTGTAAAAAGCACATTTGTTATATCGCCTGCTGTAAAAGGTATAGATGTATCCAAATCGTATTCAATCTGACTATCCATCATAACCTTCCAAAGTTCAGGTGTGTTCACATATGTTGTGACATTCACGCTACCATCAGTTTCTGTAAAATATAAATGATCTTGGTTGGGTTTTATGAGAACTTCTTTTACATTTTTCTTTTTTACATCTTTAATAAATTCACTCAATCTTCTAGGTTCTATACGTGTTTTCTTAGAAGCCTTGGTAGACACTGGTGGATTTTGAAAAGGTTTACCAACGCTGAACATTTATATATTCTTGAGATAAAGTTTTAATATAATTAATCTATATCTGGAGGTTCAATATCCTCATCTACACATTCCCCATCATCTTCATCTTCATCAACAACAATTGCCTCATCTTCTTCGGGTTCATTGTCGTCCTTCTCCTCTTCCTCATCTTCTTCAATAATTTCATCTTCTTCAGGTTTCTTCTTTTTTTGTGGTATAACCTTTTTCTTAGTGGGTTTCTCGAATATATTATTTACGATTTTTTCGTATTTGATTGCGAGAATCTTTTTACGTTCATGTGATTTATTCATTTTATCAATAAACTCTTGTGAATATCCCATAGATTTATACACGGAAACCAATAACTTGTGTGATGGTCGTGCACCTTGGCCATATTTTTCCCACATCTGAGCCATGTGGTATATAATCTTAATCCGCACTTTACCCGATTTTAAAACGTTTAATTTTACAGGAATTACATCCGGGTATGTAAAATGATTTTCCGGTTCAATGACATCCCTGTATTTTTTTACAGACTCCAAAACCTCCATCTTTTTAAATGGAACACCATAATATTTGTAGTTTTGTTCAAGTGCGTTTAGATATTTATCAGCATTTTGTACCGAAAATGATTTATCCCTAATAACTTCTTGGTAGCATGTTGGGTTTGTTATTTTTCCTAAAATACCTTCAGTTGGCTTTATAGAAATTTTCGCGACGATTGGTTTTTGAATACGAGTGACGCCTGGTTTCTTAAACATTTCTTAACTTTTATAAAAATACTATCTCTAACTTAGGTTTTATTACACGCAAAATCTAATTCACATTCGATGACATGATGCGACTGGAAATTCTGAAGGGATTCAAAAGGTCCCCATATTTCAATAACTCGACGTTTCTTATCATACCATAGATAGGCGAGATCTAGAAACTTTGTGAGCCAATAGAATCTCTTACCACCCTGGCCTATAAACTTGAAAATATCCTCTTCCGAATACGCGGATACATCTAATTGACTATAGTGCGTATTAGGGGGAGTATACGGCGCCATCTTATACTTACCTTGTGCTTCGTTTTTAAGTACGATTACTTCATCATGCAAGCGGAGCAATAACTTTCTTTCTTCTGGGGTTTGTAATTTTTCATCATGTATACGACGATGAGGCACGCAAATGCGACTGGTAGTAAATATTCGTTCAGGTTCTTCTTCATTTATAGTATGTAAATATTATTAAGCCATATAATCTCCATTTTTACCCTCCAATCTATCAAGTTGATTACTCAATCTTCCACCAGGATTATCCATCCAACATAAATTACCATCCCCCCTGACTTCTGGTGATATGATTCTAGAAAGGTTCGTTTCCTCAACGATCTGCGTTTCGGGATCGTACGTTTCCACTTTCTGATCCTCAATCTTTGGGGAACCTTCTCCAACGCATCCATCACTATTATAAGTCAAATTTACACATTGGTCGCTCCATTTTTCTACATTTTCCGTACCATATATTTTATCATTCATTAATTCAGGCTTTAATCTACATCTACCTATTACATTATCGACTATATCACACATAAATCCAAAATGTTCTGTACGTCGCTGATTAATTAAAATTGCGATAAAAATAAAAATTACAAAAAGTAATATTCCTGTTGATTTTTTCATCTACGATATAATAAGATTTTTAATCTGAATCGTCGTCGTATAAAGAAATATCAGATTCATAGTCATCACTACTACTGCTAACATCGTCACCGTCGTCGTATTCAAATTCTGGATCACTCTCATCTAGACTTTCGTATACATCATTCGTTAGCTTTCTGAACAAACCCGTATCTTCTAAGTCGATCGTATCATAAAAACCGGCTATAGATTCTTTCGGAACCGCTATATATTCATCGTCAAATTTATAGAAATTTCCAACCTGTTCAAGGGGTGAAATTATAAAAAAATCGATTTCATCTCGTATGATTCGAGCTACTTCAACAAACCCGTCTTCGTATTCGACATCTACGATCTGGTACTGCATTTGTATCTAAACGTACCATTTCTTAAAGTACAGCATATTTTAAGTAAATATGAATGTATATCAGCGAAAGAAGCATCATAAGTATAGAAAACGCACAGACTTCTATCATATAAATATGCTTAGAATGATAATCTTAAATTATAATATGCAAGGTCGTGTCGTGGATAAAAATGATGCGGTCATGTTTGATATAGACGATACTCTTATATCAAGCAGGACGGGGAATATTATAAATCAGGCATATGACATATATAAAATTGTAAAAAGTCAAGGGTATAAAATCATAATTATAACAGCACGACCAGGGTTTGACAAAAATATAAAATTTACAGAAGAACAATTAGCTTTTCATAATATTACATACGATGCGTTAGTTTTTACTCCACCAGAAAATAAAGGTAGTTTCAAACGCAATTCTAGATATAATTTCATACTATCGGTAGGGGACATGGATACAGATCTCACAGATTCTGTATATAATGTTAAGATTTCCACGTGAGTGTGCAAACATGGCAGGTAATAAACACGGTCATAGGTTCATCAGCGGATCTAGTTTGCATCTCGTAGTATGTCGTCTTATATTGGCGACACTTGTTGCACTTGAATAAACCCTTATAGTCTGGCTGGTTTAGAATATTATTTGTATCCTTAGCCATACGTCTTTTTACACCCTCTTCCACTTCTTTGGAATATGGACCATCGGGCCACATGACATTAGGAGGCATTTCCATTATCGCCGAAGTTTTCAATCTCCCAGAAAGAAGTTCATTCTTCAAAAAATCAGATTTTCGCATACAGGTTTGTATCTCTGCGAACTTGTGTTTATACCTACTCATGTGTTTGGGATTATCCAAAGCGGGAGAGTCTCCCATTTGTATAGTCTTCTTAGCAGACCAGTTATTTATACATTTTTCCAAGTTTATAGGAATGACATCCCTGTTCGATAACCCTAGAAGTTCTGCGAGTCTGTCCACTACGAATTGTCTCGTAGACATTCTATATATTTTCAATATTTAATACCTACTTAGGTGCGGCATGTCAACTACAGGGCAATCTCTGAAAGATTCGGGTGAGCACATCTGAAAAGAATCACTCACTTGTGGGCGATTTGATTCCTTAGTGACCTTCCAGTGTGAATCGAGGTAATAATGCTTAGAAGGTACGAAGGGTAATCCGTACTTTTCTATCCTGGTAAATATTATCGTCACTATGAAAAACGCAATAAATATCTTAAGCAGTTGGTTCATTTATTAGTATCAACTTTTTTTATTCATTCTATGTAAATGACGAAAGCTGTACTAATACATGAAGAAATGGGAAATGTAGAACAAATTGAGATTGATATAGATCCAAGAAAGAATGAAATTTTTAAAATTTTATCAGGTAGGGCCACATTTATAGGGCAATGGCCTGATATAGATGTTGTAATAGTAAAATGTGTAGAAGCCGCCAAATTTAATGAAAATGTATTGCCACCACCTTTTCAGGATGAAGAAGTATACGGAAAAATCATTTTAATACGCATGGATGAAAATTCAGAACCAAGAGATTTTACTTTGAAGGAGTTTCAATCTTTGGAATAAACGCTGTACCCCTCAATACACATTGCGTGTATTTCATACAAATTTGAAAATGTATATGTGGCCAATCCATGACGTTTTCTAGTTTAGCTTTGATGGGATTCTTGTTAATAACTTTAACAAAATCAGTCTTTTCGCCTGAGGACGCTTTCATCATCGCATCGTCTACCTCACTTAGCCACATGACATGCTTTTCATTTGTGGGATCAAACAATGAAACGAGCTTCATATGTATTATATACTACATATTCTTTAAATTGATGTCAAGTTGTTCCCTGTACAGAAAATCGTCAACTTGGGCATCCATATCTTGACCTCTAATAGAAATAGAGAGTAGATTGTCTTGATCATAACTAAAATCGTGACAATAAAAATAAGATATACCCATCATGAGAGACATGTTATCTAGATCTTCCCATGTCTTTTTTTTAATTTCCAATAGGTTCGTATAATCTTCGTACTCTTGCTCTTGATAATCTGTTGCGACCTCCAACTTTTTGAATGACTCAGATAAATCTACACATGGCCATACACCAAACTTAGCCTTATGACTACATATATACGTCACGTATTTATTAGCTATAGGTATTTCTTTGAAACATATAAATCTAGGTTTACGTTCGGTATCTAGTATGGTAGCAGCTCCACCGGATTTAATACCGATGAAATTAAACTCCATATCTTTACTATATTAAGGATAAAAACCTTAAGTTAATATAATATGGATTTTCCAATTACACCTGGACAATGTACATACGTCAGAAAAATTCAATCTCATAAACCAATCGTGGTAGTCAACGGTCCCGCAGGTTCTGGTAAATCTTTTCTCGCGTGTCAAGAAGCCTTTAGAAAGATACAGAAAAGAGAGATAGAAAAGGTAATACTTACGCGACCGATAGTCGCAGCGGATGAAGATATGGGATACTTACCAGGTGAATTGGAAAGAAAAATGGAACCATGGGCCAAACCAATGGTGGAAATAATGGAAATGTATATGTCTAGAAACCAAATTGAAAATAGGGTCAGTATAGAACCATTAGGATTTATGAGAGGAAGAACGTTTACAGACGCTTTCATCATCGCAGATGAAATGCAAAACAGTACTCCAAATCAGATGCAAATGTTGTTAACAAGAGTGGGTGAAAATACAAAACTCATCGTGACTGGAGATACTCGTCAAAGTGATCTTGATAAATTAAATGGGTTGGAAGATTTTATAAACAAAATACAAAGTTTGGAACTTGATTACGTTGAATACACCAATTTAGGTGAGGAAGACGTAGTGAGGCACCCCGCAGTATCTGAAATTTTATCACTTTACTATAATTAAACGTGTTCTAACACTATAGTTGCTGGTTCTTCATTGTACCCATAATAACGTATATTTATACCAAATTTACTATTCATTAGGTAATGAACATCATAATTAATAAAATGTTTCCATTCTTTTAATGTGGTTTGGTGATATTCACTACCCTCTTCTGAAAATACACAATCGAGTAGAAATGGACGTTTTCGCATTTCTTTCATTTCATTCGAAACCATATCAGGTACAGGTAATTTATTTTTATCCATAGATTTTATGATGTCTATTAAATAATATCCATGCGCATCACATATGACGTTAGATTGCATCTCTGGATATCCTTTAATAAAAGCTTCAAAATCTGCGTCACTCGGTAAAGTAGCAAATATTTGTCCCTTTTCACATGCAGGTTTTGTTATAGATGGATGTGTATGAAAAGTAAACAAAGAAGGCCACACGAGTAGCACCTTTTCTAATTTAACCTGACGACGATCTTTAGAGGTGACATAGACTGTATCGTTAAATTTATATTTATTATCCTCAAAGGAAACGTCGATGTACCCGGCATATTCCCATTTATTTTTTGTTGATAAATCACTGACACATTTTAAATTATCTACAACTTTTCGAGGTAATTTTATATACAAATGTGGACTCTTAAAACAGACGTCCATTTAATAAAGTACTATTAGAAATTTTAACTAGCATTCATGAGAACGCTCTTATCTAACAAAGTAATTTCCCCCAATTCATCCCATGTATAATATCTGATCGAAATACCAAATTGTCTACGCATGATAGGATCTATGTATTTATTAACTGCCCTTTTCCACCTAGTGGGTGTGGTCTGAACATAAACAGCCCCCCTGTACCCACCCGTGACTATACTAAACTCGCGCTGAGTTACGAGTCTCTCAAATGTGGCGGCTACCCTAGACGCGTTGGGTTTATTCATGTTAGTTTCGATTAAGTCTATGATATAATATCCTTGGTTTTCCAAAATAATATTCGCTTGTAAGTCTGGGTAATGTCGCACGTACGCTATTAAATCCATTCCACTGGGAAAACTAAATAAAGGTTTATCGTTGGGTGGGACGGGGTGAGTGTGATACATAATGTATTCTTTGAAATCAGAATTAGGAGGAGTCACGGTTGCGAATTGACCATTCGTTCGCGCGGTGGGTGTATTGAATTTAACATAATTCCTCGTATTTTTTACCGTGAAAGGTATAGTACCCGAGTATTCGACCTGATTCGTGAACGTCTTTTTATACACATCTTTTAGGTTATTTATTAACTTCTTACTTAAACGAACCGTCATGTATCTATTGTTCGTGGCTAATATGGTACCTAAATTATAAACATTTTTGGGCATGTTAAGAATCCGAGTCATCCTGTTAGATAAAGAATTAAGAGCGCGCTCTATACTCGTTTTACGGCGTCTATTTTCCAATTCCCTTTTTCGCTCAATGTCTTGTCTGCGAGCAGTTTCCTTTCGCCTTTTTTCTTTGTTAACCTTTGGCGGTGTATTTTTTATGGGCGTCCTATTAGCCATCTTATCATAAATCAACATAATAAAAATGATCAGCGCCGTCTGCTGAACAGAATCATTACACCCAATTCGCTTTTGGTTTACGCAACCTGCGTTTTTTATTAAGATGTACTATACGACACGAAACGTATATATAAAAAAGTCCTACCCCTATGGGAAACATACTACTTATTACAATTATTTTTCTATGATCGGCACTTCACCGTGTTGTTCATCGTCCTCGTTTTCATTATTTGTATATACTCTGTACAAATTTTCACTGTCGGAAATCATCCAATCTTTTACTGTTTCGTATAAAACATTTATGATTGCAAATTTATACGATAAAAATCCTATAAATGTAGATCCATAATCAAAATCAAAACTAAAAGGGGCACTATTCCAAATTACTTCAAATGCCGCGATACTGACCGGTACCAAAAATTGATTTGGAAATCCAGAAGTTTCAATATCATCCACATACTTCTCGAGGGATGATAGATACGTATATGACGTTAAAACTCCTAGAGTCACAGACAAACCCTTATCCGAACCCTGCGTTATGAATGATGCAGTAGAAAGTACCGCTCCATAACTAGCGGTAGACTTTCTGAGACGTTTCTTTAATTTTTCATATTCCCGATTTCCGTTGTCGAGTTTGGATACTACGCGGATAGGAACAATCGTGGGTGTCATATATATTTATAGACTTGTTTCTTTAAAACATTGTATAATATAAATGATGAGACCCGTGAGAGATGTGTTATTAGAAGCGACCATCATTGGCATTCTCAATATAGTGATATATTACTTACTCAGGCGAATTTCCAAAAAATCTAAGACGACTTTATTGTTATTTGTGTCAGGATTCATGATTCATATATTATTTGAATATTTAGGAGGCAATGAATGGTGGTGTAGACAAACTTACAAATGAGTTCCCCAAATGGACTTAGAAAATAAGCCCAATACCTAATCAGTATGAGACACACACCGATGGGAACAGTTTTGGAAATCCTAGACCTTCTGGCTGGGGTGTGGTCAGTTATAGTTATAAGTTTGGTATTGGACAACCTAATTCAACAAATAATCGGATGGAGATGATAAATTAGTCAGGGAGTGTGCGAAAAATTTATCCGTATAATCTAAGTCCATGAGTGTTCAAAAGCAAGACGAACACTGTGAGTGGTGTGAAAAACAAGAAAAGTTGCTTATAAAATGGGCAGAGAAGGCGGCTGGTTACCGCTGGTTGCATAATCATGCACGCCTATTTTACAAGAAACAGAATGATTGGTTGTCTTACCCTAGTATAGTCATAGCCTCAATAACGGGAGTGGGTGGTTTTGCCGTTCTAAATCCCAGTGGTAATGAAGGTGTTTCTCCTGAAACTAAGAACAATATAATGATAATCCAGTATTTCTTTGCATTCCTAAATGTTTTGGGTGGGATTTTGACGAGTATATCAAAATTCAGTCAGTCTCTACCTCTATCTGAGTCACATTCAGCGATGTGTGTACAGTGGTCTAAGTTTTATAGATCTATTGATATGGAAATATCACTCGATGTGAAACACCGTTCAGAAGTTGTCGAGTTTCTTATGAAGTCTCGAGAAGAATATGATAAACTCCTAGACGATGCTCCGGATATACCAGCTATATCGATTCAGGCATTCATGGTTCAATTTCCCGAGAAAGAGAACAAGCCAGATGTATGTAACGGATTGTCG
>ERZ767114.1059-NODE-1059-length-13735-cov-1.727998_pt1 | contig 13735 bp, 10 predicted proteins | sample MGYA00374952_ERZ767114 | MGnify/ENA primary metagenome ERZ767114 (study PRJEB28939, sample SAMN06267156) | marine metagenome | isolation source: Columbia River Estuary | place: USA:Columbia River Estuary, USA | collected 2012-05-05 ...
TAAGCTAGACCCATTTCAAGCGGCGTGATTATCCTGGTCATGCTTTTGGTTAATCCAAATAGACTAAATAGCGCTGTTTGTGACACTAGGCTGGCGGCTTGTATTTGCGTGCTTTGCGGTTTCATTTGCAGAACATCTATGTAGTGCCCAATGGCGCATTTGAATTGCCGTCAATCTCGCTTTTACCTACTGTTCTGAAATCTTTTTGTAAAGGTCTTGAGCATATTTAATGGCTTGGGCAGGGTCAGGGATTTGCCCCTTGATCTGATGCGGCGCGGGTATGCCATCAACATCCATCATTGCTGTTAGCTGATGCAAGATACGGGCTGGCAGATGCGGGCCTTCAAGCGCCAAGCCGCTGTAAAGCTGCACCAGATCAGCGCCAACCAGAATTTTGGTATAGGCTTGCCAGCCATTCGCAACACCGCCAGCCCCAATCAACCCAAGCCGTCGATCGCTCAAACGCGCCACATCGGCAAGAATCGCCGTGGCCGCTTCGAAAAGTGGCGCACCCGATAGCCCGCCCGATTCACCAGCATGAACCCCGTCAAGATCATCAGGGCGTGCCAGCGTGGTATTGGTTGCGATAATGCCGCTAACCTCCGCCTCAACACAAGATTCAACAATCGCCACCAGATCGTCATGATGCAGATCAGGGGCAATCTTCAAAAAGATTGGCTTTGCTGATACGTCACCATCACCGGCCGCCTCATCAAGTCCAGCGCGGCCTGCCGCCAGCAAATCGGCAAGATGCGCCTTGGTTTGCAGATTGCGTAAACCGGGGGTGTTTGGTGACGAGATATTGAGCGTGATATAATCGGCATAACGCGCTAAATGCCCCACCGCGCGGCGATAATCATCAATTGGTGCTTGGCTGGTTTTATTTGCACCAACATTAACCCCCAAAATACCGGTTCGTGCCGCCGCCATCTTTCGCAGATTTCGTGCAGCCGCATCCATGCCAAGGCTGTTAAAGCCGTAACGATTGATCACCGCATGATGTTTTGGTAGGCGAAAAACGCGCGGTTTTGGATTGCCGGGCTGCGGCAGTGGCGTAATGGTACCAACTTCGACATGACCAAAGCCAAGCTGCATCGCGCCATTAAAACAGGCTGCATTCTTGTCAAAACCAGCCGCCAGCCCAAGCGGGTTGGCAAATTCCAAACCCGCAAGTGTCACGCCTAAATTGGCCTTTGTTGACAGCGCTGCTGGACGCGGCCCCAGATTATGATGAAGCGTCGCCACCGCGACACGGTGCGCAGCCTCAGCTGACAGGCATCGCGCCAAATTTGCCAGAATGCCCCACATTAGCCATGATCCGCCGATTGGACAAGCTTGCCAGCAAGCGCATCTTCAATCAATTGAATGCTTTTTTCGCGGCCGTAAAGCGCAAAGAATGATCCCATGCGCGGCCCCTCAGACTGGCCAAGAAGTACTTCATAAAGGCATTTGAACCAATCGCGCAGATTTTCATATTCAGCCGCTTTGCCCGTGGCATAAACAACCGATTGGATATCCTCAGCACCGCTATCATCAGCAAGCGCCGCAAGCTGTGATTTCAACGCTTCAAGATGATCGGCCTCGGCAGTATCGGCAAGCCGGTAGGTTTTATACGGACGAACCATATCCTGATAATAATTGACCGCATAGCTAATCATCCGATCAAGCTCGGCATGGGTTTTCGCGTCGATATCGCCAGCATAGTCACTGACATAGGCCCAGACGATTTGCGGATCTTCTGCATGGCAGACAGCCGCCAGATTAAGCAATAAAGTAAAGCTCACCGGCAAACCTGCCTGATTGGGCAAGCCGCTGTGAATATGCCATAGCGGATTTTCCAGCTGTTCGGCATCATCTTGTGACGGTAATTTGCCAAGATGCTGGTAATATTCATCAACAGTCTTTGGAATCACATCAAAATGCAATCTTTTGGCGCGCTTTGGCTGGCCATACATGAATAGCGATAATGATTCCGGACTGCCATAGCGCAACCAATCTTCAACCGACAAACCATTGCCTTTCGATTTGGAAATTTTTTCGCCATTCGCATCAAGGAATAATTCATAAGAAATGCCCGCTGGCGGTGTGCCGCCAAGTGCGCGGTTAATCTTGCTCGATTGGGTTACCGAATCAATCAGATCCTTGCCACTCATTTCATAATCAACACCAAGCGCGTACCAACGCATCGCCCAGTCACATTTCCATTGCAATTTACATTGTCCGCCAGTGACCAAAACCTCGCATTCAGCCCCGCTATCAGGATCAATATAGGTAATCGTGCCAGCGCTGGTGTTGCAATGAATAACCTTGGCCTGAAGCACCTTGCCACTGTCAGGGCAGATAGGAAAAAACGGACTGTAAGTTGCCTGACGTTCCGGCCCCAAAGTTGGCAGCATGATATTCATGATGGCATCATAATGTTCAAGAACACGAAGCAATGCGGAGTCAAATTTACCGCCTAGATAGCAATCGGTTGAACTCATGAATTCGTATTGAAATCCGAAGGAATCAAGAAACGCCTGCAAGCGCAAATTATTATGTTCACCAAAAGACGGCGCGGTGCCAAATGGATCTTTGACCTTGGTCAATGGCATATGAAGATAGGCCGCCAACATTTCATGATTTGGCACATTGTCCGGAATCTTGCGAAAGCCGTCCATATCATCGGAAAAACAGATCAACCGCGTTTTCCGGCCGGTCAGGCTTTCAAAGGCATAACGAACCATCGTGGTGCGAACAACCTCACCGAAGGTGCCGATATGCGGCAGGCCTGATGGACCATAACCGGTCTCAAACAGAACTTCATCCTTGGCGTCCCCCATTTTATCAAGGCGGCTCGCCAGCGCGCGCGCCTCGGCAAATGGCCATGCCTTGGCGTCGCTTGCAATCTCTTGCAGATTCGCGGTCAGATCACTCATCGTCATGCTCTTTCATTTTGCGGGCAGATGGCACCGCACCAAATGCGGACAAGCTAGGGCGAGCCGCGATCAAGGTCAAGTGGCAAGCAAGCCCGAAAACAGGCCGCCCGACAGTCTAGATTTTGCCTCCTGCCTGCATTTAGTTTCACAAAACAGATGCGCAAAGCTGGCATGGCCGCCTGCGGCAAGCTATAACTGCCCTGATGCAGAATTCAACTTCCATATCGCTTCCCGATCTTCATGGCGTGCCAGTCTTCTATCCGCATGGCACTCAGCTGATTTGGATCAGCCAGAATGGCGAGATAACCCATCCAAATCGTGCTACCATCGCCGCCGAGCTGGCCTTGGGCATTGTGCTGCTATGCCATCGCCGTTGGAGCAGCGCTCGTGCCGATGTCGAGATTGATCATTATCTTGATGTGATGGAATTATTCGCCTTTGTCAGGCCAGCCCGTTTTGCCCTGCCAACACCCGCTGGCCTTGCCCAGCAGCTTGGCCTTGCGCGCCCACAAAATGGCGAAGACATGGCAACCCTATTGCCGCAAATTGCCTTTACGCTTCTTGACGAATTGGCAAATGCGCCTGATGCAGCCCGCCAAGAGGCCGGACGGATTGCAACGATGATGACGTCTGGCGGCTGGAATTGGGGGCCATATATTCTGCTGCATCTTGGCCTGCCACAGCCTGCCGCCGGCCCACCTGATAGCCGGCTTGCGGTAATCTGGAACCGTCTTGCCGATTACACTGATTACACCCCGCAAACCGAAGCTGGCACCCAACCAATTTTGCCTGATGATGCACGCCAGCGGCTTGCTGAAATGCTTGGTGGCAATGCCGAATTGCGCCTGCCACAAGCCGATTATGCCGCCGCGGTTACCGCCAGCTTTGATCGGCCAGATGCGGGGCCAAGTCCGGCAATGGTGCTTGCCGAGGCGGGTACCGGCACTGGCAAAACCCTTGGCTATTTGGCACCAGCGACCCTATGGGCGGAGAAAAATGGTGGCACGGTCTGGATATCAACCTATACGCGAACACTTCAGCATCAAATCGCCGATGAGTTGACGCGCCTCTATCCCGATGCTGATACCCGCGCCAGCAAGGTGGTGATCCGCAAGGGGCGCGAAAATTACCTTTGCCTTTTAAATCTTGAAGAAGCCTTGGCGCAAATGCCCGGGCGGCCACGTCATGCCACCGCGCTTGGGCTGATGGCAAGATGGACCGGTGCCACCCGTGATGGTGATCTTACCGGCTCTAGCTTTCCGGCATGGCTACTTGATCTGCTTGGCCGTGGACAGACTGTTGGGCTGGCTGACCGGCGCGGCGAATGTATCCATGCGGCCTGTACGCATTATAATCGCTGCTTCGTCGAAAAATCGATCCGCGGGGCAAAACGCGCCGATATTGTTGTCACGAATCATGCGCTGGTGATGGTGCAGGCCGCCTATGGCAGTAAAGATGATCGGCGCACCCCAACACGTTATGTGTTTGACGAGGGGCATCATGTTTTTGACGCGGCTGATAGCGCATTTTCGGCCTATCTAAGCGGGCGCGAAGCGGCAGAGCTACGGCATTGGGTTCGCGGTGCCGAAGACGGGCGTCGGGGCCGCGCCCGCGGGTTGAAACGACGGCTTGAAGATATTGTTGCAGGCGATGATAACGCGCTTGCCAATATCGAAGCAGCGCTCGAAGCGGCACGCGCCCTTCCCGGACAGGGATGGGAAAACCGCCTATCATCATCGCAACCGCTTGGCAGTGGTGAAACTTTTTTCATGCATCTTCGCGCTGCGCTTTATCTTCGGGTTGGTGATCCAGATAGTCTTTATGATCTGCAATGCGAGCTTTATCCCGCCCCTGATAATGTGGTTGCCGCGGCGCGTGATTTTGGTAGTGCGCTGGCAACGCTTGCCGTTCCTTTAACACGGCTGATCAATTGGCTGGTCAAATATCTTGATGATAATGCCGATCAATTGGACAGTAGCCAGCGTGCGCGGATCGAAGGTGCAATCCGTGGCTTGGAATTGCGCGCAGGCGGGCCACTTGGCGCTTGGCAAACAATGCTTGCCGATGTTGATGGCGGGGGGCGCGACGGCTTTGTTGACTGGATGCAGATCGACCGGATGGATGGCCAAGATCGTGATGTTGGGCTGGCGCGGCACTGGCTTGATCCGACGATTCCCTTTGCCCATAGCGTTCTGGATACAGCGCATGGCGTCACCATCACATCGGCAACTTTGCAAGATTATGCCGCCCCGCGTCAAATAGCCAATCTGGCGAATGATGCTGAGCCTGGCACTGATGTAATGGCCACCAGTATGAGTGGCAAGCTACCGCATGATGCCTGGCAATCAGCGATTGCGCTAACCGGTGCGGCGCACATGGATCATGCGGCCATGCGGGTCAGTTTTTCATCGCCTTTCGATTATGCCAATCAAACCCGTATTTTGGTGGTAAATGACCTTGATCGGGAACGCCCCGAAGCCACCGCAAGCGCAATGGCAGCTTTAATGATCGCAGCGGGCGGTGGCGGGCTTGGGCTATTTACCGCCATTCGCCGATTGCGCGCCGTTTATCCTGCCTTGGCAAGCCGGTTAGAAGCCGCCGAAATACCGCTTTATGCCCAGCATATTGACCAGATGAATTTACAAACCCTGCTTGCCATGTTTCGCGAAGATCCGGAAAGCTGCCTTCTTGGCACTGATGCCGTACGCGATGGTATTGATGTTCCCGGCGCGGCGCTTCGGCTCATTGTTTTTGACCGGATGCCATGGCCGCGAAGCGATATTCTGTTTTCGGCTCGTGCTAATTGGCAGGGGCGCGAAGCCTGGACCGAACGCCAAACGCGGCTAAAATTACGCCAAGCCTTTGGACGGCTGATCCGGCGAGGCAATGATCGCGGCGTGTTTGTGATGCTTGATAGCCGTCTGCCAACCCGCATGACAAGCGCGTTTCCGCAAGATGTCGAAATCCAGCGGATCGGGCTGGCCGAAGCAATTGCCCAAACAGGCAAATTTTTAGGTGAGAAATAAACAAAGGGGGAGAGACCTGGGCCTTCCCCCTTTGCAACAAGTAATAGTCAAACAGGTGGAGGGCTTACATCATGCCGCCCATGCCACCCATGCCGCCCATGCCACCCATATCAGGCATGCCACCGCCAGCTGCTCCACCGTCTTTCGGCTCTGGCTTTTCTGCAACCATTGCTTCAGTGGTGACCAGCAAGCCCGCTACAGAGGCCGCATTTTGGAGCGCTGAACGTACAACCTTAGTAGGGTCAATAACCCCCGCCTTAATCATGTCAGTAAATTCATTGTTTTTGGCATCGTAACCGACATTGTCGTCTTTGCCTTCTATAAGTTTACCAACGATGACTGAACCTTCAGCACCTGCATTCTGGGCAATATACCGCGCTGGCGCTTGCAACGCACGGGTCACAATCTCAATACCAACCTCTTGATCCCTGTTAGCCGGCTTCAATTTGCTAAGGCCCGGAATTGCCTTGACGAGTGATACACCACCACCTGACACAATTCCCTCTTCAACCGCTGCACGAGTTGCATGCATCGCATCGTCAACGCGGTCCTTACGTTCTTTGACTTCAACTTCTGTTGCGCCACCAACTTTGATGACTGCCACGCCTCCCGCAAGCTTCGCCAGCCGCTCTTGCAACTTCTCACGATCGTAGTCAGAAGTGGACTCCTCGGCTTGCGCACGGATTTGATTACAGCGCGCTTCGATTTCCTTCTTTGCGCCGCCACCATCTACGATAGTTGTCTCGTCCTTGGTAATCTCAACGCGCTTGGCGGAACCAAGCATTTCAAGTGTTAAACTGTCCAGCGCAATGCCCACTTCTTCAGACACAACGGTACCGTTTGTGAGGATGGCGATATCTTCAAGCATAGCTTTCCTGCGATCACCAAAACCCGGAGCTTTAACGGCTGCAACTTTGAGGCCACCACGAAGGCGGTTCACGACTAAAGTTGCCAGCGCTTCGCCTTCGATGTCTTCAGCGATGATTAATAATGGGCGGCTTGACTGAACAACTTTTTCGAGAATTGGCAACATGTCTTGAAGGTTGGAGAGCTTCTTTTCGTGCAAAAGGATATACGGCTCTTCTAATGTTGCGCGCATCTTCTCAGCATCAGTCACGAAATAAGGGGACAAATAACCGCGGTCAAACTGCATCCCTTCGACAACATCTAGCTCGGTGTCTAAACTCTTTGCTTCCTCAACTGTAATTACTCCCTCGTTTCCAACTCTCTCCATGGCTTCAGCGATCATTTTGCCGATCTCTTCTTCACCGTTGGCGGATATTGTCCCTACCTGAGCAACTTCATCTGAGGTAGAAATTTTCTTTGAACGTGACTCAAGTGACGCAACGACTGAATCAACGGCCATGTCGATGCCGCGTTTCAAATCCATTGGGTTCATGCCCGAAGCAACGGCTTTTGCGCCTTCCTGAGCGATGCACTGTGCAAGAACAGTCGCTGTTGTTGTACCGTCCCCTGCTACATCATTAGCTTTTGAAGCGACTTCGCGAACCATTTGAGCGCCCATATTTTGGAACTTATCTTTAAGCTCAATGTCTTTCGCGACTGTCACTCCATCTTTGGTGATCCGCGGAGCACCAAAAGATTTTTCGAGAACCACATTGCGGCCCTTTGGGCCCAAAGTTACTTTTACAGCATTAGCTAAAATATCAACGCCCTCGAGCATCTTCGTTCTTGCTTCTGCACCAAATTTGACTTCTTTAGCAGCCATTTTTCAATCTTCCTTTTTAACTATTGTTGGGACTGTCAGTGGTTTATTGGACCACACCCATGATGTCCGATTCCTTCATGATCAAATATTCCTGACCATCGATTTTAACTTCGGTGCCTGACCATTTGCCAAACAGGACAAGATCGCCAGCTTTGACATCTAGCGGTTGAACCTTGCCGGTTTCATCCCGAGCACCGGCGCCAGCGGCTATTACTTTGCCTTCCATTGGCTTTTCTTTTGCGGTGTCAGGAATAATTATCCCTCCAGCAGTTTTCTGTTCTGACTCAGTGCGTTGGACGACAACGCGATCGTGAAGAGGCCTGAATTTCATGCCCTAAATCTCCTTCAAAAAAGACTGTTATGTGTTGATTAGCACTCGCAGCTAGGGAGTGCTAAATTCTTGTCTGACGTACTTGGTCTTTCGGTACCAATTTGTCAAGTGACCGACAGTAAAATAATTGTAAAATCTATAACGCCAAAAAAAACGTTACCACCTATGGAGCGATGCCCGTTAAAAATTGGGTTAATCATTCCCCAGTTCGTTTAAACTGTCTCTTTAACAACTCCGCGGCACAGGCTTGCAATTAGAGTTCTGATTAAAGCGTCATATTTGCTAAGAGTTGCCAAATCAGTTTGGCATAACCTCCCGCGGCAAAATGCCAATTTGCAGCACCCTTGCGGCTTAATATTCCAAACACTATCTATGCAACAGTCACAATTTTTCCAGGCCAATTCTATGACCCGCTCACCACACCACTGGATCTCTCGGAACGTTAGCTCGCGCAGCGATCAATTGGTTACTAAATGGCTTTTTTGTACAGCGTTACTTGTGGCCATTATGGTGGTTATTGGTGGCGTGACGCGCCTAACCGGATCGGGTCTTTCAATGGTGGAGTGGCGCCCCCTGATCGGAACCCTACCACCATTGAATGCGGCTGAATGGGATCGAGTCTATCAGCTGTATCAGGCATCACCAGAATATCAGCAAATGAATTTTGGCATGTCGCTTGCCGCTTTTAAGAATATTTTCTTTTGGGAATATTTTCATCGGGTTTGGGGCCGGTTGTTAGGGCTTGCCTTTGGCCTGCCATTTTTGATTTTTGTGATTATCGGGCGCGTGCCGAAAGGATTTGGATGGCGGCTTACACTGTTATTAGTTCTTGGCGGATTTCAAGGCGTTGTTGGCTGGTGGATGGTCAAATCTGGCCTTACCGAACAAGCCAGCGTTTCGCAATATCGGCTTGCATCGCATCTTGCTGTTGCGCTGGTGATTTTCAGCCTTTTGATCTGGACGGGTTTTGATCTTCGCGATGGCAGCGCCAAATCGCCAAAAGGTCATGGCATGGCAAGTCTGGCCTTGCTTGGCATCACCATTCTTGCCGGTGCGCTTGTTGCCGGTATGGATGCCGGATTACTCTATAATCATTACCCGCTAATGGGCACTGGGCTTGTGCCGGTTGAATATGGCGAGGCTGGGTGGCTTGATCCATTTGAAAACCCAGCTTCGGCACAATTCCATCACCGCTGGATCGCGGCCGTGACCTTTGGCGCGGTGGTGGTGTTAGCACTAAACGCGCGCCGGCACGGCTTGCATCTGCGGAGCAATCTGGTCCTTGGCGCCGTTGTGGTGCAATTCATCCTTGGCATTGTCACGCTGCTTCATGGCGTGCCAGTTGCGCTTGGCGGCATGCATCAAGCTGGTGCAGTGGTGCTTCTTGGCTGTTTACTCGCTCTTTTGCATGGCGAGTCACATCACTGCCAAAACATCTAACCGCGCAACGTTAGCCCTTTTTCTTGATTTGCGGCACGCGCCGGATATGCAGTTCGGCAAGCGCCGATTCGTCAACTTCAGACGGAGCTGCCATCATCAAATCCTCGGCCTTGCCATTCATTGGGAACAGAATAACCTCTCTGATATTCGGCTCATCGGCAATCAGCATCACGATTCGGTCAATACCGGGCGCAATACCGCCATGTGGCGGCGCGCCAAAGCGGAATGCATTGATCATCGCCGGAAATTTTTCATCAACCGTGCTGTTTGGATAGCCAGCGATTTCAAAGGCTTTATACATCACTTCGGGAAGATGATTCCGGATCGCGCCTGATGATAATTCAACACCATTACAAACAAGATCATATTGCCAAGCTTTGATGGTTGACGGGTCTTGTTCTTCAAGCGCTTTCATGCCGCCTTGTGGCATTGAGAAGGGATTGTGCGAGAAGTCAATCTTGCCGGTAACCGGATCGGCTTCGAACATCGGGAAGTCGACAATCCATGCAAAACGGAATAGGTTTTTATCAATTAAATTCTGATCCTGACCAATTTTCACGCGGGCGCGTCCGGCAAGGCTGGCCGCTTCATCCGCAGGCGCACAAGCGAAAAATACCGCATCGCCAACGTCAACACCCGTAGCAACACGGATCGCTTCGGCCTTTTCAGCGCCGAGCGCTTTGGCAACAGGGCCACGCGCCTCGCCTTCACCATAAATAATATAGCCCATTCCCGGCGCGCCTTCGCCCTGCGCCCAGCTATTCATCCGGTCAGCAATCGCACGGCTTCCGCATTTCGGCCCCGGAACCGCCCGCACAACTGCGCCTTTTGCAATATTCTTGGCAAAGATTGAAAAATCTGATCCGCGGAAAATATCGGTTACATCGCTAATTTCAAACGGTATCCGCAGATCCGGCTTGTCATTGCCATATTTCAGCATCGATTTCGCAAATGGAATATGCACAAAATCAGTATCGACAATTTTGTCGGAAAATTCTTCAAACACGCCTTTGATCACTGGCTCGACAGCGGCAAACACATCCTGCTGCTCTACAAAGCTCATCTCAAGATCAAGCTGGTAGAATTCGCCCGGGCTGCGATCAGCACGGCTATCTTCATCCCGAAAACAAGGGGCAATCTGGAAATAACGGTCAAAGCCGCTAACCATGATCAACTGTTTGAATTGCTGTGGTGCCTGTGGCAAAGCATAGAATTTGCCGGGGTGAAGGCGAGCTGGCACCAAAAAATCGCGGGCGCCTTCAGGCGATGATGCGGTTAAAATCGGTGTTTGGAATTCGGTGAAATCCTTCGCCACCATGCGGGCACGGATCGATTGAATGATTTTGGCGCGCAACATGACATTCGCGTGCGGCCGTGCGCGCCGAAGATCAAGATAGCGATAGCGAAGCCGTGTTTCCTCGCCAGAATCTTCATCCGAATTGACCTGTAATGGCAATGTGTCAGCAGCTGATTGGACCTCAAAATCTTCGATGCGAACTTCGATCTGGCCAGTTGGCAATGACGTGTTGATCGTCTCATCACTGCGCTTTAGGACTGTGCCGGTAACGGTAACCACCGACTCAAGCCGCGTGGCTTCGACAAGGGCAAAGCTGGCATCGGATGAATCAGCAACACATTGGGTCAGGCCGTAATGGTCACGAAGATCAACAAAGACAAGCTGTCCATGATCGCGTTTGCGGTTAATCCAACCAGATAATTTTACCTGCTGGCCAACATCGGCTTCGGTCAATTCGACGCAATTATGGGATCGGTAGGCATGCATGGTCTAAGGCTCCGTTAAGAATGACCAGAGAATGGCCAATAAACTGCGATAATGGAATCAATCACCGCTTTGAAAGCGGCCATCAAAAACGCGGCGAGTATGCAAAGATTGCGGCATTGACGCAACCGGCTTTCGGTTCACATGACCCATATTCAGGGTCATGTGTCCATTTTCATGTCGAACGGCGCCGCCCACGCCGACCGCGCCGGTCATTACCACCGGCATTATTGATATTCACATCGGCCCATGCCGTGCCTAGCGCCGCGGTCATGGCCACTTCATCAAATAGCCGTTTTGGCGTTGCTTCCAGCGCGGCTGTCATTGCTGCAACATGCGCTGGGCTAGTGCCGCAACAGCCACCAATGATTTTGGCACCAATGTCGCGCGCAAAAAGCGCATAATCAGCCATCAATTCAGGGGTTCCATGATAATGGATTGCACCCTCAACATAGGCAGGGATGCCACAATTACCCTTGGCCACCACGGGCACATCACCCGATTGCGCCAAAATACCGCTTACCGAATGCAGCAATTCAGCCGGTCCAATACCGCAGTTGGCGCCAATGAAATTGGCACCTGAGGCAGTGGCAAAATCGGCAAAATCAGCTGGCGTCACCCCCATCATTGACCGGCTAGCCGTATCAAATGTCATGGTTGCGCAAATCGGCAGGCCAGTGGGCTTTGCCGCTTCGATCGCGGCTGCCACCTCTTCATTTGACGACATGGTTTCAATCCATAAAACGTCAACACCGCCCTCGGCAAGCGCTTCGGCCTGTTCGGCAAAACTGGCAACAGCGGCGCCATGTGTTAATTTACCAAGCGGCTCAAACAGCTCGCCAGTTGGCCCCATTGATCCGGCAACAATCGCGCGTTTTCCACTATTGGCAAAATGTATCTCGACCGCTTTGCGGGCCAATTGTGCCGCGGCAATATTCAGCTCTCGAACACGGTCTTGTGATTCATGAAGTTTCAGCCTGAATCCGGTACCGCCAAAGCTGTTGGTCAGGATCAAATCTGATCCGGCTTTGAGAAAACTGCCATGAAGCCATAAAATATCGTCCGGACGTTCAACCGACCATAATTCTGGTGGATACCCGGTTTCGAGGCCACGCCCAAACAGGTTGGTTCCAGTGGCGCCATCGGCAACACACCAGCCTTGTCGGTTAATCAGATCGGATAAAATATTACACATTACTTTTGGATTCCTTGCCACTCGGTGTGGCAGCCATCACCCAGCCGCCATCACACCAGCCTTGACAGGCTAAATGCTAAGACGTTTCACATTGCGCCGTGAGGGACGCCTTGCAACGCCAGTTGCTGTTGCCCGACGGTCACGAAGAATCTCCAGCAAAGCCAACTGATCATCTTGATCCATGCTTCGCCACGCAGCGATTTCGGCGCGCGTCCGATAACAGCCAAGACAGACCCCGTCCTGCGGATCCATCTGACAGATCGACACGCAGGGTGATGGCAGCTTGGTTACAACAGGTTTATCAGAAGAAGCCATATCGGTTGTTACCCTATTGGTTTCAGGCGGCGCGGCTTTCAGCTTCGGCAATCGCCATAACACCACTCAAGGCTGATAGCCCGTCAAGCTGTTCCGATCCCGCTGATACTGTCACAAGATTGCGGTCAATAACAGGTGCAGAAACATCGGCTCCAGCTTTTGTCCGCTCAGCAGCTTCATCGATCAATGACAATAGCGCAACCGCATCGCCTTGAAGCAGAACCGGCATATCTTCGCGAAGGAACGCACGCAAAACACGCTTGGCATGAACTTCATTTTTCAAGCTTTCAACATGGCGGTTGCCAGCTGGCACGATCAGCGCATCATAATCTATCGCAAGCGCTGTTGATAAGGTTGAGTCGGCCGGGTAGGACATGCCCCAGCCAGTGCCGTTCCATGCATTCGTTAATCCAGCTTCCCGAGAAACAATTCTTAATTTCGCGCCAGCACTCATCATGGCACGTTGGATGGCGATAAATCCGGTCTCATCAAAACCGCTTGCCACCATAATGGCGATTGTTTTTTCTGAAAAATTGGAAAGCTCCATAAAAATACTCCTTAACAATTGAATTAGGATCTCTCGCTTTGACTTTTACGAGGAAGGTTACACTGCCCGATTCCAACCGGTCCGCCGGTCGCGCTTGCCGCGTGAAAATTAGAATTGGGCCAGCGTATACATGGCTTTGCCAATTTGTTCAAGCTTTACCCGCGATCGGTTTGGTCAAGATTGGTCAAAAAGCACAGACCATCCAGTATCTTTTGCAAAAGACCGAGCCCAACCCTTTTCGTAGTTTTTTTGAATGGAAATGAATAAGATGTATGATCTGGAAAATTTTGATCCTAATGTTGTGTCGCGATCATCAGTATCACCGGCTGACCGGCGGTTGTTTCTTGCCGGTGCGCTCGCTCTAACACTTGCCACTATTCCTGCCAATGTTGAACTTGCCGAGGCGCAAGCCGCATAGGGCGTTTCCAGCTTTTACGTTCGGTTTCGCCAGATT
>ERZ767114.1061-NODE-1061-length-13691-cov-3.569193_pt1 | contig 13691 bp, 10 predicted proteins | sample MGYA00374952_ERZ767114 | MGnify/ENA primary metagenome ERZ767114 (study PRJEB28939, sample SAMN06267156) | marine metagenome | isolation source: Columbia River Estuary | place: USA:Columbia River Estuary, USA | collected 2012-05-05 ...
TCTCACACACTCAGTTAGCATTCACTTAATTTAATATAAAGTTTCACTTTTTTTCCAACAACAACATTCAGGCAGTTCATACAATAAAAACTATGTAAATGCAAGGGATAGAGTAGATTCAACCACCGATGTACATATAACTTAACCATCAACATAAAATTCCTTATCAATTAAAAGAACATGATGATTTGAGAGTTGATGATTATTTCTGGTTTAAAGAACGTGATAACCCTGAAGTAGTTGATTATCTTGAGCGGGAAAATGATTATTTAAAAAAAATGACAACTAGTTCACAGTCATTTCAAAAAAAATTATTTGAAGAGTTAAAGTCTCGTATGAAAAAAGATGATGAATCGGTACCTTATTTTTATAACAATTACTGGTACATCACACGTTTTATAAAGGGACAACAATATCCCATCTATACGCGTAAAAAAAAGTCTTTAGATGCTAAAGAAGAAATTCTTTTTGACTGTAATGAAATGGCTAAAGATTATGATTATTTTCGTTTAGTAGGATTAAATATTAGTCCTGACAATTCAAAAGTTGTATATGGAGTTGATTTAGAGTCACGAAGAAAATATACAATTTATGTGAAGGATTTAAATAGTGGCCAAATTCTTCCAACTAAAATAGAAAACACTACAGGTGGATCAGCCTGGGCGTCTGATAACAAACATTTCTTTTATGTTTATAAAAATCCAGAAACGCTTCGTTCTGAAAGTATTTTAAGACATAACATTAATAATCCTGAAAATGATAACGTACTAGTTTTTAATGAAAAAGACGAAACTTTTTCGGTATATGTAAGTGAGTCTAAATCAACCGAATACATTTATATTTCGTCATACAGTACACTTACTACCGAAACCCAATTTATAAAGTCAGATATGCCACTTAGTCCATTCCAAGTTATTCAGGCAAGAATACGTGGACTTGAATATAGTGTAGATCATTTTAAAGATCACTTCTATATTTTAAGTAATAAAAATAAGGCCTTAAATTTCGAGTTATCTAAAACACTTACTTCAAAAACAAATATTGATGAATGGCAAACAATTTTAGCACATCGTGAAGATGTATTGCTAGAAGATATTGAGATTTTTAAAGAATATTGTGTTTTAACAGAACGTATTAAGGGTTTAACGAAAATACGAATTATGCGATGGGATGGAACAGAAGATTATTACTTACCAATCAGAGGCGAAACATATGATTTATATAGCGGTTATAACCCAAATTTTGATTCAACGAAATTACGTTATGGCTATACATCACTTACTACACCAAGTAGTCTCTTTGAATATGATATGGTTAAAAAAACTTCAACATTACTCAAGCAAACTAAAATTATGGATCAAAATTTTGATCCAAATAATTATGTTGAAAAACGTATTTGGTCAACATCACGAGATGGTTTAAACATTCCAATTTCTATAGTGCACCATAAAAATACTCAACCCAGTTCTGAAACACCATTTCTTTTGTATTCCTATGGTTCCTATGGTTCAACAGTTGACCCTAGTTTTTCAAGTAGTCGCTTAAGCTTGTTAAACAGAGGTTTTATTTTTGGAATTGCTCATGTTAGAGGTGGTGAGTATTTAGGTCGTCAATGGTATGAAGATGGAAAATTATTTAAAAAGAAAAATACTTTTAATGACTTTATAGACTGCTCAAAATATTTAATTAAAGAAAACTATACTAGCGCTTCGCATCTTCATGCAGTCGGAGGTTCAGCGGGAGGACTCTTAATGGGAGTCATTGTAAATGAAGCTCCAGAATTATACAAAAGTGTAATAGCAGCAGTCCCTTTTGTAGATGTAGTAACTACGATGTTGGATGACACCATACCATTAACTACAGGAGAATATGATGAATGGGGAAATCCTAATAATAAAGAATATTATCACTATATGAAGTCTTATTCTCCATACGACAATATTAAAAAACAAGCCTACCCAAATCTATTAGTTACTGCAGGATTTCATGATTCTCAAGTGCAATATTGGGAGCCAGCAAAATGGGTAGCCAAATTAAGAACATTAAAAACTGATAACACTGTTTTATTTTTAGACACTAACATGGAGGCTGGCCATAGTGGTGCTTCAGGTAGATTTGATGCCTTAAAAGATGTAGCAAAAGAATATACTTTCATGCTAGAGTTAGAAGGGAAATTAAACTAATAATTTTTGATTAAATTTGCAAAAATTTTGTTATTAAACACATAATATGAATGGACATGTGAATACCTATCAAAACATATTAGAGTTGATTGGAAACACACCTTTAATTCGATTAAATAGAGCTGTAAAAGATTATAAAGGATCATTTTATGCGAAGTTCGAGGCTTTTAATCCGGGTCATTCAAATAAAGATAGAATTGCTAAATATATCATTGAAGAAGCAGAACGCAAAGGAATTTTAAAGCCAGGAGCTACTATTATAGAAACTACTTCAGGAAATACAGGTTTTAGTTTAGCGATGGTATCTATAATTAAAGGATATAATTGTATTCTAGCAGTTAGTTCAAAATCTTCAAAAGATAAGATTAACATGTTAAGCTCAATGGGAGCTAAAGTTCATGTTTGTCCAGCTAATGTTCCAGTTGATGATCCAAGATCTTATTATGAAGTAGCTAAAAAATTACATAGTGAAATCAAAAATTCTGTTTACATCAATCAATATTTTAATGAACTTAATGTTGAGGCACATTATCGTTTTACAGGTCCAGAAATTTGGGAGCAAACAAATGGAAAAATAACTCATCTTGTTGCAAGTAGTGGAACGGGAGGAACTATTTCAGGCTGTGCTAAGTTTTTAAAAGAAAAAAATCCAAATATTAAAGTTATTGGAGTCGATGCATATGGTTCTGTTTTGAAAAAGTATCATGAAACACAAGAACTAGACCCTAATGAGATATATCCATATCGGATTGAAGGATTGGGAAAAAGTTTAATTCCGTCTTCCACTCATTTTGATGTAATTGACTTGTTTGTAAAAGTTACAGACGAATCAAGTGCTCATACAGCCAGAAACATTACTCGGACTGAGGGGATGTTTGTTGGCTATACATCCGGTGCTGCGATGCAAGCGATTCACCAATTAGTAGAAGAAAAATATTTTGATGAGGACAGTAAAGTTGTTGTCATTTTCCCTGACCATGGTTCACGTTATATGAGCAAAATATATAATGAAGAATGGATGGCAGCACAAGGATTTTTTGATTCCGTTAATGAATTAAAAAATAACATTCAATTTATAAACGATCTTACAACTATAAAATGAGAGATTTATTTAATAGAATATACGAAAACAAAGGACCACTTGGAAAGTGGGCTTCACAAGCAGAAGGCTATTTTGTGTTTCCAAAGTTAGAAGGACCTATTTCCAATAGAATGAAATTTAAAGGGAAAGAGGTAATTACCTGGAGTGTTAATGATTATTTAGGATTAGCAAATCAGCCTGAAGTTAGGAAGGTAGATGCAGAAGCAGCTGCAGAATTCGGATCAGCCTATCCAATGGGTGCCCGTATGATGTCAGGTCATACTGATTTACATGAGCAATTAGAAAATGAGTTAGCTAAATTTGTAGATAAAGAAGCTGCTTATTTATTAAATTTTGGATACCAAGGAATTTTGTCAACTATAGATACTTTAGTCGGAAAAGATGACGTGATTGTTTATGATGTAGATGCTCATGCTTGTATTGTTGATGGTGTTCGTCTTCACATTGGGAAACGATTTACCTTTAAACATAATGATGTAATTAGTCTTGAAAAAAATTTACAACGTGCTACGAAGTTAGCAGATCAAACTGGAGGTGGTATCTTAGTTATATCTGAAGGTGTTTTTGGAATGCGAGGTGAGCAAGGTCGATTAAAGGAAATTATTGCTTTAAAAAAGAAATATAATTTTCGTTTCTTAGTAGATGATGCGCATGGTTTTGGTACCCTTGGCGAAAGTGGAAAAGGAGCTGGAAATGAACAAGGTGTTCAGGATCAAATTGATGTTTATTTTGCTACGTTTGCTAAATCAATGGCTTCAACTGGTGCATTTGTCGCTGCTGAGAAAGAAATTGTTGATTATTTAAAATATAATATGCGCTCTCAAATGTTTGCTAAATCTTTGCAAATGCAATTAGTAAAAGGAGCATTAAAGCGACTAGATATGTTGCGAACTCGTCCTGAATTTAAAATTAAGTTATGGAAGAATGTCGATGCTTTACAAAATGGGTTAAAAGAAAGTGGTTTTGATATTGGCACTACTCAAAGTTGCGTTACACCAGTTTATTTAAAGGGAAGTATCCCTGAAGCCATGGCATTAGTAAAAGATCTTCGTGAAAATTTTGGAATATTTTGTTCTATTGTTGTTTATCCAGTAATCCCTAAAGGATTAATTTTATTAAGACTTATCCCAACGGCAACACATACAATGGAAGACATCAAGATTACATTAAAAGCGTTTTCTGGAATCAGAGAAAAACTTGAAAACGGCACCTATAAGCGATTATCTGAAGTGATAATGAAGGGTTTTGTAAAACAATAGTAAAGTGTTTATATAATTAATCATTAAGCATAACTGGCATTACGAGCATGGTAATATTCTCTCCTTCTTCTGTATGATCTAACGGAGATATGATACCTGCCCTATTTGGAAGTGACATGGAAAGTTTAATATTATCAGATTCCATATTATTGAGCATTTCAATTAGGAAACGAGAATTAAATCCAATTTGAATATCTTCACCTTGATAATCACAATCTAGACGTTCTTCAGCACTATTACTATAATCAAAATCTTCAGCAGAAATTTGTAATGCAGCTCCTGCAATTTTTAAACGAATTTGATGTGTTGTTTTGTTAGAAAAAATACTTACTCTTCTAACCGAATTTAAAAAATCAACACGACCAAGCTGCATTTGATTTGGATTTTCTTTAGGAATAACAGCTTCATAATTTGGATATTTACCATCAATTAATCGACAAGTAAGCGTTGATTCTCCAAAACTGAATTGTGCATTGGTTTCGTTGTATTCAATAGATATTTCATTTTCAGAGCCCAGTAAAATACCTTTTAATAATTGTAAAGGTTTTTTTGGCATTATAAACTCTGAAGTGTCATCAGATGTAACATCAGTACGTGTGTATTTAACAAGTTTATGAGCGTCAGTAGCTACAAAGGTTAAGGATTCAGTGGAGAACTGAAAAAAGACTCCACTCATAACAGGGCGTAAATCATCATTTCCACTTGCAAACAAGGTATTATTTATTGCAGTATGAAGAATTTTGCTGTTCAATACCGTTGTTTTTGCATCACTTACCTCGGATGATTTAGGAAATTCCTCTCCCTCAACATAAGCTAAAGCATATTTACCATTATTTGCACTTATTTCAACTGTATTTTTTTCGGTCTTAACAAACGTTAGAGGTTGTTCTGGAAAAGTTTTTAATATATCTAGTAATAATCTTGCAGGAAGAGCAATCAAACTATTGCTTTCAGACTCAACCATAATAGACGTTGAAAAAGTAGTTTCAAGGTCAGAAGCAGTTAAAGTCAATTTATTTCCATTAATTTTAAATAGAAAATTATCCAAAATAGGAAGGGTATTGGTACTATTAATTACTCCTCCTAACATTTGAAGTTCTTTAAGAAGTGAAGCACTAGAAACAATAAATTTCATATTAAATATTTAAATCAAAGATATTTGAATTGGTCTGAATCCTAAAAGAAACTTATTAACAGTTATACTAATAACTGTTTACTTCTAATTCTATGGTTAATCCACCCAATTCCTATACCCAATAAAAGTGGAAGTAATAATAAGCTTATTTTCCAATTATTTATATTTCGAATTATTTTTTGCTCGTCTAAAAAAGCAACTTGCCATGTTTTTTTACGTAAAGATAATCTGACATTGTTACCAGTTAAATAATGAATTGAATTCATAATTAAATTTTTATTAGAATAAAAATTATTAGTCCATTTATCATAACCTAAGCTTAAAGGAACTCCATTATCAGTCTGGTTTTCTGCAAGATTCCCATCACCAAAAATTATCATTTTCACAGGACCCTCTTCCTTTGAATTTTTAAGGTTTATTGGTTTAATTCTATTTTTAAATAATGATGCGGTTTTCCCCTCTACAGTTAAGCCAAGAATTTTATCAGGCTCATTAAAACTAGAAGGTTCATTTTTCTGGCTAGCAAGTTCCAATGAAATTAATTTTGATGCACTTATTGATTTAGTAAATTTCGATGATTTTAAAATTGGTTTTTTTAATAAATTATTACTAATGGTGTCAATTGGACTTACAAATTTTGTAATAATAGGCCCAATATCTTTTCCAATTTGAGAGCTATTTTCTGGTTTAGAAACAGGATAGTATGGCCATGGGTATGGTATATATTGAGTATTTTCGTTTGTGCCACTTGCTAAAACTATAGGCGCATTATAAAGATCTTGAAGGATTTTCTTTTGAATCTTAATCCCATAGTTAAAGAAGAAATCATCTAAATTTAAATTTCTAGGAAAACCTTGAGTTTTTCCTTCTGAATTGAAAAGACTTTCAATATCAATATTCAAGCCTTCTATCATCCAAAATTGACTCCCTCCGTTTAGACTAAATTGGTCTAAAATGTATTTTTCATTTCTCGTAAATTCTTCTTTAGGATTTGATACCAATAAAAGATCAAATTGATTTAAGTTTTCTAAACTTTTTTGATCGGTTAAACCTTCTTCTTTAAGATTAAACGAAGCCAAGTTATAATAAGGGCGAAGACTTTTTAAAAGATCAGCTATTTTTATATTTTCAGAAGTTTGATGTGAGGTAAGAACAGCAATAGTTGGTTTACTTTTCAGAGTTATTTTATGAATTCCATCCATTATTTGATATTCTAATTGTTGCAATGAACGTGTTAATTTAATTTTTTGTTTGTCACCTAATTGATTCTGAATGAGAGAAATTCGTTCTGAGCGTTCACCACTATTAACAATAATCCAAGGAAAAACAATACTCTCATTTCGTTTTCCATCTTTATTTTCAATAACAGTTTCAGGGCTCATACCATATTCTTGCATTTCCTTAATTATTTGCTCCTTAGTTCCAAAATCAAAAGGGTTGTTATAATTAATAAGAATTTGATTAGACTGATTTTTAAATTGAGCGATAACAGCATCTACTTCATTTCTGAAACTAACGTAGGGTCCGGGTAATTCACCTTCTAAAAAAACATCTATTCGCAATGGTTGTTCAAGGTTGTTAAGTTTATTAATTGTCGACTCTGCTAAGCTATAACGCTGATCTTCTGTAAGGTCAATTTGTATATTAGATACATTACTTAAATTGGTTAATAATATTGTGAAAAAAATAATGAGTAATGGAGTCTTGAAAGCTCTTTTAGGAGTTTCATTATTTTTAATTAACAAAACACTAAGACAAGAAATACTTACAAAAAGGCCTATAAAATAAACAATGGCCTTAAGTGTTAATACGCCTCTACTTATGCTTAAATAATGGGATTGAATTCCATGGTTTGAAAGCACTTTATGAACCCAATTATATCCACTTAAATCAGCTAGAAATGACCATAAATAAAATTGTGTAAAACAGGCTAAAACTGAAACAAGAAAGGATGCAATTTGATTTTTAATTAAAAGAGAACTACATAGGCTTAACGCTAAAAAAAGAAAGCCTACTCCAATTAAACCAATGTAAGAACCAACTATACTTCCCCAGTCTATGAATGAATCTGGAGTTAATAGGCTGTAAATTACAATAACATTTGAAAAAGTAGGAAGTAATGCAATGGAAAATACAGCTGTAATTCCAAGAAGTTTTCCGCAATAAATATCAATGGCATTTAATGGCTTTGTTATTAATAACTCAAAAGTTCCAGTAGTAAGCTCTTCAGAAAAACTACGCATACTAAGAGCTGGAATAAGTAATAAAAAAAGCCAAGGTGAAAGCTCAAAAAAGGTTGATAAACTTCCAAAGCCCATAGTGAGTATGTTAAAAGGATTTTCAAAAAACCAAAGCAATAGGGTGCTTATTATTAAATAAACCCCTATTGCTAAATAACCAATTGGATTACTGAAAAAATAATAAAATTCTCTTCGAGCGATATTTAACATATTAATCAAATTCTATAGTTATGGGATCTCGGTAGTTTAGACCAAAAAGAGAGCTAGCACTCCCAACAGTTAGAGGATTACTTTTATATACCGCTAATTCTAAATGTCCTGCAGAATTAAACAAAGCTAATTTTTTTCCATCTTCCTCTCTTTTTTCTTTAGGTAAACTAAAATCAATTGAGCCTCCGTAGCTATTATGTATTTTACGAAATTTAAGTGTGCGTGCTAAAATCATAAAATTTCTAGTTTTTCCAATTTTTTTAAAAAGTTTTTCAGTAATATTTGTAACCACATTTCCATAATTATCGATATAAATGACACTTCCTAATATTTTATTTCTCTCAGGATTGATTACAGGTTTAATGTTCGTTAATTGACGTATTTCATTAACAGGAGATCCTATTACTTCTAGTGCTCCATCTCTAGATATGTGAGCTGCTACATTAATAAATACATCTAGAACAGGAAAAGATGTAATTACTGATTTGTGAATGTTAATAGCTACAATTTTGTTTGATTTTAATTCTTCTTTAATCAACGAAAAAATCCCATTATCTGCACCAATAAAAAAATGTCCATCAAACTCCATTGCCAAGTGAATGTTTTCTGGTGTAAATTCTGATTCAACGCCAATAATGTGAATACTTCCGTTTGGAAATGCTGCATATGAATTTTTTAAAATATATGCAGTTTCTGAATGATTGTATGGACTAATTTGATGAGATATATCGATAATATTTACCCCAGGGATTTGACTTAAAAGCGCAGCTTTTATTACAGCAATAGAATAATCTTTATGTCCAAAATCTGTCGTTAAAGTTACGAAGGTCATAAAGTGAAAATTAAATATTTAATTAATTAAAATTATTCTATTTTTATGGGCAGGCTTAAGTCTGAAAAACAAAAATAATTCATTTTAAATTAGTAGCCTTTGAATGAAATAAAAATTGATTTAACTGAGCTAAATACAAGAGATTTTTTTGGGGATCAAAATTCCAATATTGCTAAACTTCGAACGTATTTTCCTAAAATTAAAATTGTTGCAAGAGGGAATTCATTAAAAGTTTATGGGGAGCCCATTATTCTCAAAGAATTTGAAATGCGAATATCAATGCTAACTCAACATTTTATTAAGTTTAACAAATTAAACGACGAGATTATAGAGCGTATCGTTATGGCTAATAATGATCAAAAAAATGAATTAAACAATGGAACTGAATCTGTTATACTTCACGGTGTGGGGGGAAAGGTTATTAAGGCCAAAACTTTTAATCAAAAAAAACTTGTGGATTCAATGCATGGGAATGATATGGTTTTTGCTATTGGACCTGCTGGCACTGGAAAAACATATACTGGCGTTGCTCTTGCAGTTAGTGCTTTAAAAGAAAAAAAAGTCAAACGTATAATATTAACTCGTCCAGCTGTTGAGGCTGGAGAGAATTTAGGTTTTCTTCCTGGAGACTTAAATGAGAAGCTCGATCCATATATGCAACCACTATATGATGCTTTAAGGGATATGATTCCTAATGAAAAATTAAAAAGTTATATAGAAAAAGGAATTATTCAAATAGCGCCTTTGGCTTTTATGAGAGGAAGGACTTTAGATAATGCATTTGTAATTCTTGATGAGGCTCAAAATACTACTCATGCTCAAATGAAAATGTTTTTAACACGAATGGGAAAGAATGCTAAATTTATGATTACAGGTGACCCAGGTCAAATTGATTTGCCAAGACATATAATTTCTGGACTTAAAGAAGTTCTTTTAATTTTAAAAGATACTAAAGCAATCAAAATTATTCATCTAGATGACAAAGATGTTATTCGTCATCCATTAGTTAAAAAAGTAATTGAAGCTTATAAAAGTATTGAACACGAAAATTGATGATTCCAAAAACACTAATGGATACTAATCTTCAAATAGAAGGATTAAATTCAAAATATACTGGAAAAGTAAGAGAGGTATATCACATTCAAAATGATTTACTATTAATGGTAGCTACAGATAGACTTTCTGCCTTTGATGTTGTAATGCCAAAAGGAATTCCATATAAAGGTCAAATTTTGAATCAAATTGCTAATCAAATGTTAAAAGCAACTTCAGACATTGTTCCAAACTGGTTAGAAGCAACACCTGATCCGAACGTTTCTATTGGAATTTCTTGTAAACCATTTAGAATTGAAATGGTCATTAGAGGCTATTTATCAGGTCACGCTGCACGAACATATAAAAAAGGAGGTAGAGTTTTATGTGGAGTTAGAATGCAAGAAGGAATGAATGAAAATGATCGCTTTGATATTCCAATAATTACACCTTCAACAAAAGCAGAAGAAGGTCATGATGAAGACATTTCCAGAGAAGAAATAATTTCTAAGGGTATTGTAAATGAAACAGATTATAATCTTTTAGAAAAATATACTAAACAGCTTTTTGAAAGAGGTAGTGAAATTGCTAAAAAACAAGGTCTCATTTTAGTTGATACAAAATATGAATTTGGTAAAAGTAGTACTGGAAAAATTCTTTTAATAGATGAAATTCATACTCCAGACTCCTCACGTTATTTTTATGAAGAAGGATATGATAAAAGGCAAAAAGAAGGTTTGCCACAAAAACAATTATCTAAAGAATTCGTAAGGCAATGGCTTATAAGTAATGGATTTAAGGGACTTGAAGGACAGAAAATTCCGAAAATGGATGAGACATTAATTAATTCTATTTCACAACGTTATATTGAGTTATATGAAAAAATTACAGGACTTTCTTTTAAAAAAGCATCAATAGATAATATCCAACAACGAATTCAAAAGAATGTTTCTGAATATTTAAAATAATTTTTTATTCAATGGCATTGCCATAATAATTCATATTAAATAATGAATTCTTCAATTAGACAGAATGTTAAAATTTCATTTTCTTTTTTTTGTTACTCAAAACTTTAATAAAATCATAATAAAGGGCGTTATAAAAAATTTAATAATGTAGATTTTTTTTTGAAAATATCACTAAATAATTTTAGTCAACTAAGAGGTTAGTAATTCATAAATTACTTTAGCTTCAGTGTCTGCAGGAAAAGACAAAGCATTATTATACTTTTTGAACCAAGTTATTTGACGTTTTGCATAGCGTCTAGTGTTTTTCTTTATTTTTGAAATGCTTTCTTGAGTAGCTTCTTTTCCTTCAAAACAAGGAAAGAGTTCTTTATAACCAACAGTTTTTAAAGGTGAAAGATCTTTGTTTGGAAGTAATTTTTGTGCTTCTTTTATTAATCCTACTTCTATCATTTGATCCACGCGGTGGTTAATTCGTTCGTATAAATCCTTTCTTGGGCGATGTAAAATAACCATTTTTGAGACAAAGTTTCTTGGTTTTTTTTCTTTTCCAAGGAAAGATGAATATGGTTTTTCAGATGCAATGCAGACCTCTATGGCTCTAATTAGTCTTGTGGGATTTTTAATATCAACACGGGTATAATATTTTGGATCTTTTTGTAATAAAAGTTCCTGTAGACCTTTTAGACCATGAGATTTATAAAATAATTCGATTTGATTTCTAATCTCAGGGGATATTTTAGGGAAAGAGTCTAATCCAAACATTAAAGAATCTGCATACATTCCCGACCCTCCAACCATAATTACATTATCTTTTTTCTTAAAAAGAAAGTCTAATGTTTTAATAGCTTCTTTTTCAAAGTCTCCAACGGTATATTTGTCGTGAATGGATTTGTGCTGTATTAAATGGTGTTGAACTTCATTTAGTTCTTCGCTAGTTGGAACTGCTGTACCTATATTCATTTCTTTATAAAACTGTCTAGAATCGCATGAGATTATATCGGTATCAAATAATTTTGCTATTTCAAGACTTAATTTAGTCTTTCCAACGCCAGTAGGTCCTGCAATATAAATTAGAGTTTTAATTGACATGGTTTAATTTTTTTCCACATTGATGGCAGTATATAGCATCTTCCTTGTGTTCGCTTATAAGGCAGTGAGGACAGGCTTGGGTATTAGTATCTACATTAATTTTTTTAGTCATTTCAGCAGTTACTATACCTGTGGGCACAGCAATGATACCATATCCCATGATCATAATAAATGATGCAATAAATTGACCTATTGGTGTTATGGGAGCAATATCACCATAGCCAACAGTAGTAAGAGTTACAATACACCAATAAACACTTTTAGGAATACTTGTAAATCCACTATCAGCACTTTCAACTAAGTACATGATAGTCCCAAAAATGATACATAATATTAGCACACCGTAAACAAAAACCAAAACTTTTGTTTTACTTGCTTTAAGTGCTTTAATAAGAGTATTAGATTCACCTACAAAATGGGTAAGTTTCAAAATTCTAAATACTCTAAGTAATCGAAGTGATTTTAAAGCAATCATACTATGTGTACCTAAAAATAATAATGATAAATATTTGGGGAGGGTTGAAAATAAATCAATTAATCCAAAAAAACTGAAAATATATTTACCAGGATTTGTAACACATGATAAACGAGCAATGTACTCAAGTGTAAATAAAATAGTAATTATCCATTCTGCAATATTTATATAATTATGATAAATTTCATCTACAGATTGAATACTTTCTAAAGAAACTAAAACCACACTTAAAAGAATTAAAGCTAATAATAGTATATCAAATAGTTTACCTGCAAAGGTATCTGCTTCGTAAATAATTTCATGAAGTTTATGTTGCCACTCCTTCATACTTCTAGATGTATAATATTTGAATAAATAATCATATGGGTAAAGGTATTAACTTCTTAAATTTTTTACGTCTTAAAAAGCTGTGAATTAATTTTTGAGTATCAGGATTATTGTCCATTGGTATCAATCTTGAAAGAATTTGATCCCTACTTTTAATTTGATGGTTTAGTTCATGATATCCATAACCTTTGAAAACAAAATTTTCGACATAAACAAAAGATTGTTCAGCCTCTTTTTTTCCTTTTTCAATAAGAAGAAAACTTTTGTAAGGATATTTATGTAATTCAACTATTGATGCTATTTTAAAATTATAATCATCAATTGATTCCTTGCCAATACAAGCTCCATCACATTTATTAATTTCATAATTAAAACAGGGTGTTTTGTTCGTTGATAAGCTTGTTTTTTGAAGACAAATTCTGAAGTCATCTGCCCATTTAAGAAGAGCTGTTTTGGCTGCTTTTTTATTTTTAAAAACACTTAGATATGCTTTGTCATTTTTAATTTGTTCTATTCTAAAAATAGGATAGTCATGGAAATTATCTAGGAATATTCCCACAGAAAAAAGCCTATATTTCATAGCATGATTTAATCTCGGGCTAATATTTTTAATCTCATTTTGTTCTTTTAGTAGAGTAACTAATTCACCTCCTGTTAGCGAATAAGTAATTTGAGCTATTTCTTTTTGGATTGAAATTGATTTAGGGTGACTACCTGTCAAATGACTTAAAACACGTTTTTTTATATTATTACTCTTGCCAATATATATAATATCATTATTTGAATTATGAAGGTAATAAACACCCATTTCAGAGGGTAGTTTTTCAATAATTGATGTG
>ERZ767114.1068-NODE-1068-length-13647-cov-4.170081_pt1 | contig 13647 bp, 14 predicted proteins | sample MGYA00374952_ERZ767114 | MGnify/ENA primary metagenome ERZ767114 (study PRJEB28939, sample SAMN06267156) | marine metagenome | isolation source: Columbia River Estuary | place: USA:Columbia River Estuary, USA | collected 2012-05-05 ...
GAAGTGGGTGGGCTTGTCCAAGGATTTGTGACCTTGCATAACCCAGGCGGCTGTCCAGTCCAAAAGGGTGTCCAGTGCCACCGAGGGCGGGCCCCATAAGGCATTTGCCTTGTGGCAATCGACCAGCCATGCGGAGGGGGCTTCTGTGTCGGTCAAATGCACAGTTTTACCCATGCGGGCCGCTAGGCGTATGGCGACATCGCGTATCGAGATGGGAGGGCCGCTGAGGTTGATGGCCGAGGTTGGCGTGGTGCAAGTGCTCAGGGCCCGCAAGGCCAGGTCGTTGGCATCGCCTTGCCAGATGATGTTGGCATAGCCCATGGCCACCGACAGTGGCAGCCCCTGCCAAATGGTGCGCGCCACATCGTGAAGCACGCCATAGCGCATATCGATGGCGTAAGACAGGCGAAGCAGGCAGCCAGAGGTCTGGTGCTCGTGCGAAAAGTGTTCGAACATGCGCTCACGAGCCACACATGAATTGGCATATTCGCCAGGTGGCGTGGGGGCCAGGCTTTCGGGTGCGCCAGGGCCACGCACATCTACAAATGGGTAAACACAGGCGGTGGAAAACGCAACGATGCGAGAGTTTTTGTAGCGTTGTGCGATCAATGCGGGCACATGGGCGTTCATGGCCCAGGTCAGCCATTCGCTGCCTTGAGAACCAAATTTTCGGCCCGCCATAAACACCACATTGGGAACATCGGGCAAGGCAGTCAGGGCCTGGGCAGACAACAAGTCGGCCTGAATGCATTCAATGCCCTGCGAGCTTAGGCTGTTTAGCAGTTTGGGGTTTGAAAAACGTGCCACCCCGATCACGCGTTTGTGGGGCGCCGCCCGCTTAGCCATGCGCGCCAGAGTGGGCCCCATTTTTCCCGCCACACCCAGAATGATAATGTCCCCCTCAAGCTGAGCCAAGCTGTTAATCAGCATGGGCGAGGGGGTGCTCATGACGTCTTCCAGGTGTTCTTCGCTTGTGAATTCAATGGGCAGTTTCATGCTTCGTGTTCCAAGTATGAAAGCACCATTTCAACCATGTGGTTCTTGCGTTTGGTTTTGGCGGGAGTGCTAAGCAGATTGCGTCCGAAAATGGCCGACAAGGTGTGCTGGTTAGACAGGTAAAAGTAGGACAGTCCTGCGATAGAGATGTACAACTGCACCGGATCGACCCCAGGCTTGAACACGCCTGCTTTGACGCCATTGTCCAGAATGTTGCCGATCATGTGGATGAACGGATTGCGCATTTTCTTGACCGAGGGAGATGCCTGAATATGTCTGGCCTGGTGCAAGTTGGCACTGTTGAGCAGGTTCATGAACTCGGGGTGATCGATGTAGTAATTCCAGGTTAGCGTCACCAGTTTGCGTATGGCTTCACGAGGCTCTTCGTTTTCCAAACGCATCGCCTGCTCGGATGCGCGCTTGTGGGAGTAGTTGGCTTCCAGCACGGCGCCAAACAGGTCGTCCTTGTTGCCAAAATAGTGGTACAGCATTCGCTTATTGATGCCCGCTTGCTGTGAGATGCGGTCCACCCTTGCGCCGCCCAAGCCGTGCGCAGCAAACTCCAAACGGGCCGCGTGCAAGATGCGCTCGCGACTTACCTCGGGGTTGCGTGTGATGGTCTTGGTAAGTTGGGCGGGCATGGCGGTAGAGGCAATCAGGACAGCTTGGCAGCTTTTTTAATTTGGGTGAGCACGGCCATTTGCGGAGATTTTTTGTAATGCACATCTAGCGGGTAGCAGCCCGAAACCAAACCATTGCGTGGTGCTGTGGTGCAGTCGCTGAAGGTGCGACACAGGCGTTTGCGCTGCATGGTTCGACCTGCCAGCACGTCGGCTGGTAGCTCGGGGTAGGCCAACACCATGCGGCCCAGTCCTACAAAGTCGGTCCAGCCTTGTTTGACGGCAGCTTGTGCCACATACGGCAGGAACTCTTGCAGGTAGGTGTAGCCGCTGCCGACAAAAGCCATTGCAGGAAACATTTTCTTTAGATCTCGAACGATTTCCAAATGCCGCATCACCCCAACCAACGGGTCTTCCGGGGGCTGGTAGCCGTCAGAAGGCGGGTACAGTGCTGGGCGTGTAACGTGGGGCGTGTAGTAAGGACTGCCCACAGTCACATTGACCATTGAAATGTCTAGCGACTCAAGCACTTTGAGAAACTGCGCTGTCTCGTCTAGTGCGTACAGCAGTGGGTTGGATTCGTTCACACCAAAGCCATAGCGGTAGGGCAGTGCGTTGGCGTAATCGACCGGGATACCAGGCCCAAGAGATTCTTCGTCGGACATGCTGGGGTCAGCTTTGTAGGGCAGAAAATCTACCGCCGAAAGCCGCACGCCCAAGGCCATGCCTGGCACTTCAGCGCGAATGCCCTGAGCCAATTCGCGGATGAATCGTGTGCGGTTGTGAAGAGAGCCGCCAAAGTCGCCTTCACGCGTTTTGGCCGAAAGAAACTCGTGCCCCAAATAACCGTGGCAGTGTTTGAGGTCGACGAATTGGAAGCCACAATCCCAGGCACGCTTTGCGGCCACCACAAAGTCATCGATTAGCTCGCGAATCTCGCCATCAGACATGACGACGATGTTTTCTTTGGGGCCAAAGCGGCCATCTAAAAGCGGGTGGTGGTAAAGCACCCGGGGTTCCATGCGTGTTTCAAAGTTGGGTTTGCAAAAACGTCCCGAGTGGGTCAGTTGCAAACCAATGACCAGGTCTTTGTCGTTGCCCATGCTTTCGCGGTGCGCTTGCACCAGACCTTCGCGAAGATGTGCGATACCTGATTGAGTTTGCGCGTTCATGACCAATTGCTTGGGGTTGGCACGACCATCGTGCCGCACCGCGACTGCTTCGCCGCCCCAGATCATTTTGGCGCCGGATCGGCCAAAGAGGCTCCAGCGACGACGGGTGTTGTCAGAAGGACTGCCATCGGCCAGACCGTCCCAGCCTTCCATGGGGTGAATCGCATATCGGTTGCCGACTTTGAGTCCCGAAACTGTCAGGGGCTGCGCCATGGTGGCGGTGTCACCTGATTCCAACTGCTCATCGCATGGCATGGGCAAACCCAGTCGTTCTAGGTTTTCCTTAAATCCCGGTGCGTTGGACAAGGACTTCACCTTGACGAAATCTCCAAATTTCATGTTTCAGTTTCCAAGATAGGGGTTGACATTCAAGTCAGAAAAAACGGTTGGGCTTGAGGAAAAAGCCCAGCACCAGCGCGCCCTCCGGGGCACTCGCCGAATGCCTGCTGCCCGCAGGGCGCCAGACGTAGTTGCCTGCCTTGACCTCGCCTTCGTGGTCCACCAGGCGGCCTTCCAAAATCCAGCTTTGCTCGAGTTCGACATGTTCGTGATCGGTGAGGGTCGAGCCCGGGGCCATACGGGTTAGAACGGTTTGCAAACCAGTGGCGGCGTCTTCCATGAGCACCTTGATCTCGATGCCTGGAAAACGGGTGGCCTGCCAAGGGAGTTCGTCTACCTGAACATAGCGCGATGCCAGCGCTGCCAGCGCGGCGTGCCTAAAAGCGTAACCCGGGGTTTCAATGGCCATGGTGCGGACTCCGTTCCTAGTCACTTCATAGTTTAAAGTGAGTTTTAAAACCATCATAACCATTTGGTTACAAGTGACAAGTGCAGGTTTACCCGAGCGTTGATTGAGTATCGATACCGACATTTCTCCCATTTAGATTTTGACAAAAATATTTGTCTACTGAATTGGGGAGGGGTCATACTGCCAATTTATTGGAGCAACCAGATTTGCCCCTGCACAAAATGAAAACTATACTGAGTGCGAGCGGATTTGAATAAGCCGAAACAATGAATTAGATCTTAAAAGGAGACATCATGAAAAACCACTTTTCTAGTCCGTTGAAACAGATTTCAATCAGTTTGATTTTGGCTTTAGGTGCCACAGGGGTATGGGCTCAAACCTCAGCCAATTATCCAGACAAGCCTGTCAAGGTGATTATTCCATTTCCACCTGGAGGAACTTTGGACAAAATTGGACGCATGTTAGCGCTCAAAATTGGCGAACAACTGGGTCAAAACTTTGTGGTTGAAAATCGTCCAGGAGGAAACGGCATCATTGGTGCTGATGTAGTGGCCAAATCGAATCCCGATGGTTACACATTGCTGTTCAATGCCAGCACCTTTGTTACAGCACCTATGACCATGAAGTCAGTGCCTTACAAAGTCCAAACAGATTTCACACCTATTGGCTTGATCGCTTCGGCACCCTTGTCCATTGCGATTAGCAACAAATTGGGCGTGTCCGACATTAAAGGCCTTGCTGCTGCAGCCAAAGCCAATCCAGGTAAATTGAATTTTGCAGTGGGCTCAATTGGCTCGGCGGGGCACCTTTGCACGGTCAAACTTGAGCAAGCTACAGGCAGTCAAATTGCCATCGTCCCTTACAAAGGAACAGGTCCCGCCATGACAGATTTGGTGGGTGGTCAAATTGAAGGGTTCATTGACCCCGTATTGGGATCAGTACAATTTCATCGAAGCGGTCAACTTAAAGTTGTCGGAGTCACTTCGACCAAGCGATTGCCCAATTTGCCCGATGTCGCCACAGTTTCCGAAACCATTCCAGAATTTCAGTGTTCAAGTTGGTATGGCTTATGGGGGCCAGCCAAACTGCCTGCAGACATGGTTCAAAAACTCAATTCTGCTGTGAACAAAGCCTTGTCAGGTGAAATGCGCGACCGTTTGATTGCGGACGGTATTGTGCCTGCAGGCGGAAGTGCCGCAGAGTTTGCAAAATTTCAAGCAGACGACATTGCCACATCCGGCAAAATTATTGCTGAAAAGAAAATTTCATTAGAGTGAACCACCTATGCCAGTACTTCCTTCAACTTGCGCCATTGTCACTGGAACCAGCTCTGGTATTGGCCAAGCAATTGCATTGAGGTTGTTGAATGAAGGCTGGCATGTTCATGGACTTGACATTGCGCCTGCAAAACTCACCAACCCTTCGTTCACGCCATGGGAACTTGATCTCACGCAAGCCAATGAACTTGCAAATACCTTAGACCAAATAGTACCCAAGCATCTGCCGCAAGTTTTGGTTCATGCAGCCGGCGTTTTGAGAGTTGGAAGCTTGGGATCATTAGACATGCAGGCAGGTCAATTGATGTGGCAATTGCATGTTGATGTCGCCACTCAACTTGCCAACCGTGTGCTACCCGTCATGCAGCAAGCAGGACTAGGCCGGATGGTATTGTTGGGCAGTCGAGTTTCATCCGGCATAGCGGGTAGAAGCCAGTATGCAGCCACCAAAGCCGCACTTTTGTCTCTTTCAAGAAGCTGGGCCGCTGAATGTATTTCACACGGGGTGACTGTCAATGTGGTTTCGCCGGCAGCTACCGATACGCCCATGCTCAAAGATCCTGCTCGTGCAAAAACCACACCACGTTTGCCACCGATCGGTCGTTTAATTCACCCCGACGAAGTGGCTGCATTGGTTGCTTACTTAATCAGCACAGAGGCCGCTGCGATTACGGGACAAGACATTGCGATATGTGGTGGTTCGTCTTTACAACGCGAATGCAACTAGCCTTATACGTCTTCAAAAATCTTCTATGAGTACAGCATCCGTTTTTGTGCCCAGCCCTCACATTGGACTTGTTGGCTTGGGTTTGGTGGGTACAGCCTTAGCCAAGCGCTTGAGCTTGGCAGGTTATGGCTGCATTGGTTTTGACATACGTCCAGAGGCAACAAAGGTGTTTGAGTCGAGTGGGTTTGAAGTTGCTACTTCAGTCGCCAGCTTACTTGAAAAAACAAACACCTTGGTGCTTGCAGTGTTCGATACAAAGGGTGTTTTGGATGTCGTTAGCCAGATTGCGCAACACCAATCTGATTCTAATCAGGTGCCTCCACAACCTCTTGTTCTGATTGATTGTTCTACGGGCGATCCGCTCAAGTTGGCTGAATTGGCAAAGCAATTGGCATTGAATAATATTCAATTGATTGAAGCGCCTTTGTCTGGTTCCAGTGCCCAAATTGAAAATGGTGAAGCTACCTTGCTACTGGGTGGCGATGCTCAGCAAATTGAAAATATGGGCAGTGTGTTGAACGCCTTGGCCACCTCCAAAATTCATGTGGGTAGCGCTGGTATGGCTGCCAAAGCCAAATTGGCTACCAATTTGGTGCTCGGTTTAAACAGAGCTTCTTTGGCCGAAGGCATCGTCTTTGCACAAGCCATGGGTATTGAACCCTCAGCATTTCTGCAGTTGGTTTTGAACACACCTGCACGATCCGAAGCCGCTGTCGTCAAAGGCGATATGATGGTGAAAGAGCAATTTGAGCCTCAGTCACGCATTCGCCAGCACCTTAAAGATGTGCAATTGATGTTAGACATCGCGCAGGGCCACTCACAAAATTTGCCACTTTCACAAGCGCATGCGCAGTTAATGCGCAACGCTATTGAGCAGGGCGATGGCGAACTCGACAATGCCGCCATCATTCGACAAATTAGAAGAGAAAAATCGGCTAGTCATCACAAAGATTAAACCTACAAGATGCGCGATTTCACAGAACACCACGACTGGCTTGCTATCAATGCCGACACAGTGCGCAAGAGTCAGGGACTTGGGAGCAGTAGGTTGCGCTAGGCTATAGGCACGCCTTCATGAAAGTGGGTATGAAGGGTCGTTGCACGCTCGGGTAGAAGGGTGGCCAGGTGCGACAAGCTGGTTCACAAATTTCATGAAGTACAAAATATTTAAAGGAAATACACATGATTAGCCAAGACGTCGTCGAATGGGGGAAACCGCTTCAACAAGCTGTTCGTGAAACACCAACGCCGCATGGAACAGAGGTGCTTGTCAAAGTAAAGTATTGTGGAGTTTGCCACTCAGATGTTCACATTAGGGATGGGTACTTTGATCTGGGCGGTGGCCGTAAGTTTCAAATGTCTGATAGAGGCATGAAGCCTCCAGTAACGATGGGTCATGAACCCTTTGGCGTAGTGTTGTCGGGAGGACCAGAGGCAGGACCTTTACCAGTAGGAGAGGATCGGTTGGTGTACCCTTGGATAGGATGTGGTGAGTGCGCGCGCTGTCAAGAAGGAATAGACAACTGGTGTCCGACGCCACGTTTCATTGGTATCCAACGGGCAGGTGGATATGCAGATCATGTGTTGGTGCCACATTCTCGCTATTTAATTGATACAAAAGGCATTGATCCGAGTTATGCACCTGTATTAGCCTGCTCAGGGCTTACAACGTATAGCGCGGCTAGAAAGCTTATGCCGTGCAAGCCCAAAGATTGGATCGTTGTCATGGGTGCTGGCGGGCTCGGACTTATGGCCATTGCTATGCTCAAGGCGATGGGTCATGAAAATATTGCAGTGTGCGAAATTGATGAATCCAAATGGCAAACTGCTCGCGATATGGGTGCCATGGAAGCAATCGATCCTTCTAAGCAAGACGCTCTTGCAAAACTGCAAGCTCTTCAGGGTGGTGTCTGGGGAGTCATTGATTTTGTTGGTGCACAAACCACTGCGACTTTAGGAATTGCCTCATTACGTAAAGGTGGCCGTTACGTGATCGTGGGTTTGTTTGGGGGTGAAATACCTGTGTCTCTTGTTACCATAGCTCAACGTGCAATTACGATTCAGGGCACATATGTTGGATCCTTGCAAGAGTTGCATGAAGTTGTAGCCCTGGCAAAGTCTGGAAAATTAAAACCTATACCTATTGCCACATGCTCGATGGATCAAATCTCTGAAGTGCTTGATCGACTTAAGGCGGGTAGTGTTATAGGAAGAGTGGTGTGCAAAATTAGTAATTAACCGTTAAGTCCTCTGCGCAACAATGTGATGCGTTAGAAAGGAAAAAACACCGCGCAAGGCGATGCTTTTTTAGGTGCCTCCTCCACTTGGGCTCGAATCAGGGACCTACGGATTAACAGAAATCCGGGTTCGTGAAAAATCTATATAAATCAACGGGTTATAGACGTAAAATGGCAAACGTGTAATATTTCGTTTAATTGACCGAAAACTGTAAATTACAGTTTTCCCAACGTTTTCGTAGATTTTGCACTCGTCGCTGTCATATCGCACGTAAAAAAAGTTAGGCGCTAGGTGCCGGGCTCGAACGAGTTATGGTGAAAGTTCGACACCATGCCCGAACACAGAACTAGGCATGTTCAGCAGCCTGGGAATTTAAAACCGTGGAATAACTCGTGCAAACAGTTTGCAATTCGTGGGTTGCCCAATTATTTCGGTTGCTTTAAACACAATGAGGATTTAACATTTGCCCATGATTGAATGGAACTCCTGTCCTGCTGTAGAAATGAACCCTGAGCTAGTTAGCGGAGCTTGGGTGTTTCGAGGTACCCGTGTACCTGTTGTTGCTTTGTTCGAAAATCTAGAAGACGGTGTAACTGTCAACGAGTTTGTTGAATTATTTCCTGGCGTAGATTTGCTGCATGCTCGCAGCGTTCTAGAACATGTCGCTAAAAGTGCCATGGCGGTTCATTAGAATTGAATGTCTTGTTTGATCAGGGAACACCTGTTCCATTAAGAAACCACTTTCCATTGCACCATGTGTCAACAGCCTATGAGCTAGGTTGGGCTACTTTTAAAAATGGTGAATTACTTGCTGCAGCTGAAAATAACGGATTCCAATTTTTGGTCACCACAGATACAAACCTTGCATATCAGCAGAACTTATTCAATAGAAAAATTGCGATCGTTGTTCTAAGTTCCACCAGCTGGCCACGTATTCAAAAAAACATCACTGCGATAGTTCAGGCTGTTGACACAGCTACTCCAAATTCCTATCAGAGAGTTGCAATAAATTAGCTTGAATCCATGCCAGGTATCCAATTCGCCGCCATTCACAGGCTTCTTTCCAAAATCGCAGGCCCAGCGCGGCTGAAAGGAGAATTCCCATGATCACCGAAGCGCCCCAACTGAATCAAGTAGAGCTCGATTCGCTGCTCGGTTTCGCACCTGACGACGACAGCCACGTGCCCTACATGAAGCGCACGCGCGACTGGTACATGGCCCTTGGTTATAACAACCCTTACCGCTACGCTCACTACATCGACGTTCCGTTTCAGCCGCTTAAGAAGGCGTTGTCTGAATCGACTGTGACCTTGATGACAACGGCAGCGCCATTCCATCCTGACAAGGGGCCGCAAGGCCCGGGCGCGCCTTACAACTCCGCCGCCAAGTTCTTCGTTCCTTACGAGATGGACACATCGAAAGATCATGACGTGAGAATTTCGCATGTGGGTATCGATCGCATCCACACGTTGATGGAAGACAGCAACTCCTGGTTCCCGCTGCCGCTGATGCGCAAGCTGGCCGCACAGGGCCGAATTGGAAAGCTGGCCAAGAACTTCCATGGCGTGCCAACCAATCGCAGCCAGCGCCACACGATCGAGGTCGACATTCCCATGATCATAGAGCGCTGCAAGTCAGACGGTGTGGATGTGGCCATCCTAATCCCCAACTGCCCGATTTGCCACCAGTCGATGTGCCTCACCGCCCGTGCGCTCGAGGCTGCAGGAATCCCTACGGTGGTGATGGGTTGCGCGAAGGACATCGTGGAACATGTCGGTGTGCCGCGCTTCATTTTCTCCGACTTCCCACTGGGCAATGCAGCGGGTAAGCCAAAAGACGCCGCGTCTCAGGCCGCCACGCTGGAGTTAGCGTTGAAGCTTTTGGAGACTGCGCCCAGCCCGCGCACTACGGTGCAATCGCCCCAGCGCTGGAGCGATTCGCACATGTGGAAACTGGACTTCTCCAACATTGATCGCGTCTCGGCCGCCGAGGTCGCGCAACTGCGCGTAGAGTCGGACAAGGCCAAAGCCACCGCCATGGCAATCCGCAAGGCGACGGTCGCCTGAATGAAACAATCAGAACTGTCGGTCCGCGCAGCGTTGGTTCCGAAACGGGGCCGGTCAGGAGAAAACTCGGTAAGCAACATCTCATGTGGACAAGACAGCTTTAGCTACACACAATGGACAACACTGACTTTTAGCGGGGGCCTAGTGCCGGCCGGCACGCGCAAGACGGTAACAGTAGCGGGCATGTCTCAAACCATTTGAAGACGGACAGAATTCTGGGAGACATTGTTAAAAATTTAAGTTGTTTGTAATGAACGCAAGGTTTAAGCTATTGGTATGACAGTTATCAAACACACTAAGACCTACGCGCTCACTGGCCTGCATTGCGGCGCCTGTGTGAACAAAGTAACCCAGGCGTTAGCGCCACTGGCTGGTGGGGTTGAGGTTAGCCTGCAGCCCATGCAGGTAACCCTGACAGAGGCAACAGCGGATTTTCAAGCTTTGAAAGCAGCGGTAGAGAACGCTGGAAAGTATGTCCTGATGCCTCATTCAGAGCCTGTTCAGTTGTCGAATATGGCGCCAGACCCTTCAGTACGGGTGCCAAAAGCTCCTATCAACTCAGCTGACGAAAATTCTGCATCGAGCTGGCTGGCCACATACAGCCCGCTGCTATTGATTCTTGCCTACATACTTGGGGCCAGCTTGCTGGTGCAAATTGGAATGGACGGTATGGCTGGCGTTACAACGGCAGACACCATGCGCTACTTTATGGCAGGGTTTTTTTTGGTGTTCTCATTTTTCAAACTGCTGGACATCGGTGCTTTTGCCAACGCCTACTCAGCGTACGACCTGCTGGCGAGCCGCTGGCATGGTTGGGGCATGTTGTATCCGTTTGTAGAGCTGGCGTTAGGGATGGCTTATTTGGCGCACTTCAACCCGCTGCTGACGCATTGGGTCACCATCATCGTGATGGGGTTCTCAGCGATTGGGGTGATTCGCGCTGTGGCCAGCAAAACGCAAATTCAGTGTGCCTGCCTGGGCACCGTGTTCAAACTCCCAATGAGCACGGTGACGATTGTTGAAGATGTGGGCATGGTGGCGATGGCAGCGGTGATGCTGGTCGCACATGGCAGCTGAAATTGAATGCCTTAGCAGATGCTTAAATTACGGTTTTACTCGTGGGCACAGAGTTGTCGGCTTTATCGTATTTCTGAAAGATAGATGACTCTCCATTGACATGGACTATCAGTACGGAGTAAGGATCTTTTCTGCCTTTGTAGGCAGGACCGTCCATACCTGGCGAACCCACTACCATCCCTGGAACTGAAAAACGTTGGGACACTACTGATGTGCAATGTATTTAATTCACAATTAGACAGCTAAAAATAATTTAAGGACGTAACACAATGAAAAGTATTTCATACAAAATAATCTTGATTTTCTTTCTAGCATTTAGCTGCTATAAAGTCTCGGCACAAACCAAAGTAACCGATCCACATGCTGGGCATGGTTCGCACGCAGGACACAGTTCCTCGGCATCAAGCAAGTCAACAACAACGACATCCACAAAAAAGTATCAGCAAATTAATGACAATATGCACAAAAGCATGGATATCAAATTCACAGGAGATGCTGACAAAGATTTTCTTGCCGCCATGATTCCACACCATCAGGGAGCTGTTGATATGGCAGAAGTAGTTTTACAACATGGTAAGAATCCAAAGATCCGTCAACTTGCCCAAGAAATTATCACAATGCAGAAAAAAGAAATTGCTGAAATGAAGCAATTATTGAAAGATTCAAAATAAAAGACTTCAACTTTTCGAAAAAATTCTTCACAAATAAGATGCTCTTTCAAAGTTAATTCTTTTAAAGATGTTGAAAATAATCAGTTAGAACATCATGAAACAACATTTAACTGTGACCTATGGCCTTACGGGACTGCACTGTGGGGCCTGCGTCAAAAAAGTAAGCCAAGCCCTTGAACCGCTGGCCGGTAGCGTTGAGGTCAGTCTATCGCCCATGCAAGTGACTCTGACAGACCCAATGGCTGATGAAAGCACTATCAAAAAAATTGTGGAGGCGGCGGGCTCTTACGAACTGGTATCCGGTTCGACCATCGGTCAATTACCAGTAAACGCGTCAAGTCAAGCCGGTTGGCTGCAGACCTACAAACCTTTGTTGTTGATTGCCGCTTACATTTTGATTGCCAGTGTGTTGTTACAAGTTGGATTGGTTGGTATGGCTGGTTTGGAAGCTATGGAAACTATGCGTTATTTCATGGCAGGTTTCTTTTTGGTTTTTTCATTTTTCAAGTTACTAGACCTCAATGCGTTTGCCGACGCGTATTCTGGCTATGACCTGCTGGCAAGCAGGTGGCGAAATTGGGGTTTGATTTATCCTTTCTTTGAATTGTTTTTAGGGCTGGCTTACCTTTCAAACTTTAATCCCTTGTTCACCAACTGGGTCACTTTTGCATTGATGAGTTTTTCAGCTTTAGGTGTGATTAAAGCGGTGGCAAATAAAACTCAAATTCAATGTGCTTGCTTGGGTACTGTTTTCAAGCTGCCTATGAGTACAGTCACTATCGTGGAAGACGTTGGTATGGTATTGATGGCTGTCCTAATGCTGGCGATGATCTAAGTTAACCTTGCGCATTGCTTCTGAAGGGGGCAAGTCACCTAAGGCAAAAATTAAATGACTGATAATTCAGGAATGACACAACTATTCCAATTCGGTGAAGACCATCCCAACTACCCCGTCCGAGTCCTGAACGAGCGAGAAGCCCGCGGTGCTGCAGGAATCATGTTCCTGTTCGCTCTGATTGCCTTCATGACCGCATGGTTCAAAGGTGACTTCTCGCCAACGAAATTAGTCATCGTTGCTTTTTTCATTGACTTCTTCATTCGAGTCATCATTAACCCGCGCTATGCTCCAACGCTCATCATGGCTAGATGGATGGTCAACAACCAAACCGCTGAATATGTGGGTGCTCCACAGAAACGCTTTGCCTGGGGTATAGGCCTTGCCTTGGCAACCTTGATGATGTATGCCGTCGTACTCAACGATGTGCGCGGCCCCATCAATATGATCACCTGCCTAATCTGTCTGATGCTGTTGTTCTTTGAGACGGCATTTGGTATCTGTGTTGGCTGTAAGTTATTTAACCTGTTTAACAAAGAAAAGGCGCAACTTTGCCCAGGTAATGTGTGCGAAATTAAAGACCGCGAACCCATACAGAAGCTGGCTTGGCATCAAGCCTTGATTGCTGCTGTCTATGTTGGATTGCTACTTGTCTTGTCACCCATGCTTTTCGCTACAACGCCGCAAGCTCGAAGCATAGAACCTAGCGTTCCATCTGGCTCAGTCAGTCCTGCTGAAGAAGAACGCTGTCGTGTTCCCGAGTTTGCTAAAAAGATAGGTCATGAGGAAAAGTGGAAGCTGCACAATGGCTGCTGAGCGAATTGACTAGGTTGATAGCCCAGTTTTACTTGATCACAAATCGAGCCGTCGCCTTGTTGCTGCCATTGCTTACAACCGCAACTGCTTTTGTGCCAGCGCTGACTTTGAAATTGCCAGCTGCTTCTAACTTTTTTCCATTGGGTTTGAGTTCAACCTCTTGTTTGTCAGCGCCAGATAGCAGCGTTACTTTGGCTTGAGCTTTGCTCATGTCAATCGATTCACCATGATCACGAATATAAAGTTGCAAGCTATTTTTTTGGGCTACAAGTTCATAGTCAAGACCTTTGACGTTGGTCACAACACCGCCGTTTAGAGGTTGGTGGTGGCTGCCGTGGTCATGGCCACCACTGGCAAGAACGGTGGTGCTAACGAGTCAGCTTAAGGCTAGGGCAATCATTTGA
>ERZ767114.1073-NODE-1073-length-13624-cov-3.493320_pt1 | contig 13624 bp, 12 predicted proteins | sample MGYA00374952_ERZ767114 | MGnify/ENA primary metagenome ERZ767114 (study PRJEB28939, sample SAMN06267156) | marine metagenome | isolation source: Columbia River Estuary | place: USA:Columbia River Estuary, USA | collected 2012-05-05 ...
GATGAAATTAAGAATTTAGAAATTATAGAGCTAGCTAAGAAAACATAGACCTATTTTTCGTATAAATAGGAAGCTCTATACTGATTTTTGTTCCTTTACCTTTCTTAGAATCTATAATAAATTTTCTTATCCCCATAAATGGGGAGTTAAATATAATAATATATCCTATTAAAGTTAATTTAAAACAAAAAAAACCAGAGCTGTTGCTCTGGTTTATCGCATTAAATATAATTAAATAATAGGTCTATCGCAATCTGTCTACAGATTTTACAAGATTTTCATCCTTCCTAATTGCTTTATTTGCCAGTACAGAAAATAAAATAACAATAGAAGGTATGAACATCCCAATACCTTTCTCAGAAAAAATTTCTCCAGGTATATTTAGAGACAAATAAATCAATATTCCTAATAAAAAGAGATTGATCAAAATTATAATACGTCCAAGCACAAATTGTTGTTGTCTATCATTGAAACGAAAAATTGTAATTAAAGCCAACAAAGCTGATATAATAAAAGAAATTGGAACCAATTTGTATAAAATAGACTCATAAGCAAATAAGTCAAATGCAAATACCTCATTGTCTGCTTCTACCCATAGTTTAAAAAAAAAGGGAGCCCCTATTGAAAGGAAAATAACTAACAGTAAGTAAATTGATTGTATTCTTTGTATCATTTATCTTAAACGTTACACAAAACTATCATTTTATTTTTTTATAAAGAAACATAAACATATAAAATAATTGTATATATTTGTCTCGTTAACCACTCTACTTATTGTATAGTACTTTATACAACACTCATAAAATCAAAAACACTTAATAACAAATTCTTACACTAATTAAGAATTATAATATAACTTAATATTTATGTTCGAAATATCAGAACTAAAAGCAAAAACTCTTGCTGAGCTTCAACAAATTGCAAAATCTATTGGTTTATCTAAAACTAGCCAACTAAAAAAACTAGACTTGGTCTATCAAATATTAGATATCCAAGCTGCAACTCCTATTAAAGAAGAAAAAAAGTCTGAAAACCCAAAACCTAGGGTCAACAAACCTAAAAGAAAAAGAGTTGCAAAAAAGGTGGTTTCTGAAGAAAGCCTGGCTGAAGGTACACCAAAACCAACTCCGGAAGTTGTAGAAAAAAAATCTACATCTGATTCAAATAGCTCAACAGATAAATCTTCAGAAAAACAACATAGAGAGCCTGTTCAAAAAATAGAAGAATCAGAAAAAAAATCTTCAAATACTGCTGCAGTTGAGAACAACTCTTCAAATGAAGATAAATCTGCACAGAATAGGACAAAACCAGTTCATAAAAAACAAAAACCCCATCATAACAATAACAGAAATCAAAAAAATCAAAACCAGCGGAATTCAACTAATGGAAATAAGTACAAAGATCCAGATTTTGAATTCGATGGAATTATTGAAAGTGAAGGTGTTTTAGAAATGATGTCTGATGGATATGGCTTCCTTCGGTCTTCTGATTATAATTATTTATCATCGCCAGATGACATCTATGTATCTCAATCTCAAATTAAATTATTTGGACTAAAAACTGGTGATACCGTCAGAGGGAATGTAAGACCTCCAAAAGAAGGTGAAAAATATTTTCCTTTGATTCGAGTTTCAAAAATTAATGGTTTAAACCCAAATATCGTTAGAGATCGAGTTTCTTTTGAACATTTGACGCCATTATTTCCAGAACAAAAATTTAATTTAGCTGAAAAAGGGAGTTCTTTATCTACTAGAATTATTGATTTATTTTCACCAATAGGAAAAGGTCAGCGTGGAATGATTGTAGCACAACCAAAAACTGGTAAAACTATGCTACTTAAAGATGTTGCAAATGCTATTGCCGCAAATCATCCTGAAGTTTATCAAATAGTGTTATTAATAGATGAACGTCCTGAAGAAGTTACAGACATGCAAAGAAGTGTTCGTGGTGAAGTGGTTGCATCTACTTTTGATGAACCTGCAGACAAACATGTTAAAGTTGCAAACATTGTGCTAGAGAAAGCTAAACGGTTAGTTGAATGTGGTCATGATGTAGTAATTCTTTTAGACTCTATAACTCGTTTAGCCAGAGCATATAATACTGTTGCTCCTGCTTCAGGTAAAATATTATCTGGTGGTATAGACGCAAATGCATTGCATAAACCAAAGCGTTTCTTTGGTGCAGCTAGAAATATAGAAAATGGAGGTTCTTTAACGATTATTGCAACTGCTCTTACAGAAACTGGCTCAAAAATGGATGAGGTGATATTTGAGGAATTTAAAGGTACTGGTAATATGGAATTACAACTAGATAGAAATATATCTAATAGAAGAATTTATCCAGCAATAGACCTGATTAAATCGAGCACACGTAGAGATGATCTTTTACTTGATTCTAAGAATGTTCAAAGAATGTGGGTATTAAGAAAATATTTAGCCGATATGAATCCAATAGAGGCAATGGAATTTATAAATGAAAAAGTTAAATTTTCAAAAAATAATGAAGAATTCTTGATTTCTATGAATGGTTAACCTTCGTTTATCAAACAATAAAAAAAGCCGCTAAAATTTAGCGGCTTTTTTTATTGATGATATTTAAATTTATTGAACGCCATGAAAACCGGCTCTGTTATCTTGGATGTCAGAAGATTTTTTTAAAGCATTAAATATTTGAACTGTTTTATTTTTAATCTCTGAATCTAAACGTTGCCTATATGGCTCATAATTTGGTAATGCAGTTGCTTTCTCTTTTTTAGAAACAACAAAAGCAAAAACACCTTTGTTACCAACTACCTTATTATATAATTTATTTTCATTGGCATAATACATGGCTCCAACAATTTTTGGCTCAGAACCAACTCCTGTGATAGAGGGAGACTTTAAAGAGGTATTATCCATCTTAGTTATCGTTACATTGTTAGCAGCAGCAATATCATTTAAAGATGCTCCATCCATTTTAGCTTTGATTAAAATTGCTTTTTTCTGGTTTACTAAAATAGGTTTTACTGTATTAACAGCCTTAGACGATTTTAACAAGCCTTTTTCAGTTTTATTAGTAAGAAAAGCAACAACATAACCATTATTAATATCAAATCTTTGTATGGAACCAATTTTAGTATCGCTTCCAAAAGCCCATGTAATAATTTGTCTTTGTGTATCCAACAAACCAGGAACTCTTTCATCCATAATTTTTAGACCTATGGCAGGTTTTGATTGATAGGACATCTCTTTAACTACATCATAATAGTTGTTTCCTTTAGCTGAAATTTCTAAAGCAAATTTTTCAGCATTTTGGAAAGCAGTATTTTCAGTCTCTTGTGATGGGATAATTTCTCTACCAAAAGAAACTAGCTTTACCCCTTTTTGAACATTCCTACGTTCATCGATTCTCAAAACATGATATCCAAACTGTGATTTAACAACACCCACTTTTCCTGTTTTATTATTGAACAAAAAGTCTGCTAAATTTGAATCAAATCTAGATGAGTTGTAAGAATTACCGTGTGAACTCCAGCCAATATCTCCACCTTTGTCTTTGCTTACATCTGTATTAATTTCATTTGCTATTTGAGCAAATTTCTTTTTATTTCTACGAACTAGTTTATAGATACTGTCTATAGATACCTTAGCTTGTTCTTCTGTTTTTGTGGTAGCAGCTGTAGCTCCTTGAGATCCTATGTAGGGTATAAAAATACCACTTGCCTTTACAGAATCTGGTCTTGAATAGACTTCGGTGATTTTAGATATTTTATAAAAATTATTATCTTCATATGGACCAAAAGTATTTGTTACTTTTCCTTCTAAAACCTCATTAACTATGGCTTTAGGTAAGTCATTTTTCATTAAGAAGGCCTCTTGATTAGGAATATCTGAGCTATTTTCTTCGAAAAATAAATTGTAATCAGAAGTGTTTTTTAATCCTGAAATCGTTATTTTCTGTGCTGTAGCTTTATTAACATCTTCTCTATCCTCTAGATAAGATGCTACATTCTTTTTTATAACTTCTTTATCCTCATCAGTTGGAGAGATATTAAACTGAACGTAAGCTAAATCTCTTGAAGCTTCAACTTTATAAGCAGAAGGATTCTCGTTTACGTACGATTCAACTTCACTATTTTTTATAGAAACTAAACTATCTGGTATGCTTGAAAATGGAATGTATACAACATCTGCACTTAGTAAGGCATTGTCTTCTTGGTAAGATAATTCTCCTTCCTTTAATGAAGCTCCTAAACCAGCTTTTATCAAATTATTGTAGGTATCTCTTTTTAAGTTAGAACCTACCTCTGAAAAATAGTTACTCCAAGCAGACCACAAATTTTGGTCCTCACTTTCTTTTGTATCTTTCAAAAACTGTAAAAAACTATCTTTATCAAATAGACCCGCTTCGTTTAAAAATTGTGGATTTTGTTGAATTGAAGGTGAATTTATAATGGTATTTAATACATCTGTCTCTCCAACAGTTATACCAGCATTTTCAAGTTGACTAGAATATATTTTATCTCTTAAAATACTTTCCCAAACTGTTCTTGCAGCTTGCATGTTTGAAATATTATTATTACTTCTTGTTTTGTAGGTATCTAATGCCTCAGCATATTCTTGTCTAGAGATAGTTTCTCCATCTACTTCACCTACTTCATTTATTTTTGAAGAATCAAAGAATTCAGTTAGTGTGGATGGATCCAACACAAACGCGAATAAAGCTAAACCAATAACAGCTATTAATGCAATTGAACGATCTCTTATTTTTGATAAAATTGCCATAAAATCAATAATTTAATTTGAATGGGCGAATATACAATTTGCCGAGTAAATAAGCAACCAGAAGTATCAGTATTTAATTTAAAAATAAAAAGTAAAGCGGTGTTTTAATTCTATTCTCTATCTACAATTTCAAGTTGAATTTCTTCTATTTTGGAAGAACTAACTTTTAGTATTGTAATTTTAAAGTTCATCATATTTAATACCTCACCCTTTTCAGGAATATTTTCTGTATGATCTATGATATAACCTCCCAAAGTTTCATAAGCTTCTTCTTTAGGTATAGATAAGTTATACTCTTCATTTAAGTAATCTATCTCTAATCTAGCCGATAACTTAAACTTTGAATCACTAATTTTCTCATCTGTTAACTCTTGTACATCATGTTCATCCTCAATTTCACCAAAGAGTTCCTCTACAACATCTTCTACTGTAATCATTCCGGATGTACCTCCGTATTCATCAACAACCACAGCTATACTTTTTCTTTTCTTCATCAAACTATTTAAAACATCACTTATCATCATAGACTCTGGAACAATTTCTACAGGTAGTAAAATTGATTTTATAGTCTTTGGTTTTTTAAACAATTCAAAAGCATTTACGTGACCAATAATATCGTCTAATGAAGTCTTGTACACTAAAATTTTAGAATATCCGCTATCTATAAAGCTTTCACTGAGTTTTGATACGCGTTCGTGAATTTCTATAGCTAAAATCTCGGTTCTAGGAACCATAATCTCTCTGGCTTTAACTTTTTGAAACTCTAATGCATTTTGAAAAATTTGAATTTCAGAATCTATTTCCTCTTCATTACCATTACCATTTTCTATTTGTTCGGAAATATAATCTCCTAATTCTTCTTTACTAAATTCTGTTTGCTGATAATCTTTATCTGTTCTAAAAAGAAGCTTTAAAAAGAAATCTGAAATTGTATTAATAAAAAAAGAGAAAAAATATAACAATAGGTAAAAGATGTATGCCGGTAAAGCAAATATTTTTAATGTCTCGTTAGCATATACTCTAAAAATTGCTTTAGGAAGAAACTCTGCTGTAATGAGGATTAAAATTGTAGAAATTATGGTTTGTATTAGAATGCTATTTATTCCAAGGTACCCAACAATTACCTTACCCATAAAGTAACTGTAAATAACTAATGCTATGTTGTTACCAACTAACATTGTTGTTATAAACTTTGAAGAATTACTTGTTAATTTACCTAATATATCAGGTAAAAATCCTTTTCGTTTTTTTTCAAGTTCAATATGAAGTTTATTGGCAGAAACAAATGCAATTTCCATTCCAGAGAAAAAAGCAGAAGATATAATAGAAATAAGAATGACGGCGATATCAATCTTCATTTAAAGTTTGTTTTTCTTCTCTATTTTTTTTCTAAACTTTCTTTTAAAGAAGAATATTAGTAGTATAAAGATAGAAAAACCAAGCATAAATAACGCTTTATTTATATCATCTTTCCATGCAAGCGCTGCTTCAACTAAAAAGATAACAGCAATAATTAGGTATCCATACTGTAAAAATTTCCAAAAATTATTCATATTTCATTTTCATTTGTTAGTAAATTACCCTTGGTTTTTTTTGCAACGTACTTATTTAAATTTTCCTTAGATTCAAAACCAATACCAATAACTGTATCATTAGTCTTTGTTAACACAAAACTTCTTTCAGTAAAAAAATATTTATTTTTCTGATCCCAAAATAATTGATCTGTTTCTAGTCTAGAAGCATCTGTATGATTTATAACCACAACATTTCCTTTTAACTCTGATATAGAAGTTTTTGAATAAGTTAATGCATAATCTCCAATAATTGTCGTGGAATCTAATCCATTATTTTCAAAATTTATAATTTTTACTCCCTCTGGAAATTCATTATAGGGATGAATTTTTCTATTACTAAAATCATTCATCAAAGAAGTTGTTAGTTTGGAGGTTATTTTCCCAGAATCCTTATAAACGTGATGTGCATCTCTGGCAACTGCTATGGGTAGATTTTTTTCAGCCAAAAAATCTCTTACTTTTTTAGAATCATTGGTACAAGAAAAAAGCATTGCCATACTCAAAGGTATAACAATGCTTTTTCTTATTATTTTAAGTATAAAATTCATTTGTTATCTTCCACTAGAAGTGATCTTAACAGATTCATTTATCCAACACTTTACTTTAAAAGTGTCTCCTTCTTTTACTCCTTCAGTAAAAATAACTTTTTTAGAAGGAAAGTTAGCTTTATAATTTCTGATAAATTTTCTTGCTACAGAACTCATACTAGGATCTACCTTACTAGCTCTTACGGCTTTATTATAAGCAGCAACATAGGTCATTCTTTTTTCAAATTCGTTTGTACCACAACTATTAACTGATGTTGCGTACAAACTAGCAATAAATAAGTAAGCTCTTCCCATATTTGGATTTAAGGATATTGCTTCTCTTGCCAATTGTCTAGCTTTAGATTTCTGACCTCTTTTCTTTGCAGATTGGGCGAATTTTAATTTAAAATTTGCTTTTTTGAAAAGATCTGTTTCTAATTCAAATGCCTTCATTCTCATCTCCTCTGCACCAGAGACATCACCTTTTTTTGCTAATACACCTGCAACAAAAGAGTAGGCGTCAGCAGAAGGAGAAGCTTCAGCATAGGCAATGGCTAGTTTTTCAAAAAGAGGATCATCAGTACATTCTTTGTTAAACATTCTAGATACTGCTCTCTTCAACCACTTTGCATTTGTTTTGTTTATTTCAAAATCTCTTTCATATAATGGAATTAATCGATCACATGTAGAGAGTACTATTATAATATTATCTAATCCAGATTCTACTTGCCCTAAAGCTTTTGAATTAATAGTGTAAGCTCTTAATTTACTTTTTTCTTTTTTATCTAACTCTTGACCAGCTTCAACTTTATCATTTAAAACTTTAAGTTTTTTAGCATAATCTATAAGTTTTTTACCAACAGATTCTAGGACATCATCATACGTATCAAAAACTTTTTGTGGATTGGTGTCTTTGTTAGCATCAGTAATTCCTTGAAAATATCTGTAAATATTTTTAACACCCATTCTGTTAGGATCGATGCTATATGCAAGTTGTAAAATTTCAAATACTTCATCATCAGATGCTAATTTGTTTTTAACTAAAAACGTTGCGTAATCACTGTGTACTTTTGCTGGATCTTTGGTAGGAAAATTTTCTAATCTTTGTTGGTATACCCTTTTAACAAGTGTTGCAGCCTCTGTTTTATCGGGTGCATCTGTAAATCGTATTTGAGCTAATTTATCCCCTAGTTTGTATATATTAATAGATAATTTTTGACAATTATCCATTAAATACATCCAATTTGGAAAAGCGTCATCATATTTCTTTGACTGATAATCTCCCTTAAAAAGATTATATTTTATTGTACACTCATTAGCTTGAGCATTTACAAGCTGTAACCCTAAAAAAAGAAATAGGTTAACTAATAAAATAATTCGTTTCTTCATTTTTGTAATTATTTGTTAATCAATTTTTCGTTGTTTAAACCAAACATCATTTAAAGACAAACTAAGCCTAAAATTGAAATAATTTTCTTCTAATAATCCATTTGATGTTGTTCCTTTTTTACCGTATTCAAAACCAACATTTAAGTTTGACAATCTATTACCCAGAGGTAATCCTAAACCAAAAGATATGCCAAAGTCATCAATACTTGTAAAAGAGTTAGAATCAGAAGTTCCATTTACTAAAAGACCAAGTTTTTCTAACTTTACTCCTGCTCTGTAGGTAACTCTTTGCCAATAACTAGTAATTGAGTTAATTTTAGGAATGAAATATCCTCCCGCAGACAACCTATTAGAATCTCCATATTGAAAACTCTGCGCACTGTTATCAAAGTAACCATTGGCTATTATGGCATCTTGCATTTTATAATTCAGAGCAGCATACCATTTATTAGTCTTACCCAAACCTAATCCAAGGATAGTTTCTCTTGGTCTTTCTAAATTTGCATTTAAAGGGCCTGAAAATATGGTGTCTGACGGAGCTTCAAAACCTGAAGCATCAATTTCTAGAGAATATAAGTTTTCTGTACCTGTAGACTTTAAATTATTACTTAATTTAAAAGAGGCTCCCATGTGAAGATTTAAATCTTTAGTTATGGTAGTTTTATACTGTGCACCTATCTTTACTGATGCCCCTCTTACATTTGAATCTTCAACATTTTTTGATGCCAAAGAATTACCTTCTCTAAGATTTAGAACATTATTCTGGATATTACCAAATAAAAAGTCTGTCTCTATACCAACTGAAAAACCTTTAAAAAGCTTAAGTCCAAAACCTCCGTAAATTCTATTAACATCTCCAGATCCAGAAAACTGTGTAATTTCAATGGCGTCACCATCATCATTGGTAATGGTATTTATTAATGAATACCCTACAGATGAGGTTGGTTGCATTCCAAAAACTACTGCCATTTTTTTTGTGATAGGAAATGCAAAACTGAAATAACTTAAGTTTGTAGAATTAGAAGATTGAGATGTAGTTGCATCTTTTATTGTTAAATCATTATTCAAGACACCAAATACATAAGTGGCGTATCTTAGCTCAGACAAAGAAGCTGGATTTACAAAATTCAAATATCGGTTACTGCTGTATGCTGCCCCAATACTTCCCATACTTATCTGTTCTACAGTTCTGGTACCAAACTCTTCTCCAACTCCAAAGTAAGAATATGGTGAAGAAGTAGACCTTTGAGAAAAAGATTGAGCTGTTATTACAACTGCTAAAAAGAATATGATTTTTTTAATCATTATTGATTGTTATGTGTCAATATTTTATTTAATCCTTGAAGTAGGAAATTTTGATTCGCAAAGATGCTATTTTTTAATTGTTTGGACAAGAATTTTGTATCTCCTCCTGTTAAAACAACTGTTAAATCATGAAAATCTTGCTTATATTGAGTTATTACCCCCTCTATTTCACAAATAACCCCATTAATAACGCCCGAATGAATAGATTCTGTAGTTGAAAAACCGGTACGTCTATATACCTCATTTTTAGATAGTAATGGTAGTTTAGAGGTGTGTTGATGTAATGCTTTGTAGCGCATTTCTAGACCCGGTGATATTGCACCACCCATATACTCATTACTAGAATTTATAAAGTCATAGGTTATACATGTTCCGGCATCAATTATTAAAGAATTTTTTTGTGGATACTTCGATACTGCAGCTGCTGCTAATGCAATTCTATCGTTTCCTAATGTAGAAGGTGAACTATATAGATTCTTAAATGGAACTTGTGTATCTGAATTTAATAGTAGTAGGGAAGGTAGTTTTTGAAGTTCTTCAAAATACTCATCTTCGATATCTTTAACTGAAGACACGATAGATTGAACTATTTGATATTTATTGGAGATTTTTTTTAATTCATCCAATAAACTAGTTTCTTCGCAAACAATAGAGAAAATCATTGTATCTATTTCAAATACAGCTACTTTAACTTTTGAATTTCCTATGTCTATGACTAGATTCATTCTTAATTTAATAATGGATGTCAAAAATACAATAGATTTTTCTATTTTTATTTGGTAGTTGTGAAAAACTCGCTTTATATTTGCGACCGCTAAGTACAAAGGTACCTTAGCTCAGTTGGTAGAGCAAAGGACTGAAAATCCTTGTGTCCCTGGTTCGATTCCTGGAGGTACCACAAAAAAATCCGAACATTTTGTTCGGATTTTTTGTTTTTTAGAGTTGCTCCAAAGGGTATTGGGGAGGCATAAAAGATATCTAAATTAGAGTTAGATAACACATCAAAAGCTAAGTTGTAGCTAACATAAGTAACTTATAAAATAATCGCCATCAGTAAAGTAGATTTTTACACCACTACTTTTTAAAACCCAACTGAATTAATTTTTCTTTTTGCCAGCTTTTATCAGATACTCTTTTAAATAGCCAAACTCGATACTTTTTATATACTGCAGCTTTATAAAGAATATTTAACCTCAATTTGGTAAATAGAAAGATCTTTAAAATTTTCTGTCGTTTTTTTGTCGCTTTTGGGTTTATAAATTGACGATTAAAAATACTTAAATAAGAGGTTGTCGCTTTTGTATTATTGTATTTTAAACTATTTACTTTACTAAAAATCTCATAGCACGCTGCTAAAAAACAATTCAAAGGATTGGTTAGTTTATCTAATGCATTCACTGCCTCTTTTGCAATCGTTTTTTTAGACAATAAAAAAACATCGTAAGCATTTCTTAGGGCCATAGTTTTATAATAAAAACCACTGTCATTAATTTGATATGCAATGATGGATAAGTTTAATTTATTTGCATAACTCAACACTCTGATCTCATCAATTACTTGAGAATCTTTTTCAACAATACTGTAATTAAATTCTTTTCTGTATTTTTCTACACCCAATATTTCTGAATGGATTTCTATGGCAGCAATATTATTCTCTTTTTGAAGTCTTCTATAATGTTTTGTCGAAGGAAAATGATATTTATACTTATTTACTTTAGAATAACCATACTCTCTTAAAATAGTAATCGCTTTTGGATAGTCTTCTTTTGAGAAAATAAAATCAATATCCCCCAACATTCTCTCGGCAATATCATCATATAATCCAGCCAATAAGTTACCAGTCCCTTTTAAAAATATTGGAGTAATGTTATTTTGTAACAGTAGCGCATTTAAGTCTTTTGCTTGGGTAATAATTTGCTGGTTTCGTTCTCTATTTAAATTGGTAATGTGCTCCATGAAATTGACCAACTCTTGAGGTAAATAATGTAAAAAACCAACACGCTTTAAATTACAATACATGGCAGGAAACACATAATGAGCAGTACTTACTTTTACAACCGCATCCCAATCTATATTATTCGATTGCAACTGTTTTTCAATTTCTTCCCTATTCTTATGTTCTAGAGAAATTGTCAAACATTTTGCGACGAAGTAAAGCGTTTCTTTATACGTCATTATTAAATATTTTAGTAACTGATGCTACCATTTCATTAGTTTGTGAATAGGTAATTTGATAGCAGTTTAATGTAGCGAACCACTCTAAAAAAGTAGTAGCATTCTCTTTTTTTGGAGATAACCAAGAATCAGGTACTAACAGCTCGAAAGCCGTTTGTTTAGACATTTTAGAAAATGATAATGCAACATCTTTTTGGTATTTTATAAATACCAAATCCTTGCAAGCAAGGTGGGTTTGAGTATCTGTATAATTTGGGGGTAAATAACGAACTCTCTTGTTTAATCGTTTTAAATGATATTCTTTGATATCGTTTAATAAAGGATACAAGGGTGCTAATGTTTGTAAACTACTGTTTTTAACAGAAATAGCTGCAGGAAAGTGATACACTTCTTTATTTGTAGCTGCAACTGGCACAAAATCATCAGCCATGCACTGAAATCCGTGTTTCTGAAGAAGTGCCAACGAAGTACTTTTACCATTTCCCGAGTCACCTAAAAAAAGTACTGCCTTTTGTTGGTTGCTTACTGCTGATGCGTGAAAAACACCCATCCATTCAGATTCCTCTTTATGATACATTGCTTGTATAAACTCCATAGAGAACTTCCCTTGAAAATAATGAATTTCTTCCTTATGCCATCCGTAGCTTACTTTGTTGTTGATTGCTAAATAGATTTTATCCTTTGCTATAAAAACCTTAAAGTCGATTTCTTTGTTAGATATTTCAGTTTCTAAGTGTGCAAATTTAGGATGAATATAAGATGCTTCTAAGGCACTATTATACGAAACTTTTATAAGAGTATTGTTTACTCGATAGGTTTTTATTATCTCAAAGTTACTTGGAATTGTAACCTTTGATAAATCGTTAATACTTTTCTCTTGACTGACTATTGATGGCTTTAAAACCCGTTCCTCTAAATCTTTTACAAATTTTAAAGCCGCTTCAAATGGGACCGCTAATGTTGTTTCGAGATGTATTGCAATCGTTTTTGGTAATACTCCATTAATAAGTTTCTCTACAACAGTAAAGGCTTCGTGTTCCAATACTACATATTGGTTGGTTTCTTCCAACCAAAAATACTTTTTATCTTCAATAGTTTTAGCAAGTAAGGAACTTCTCATGTATAGTTAATTAAATCTGTAGCAAAAATAGAGAAAAAATCTCTGTAGCATCTCTATTCTCATTAAAAACTATCGTATTGTTTACTGTTTTCTCCTTTTTAATTTATCTTATATGCTATACTAATCCCATCCGCTTCCTAAATCTACCAGGCTTTGCGCTTACGTTTTTATGAATTTAAAATTAAATAAGTTCCTAAAGCGGTTAAAACTGCATATTTCCCCTAATACCCTATCTTTTTTAAAGCGTCTTTACGTGAAATTTCTTCGTTGTTTGTATTCTTTTGATTCTTCATAATAGTAGAACTAGTCTGTTATTGAATAATTATTTTCTTGTTAGTTATTCCTGTTTTAGTAACTAATTTTACGATATACGTCCCATTAGTTAGAATTGGTAACGCAATGTCATTCACTCCATTTCCTTTAAATGATTTTCTAAGTACTTCTTTTCCAAGAATAGTATGTAGTTGAATGGTTGCTGTTCCGTTTTGTACTCCAACAACACGTAGGTTTTCTTTACTAGAGGTATAAATACTCAGATTATTGTTTAGTGCAATATCATCGGTGCTCAATGCACTTGAAGTGGTGTAGAGATAAAAACGTCCAACACCATTTATAGCTGATTCTGTAGTAAGTTTGTAAGATGCATTTAACGCATCTAAACGGTTAAAGGTATTTTCTTCTCTGTCCTCTAAGTATATTTTAATACCCTCTGGTAAATTTTCTGAACTTGCAGAAAACTCTAAACTACTCCCAGATTCAGCAATGACACCT
>ERZ767114.1079-NODE-1079-length-13578-cov-4.249019_pt1 | contig 13578 bp, 9 predicted proteins | sample MGYA00374952_ERZ767114 | MGnify/ENA primary metagenome ERZ767114 (study PRJEB28939, sample SAMN06267156) | marine metagenome | isolation source: Columbia River Estuary | place: USA:Columbia River Estuary, USA | collected 2012-05-05 ...
ACTCTCAATACAAACGTGTTCGTCGCCTTCCTCTGTGCTCCAGATGGGCAATGGAATGCCCCAAAAACGCGAACGACTCAGGTTCCAATCGTTAAGGTTTTCCAACCAATTCCCAAAACGTCCCGTTCCCGTAGAAGCCGGTTTCCAATTGATGGTTTTATTCAACGCAATCATCTGGTCCTTTTTCTCAGTCGATTTTATAAACCAGCTGTCTAAGGGGTAGTATAAGACCGGTTTGTCCGTACGCCAGCAATGTGGATAGCTGTGCTCGTACTTCTCAATCTTGAACGCTTTATTTTCAATTTTTAATTTCAATGCAATACGCTCATCGACGCTGAGGTAAGCTTTTAGCTCAGGTATGATGGGCTTCAATAGCGCTTGTTGCTTTGCCAATTCCTCAGCTTTCTCCTCGTCAGTGAGGTATTCTGCCTTAATGTATTCTTCTCCGAAGCCAAAGACAGGGTCAGCCAATTCAGGACGGAACTTACCTCTTAAATCCACCAACGGTACTAGATTGCCTTGTTCGTCTTTCACCAACAAAGGGGGTACACCTGCATCGGCAGCAACTTTGGCGTCGTCCGCACCAAAGGTCGGCGCTGTATGCACGATACCCGTACCGTCTTCTGTGGTTACAAAATCTCCAGGAATAATACGGAATGCGTCTTCAGGACGTTCATCGGGCAGTGCGTACGGCATGAGTTGCTCGTATTTCAAGCCCACTAAATCTGTACCTGTAACGGTTTTCTCGATCTGGTATGGAATTTTTTTTGCGCCTGCTTCGTAGGCAGCCGTATCTCCTTCCACGAATTTTTTACCAAAGAGTTTCCCCAAAAGTGGCGTGGCAGCAACAATGCTAACCGGTTCGTGCGTGTATTGGTTAAAGGTGTGGACTAAGCTGTATTCTATTTTGGGACCTATAGTTAAGGCCGTATTTGATGGCAAGGTCCATGGTGTGGTGGTCCAGGCGAGGAAGTGTACGGTCGCGGCGCCGAAGAGCGCTTCACTTTGCCCGTTATTTATCATTTTGAATTGGGCCACGACGGTATTGTCTTTGACATCCTGGTAGCAGCCCGGCTGATTCAGCTCATGTGAGCTCAATCCCGTACCCGCCTTTGGTGAGTAAGGTTGAATGGTATAGCCCTTGTAAATCAAGCCTTTTTTGTAGAGTTGCGAGAGTAGCCACCACACACTTTCCATGTATTTAGGTTCATAGGTAACATAGGGTTTGTCCATATCTACCCAATAGCCCATTTGGTCAGTCAAGTCTTTCCAAATACCGGTATAACGCATGACTGCGGTGCGGCACGCATCGTTGTATTCTTCTACAGTGATGGACTTGCCTATATCTTCTTTGGTAATGCCCAATTCTTTCTCAACACCTAATTCTACTGGTAAACCGTGAGTATCCCATCCCGCTTTACGGTCAACGAGGTAGCCTTTTTGTGTTTTGTAGCGACAAAACACATCTTTTAATGAGCGTCCCATAACGTGATGAATACCTGGAAGTCCATTCGCGCTTGGAGGACCTTCAAAGAAAATCCAAGGCTCGGCATCCTTGCGTGCAGCGAGCGTTTGTTCAAATAAATGCGATTGCTTCCATTTGGCTAAAACAGCTTTGTGGATGCCCGCGAGGTCGAGATTGGCGTATTCTGGAAATGTGCTCATGAGGTTATTCTACAGTAGCGATACACTTAAGTTCTATGGCAATGGGCGTAGGTAGGCTGTTTATTTCTACGGTAGTTCGGCACGGTTGGTTATCTTGGAAGTATTCTGCATAGATGCGATTGAACGTATGAAAATCGCGTTTCATATGAACAAGAAAGACCTGTACGTCGACCAATTCTTCCCAAGAAGAACCGCTCGCCTCCAAAATGGCCTTCACGTTTGCAAAAACACTGTGGACCTGTGCTTCAAAATCAAAAGCTTTAAAATTGCCATTGTGATCCAATTCCAATCCTGGAACCCCGCTATCATTCGCATCGCTTCCCGCCGTTCTAGGACCTACTCCTGAGAGGAACAACAGGTTGCCTACTTTTCTGGCGTGCGGGTACAAACCAACTGGTTTTGGGGCGGTTGAGGTTGAAATCTTGCTTGAATCGGCCATATCACTTCTTTATTGAGTCTGCAAAAATAGGGAATGCACATGGGAAGCCCTTCATGAAATGGCAACAGCTTCAAAGAAAACTTAGTGTTATTTGTACACTTAGTTCAATTTGTTATATATTTGCTCCTGTATGTGAAGATTGGTGGTTCTTTCTTTTCATGCTTCTGTGATAGGTTCTAGGGGCTATTTGGCAGAGTTTTTAAGGTGTTACTGAGCCGATTTTTAACACCTGAGAATCCTTCCAAATTCCCCTTTTTTTGTGCCCTAAACTTTCGTTTTTAGGGATTATTACCCTGCCAATGTGTCCATTTTCAATGGAAAGTTTCGAATTGGCCCTTTTTTAGCAGTCATAAAAGTCTACCCTTCGGGTACAACCTATTATTTTTGTAGACTATTTATAAGAATCTGACAGCCTCATGCTGAAACTCATATCCAAACTCGTGGGATCGAAAAGTGACCGCGATCTTAAAAAATTACAGCCTTACGTAGAATCTGTAAATGCATTCGATGCTGCGCTCAAGACAATGAGCAATGATCAGTTGCGTGAGCGTACGGTTGCGTTCAAAGCGAGCATCGCGGAAGCGACGGCTGAAACAAAAGCATCAAAGGATGCACTCCATGCGCAGATTGATGCTACACCGGATTATGATGCTCGCGAACCTTTGTACGAAGAAATAGAAGCTTTAGACGCACAAGAACTCGAATTGATTGAAGGTGCCTTGAGCGCTATACATCCGGAAGCTTTCGGTGTGATGCGCGAGACGGCCCGTCGTTTTAATGCGGGTGATGTTCGTGCCACTGCGACAGTATTGGACCGAGAATTGGCAAAAAATCATCCTCATATTACCCTAGACGGAGATGAAGTAATCTATTCAAATTCGTGGAAGGCTGCAGGTGGGGATATTACCTGGAACATGGTACACTATGACGTCCAGTTGATCGGTGGAACGGTCTTGCATAAAGGAAAGATTGCGGAGATGGCTACAGGTGAAGGAAAAACGCTCGTTGCGACCTTACCAGTCTATTTGAACGCTCTTCCGCAGCGCGGGGTGCACGTGGTTACGGTAAACGACTATCTAGCGAAACGCGATAGCGAATGGATGGCGCCGGTATTTAATTTTCATGGGTTAACTATCGATTGTATTGATAAACACCCTTCGAATTCTGAAGAGCGTCGTGCCGCTTATTATAGCGATATCACCTACGGTACAAACAATGAATTCGGTTTCGACTATTTGCGCGACAATATGGCGCGCCGTCAAGAAGACCGGGTGCAGACGCGCGGACACCACTTTGCGATTGTGGATGAGGTAGATAGTGTCTTGATTGACGATGCACGAACGCCGCTTATCATTTCCGGCCCAACGCCAAAGGGCGATCAGCATCAGTTCAATGAGTTGAAACCGTATGTCGATGCACTGATGACGGCTCAAAAGGCATTAGTTCAGAAAGAATTGACCGAAGCAAAGAAATTGATTAGTGAAGGCGATACCGAAGAGGGTGGCGTGAAATTATTGCGCGCCTACCGTGGTCTCCCTAAGTCGAAGCCGTTGATTAAATTCTTGTCCCAAGACGGTATGAAGTCGCTGCTCCAGAGGACGGAGGCGAATTACATGCAAGAGCAAGGCAAGAAAATGAAACTCATCGATGAGGAAATGTATTTCATCATTGAGGAGAAAAACAATCAAATTGATTTGAGTGGTAAAGGGGTCGATCTCATCTCGAAGAATACCGCAAAAGACTTTTTCGTTATGCCCGATATTACGGCTGAACTCAGTGCGCTAGAAGATGCTGGACTGAGTGCAGAGGAACAGGCGGCGAAGAAGGATGTGATCATGCGCGATTACGGAGTTAAATCTGAGCGTATTCATACGGTAAACCAGTTGCTCAAAGCCTACGCCTTATTTGAAAAAGATACGGAGTACGTCATCATGGACAATAAGGTGAAAATTGTCGATGAACAGACGGGTCGTATTATGGAAGGACGCCGTTATTCTGACGGTCTCCATCAGGCAATTGAAGCAAAAGAAAATGTAAAAATTGAGGCCGCAACACAGACCTATGCGACCATAACCTTACAGAACTATTTCCGAATGTACCATAAGCTTGCCGGGATGACGGGTACAGCAGAGACGGAAGCAGGCGAGTTCTGGGAGATCTATGAACTTGAAGTAGTGGTGATCCCAACCAACCGTCCTATCGCACGCGATGATCGCGATGATATGGTGTTTAAAACCAATCGCGAGAAATACAATGCAGTAATTGAAGAGATTGCAACGCTGCGCGATGCAGGACGCCCTATTTTGGTAGGTACTACATCCGTGGAAATTTCCGAACTCTTGAGCCGTGCACTGAAGATTCGCAAAGTACCGCATCAAGTACTAAATGCGAAGATGCACCAGAAAGAAGCGGAGGTTGTCGCAGAGGCAGGGAAGCCTGGCATGGTGACCATTGCAACAAACATGGCAGGTCGTGGTACAGATATTAAACTGAGCGATGAAGCAAAGGCAGCAGGTGGTTTAGCCATTGTTGGTACCGAACGTCACGACAGCCGGCGTGTAGACCGACAGTTGCGCGGACGTGCTGGACGTCAAGGTGATGTGGGGTCTTCTCAATTCTTCGTCTCGCTTGAAGATAAACTCATGCGCTTGTTTAATTCTGAGCGTATTGCGGGTCTCATGGACCGTTTAGGCCTTGAGGAAGGAGAAGTGATCCAGCACAGTATGGTCAGCAAATCCATAGAACGTGCACAGAAGAAAGTCGAAGAGAACAACTTCGGAACACGTAAACGCTTGCTAGAGTATGATGATGTAATGAACAGCCAGCGTACTGTGATTTACAAACGTCGTGCGAATGCCTTGAGCGGTCAGCGCATAAAGGTGGACATCGCTAATATGATGTACGATACTCTGGCGGATCTAGTAGAAGGTTACCAGCCAGCAAAAGATTTTGATGGGTTTAAATTAGACTTCTTTAGAACCTTTGCTTTTGATCCTAATCTTGACGCTGAGACTTTCAATACAGGCACCATTGATGATTTAGCAAATGAACTATTCAATCAAGCCAGCACCTTCTATCGCGAGAAAGGGAATCGAATCGCTACGGCTGCATTACCAGTGTTTAAGCAGGTTGTAGAAGATCCTAAGAATAATTTTGACAAGATTCTTGTACCGATTACGGACGGAAACAAAGCTTTACAGGTAACCTCGGTACTTGAAGAGGTCATGAATTCTACAGGTCAATCGCTCATATCGGACATTGAGAAAGGCATTTCTATTGCCATTATTGATGACCAATGGAAAGAGCACTTACGTGCCATGGATGATTTACGTCAAAGTGTACAAGGCGCCGTCTACGAGCAGAAAGATCCGTTGTTGATTTATAAATTTGAATCTTTCGAATTGTTTAAGTCGCTTGTTTCTCATGTGAATCAGGAAATCGTAAGCTTCTTGTTCCGAGGCGATCTGCCTGCTAATGATCCTAGCAGTGTGCGTCGAGCTCCGGCTTCACAACCCAAACAACCGAAACTTCAAGAGAGTCACCACGGAGTCGATGGACCTTCAACGCCATCAGGCAGAACACCACAACAGCCGCGACCTAAGCCAACACCGGTAGTGAACACGGGTAAAACCTACGGACGAAACGACGCAGTGACCATTGTGAATATGCAATCGGGTGAAGAGCGTAATATGAAATATAAAAAGGCCGAACCGCTGCTACAACAGGGCTGGGTTATAAAAGAATAATTTGATGTTCTGGACGGTACTGACGCGTATTCTTCTCCGCAACAGGTTGGCATGGTTAGTTACCTTGGCTTTGGCTACTGCTTTTATGGCATACCAAGGGACTTCTGTTGCGATGACCTATGAATTCGCGAAATTGATGCCGGATACGGATTCAGTTTCCATAGAATACGACGAATTGGTAGAGGAATTCGGACAAGTATCGAATACCGTTGTGATTGCCATGGAAGACGCTGATTTCTTTCAGCGCGAGCATCTCGAGCAATGGCTCGAATTGATGTCAGATTTAAAGGCAGTAGATGGTGTAGAGCATGTACAAAGCTTGACTGAAGCGTATGGATTATACGTAGACAGCGTCACTGAAAAATTGGCTCCAGATACGCTGTTTCAATTTTTACCTGAAAACGGTGAAGAAGAAATTGCGCTAGAAGCCCGAGTGAAAAGCTGGCCATTCTACAAGGGGATTTTATATCAAGGCGATACGTACATGGCCGTTTTGCGAATCGATGAAAATCGATTGTACAATAAAGAAATCGTTCCAGTAATCGAAAAGGCAAAATCCATAATTCTAGCATGGGAGGCAAATTCAGGAAGGGACCTACACATGTCTGGTTTGCCATGGATTCGCATCGCAAATGCCAAAGCATTAGAGCGAGAGATTTACCGTACTGCAGGGCTAACACTGCTGGTAACAATTATCATTTTCTACCTCTTTTTAAAGAGTTTCCGGGCAACAGCGATTTCGATAATGATTGTTGCATTAGGTGCTGTATGGGCCTATGGAATCATGGGGCTTTTTGGTTATGGATTAACGCTACTCTCTTCTTTGATTGCGCCGTTGATTATTGTTATTGGTGTTCCAAATTGTATTTATCTCATCAACAAATACCACCAAGAGTATAAAAAGCACGGCCAACAAATCAAGGCCATTCAACGTGTAGTAAGCAAAGTGGGGTACATTGCGCTAATCACAAATACCACTACTGCACTTGGCTTTGCGGCGTTTATTCTTACGAGTAGTGAAAATTTAATCCAGTTTGGTGTCGTCAGTTCCCTCAGTATTCTCGCCATTTTTATTTTGTCTCTTGTTCTTGTCCCCGTCATATATAGTTATGTAAGTCCCCCAAAAGAGCGTCACCTCAACCATTTTGATGTGGCTTGGCTCATTTCGTTTTTGGATTTTCTGGACGATGCAGTTGAAAACAAGCGTAAATGGGTCTATGGGATTACCGGTGTTGCGGTAATTTCAGCCATTTATGGCGTTACGCTGATTCAAACGGCCGGTAACCTCACCGCCGACTTTAATAAAAACAAGCAGATTTATAAGGATGTCAAATACTTTGAGCGTACCGTAGGAGGTGTCATGCCATTGGACATCATCATAGATACCAAGCGCGAGGGCGGGGTAGAACGGCTCAGTACGCTTCGTCGCATAGAACAGTTGCAAGACAGTTTAAACACAATGCCACAGTTGAGTCGATCTGGTAGTATTGTTGACTTTGTGAAATTTGCAAAGCAGGGTGTCATGTTTGGTAATCCGGATCTGTACGAATTGCCATCACGTTCGGAGCAGCAGTGGTTGCTCACGTATTTGCCACGCGGTATGAAGGACGAATCAGGATTAGCCAATTCTATGGCTACCGCCGACGGCCGTAAAGCGCGTATCTCCGTGCAAATGGCAGACCTTACCACACCAGAAATGCGTGTCTTGACGGATAAGGTGAAGCGTCTCGTTTCACAAATATTTCCAGGCGATAATTTTGACGTCAGTATCACCGGCGCCTCGATTAAATTCATTCGTTCCACGAGCTACCTCATTAATAATTTGATACTCTCATTATTGCTTGCAATCATTGCCATATCCATAATTATGGCGTTGTTGTTCATGAGCGCACGCATGGTTTTGATTTCACTCATTCCTAACCTTATACCCATGCTCATCACGGCAGGTATTATGGGATATGCTGGAATTCCTTTGAAACCTTCAACCATACTCGTATTTAGTATTGCTTTTGGCATTTCTGTCGACGACAGCTTGCATTTTCTTGCGAAATACAGACAGGAGTTAAATGCAAACGGTTGGAACATTCGATGGGCGGTAAAGAGCTCCATATTGGAGACAGGGCTTAGTATGTTTTATACCTCTGTAGTTTTGTTCTGTGGTTTTTCTGTCTTTATGACGTCAAGTTTTGCAGGCAACCAAAGTTTAGGTTTGCTTACCGCTATTACGTTGTTTGTTGCCATGTTGAGCAATCTATTGGTCCTACCCTCGTTTTTAATGTCCATGGAAAAATGGGTTACAAAGAAGGATTTGAGCGAAAACATTCTCGATATTTATGATTCTGAGGTAGGAACCGAAGACGAAGAATAAGCACTATGAAAGGAATACTACTCGCCGGAGGCTCCGGTACACGACTCCATCCACTGACCCTTGCGGTGAGCAAACAGTTGATGCCGGTCTACGACAAGCCGATGATTTATTACCCGCTCAGTACGTTGATGCAGGCGGGCATTCGCGAGATTCTAATCATTACTACTCCTCACGATGCTCCGTTGTTTAAGAAGCTTTTGGGCGACGGATCCAGTTTAGGTTGCGTGTTTGAATACACGGTTCAAGAACGGCCCGAAGGTCTTGCCCAAGCATTCATCCTGGGTGAAAAGTTCATCGGAGACGATAGCGTTGCACTTATTCTAGGCGATAATATTTTTTACGGTTCTTCCATGGCGCAGGTCTTGCAACAAAGTAAAGACCCTTCCGGCGGTATGGTCTTCGCTTACCGCGTAAGCGATCCTGAGCGGTACGGTGTGGTGGAGTTTGATGGGAATATGAAAGCCCTTTCTATAGAGGAAAAACCGCAGCAACCGAAGAGTGATTATGCCGTTCCTGGTTTGTATTTCTACGACAATAGAGTGGTAGGGATTGCTAAGAATTTGAAGCCAAGCCCGCGCGGCGAATTGGAAATTACAGATGTGAACAAGCGTTACCTGGAATGGGGTGAACTGGAAGTAGGGGTGCTGGACCGCGGAACGGCGTGGTTAGATACCGGTACTTTTGCTAGTCTTCAACAGGCTGGACAGTTTGTGGAAGTCATCGAAGAGCGCCAGGGTTTGAAGGTAGGGTGTATAGAAGAAATCGCCTACGAGCAAGGGTTTATTGATGCGGCGCAGCTTGAACAATTGGCACAACCGCTCGTTAAAAGTGGGTACGGAAAGTACTTACTGAAATTGCTCAAATAACATGAAACACCTTACCGCCTTACAAGACCTTTTTCAAGCTGAAGTAGACCAATTAAACTTAGGCATAGCGCCAACAAAGTTATACGATCCCATGCATTACATCATGCAATTGGGCGGTAAGCGTCTACGACCCATTTTAAGTTTAATGGGTGCCGGTATTTACGGAGATCCATCGAAAGCCATGCCGCAAGCCATGGCAATAGAGCTCTTCCATAATTTCTCGCTCATTCACGATGATATCATGGATGCGGCGCCGTTGCGCCGCGGCAAGACTACCGTTCACAAAAAATGGGACGATAATGTAGGTATACTCTCTGGTGATGGTATGTTGGTCAAAGCCTATCAATACCTCGCGCAATGTCCACCAACAGTGCTGCCTGAGGTGCTTGAAACATTCTCACAGACCGCACTAGAGGTTTGTGAAGGACAGCAAATGGATATGGACTTTGAATCTATGGATGATGTGGCAGCAGCGACGTACATCCAAATGATCCAATTCAAAACCTCAGTCTTACTTGGCTGCGCTATGAAGGTAGGCGCATTAGTGGGCGGCGGATCAAAAAAAGATGCAGATTCCCTGTACCAATTCGCTCTCTTGTTAGGGACTTCGTTTCAGATCAAAGACGATTATCTCGATGTCTATGGCGATCCTGAGAAGTTTGGAAAGCAGGTTGGCGGAGATATTCTAAGCAATAAGAAAACCTTACTCTGGATTGAAGCGCAGCGTCGTGCGGCGGTTCAAAAGATTGACTTCGGCGCGTATGCAGCGATGGAACCTAGCGAAGATAAGGTGCATAGTTTTCAGGAATTGTACAAAATCTTGGGAGTGGATGCCTATGCAAAAGAGCAGATTGACCACTACTACGAATTAAGTTTAAAGGCGTTGGATCCAGTTGATGTTCCAGCCGAAAAATTGGCTCCATTAAAGGAGTTTGCGGCTTGGCTTTATTCGCGTGAGTCTTAATTAACGAACACCTTTCCCAACCCACTATTTCGGGTTATTTTTGCCGTCTAATCACACCCATCATGAATGTATTGATATTAGGCTCAGGCGGCCGCGAACACGCATTGTCTCATAAAATCGTTCAAAGCACGAAGTGCGAAAAACTTTTTATTGCTCCCGGTAATGGCGGCACGGCCGCGCTCGGAGATAATGTCTCGCTGGACATTGAAAGTGCTGCTGAGGTGGCCGCTTTTGCGAAGGCTCAGGCTATTGATATCGTTGTCATAGGTCCGGAGGCACCGCTCGTTGCCGGTGTGCACGACGGTTTGAAATCTTTTCCAGAGCTTGAAAATCTCGTGGTCGTAGGACCGCGTCAGGCGGCGGCAGAGCTTGAGGGTTCGAAAGACTTTGCTAAAGAGTTCATGATGCGTCACCAGATTCCAACGGCAGCCTACCAAACATTTACGAAAGATACGCTCGCTGATGGGCAGGCTTTTCTAGAGACCCTTGAGTCACCCTACGTATTGAAGGCGGACGGTCTTGCAGCAGGAAAGGGTGTGCTAATCATTGAAGATTTAGACGAAGCGAAGGAAGAGCTTAAGAACATGCTCGTTGATGCAAAATTTGGCGATGCTTCTTCACGGGTTGTGATTGAAGAGTTCCTAGCTGGAATCGAATTCAGCATTTTTGCCTTAACCGATGGAAAAGGCGGATATGCTTTGTTGCCGGAAGCGAAAGATTACAAGCGAATCGGTGAGGGCGATACCGGATTAAACACGGGAGGAATGGGTGCAGTAAGCCCTGTACCGTTTTTCGATGAAGCTTTGCGCGAGCGTACGGTTCGCGAAATCATCGAGCCGACCATTCAGGGGTTAGTGAAGGATAATTTGCCATACCAGGGTTTTGTTTTCTTTGGTTTGATCAATACGACGAAAGGTCCTAAGGTTATCGAATACAATGTCCGTATGGGTGATCCGGAGACCGAAGTCGTCATTCCCAGGTTAGAAACAGATATCATTGATTTGTTTGTCGCCATGCACAACGGGACGCTAGATGAAATCAATGTAGCCGTGAATCCGCAGACTGCAGCTACGGTTATGGCCGTCAGTGGTGGATATCCAGGTGCTTATGAAAAGGGAAAGGCCATTCATGGTTTACGTGTTTTTGAAGGCACTACAGTATATCATGCAGGGACTAAATCAGGTGATGTGATCACGACTTCAGGCGGTCGTGTAATGGCATTTACAAGCTTTGGTATAGATAAGGACGAGGCATTAGCGAAAAGTTATGCCGCCCTTAAAGAAGTGTCGTACGAAGGCATAAATTACCGTACAGACATTGGATTCGACCTTTAAGTATGAACTAAATATGCATTCGCGCCACAGGCCGTAAAGACAGTGTATATAAAAAAGCCCCGGCGTTGGCCGGGGCTTTTTTTAATTCGTTTCTTAGTGATTAAGCTTCGCCCTTGGCTTTATGCTTTCTCATTTGGATGATCCAGTATACTAACCCACCCGCAATGATCAACATAAACAAACGGTTGACATAATCACCTGCCAAAGGCAAGATTTTAAAAGTTGCTTGGAACAAATCACCTAAGCCTTCAAAGAAATTTCTTAACATAGCGCGAGCGTTTAATGCCGCTAAAATAAAACAAAAAGCTGATGCTTCTTAGCTATTTCCGAAAGATTGATGCCTATTCCGGCATTCGAATATTTGCTCTGGCATTTATAGCCTTGGCATTGACGGGAATAGATGCTGCTTTCGAGTGGGAACGGCTGCTTTTGGCGACTGTTTTAGGTGCTGCTTGGTTGTTTTTATCGTGGACAGTAATGCGAGATCATTGGGTCGTGCACGGTACACTTTTTAGGTATTTGATTTTCGTAATGCTTACTGTGTATTGGAGCGCTGAATACTATTTGACAGATTTCTTGTTCATTGGTTTAGTTTTCGAATTGAACTGGCACCTTATCGAACTCCATCGACGTAAATCCAACACAATATATGTTCTTCACAGCGGGACACTAACGGCTATCGCTGGACTTTGGTCACCTGATGAGGTGGTTGGTATTATCGCACCTGCGGTGGTTTTAACTTGGCTGGTTTCAGGCGTTCTAAATATGCGAACGCTTCTTCAATGGGTATTGGCTTTCGTATTACCCACGGCCATACTATATGGGCTTGGTAAAGTCGAATTGGACCAAATTAGATACACGGGTTCTAGCGCCCCTGTTTCGTGGTGGATACTCCCTATAGTATTGGCGGTATTCGCTTTATTTGAATGGTTTAAATCGTACAAAAAGGTAAATCAAATGAACAAATCTAGAGTTATGGTAGCCGGGTTTTGGCTTTTGCTAGGGGCTGTCGCAGCTTTAATCGGTACTGTTTCGGGAGGGGTTTTGTTCTTCTTAGGTTTAAGTTTCCATTTGACTAATGGACTGCGTCATTTAAAGAATGAGCGTTTGGCTAATCTATTGGTGGTTGGGCTGTCTATCTTTATACTCAGTACATATTTTAATTTGATACTCTGGTAATGCCTAAGGATACCTCCATCTTAGTGGTCCGATTATCCGCCATTGGCGATCTCGTCCTTGTAGCTCCCATAACTGCCCAACTGGCAAGAGAAGGCTATAGTGTTACTGTCCTATGTAAAGACGCCTATCGTTCAGTAGCGAGTTGTCTTCCTGGGGTAGAAGCCGTGCTTTCATGGGAAAAAGACCGTGCTGGAATCAAAGCGCAAGTCTTCACGTTTGATGCGGTTCTGGATCTTCAAGGCACGTCAAAATCAAAGTACTGGTGTGGACAGCTTAATCGTCCTATACATACCTATCAGAAACCGTATCTACGACGTGTGCTACTGCTTCTGACAAAGCAAAAGTCGTTTGCGCTAACTCCTGTTGTTCAGAGGTATGCAAATGCGGCAGCTCCCTTTTTTGCTGAAGGCTTTAGGCCGGAAGCAATGCAGTACCAATTGCGATTACCAGAAGTACGGCTTGCATTGCCGCAACAGCCTTATATCGCTTTGGTTTTGGGGGGCTCTTATGCCGGAAAGCGTTTAGATTTTCAGGCGTGGCGACAAATCATGGACGGCTTATCTGCTTTCCAAATGCCGTTGGCCTTGATCGGCGGTCCAGAAGAGGCAGGGATGGGTGAAAGTCTCGAGCAGCCATTGGGTAGTGGCGCTAAGAATTATTGTGGAACGACGACCGTAATTGAAGGATTCAAAGTCATAGCAAACGCCGCTCTAGTGATTAGTGGCGATACTGGATTCATGCATGCGGCGGCAAATTTCAATAGGCCACTCATCAGTTTATGGGGCGCCACACACCCTAACTTAGGTTTTGCGCCTTGGCCGTCTTACGACAAGCAGCGTTCCATTTTGACAACTAGCGTTTTTAGTCCCATCAGCAAGCACGGAAAAGTGCCCTGGTGGATGCCCAATCCCATGCAAAAATTGCCGCTTGACGAAGTTATTTCGGCTGCTGCGTCGATTCTTCAGGATAAAACAATGCCTTAAGTTCAGTAGCGTCGTTCGGCTCCATTTTCCCTGC
>ERZ767114.1083-NODE-1083-length-13550-cov-5.795220_pt1 | contig 13550 bp, 9 predicted proteins | sample MGYA00374952_ERZ767114 | MGnify/ENA primary metagenome ERZ767114 (study PRJEB28939, sample SAMN06267156) | marine metagenome | isolation source: Columbia River Estuary | place: USA:Columbia River Estuary, USA | collected 2012-05-05 ...
TCAGCGTCCGCGTCTATCTCGAGCGCGAGTACATCGACGAACGCGATACTCGATTTTGTTATACCGAGGGGTTCTGCGGGTCCTCAGGGTTCCCCGGGTAACCCGACGGCAACCATTTCAGTTGGGACAACAACCACATCCCCGGCAGGTGGATCAGCGTCCGCGTCTATCTCGAGCGCGAGTACATCGACGAACGCGATACTCGATTTTGTTATACCGAGGGGTTCTGCAGGTCCTGCGGGTTCCCCGGGTAACCCGACGGCAACCGTTGTAGTTGGGACAACATCCACAACCCCGGCAGGTGGATCGGCATCCGTGTCTATCTCAGGCGCAAGTACATCGACGAACGCGATATTCGATTTTGTTATACCGATGGGTCTTACAGGTCCCGCGGGTCCTCCGGGCACGACCGGTGCATGGACCCCGGGCGCGAGCTCGACCAATGATATTTATTATTCTACGGGTAACGTCGGTGTCGGATTGAACAACCCAAGTCACAAATTTCACGTAAATGGTAATATTTATGCAACAGGGAATGTTACAGCCTATTCCGATAACCGTACCAAAACAAATCTACGAGTCATAAAAGAATCTTTGGAAAAATTACAACGGATTAACGGATACACGTACGATAAAGACGGTGTCAAATACACTGGTCTCGTCGCGCAAGAAGTTTTACATATCTTACCAGAAGCTGTCGTCGGCAGTGAAGAAGATGGATACGGTTTAGCGTACGGTAACATGGTAGGCATTCTCGTCGAGGCGATAAAAGAGTTATCCGAAAAGGTTAAAAATCTCGAAGAAAAACTGTACTCATAATGTATATGGCCGGGTTCACTAGTACGGGACCTCTCGATTTACAGACAATAGGTCAAGCCGATGGTGATAGTGCACCATATAGTCTAAGTGAGTACTATAACGTAACATTTACAGATGGTAGTAGTACACCTTCAACGGGTACAATAAGTATCAGTGACTTTTTGGGTAAAACGATAGGTTCAGGAAGCACATGGACACAACAAGCAAAACTGGTCTCTCCACACGCGTCCTATTCAGATCTGTTTGGACTCGCTGTATCCGTATCCGGTGACTATGCCATTGTAGGAGCTTATCGTGAAGACCCTGCCTACCCAATTCCCAGCGGAGGGCAGACAATCCTCACAGATGCGGGTGCTGCGTATATATACGTGAGGTCCGGAACAACGTGGACATTACAACAACAACTTTTGGCTTCCGATGCGCAACCCTATGATCGTTTCGGCTTCGATGTAGCCATTGATGGGAATTATGCTATTGTGGGGGCTCCCCTTGAAGATCCCGGAAATCTCGCCTCGGCTGGGTCTGCGTATATATTCGTGAGATCCGGAACAAGCTGGTTTCAACAAACAAAACTAACCAGTCAGCCAGGTCAGTCCCAAGCCAACTTTGGCTTCAGCGTAGACATTGACGGGAATTATGTTATCGTGGGGATGAGAAATGCCACCATATCGAACATATTATCAGGGGGGGCGTATATATACGTGAGGTCCGGAACAACATGGACAGTGCAACAACAACTTACGCCTTCCGATGCGCAAAACTATGACAACTTTGGCTTCAGCGTAGCCATTAAGGGGAGTGATGTTGTTGTGGGCGCTCCCTATGAAGATCCCGGAAATGTCTCCTCAGCTGGGTCTGCGTATGTATTCACGAGATCCGGAACAAGCTGGTCTCAACAAGCAAAACTATCCGCTTCTGTTGGAGGGGCATATGATTACTTCGGGCACCGCGTTGACATTGATGGGAATTATATTGTTGTAGGCGCTTACATCGACGACATCCAATCCGGCTTCTTAACGTTAACCGACGCGGGGTCTGCGTATATATTCGTGAGATCCGGAACAAGCTGGTATCAACAAACAAGACTAACCGCTTCCGACAAGGCGATGTCGGATCGTTTCGGGTCGGCTGTCGCCATCGAAGGTACCCGCGTTGTCATAGGAGCTATGTACGAAGACGATGGGGGCAACAACTCGGGGGCTACCTATATATTTGATAGATCGGGTTCAACTTGGTCACAAACGATAAAACTTATCAATTCCGATGCGGCCGCCAACGATCGCACCGGCCTAGGCGTTTCCATATCCGGTAACACACTTATAACTGGGGCGTATTACCATACAGTTCCAGGCGCGTACCAATCCAATCAAGGTGCCGCTTATATATATACTATTTAAAGAATCTATACCTTATTTAAACATGGACCAGCTCATCCAAATCATACCCGTTTTGACCGAGGAAGAAGTGGATGAGTTAAATGTATACACAGAAGGTCATTTAATTCTTCGACGTAGTCAAACACTCGATAATGGAATCGTTCATGGTCGGACAAGTGAAGAATGTCCTTTACCCGAAGATGAGGAAATTACCCGAAAGGTACACGCGAAAATAAATTTAGCTCTCGATGAATATAAACGCAGAATTATAAACCTACACGACACTTATAATCAACACCCCTTACCCGGTGGACGAGGTACAAACTCATGGAGAGAAGAGATTCGAGTTATTCAATACGAACCCGGACAAGAGTATGGGTATCACAGGGATAGTCATGTGGATAAAAGTGCTAAAGAATACCATAGGGAAATATCGGTCATCGTGTATCTCACAGACGATTTTGAAGGTGGGGCTACGAGCTTTTTGCATGCAAGTTATAAACCCAAAAAGGGGTATGCACTCATTTTCCCATCAAATTGGTCTTACGTACATCGGGGGGATCTAGTTACAAAAGGTACTAAGCGTATAGCGGTGACGTGGTATTACGTCGATCATAAATAATTATAAATCTAACACACAAGATGACTCGTGTGGTACATTTATGATACTTACCTTTTCGCAGAATCCATTGCGGCTAGCGCAATGACACCTGCTATAAAAAATAAAACTAAATAATTGCATTCTGTATTTTCCTCGATTGTGTCTTCGGGCTGAGCAGTCTCTCGAACTTTACCGGTTTTATCGGCAACGACCTCCAACTTTCTGGGAGATGGAAGTTCGAAAGGCTCGCCGAAATCAATCGGACTGTAGCCTATCATTTATATAGGTTTACAAATTAATTTCAACCTTCTTCTTACGAGACCCACCTCGTTTTCCCTTACTGGAGGTGGGCACCTTCACATTCTTAACTTCCTCCTCGAGAGATTCCCCGTTCGCAGCGATCTCATCTATGATATCAGAAATATCGTCATCGTCGTCGTCTGGTATCTCGGGTGTATATTCTTGGGGTTTGGGAGGAGGATTTATAGATGTATTCATTGGAGGTCCGGGGGGCATCATTATCCCACCCATCAAACTTGAAATATCCACACCGGGACCACGCATCTCGTGACGCTCTCCCGGGGGTGTATCCCCTCCTTGTTTCCCATTCACCATAGTAGTCTGAACTGCACTCATCATACTCGTCATAAGTTCTGGATTCTGCTTCATCACGTCACTCACGTTCGGCATTACCTGTTTAAACATGGAGTTTGTAAGATGGAACATCATCGCCGAACCACCTAGCATCATTATCAATTTGATCTCTGGAGCGACATGCATTTTCGTTCGGTATTTGACGTATAGTTCCTCAAACACTTCATCGTAATCATCTTGGTTTTCCATGATATTTTCAGACCAGCCTTCTAGTTGAATATCGAATGGGTTATACTTCTTATTCAAAAACTCTAATCCCGTCACACACGCGACGAGCATACGTCTCGAAAATTTAACCGACTTATCAACATCTATACTGTACGTTATACGCTTAACTTCTGTTCTGAGCTCATCTACAGGGGAATAAGCATTTAGTCTCTTATTGATGTTAAAACCACGCTTTTCGAGGCGACCGAGTTTATTTAAAAGATCCGCCTTTTCTTCGTCGATCGTCTTGTAACCCAGGGAAGGTTGTTCCTCTTGGGGTTCGCCACCGTAATCGTACGAAGGTCCTGGTTCATATGGCGTTTCGTCCATATATTCACCGTGGTCTAGTGGGTCATCTGCTTGTGGTGCAGGGGGAGCCGTCTGTTTCGTGGGATTCGCGAACGCGTCTACATCTTCTTGAAAATTCGGTGCAGAGGTATTATCATGGTGTCTCGGATGCATTCTCTGGGTTACAGGTGGTGCAAAGGAATTAGCTCGCCCACCAAAATCGAGCTGAATCTCATCCATAATCGCCTGCTCGTTATTGTCGAGTTTCATAACTGAATCTCCACCTCTGTCCAGAACAATTTCACCGTCCATTACTCTCTATATTGAAACTAATATATCCTCTTTAACGCACTTTATAAAAAAAATATCAGTACATAATAAATGAAACTTAATTCTACCAATCGCGAAACCCTCAAGGCAATCGCGATCGTGATACTTCTCTTACTTGTTATTGGTCTATTTTTCGAAAACAGGAAACAGAAGAGTATGTACCAGCCCGGACCCGTTGATATCGAAGCCGTTTCCGATCAAGCTTTCGGCTCTCTCAAGAGCAGCGAGGAATGTCTCAAAGATAGCGTGTACTCCACGAGTACTGGTGGTGTATGTGGTGGCCAAAAACTCGTCCAAGATCACGCCAATTACAAAATCATTGGATAATTTTTCCGTATAATCAATTTCTAGTTAAACCGACACATCGTATTTAAGTAGAAAAATTCTAAGTGTATTATAAATGGCGCTTCTCGTAGCCCAATCTCAGCCCGGTATTCCCGATTACAATCACGAAATTCATACCGTGATTATTGATACTATCGATCATACTCCGAGTAAAACCGATTTTACATCTTTTTTACCAACTCCTCTCGAAAATGTTGTTCAGGCACAGTTAACAGCGGCTACTATAACAACAAATGGAAGTACACAAACAGCTTTTCATATTGGTATAGAGGAACTTAAAAGTTATTTTTCTCAACGCGGTAAGCAGGATCTGGAAGATTCGACTGATAATCATTTAAACGGTGTATTTGGAACAATTATAGGAAGTCACGTTTTATTAGCCGGAAGTGGTTCAGCTGCTAAGGTTGTATTGTTTAAAAACGATTACCCCATCATACAATCGTATCATAATCCCATCCGTAAACTTGACCGGTTAACATTTAACATAGATAAACAAGATGGTACAGCGGCCCTGGTGCTCAACTGTGTATTCATATTTAAGTTCACATGCAAAAAGAAGAACCTGGTATAGATTTCAGGACGTTATATACTCGTAATTTAAAAATACTTTTAATATAGTAAGTATGTCTTCTGGAATCGTACAGTTAGTGGCAATTGGTGCACAAGATGAGCATATAATTGGGGAGCCTGAAATATCGTTTTTCACTTCCACATTCAAAAGGCATTCTAACTTTTCACAATCCGTCGAAAAGCAGACGATACAAGGAGCTGTGAAAGGTAATTCCATGTCATCTATTAAATTCGAAAGAACTGGTGATCTTCTAGGATATACCTATTTCACCATAGATGATAACACACAGGCGGTGGATATTCAGGATTGGGGAGATATTATTGACAAGGTAGAATTGTCGATAGGGGGGCAAATTATCGATGTTCAGGACTCGGAATTCAGTGAGAATATAGCTATAGATATGTTTGCACAGAATGTGAGTAAAAGTTCTAATGGTGTACACCCCGGTGCATCTGCACGCTCATACTTTTACCCCTTGCGTTTCTTTTATTGTGAAGGACCACAATCCGCTATTCCTCTCGTAGCTCTTCAATATCATTCAGTTGAGTTAAGGATATATTGGGGTCCAGATGCGGCTAATTACAATGTAGACGCATATTCAAATTATTACTATTTAGACAATGAAGAACGTGGAATCATGGCTTCTCGTAAACATGATATCCTTATAACACAAACACAAAAAAGTATCCCATCCGGTGAATTAGATCAAGAATTGACGTTTAATCATCCTGTTAAATACATTGCATGCGCAAACACAAACGCGGAAAGTACCTTGACCTCCATAGATAACAAGCTAAAAATAAGTATTAACGGAACCGATTTAAGTTCGTTTAAGTGGGCGAAGCCTCATTTTGTTGACATACAGGGTTACTATCACACGAATTTCGTAACATCCCCAGATTGTTTCTTACACTGTTTCTGCTTAAATACGAGTTCTATTCAACCCAGTGGTAGTTTAAATTTTAGTCGTCTTGACACGGTTAAGATACACAGCCAAAATAAAAAAATTATAGATCCGATATATGCAGTAAATTATAATATTCTCAGAGTGAACAACGGGTGTGCGGGTCTCATGTACGCGAATTAAAATCAGTAGTAATATTAAATGCCGAAGAACTTGAGTACAGTCGGCGGTGCCACGGAGCTTCGCTTCGGTAAGAATTGTAGAGAAGATCAACACAATAACTCTGTCGTCATCAACGCGAGTAATGATAAAATCGACGCAACGAAAGCCGGTGGTTTTTACCTCACACCTTTAGAATTATCGACCGATTTCGCGAGTGATGGTACGGATGCGACGACTAATACGTTCGTGGCGTATAATCAAAGTACCAAACAATTATTCAGAACACAAGTTCCCATGAGTATCACGGGTATTTCAGCTGCGGGCAGTGGCGCAGAAGGTGATTTAAACGTAACCGGTAATCTCTATGTGACTGGTAATGTCACATCCATAGGAACTGTCGCTAATATTCATGTTACTAACTCTCAATTTAAGGATGGTCTCATAGAGATTGGAACCAATAACACGGATCTCGCAACATTTGATTTAGGACATATATACAATCGACCCATAGGAAGCTCAAACGTCGCCGTGTGTTACGATGCTGACGCTACGGAACTCATCGTCGCGTACACGGATAGTAGCGCCGCAGCTGTGGTGGGAGCTGCAGCTAGCAATCAAGTGGTTCCCAAGCCTTCTGAAACAATGAACGTCCACGTATACGGTAAACTTTTCACAAATTCTAACGTAGGAGTGGCCAACACTGCCCCGATACACTCTCTTTCCGTGAAGGATAAGTGTTTCATCGAGGCGGATGGAAATCATCCCAATGTTTTAGATGTTCGTGGTAATACGACGATTGAAGGTGCCATCATCACGAACACGGGTGGTGTCACTAAAAAGACATACAGTAAAAAAGATACGATTGCCCTTAATACGACTGCTGTGAATGCAGCACTCACACTTACGTTTACGAAACACCCGTTCTATGCGAAAATTGTAGCGCAACTTATAGATAATGCCGATAATGAAGTGAGTACCATGATCATAGATTTAGCAGGTGGTGAACGTGGTGGGGACTCCGCCCCCCTGCCTATAGCACCCGGACCCATTTCTATTTTCGGGAACGCGAGTACGAATCCGTGGAGTTCTACGGTCGCAGTGACACAGACTACTGTGGTACTTACTCCGAGTACCAATTTTACTGCTGCCGCGAATTCTGGTGCGGGAAGTTATTCCATATTCATCGAATACATTTCACCCGATACCGCAGGCGCTCTCACGAGTATAGAGAGGGGTACAACTGGACCCGTTTTATTTGGATATTAAAGAAAAACGTTTATATATAATAATGAGTTGGAAGGCTATTGGTTCTGTCCACCGCCAACCTAGATTGGATATTGATCATGAAAATTTAACCATTACACGTGAATTTGTTAAAGATCGCGAAGTTATACTCATCGATAACTTTTACAAATTCCCGCATGATATTATAAGGTATTATCATACCGCAAATAAAATTGTCACACCTACATACTACCCGGGTACAAGAGTGCAACTTATACCTAAAATAAAGAATCCTCATATAGAAGATTTTTGGAAACTTATGCACACTAAACACTTCGTGACAAATCCACGTGAATGGAAGAAGACCGGTTTACCTGATATCATTATATCAAAGTATAACGACACGTACGACACCGATGATATAAAGCATGAATATATTCAAGCGACCGCCAACCCCCATTGGGATACTGTACCTGATGGTACGTATAACATGTTTGTGGGTGTGTGTTATTTATCCAAGAAAAATCATGGAGGCACCGGGATCTACAAGAACCGTGAATTAAATTTTTTCTCTACAAATCAAATCAATTTAGAATTATTAAATGAAAAAAAAATATTCCCTTACGAAAAGAAAAGAGTTATAAATAAAAGTTGTGACAAGTTCGAGTTATTAAAGCTCTTACCGATGAAGTTTAATAGACTTGTATTATACGACGGTGATTTACTACACTCCATGTACATAGAAGATCCAGAATTTTTTAAGCATACAGATCGAATAACTACAAATTATACCATGCCCGTATACATGAAATAATATATTTGTACAATGTAGATGTCGGAAACAAACCTTCAGTTATTCCCAGGAATATTCCGGAGTACCGTAGGGGGTGAAAACCCCGGTTTCTTCTTACATTCAGACGGGCGTGTAGGTATAGGTAATAAAGCACCCACCGCTAGACCTTTATGGTCGTCAAATGATAATGATAGGAATAAGTTAAACGTCTCGGGACATACGCACATAGAGGGAAATCTTAACGTCACCGGACAATTGTACGGAGACGGATCAACACTGGATAACGTCACCGCTGTTATAACAGGGAACTGGCTTACAGACGGTGCAGGTGGACCTCAACCAGCTGATATTAAATACGATCTCGGTAATGTTGGGATAGGTGGAGCTGCGAGTACGAATAAACTTAAGGTTCATGGAACCGTTGAGGCGACTGGTTACGTATCCACGCCATACCTCTATAGATCGAGTCACAATAGTGGGTACATGGTTGGTTCGTATAATAGTGTCGGTGCAAACTCCGCTCAAGTGAATCCTATTTACGTTATAGGATCAAGTTATATGCCAACTGGAGACAATGCGATTGGTAATATGCACGGTATAGGCTATTCACATGGGAACTTCACTTCGATGCTCACAAGTGGATGGGGGCTGTACGTCGCGGCAGATGGTGATGTTCGCATAGGCTTGAATGCGAGCAGTGGGCATATTAAGTGTACGGGACATGTATATTGTGGTAATACAATGTATATAGGCGGCTCCACGTCACGAGGTCTTCGTTCGGTGTCGGGTAACTATGGAACCGTACAGACAACGGGCCAGGGTGCTGGTAATTGGGAAGGATATTCCATTGATGGTCGTTACGTGTTCATGAGCGCAGACAATAATTCTTGTGGTATCTACAACGATATAGATAATGAATGGATGGTTAAATGCCACCGAAATTTATCTACAAGTCTATATTACAATGGGACCGAGACCTTTTATACCGGAATCCCTAATGTGTTCAATAGGTATGGCTTAAGAGTTTACGGAAGTGAAGCGACTCTTGATTACACCGACCCACAAGCTGACTGGTTTCAGAACGGTGGATCAATTCAAGCAGAAGCACCCAGCTCATCTTATTCGTGTTATTTTCAATACAGTATCAGAGCTTGGGCAATTGCCGTTTTTAGTGATATGAGGATTAAGTGTGATTTTACGGAAATTGATGATACATTCGCACTGGAAAAACTAAGACAACTTAAACCAACATCCTACAGGTACATAGACAAAACACGTGTTACGGTGGGTAAGGTTTTAGGTTTCATAGCGCAAGAAGTTGCCGAAGTGTTACCCGACGCCGTTTCGAAAACAAAATCCGTAATACCCAATATTCAAACCGAAGCCTCTATAAAGAAAATCGACGAAGAAAAGTTTGAACTCACACTGAAAGAACCCCACCCCGTCACGGTGGGTACTATGTTAGAAATTAAATCACCAACAGTTGATCACCTAGATGTAGAGGTCATATCCGTTATCAATGATACTACATTCACCATCTTTACCAAAGATAAAGAGATGGACAAAATAGGGGATCGTGTTTGGGTATACGGAGAATACGTGGACGATTTTCATAACCTCGACAAAAATGCCATATGGACGGTTGCCACAGCGGCACTTCAAGAAGTTGATCGTCAACTCCAAGCCGAAAAGGAAAAGGTAGCAAGTTTAGAAGAGCGTCTAGCTGCTTTGGAAGCCATCGTACTTAATCAATAATCATTACCTCACATAAAATGCACTACATTTTATCTAAGCTAATATAAATGGTACAGACGACGAGCCATATATTTTCAGGGAAGGTCGATATCGAGAGTAACCTCTTGGTAGGCTCTTCCCACCTGTTCGTCGATACCACTAATAATCGTGTGGGTATAACGACACCCGATCCTCATGCGAGTTTACACGTAAACGGAAACGCGTACGTGGAATCGAACGTGGGTGTCGGTTCTAATATTAAACTCGATGGAGATACGGGTATAATAACAGCTACAGGATTCGTAGGTGATGCAAGTCAATTGACTGGTTTGGCGTCCAATTTAGAGCAAGTCGTAAATAATGGAAACGTCGCATCCGCGACGGTTGAATTTTCAAATCCAGGTACATCTCTCGTCGCTTCAGGAAATGTGGATGTCGTTGGAAATGTGACGGCTTTAAAATTCATAGGTGATGGAAGTGGGCTAACGGGTGTAGCCGCAAACCTTCAAGCTATAACAGATAATGGTAACGTGACCTCTAATACCGTTCAATTCACTAACACGGGAACTTCACTCACGGCGAGTGGTGATGTAGAAGTATCTGGTGCGCTCAGAGTGGGAAGTGTAGATGTTGCGTTATCTTCCGATTTAGATTCTAACGCGTTGCGTATTTCTAATCTTGAGACGTCTAACGGGTATATATGGTCTAATTTAGCTGATAACGCGAGTCGGATATCTAACCTGGAAACGTCTAACGGTCATATCTGGTCTAATTTGGCCGATAATGCGAGTCGGATATCTAACCTAGAATCGTCTAATACACAGATATTTGGTGATTTAGCAACTCTCAGTGCGGCTGACATCGTTCAAGAAGATCTCATAACGGGTCTCGGAGATGAAATAGATTCGAATGCGGCGCGTATTTCCAACCTAGAAACGTCTAACGGTTATATCTGGTCTAATCTAGCTGATAACGTGAGTCGGATATCTAACCTAGAAACGTCTAACGGTTATATCTGGTCCAATTTGGCTGATAACGCGAGTCGGATATCTAACCTAGAAACGTCTAACGGTCATATATGGTCTAATTTGGCCGATAACGCGAGTCGGATATCTAACCTAGAAACGTCTAACGGTCATATATGGTCTAATTTGGCTGATAACACGAGTCGGATATCTAACCTAGAAACGTCTAACGGGTATATCTGGTCTAATTTGGCTGATAACACGAGTCGGATATCTAACCTAGAAACGTCTAACGGTCATATCTGGTCTAATTTGGCTGATAATACGAGTCGGATATCTAATCTCGAGACGTCTAACGGTTATTTATGGTCTAACCTTGGTATTGTTTCCGATGATCTCGTGGATAATGTCACTAGAATTCAAAATCTCGAAACGGCTACGGGTGGAACTGCGTTATCTCTACAAAACATAACAGATATAGGAAACGCAACTACAAATGTTGTACGGTTCACAAACACGGCAACAGGTCTCATTACCACGGCAAACATAGAAGTAGGCGGGAATGTTAAGATTGATGGTTTGACTGTGGGTGCGGTTCCATACGTGGCGGCGGATAACTTTTTGAAGGAGTCGTTCATTTCTACGACGACAGATACGACGGTTATCGCTTCTAATCTGGATGTGACTGGAAATATATTCATGCGAGGTGAACGTTTTATCGTCGAATCTGAGACGAAACTCATAAACGATGCGATCATAGGTATTGCTAACAATAATACTACGGCTACTACAGATGTGGGTATTCTCATACAACGTCCTACAGCCAATGTAGCTCTCATACATCACGGTGGAACGGACAAGTTTACTATTGGGTACACCCAAAATAATCTTACAGCAACAGATATAACAAATGACACCGCAAATGTAATTAATGTTAACATACTCGGCGAATTATACGTTCAAAATAACGTGGTTTTAGGATCTTCCGGAAAATATTATGGTGATGGTTCGACCCTAACCAACGTACCCACCTCAACTGATCATACCGCTTTAACTAACCGTGTTGGTAGTATAGAAACAGTTCTGGGTGGTAGTGCACCCACGTTTCCTAAATTAAATCTAGATGGAGTCATCGAGAGGGGAAATACGACGTCGAACACTATTCTATTAACGAATGCTACGACGGGTATCGTGGCTGACGGAAACGTAGAAGCTCTTAATTTTATAGGTGATGGTACGAGTCTCACTGGCTTATCACTCCAACACATAACAGAATTAGGTAATGTCACGACATCTAACATACAAGCTGCCTATTTCAAAGGTGATGGTTCGGAACTCACAAACATAACTTTGGATAACGTAGTCAATAAAGGTAATACGACATCGAATGTCATTCATTTAACGAACGTCACAAAAGGATTAGAAGCTGATGGAAACATACACGCATCCTTTTTCATAGGTGATGGTTCCAAACTTACGAACGTGGATTTGGATACTGTGGTAAATAAAGGTAATGCGACATCTAATACGGTCCAATTTACCAATACTGGTACATCTCTGACTGCTTCTGGTAATGTCGTGATCGATGGAAACGTATCATCTACCACCGCATTCGTGAGTAATGTGGCGACCATGGGTACCACGAAAACGTTTGTTGTTACGGCGAACGGAGGTTATTTTTACATTGACGGGGTTGATAGACCTGCGCTAGAATTACACGAACATCAAACATATATCTTTGACGTATCGAGTCTATCCGCCGGGGGTCATGTATTCAGATTATCTACAACTGTCCAAGGTACTCATACTAGTGGCGGCACTGAATATACCGACGGTGTTGATCTTTCCGTTGCTAATAAATTAATATTAACTGTTCAAACGGGGGCGCCAGATTTATACTATTATTGCACCACATCGGGTCATAGTAGTATGGGTAATACACAACCATGTAAAGTATACTCAACGGCGGAACTCATCGTTTCTGGTCGGATCGTCACTTCGGGGAACGTAGATGTAATGAGCAACGTAAACGTAGTAGGGAACGTTTACGCGAATAGTTTTGTAGGTGATGGTGCGGGTCTTACTAACGTACCAACCGTATCTACCTTACAAGATGTTACTACGAATGGTCCCAGTACATCACAAGCGATTCAGCTAACAAATACGGGAACTTCACTCACGGCTAGCGGTGGTATAACCGCAGCCTACTTTACAGGTGATGGAAGTAACGTCGCTATCGGTGAAATGACAGCGACCACCATCCCCTACGTGGATTCCAATAAGCGATTACGTGATTCACATATAACACACCTCGCGAATAAGACGATTATTAATTCAAACCTCGAAATTGAAGGTAATTTATTCGTCACGGGAAATACGTTCGCGGTAAATTCGGAAAATATGGTCGTGAACGATCGTATCATAGGAATTGCGAACAATAACACGGTTACCAATCTGGATATGGGTCTTATAATGCAATACCCTCAAAAGAATGTAGCCGTCATTCACCACGGAACCGTTTCGGGATCACCGCATAATAGTCAATTTACCATCGGGTACACACAAAATAGCGTGACG
>ERZ767114.1086-NODE-1086-length-13522-cov-2.788025_pt1 | contig 13522 bp, 16 predicted proteins | sample MGYA00374952_ERZ767114 | MGnify/ENA primary metagenome ERZ767114 (study PRJEB28939, sample SAMN06267156) | marine metagenome | isolation source: Columbia River Estuary | place: USA:Columbia River Estuary, USA | collected 2012-05-05 ...
GAACTTTTTCAACAATTAAAAGAGAAGATATTGTTTATGGAATTGATACACACATGGAAGTAGACAAAAATAATTCCGTTGCCAATTTGTTAAAAATACCGTTCCAAAAAACGCAATCATTTGAAAAACAATAAAAAAGTAAAAAAAATAGTGCCGACTTAAAAAGGTATTGTTTTTTTTATTAATATTGAAGAACGATTAACTATTAACTAAAAACTAAAACTGAATTTATTTTCAAGTAATGAAAAAGAGAAAAAACATTGAATTAACGTGGGCTCAAAATGAAAAATTGATTTCACTGGCTTTAGAAGAAAGAAATCCATTTGAAATAATCAAAAAGGAATTCGGATTGGCTGAAAAAGAAGTTCTTGAAATTATGAAAAAGAAACTTCCAACTGATAAATTTGAGATTTGGAAAAAAAAGGCCAATGCTGCCAAACCAAAACCAAAACCTATCAAAATTGATGAGTTCGACGAAGATTTAGACGGAAAATACTACATAAAAAATAAACTCGATTAAATTAGAACTCCTGAAATTCAGGAGTTTTTTTAGTAATGCCACTTTTGCATCTATAAAAACTTCCGCTAAATAGTAAATAAACGCATAATTTATCTTCGAAAGCAACTTCTTTTGAAGATAATTTCTTTATTTTGCGCACAAATAACAAACTATGAAAAATTCAATTATTGCCTTAATTTCTCTACTGATAATAACTTCTTGTAGTAAAAAAGAAGAAGCAATTCAATCAGATAAGCCACAATTTGAATTGTTGACTCCTGAGGTGACAGGTATTAATTTTAGCAATGATTTAGTTTCAGCATATGAGTTTAATGTTTATAAATACAGAAACTTTTACAATGGTGGTGGTGTGTCAAAGGGTGACGCCGCTTTGGCTGTGGACCATGACAGCAAAAGGCTGGCCGTTAAGAAAACAGAGCCGCACAATCGCATTCTTTGAACTGAGCAAAGTTTAGAGGTTGTGGTCACGAAAGTCGTTTTCATGAAATTTCCAAACAAATTAGCGAGGCGCAAAACGCCCTTTGGTTGCAGGCAGCACTGCAGGTTCTTTGAGTAGGGTTTCGGTAGGCCATGCACGCCATTCAGCTTGTGCCAATTGTGCGGACCCTGCCACAATTGTCAAGACCGAATGGTAGGGTGACACGCTGTCAACTTTGGCCAATAACATTTTCGAGGCGCCGTCTTGGCCGACCAATTGGCTTGGAAATTTGGCAGGATCTGCCACCAGCCATTCATCGCCTTTGCGAACACCCGATTCGCTGCCTGCATTGATTCGAATAAATTCTGGTTTGACTTCAGTCACTGTGGGGGTAATGCCTTCGCAAGCCACCAATTGACCAATAGATGACTTCCATTGTTCAAATTGCTGAGCCAACAGGGCATGACTTTCTGCACTTAACTTGGCAGCTTTCCACTTGTCTACTTCCAACTCCAAGTTGAGCGTCACCATTTCTTGGAAAACACCCTTTTGGCCTTCACGCGGACTGACTTGCAGCAATAAATTGACGGCCATGCCGGGGCCTTTTGCGCCATTCAAACCGTTCAGCCCTGGCGCTGGCAGCATTTCAGTTTTCATGGCAAAGCGAGCATGCCAAGGCATCTGTTCAGGCTTGTTGCTGGTCAGCATGCGTTCATAAGACGTCATGGTGTTGGCCATGCTGGGCTGAATATCGTTCACCGTCATACGCCAATTTTGCGCAACACCCTGCGGATTGCTAGAAGTTAAGTGCTCACCCATTAATTGATACACCGCACTAGACAGCGCAGATGGGTTGCTTGCATCCACCCAAACATCCACCCCCATCACATGCCGCAAGCCCGCCTTCAACTGCTTCCCACAAATTGGAGCCGGGGCTCTCTTACTGGGGTCAGATGACAATTGATTTGAGTTTTCAGAAAACAGAGTTTTATTCTGCTCTGACCCCAATTGTTTAAATTGGAGTGCGGAGGTAAAAGTTTGCCAGACGGATTTGAGGCCTTGGCGGGTTTGTTGTTTGAGTGATGTTGCAGGCTCTTCTATTTGAAGTTGGGCTTTGGGTTGGCCCGCTGCGTCACGGTCGTAGGAGAGGACGCGCAGGCTGTTCACTTGCATGCCGTTTTTGAAGCTGCTGGTTTCGCGCAGGCTGCCGTTGTTGTCTAACCAACTGGTGCTCAATACCTTGGTAGGAGTTTGCAAGGATGCTTCTACCAAGCTGTGGCGAATGGCATCAAGGCGCTCTTGCGCAGTCAGGCTTGCTTTGGCTTGTGGCTCTTCCTTTGGAGAAGGCGCAGGTAAATTTTGCGCCCAACTGCTAACAGCTGTGAGCGACAAAACACCGAAGAACCAACTGGCGCTGAGCAGTTTCAACATGATCAACGACCTCTAACGGCCACTTGGCCTAGGAACAGCAGGCGCAAGTCTTGCACAACTTCTTTGTCCAATGACAAAGTGGTCTCATAAGTGTCTTCACCGACTGGTGTGATGCTGACCAACTGAGCTCCATAGACCACGCCTTCAACTTTGGTTCGGAATGTGTCGTTCACCATGACCATGTCGGCCACCGTAGAAGATGCGTCCAATTGCTGACCGTAAACTTGTTCTGTGAGTGTTCGAAATGCGTCCAACTTGGAGGCGCGAATGGCCATCAGACGTTGTTGAGCAGGGTTCTTTGAATTTTGAACACTGATCACAGCGTAGCCTGTGGCCGTCAAAGTTTCGCGCTTTTCTACCAAAGGCGCCGCTAAATTGCTGCTTTTGGTGGATGTGGGCATGCTTAAGTTAATTGATTTGCATCCTGTCAAAGCAAGTATGGCAATGGCTAAGCATGTGGTGGACAAAAAAGTGAGGCGTTTCATGGTTTCATCCTTTTAAATAAGGGGGACTTTGAAGTCCTTCACCCTCTGATTCGGCATCAAGGGGGGTTTCTTGAGGCAAATGCACAACGTAAATCTTCAAACTTGGTCGTTCATTTTGAACGTTCTTGACGGTTTTCCGACATTTCAGGTTAAATCTGTTAAAACTAAATACACAAGTGTATTGATTCGCAGGCAACTCACTGCTTTTTTTCAAGGTGTTTTTATCAAAAAATCAATGGCGACTCAACAAGTTCTCCACCCCTTTATTGGCGCCAGCACCAGTGCCGAAGCCCTTAGAACCCTCATTGCGCGTGTGGCGTCTTCCACAGCCACGGCCTTGATCACGGGTGAAAGTGGAACCGGCAAGGAATTGGTAGCCAGGGCGCTGCACGATCAATCTGACCGCAGTCAGGCCAATTTTGTGCCCATCAATTGCGCCGCAATTCCGACAGGCTTGGTTGAAAGTGAATTGTTTGGACACCGAAAAGGTTCTTTCACGGGCGCCATGACCGATCGCATTGGACGTTTTGAGTTGGCCCATGGCGGCACTATCTTTTTAGACGAAATTGGCGATTTGTCTTTAGACATGCAGGTGAAGTTGCTTCGCGTGTTGCAGGAAAGAAGTGTCGACCCTGTGGGCGGCACCAAGTCGGTTCCAGTGGATGTCAGGGTGGTGGCAGCCACACACCGAGATTTAGAGCAAGAAATTGTGGCAGGGCGATTTCGGGAAGACTTGTACTACCGATTGAATGTGTTGCCACTGAACACGCCCGCCTTGCGCCAACGCAGCCAAGATGTGCCCGTGTTGCTGGCGCATTTTGCAGCGCACTTTGCACAAAAAGGGCAAACGCCCATTAGCTTTGCGGCCGATTTTTTGGGCGCCTTACAAGACTACGCTTGGCCAGGCAACGTGCGTGAGTTGTCCAATTTGGTCGATCGATTTAGCACCCTGTTCAGCGGTCAGCAGCTCAAAATGCATACTGTGCCGCCATCCTTGTTGCCTAAAGGATTGCAAGTGATTCAAGCAGAGCGATTGGCGGCATCACCTTCAGACAACACTAACCTACCTGTGGTTGCGGGTGCTATGGCCATTGAAAATCACAGTGCCAATGCAGATGTGATGAACCCATTTGCCAACCCAGCCCCAGACCAGCCGCTAGATGCGCACAATGAAGTTGAACACATCATTATGTTGGCACAAGGACTGCCCAGTTTGCCGCCTGAAGGCTTGTCTTTGAAAGACCGATTGGCCGACATTGAACGTGACTTAATTGTTCAAGCCCTACAACGCACCGATGGCAATGTGTCTCAAACAGCCAGGCTGTTAAATTTGCAACGTACCACTTTGATTGAAAAACTTAACAAGTACGATTTGCGCCAAGGCACTATCTTGAACAATAGCTAAAAAACGCTTAGCCAAAATATGATTACGGCTTAACACTTAAAACACCGCCAGTGCCCGCAGGTGTTGTGTCTGTCGATTGTGGTCTAGGATATTGAATCATTCTCTCTCTTTGTCTAGTAGCAGCTGCCGCGGCTGCATTGGCTTGGGCAGTTTGTTGTGCAGCCAGATTGGCAGCTTGTGTTGCTGCAGAATTGGCTTGTGCACTGGCTTGTAGTTCAAGCGCTTGCCGCTCTCTTTGGATGCGCGCCAAGTTTTCCATTTCTCGCTTCAGACCATTGCTATCAGTCATAGAGCCTTGCACATTTTTCATGATGCTTGAAAGTGCATTGATGGCATTGGCTTGCGATTGAAGGCGACCATCGAGCGACTGTACTTGTTTGGCCAAAATTTGATTCTTAGCGTCTAGCTGTTTGGCTGTTTCTTCAGGGACACCTTGCGCGCTCTTAATTGATTCGCCAATTTTGGCTTCCAATTTTCCTTGTGCATCTGCAATGCCTTCTTGCTTGCCCACCATCTCTTGCAAGGCATCATTGACAGAGCCTACGAGCTCCATAGAAGCGTCAAGTTCTACCACACGTTTGCCAACGGCAGATACCATGGTGTCCAGTTGGTTGATTCTAGATTTAAGGCTGATGGACATGCCCACAAAAATCATGGCCGCCATGAGCATGAGGCCACCAGCACCTCCAAAAATAATGAGCGTGTGCTTGCGCTGTTTATTTTGGGAGGCCTCTAACTTTTCAATGACACTTCGCATGTGCTCGCCAGCGTGAGTGGCCAAATTGGCGGAGCGCGTTGCCAACTCTGCAGAGTCGAGCGCTAAAATTTTGATTCCCTCTAGTTCTTCTTCATGAGACTGTGAGAGTGATCCCACCTTGGCTTGGCTAGCAGCTTCGTCGTGAACATCATCATGATGATCAGAAGCCCCCGTCGTGGGTGCGCTTTGCTTCGGTGTTTTTTGTTTTTTATCGGTGCTCATGGCATTTGCCTTTCAGTGTGCTGTGCTTTGAAGGAAGGATCAAGGCGCAGACTCTAGTTTGTCTAGTTTGTTACGTAAGTTGTCGTTTTCAATTTTCAAATGAACCACGCGTGCTGGGAAGTCCATTTCGAGTTCCTCTTCTTGGTCATCAGCAGTATTTGTCACAGATTGCGAATCTTTTGAGAGAGGTAGTGGTGCTTGAGGAGCAACTTCATTAGATGTTGAAGTCGTGGCACTTTCAACATTAGAGGTGGTTGGGGAAACAGATACCAAAGGATCTGAACTTGCCAATGCAGCAGATACATTTGAATTAACACCCTCTTTAGGGGCTCGTAAGTCAGTATCAGCCTTTGCATTTTCTTTGGGTGCTCGAAGGTCCTTGTTTGCAGAGACAGCTTCTTTAGGTGCTTTTAAATCGCCATCAGGATTGACGCCTTCCTTGGGCGCTCGTAAATTGTTGGCTGACTGAACACCTTCTTTTTCAGCACGTAATTCCTCTGAAGACTCAACACCTTCTTTAGGCACTGTTAAATTGTTGCTAGCTTGAACACCTTCTTTTGCAGCTCGTAAATCTCCAGAAGGATCTACGCTCGTTTTTTCAGCGCGCAATTCGCCAGAAGAATCTACACCCGCTTTTTCTGCCCGAAGGTCTTTGCTAGCGTTGAATGCTTCTTTGGCACCCTTCAATTCATCGTCCAAACTGACGCCGGCTTTCTCTGCACGCAAATACTTGTCACTCTTAACACCGTCTTTTGCTGCCCGAAGTTCATCACTTGAATCTGCAGCCTCTTTTTCAACTCGTAAATCTTTTCTTGTTTGCAATGCTTCCCTGGCGAAAGCAATTTCATCATCCAAGGACAAGGGCATTTTTTTAGCTTTTAGCTCGTCATCGTTTGTGGTAATTTGATTTCTTGCACTCGTGCCATCGCTGAGCACTTTGCGAATGGAGGACTCTCCTACCTCAGCTTTTTTACCGACAGCATTAGTGGCCCCCTCAGCAATCGAAACTTTGTGAGGTGAATCTAACTTGATAATTTCAGGGTCGCTCATGTTCTTGTCCTAAGGTCTTACAACAGGTGTTAAACGACTTTTTAAATTCCGCTCAGTACGCACTGTGCCGGGACTTGGCAAAGTACTCAGTTTGGTAAATTCTTCGGCATTTTGCAATGCTTCAAAAGGTCCTGAAGCCAAAACAAAAGAAGCCAAAGGCTCATTAGGCTTATATACCGGCACAACTCGGGAATTCTTTAGCCCTGGATAGGCTTTTTTAACTTGTTTGGCAATTGCAAAGCTTTTGTAAGCGCCGTGCAACACCAGCCACCTTTGAGGCGGCAGTTGCTCGGCCCATTTTTTGCCTTCCAAAGCCTCTTCTGGCAACTCCACCGCAGACTCCTCGACTTTGTTGGCCTTTTCACTTGCCACTTCAGGTATTTTGGAAGCTGGCGTATCTGGTGTTAAAACTATTTCAGGCTCTAGCGTTGGCGAAGGTGTCTGAGCTATCTGGGGAGGCGTCACCCCTGCGACTTCAGTTTTAGCTTCTGTTGCTACAGGCTCAGGAACTTCATTTGACTCAGTGCTAAATTTTAGCCAGGCAAAAGCCTCGGGTTGCAACCAATACACAGAGGCTGTGCTTCCCAGCAGGAGTGCCATAACCAATAGGACGCCACCCACAATTTGGGGGTTTGTGAAAACGAGTTTCTTTTTTGGTTTGATGGATGAAGTTGATTTTGATTGTTTAACAGCTCGCAATGCAGCAGGCACGTGATCCATGAGTTTCAGTTGCTCGAGCATGGCGCGCACATCTTCTTCTTGTCCCGTTGCGCGTGCTTTGTTCCAAAAAGTTTGCGTTTGTGCAGCATTGGGGAAAGCAATATTCCAGCGCATCATTTTTTTGCCCAAAGCATTCAATAGATTGGCGCTTGGCTCGGCGCCAGCCATCCACAAAACAACTCTCACTTTAGAGCCCGGAAACTGTTGAAGCAATTGACCTAATAATTCAATTTCATGGGGGTCCATACTGTGTGCACTTTTAATCACCCAAACTTTGGTGACATCGCTTAAATTGCCCGGTTTCAAGGCTTCTTGCACTGACATGGCAGAAACCAGTTGATTGAAGTTTTCAATTAAAACGTCAGCATCGCTAGGGTTGTAACTCTCAATGATTCCATTGGGCATAGCTTCGCGCAAATGGTTCAAAAATAGTTGACCGTAATAATTGAGCAATGCTGTTTGTGGACAATTCACCACCACACACATACCTTCCCGCGCTACACCATTCACGCAGGCTTGCATGCGAGCTTGGTCTAAGGGCTGGAAGAAAATATCTGACATGGCTATGATGGGTAAAGCCTAGGCTTACTGAACCAGTGTGCCGTCGGCATTAAATTGCATAGAAGGCGGAATTTTGGGATTTGGCTTTTGCATGCGCTCAAACCCAGGCCGTACATCAGCCAAGCTGAACACATAAGCAATGACTTGCGCGACTGCTAAATACAAAGCTTCAGGAATGGGTTGATCCAATTTGGTAGTGAAGTAAAGAGCACGGGCCAGGGGCGGCGCTGCAAAAATTTCAATCCCGTGTTTTTCTGCTTCTTCGCGAATGCGTTGTGCCAAAAAGTCAGAACCTTTGGCCAGCAGTAGCGGCGCGCCGTCTCCTGTAGGGTCGTAAGACAGGGCAACTGCAAAGTGCTCTGGGTTGGTAATGACCACATCGGCATCTTTGACTTTTTGTAGCATGCGAGAGTTGGCCATTTCGCGCTGACGCTGGCGAATTTTAGCTTTCACTTCAGGCTGGCCTTCCATGTCCTTCATCTCGTCTTTGACTTCTTGCTTGGTCATGCGCATGCGCTTCATGAAGGCAAAGCGTTGATACGGCGCATCAATCAAAGCAATCACCAACAAGCTAAGTGACAACCACAAAGCCGATTCGCCAATCATGATGCCTGCATGTGCCAATGCGGGCTCTAAGCCCATTTGGCCCAACTCCATCAGCTGATCAAGCTGCCGACTGACCAATGTCCACAGCACAGTGGCTACCAGAGAAAATTTCAAGATGGCCTTGCCCAATTCGACTACCGCTTTGGAGCCAAACATGCGAGAAAAACCTTGCAAGGGGCTGAGCTTGCCAAAATTTGGAAGCACACTTTTGAGAGAAAACAAATAGCCACCCGTAGCACCACTTGCCAGCACTGCTAAGACAGCTGTCACTCCTAATATAGGCACGATGAGCAAAAAACTTTCGCCAATTTGAGACGCAAAGGTGGTGGCCAGAAGTCCAGGGTTGTCTAAGGTTTTGCGGTCAAACTTAAAGCCTTGCGCAAACAAATTGGCCATGCGAGTCATCCATGCGCTGCCAATAAAGTACATGACTAAAATGGCGCCGATGGTGACAGCGGCAGCGGGCAACTCGACAGAACGCGCTACTTGTCCATCGTCGCGGGCATTGCGAAGTTTTCTGGCGGTGGCTTCTTCGGTGGGTTCTGAGTTGCTTTTTTCAGCCATGATGTGCGGCCTCCATTAGGAAAGTCCAACCAATGTTCGGACTTGAAAGAAACCTTGCATCCAAAGCCATTGAATGCGAGCGCCAATGCTGGGCAGCGCCAAAATTAAGATGCCAAAGCCAGCAAAAATCATGGCGGGAAAGCCCACCGAAAAAATATTCAAACTGGGCGCCGCACGTGTGGCCACACCTAAGCCAATGTTGATGAACAACAAAGCTACCATGACGGGCAGGGCAGTGAGCAAGGCGCCAAGAAATAGCATAGAGCTCCATGCCACCAGTTGCCTCCAGGCCATGTCACCCAAGAGGTTGCCACCAATGGGCAGGCTGGTAAAACTTTCCACCACCAAACTGAGAAGCATGCCGTGGCCACCCAAACCTACAAAGATGAGGGTGCCCAACACCAATAAAAATTGACTAATCACAGGCACGTTGCCCATGTTGGGGTCGATCATGGTGGCCATCGACAAGCCAATGGCGTTGGCAATGGACATGCCCGCTACCACAATGGCGGCTGTGACAACTTGAAGCATGAGGCCCATGAGCAAGCCAATCATGAGTTGATTGGCAACTTCTAAAAGTCCGGCTGCAGAAAGCGGATCAATGGTGGGCCAAGTATGAAGGGGGTATACCAGCCAAGTAATGGACATGGCCAGCACAATGCGGATGCGTAAATTAACAGCGCGCAAAGAAAAAACAGGCGCGGCTATCAGAAGCGCAGAAATTCGCAGCATGGGCCAGATCAGCGCATAAAAACGCTCTAGCAATTCAACGGCTGCAACATCCATGGTGAACCATGATTAAGTGAACAATCCAGGTATTCGCTGGAAAAGGCTTCGGGTGTAATCGACCAAGGTGGTGAGTTGCCATCCACCCACCACGGCCAAGGTGATGGCCAATGCAGCCAGCTTGGGGATGAAGCTTAAAGTGGCCTCATTGATCGAAGTGGCGGCTTGCAGCACGCCAATAATCAAACCCACAAGAAGAGCTATGCCAAGTAAAGGTGCAGAAATTAAGACGGTTATCCAAAGGGCTTGTCGGCCAAGGTCAACGACGGTAGAGGTGTCCATGATGACAATCCAGGTTAGGTGACAAAGCTGGCGGCCAGTGAGCCCAAAATCAGACTCCATCCGTCAACCAAAACAAACAGCATGAGCTTGAATGGCATGGAAATCATCATGGGCGACAACATCATCATACCCATGGACATCAGCACGCTGGCCACGATCAAATCAATGACCACAAAGGGGATGTAAATTAAAAATCCGATGGTGAAAGCGCTTTTCAATTCGGACGTAATGAAGGCGGGCACCAGTGTTGAAAATGGCACAGCGGCCGCATTAACGGGAGCATCTTTTCTAGCCATTTGCATGAAGAGCCCAATGTCGTCTTCACGTGTTTGCTTCAACATGAAACCGCGCAGGGGCTCTTCAGCGGATGCCAATGCTTTTTCAAAGGACATGCCGTTTTGCATGTAGGGCACCAAGGCGTTGTTGTAAATGTCGCCCAACACAGGCGACATGATGGACAAAGCGAGGAACAAAGCCAAGCCCACTAACACCGTGTTGGGGGGTGTTTGTCCGGTACCCAGAGCTTGCCTGAGAATGGATAGCACAATGATGATGCGAACAAACGAGGTCATCATCAACAAGAAAGAGGGCAGCAGCGTGAGCGAGGTCATCAACGCCAGCAACTGCAGCGTCAGACTGTATTGAGTGCCAGATTTGCCACCACTCACATTGACCATCGGTATGCCTTGGGCAGACGCCACAAACGGGAAAGCCATCACAACGATGGCTATGATGAGGCTGGCCCAAACGACTGGTTTACGGAACATGTTGAACTCCGCCTGGCGCCTGAGCGTCCAAGGCATGGTGTGAATGAGAGGAGTCTAGAGAATCTTGAAGGTCTGCAGACTGAAGAGCGCCATCTGGCCAACTGGCAATGCCATTGATTTGGGTGGGGCTGATGCCAATGAGAACTTCACGCTCACCCACACGAATGAGTGCCACTTTTTGGCGAGTGCCTACACTTAAACTTTCTATGATTTGCAAACGGCGGCCAGCGTTTTGGCTGTTCATTTTGCCTTGCAATTTTCTAAGGGCCCATAAAAGAGCCACCAAAAGGACTATCACCAAGGCTAAGCTGCCGAGCATCCTAAAAACGTCAGCGCTTGTAATGCCCGGTGCCATCAATTAGCTCACAAATTCTTCATGCGTTCAGCGGCAGGCGCAACGCGCGTTAAGCGAACACCATATCGATCGTTGACCAGCACAATTTCGCCTTGAGCCACGATCGTATTGTTGACCAACAGGTCAAGCGGTTCACCAGCAATTCGGTCTAGTTCGACCACGCTGCCTTGAGTCAAGCGCATCAGATCGCGAATTTTAATTTGCGCACGGCCGACCTCGACGGACATGGTGACAGAAATATTTTGTAACACTTCTTGATCGATTTTGCCAGAGGCATCTGTCAATAAAGGGGTGTCAAGGGTAGCGTCAGCGGTGTTATCGGTCATGACAGTTTCCTGAAAAATTATTGCAAACTGGGGTTGTAAGCGCGTTCAATTTGAACCGCTACTTGTGCGCCCAAGATGCCCACCTGAACATCAAAGGCGGGTAAACCATTGACCAGCATACGGGCCAAATCGGGCTTCTTGAAAAACAGTACGTCGCCTTCTCGCATGGCTTCAATTTCACCATAAGAAGTTTCAATGTTCCCCAATAAAATGCGCGTTTCGAGGCTGGTGCTTTCAACGGCGTCTTCTAATTCGTCATGCCATTGTTTGTCAGACTCCTCGTTGCCGTCGCCTGATTGCACACGACTGCGCAACAATTCGCGAATAGGTTTTAATGAAGAGTAAGGGTATACCAAATCAATAAACCCTTGTGAATTTAATTGGCCTTCTGCCTCAAAGCGAGTCAGGATGACCAAGTCGTTCTCATCCGCAATTTGAGCAAACTGAGGATTGATTTCTGAGCTGACCAATTCAAATTCAAGGGGCATGATCGGCGACCATGCTTCTTTCAGGGATTTGAAAAAAACTTCTAAAATCATGTTGATGATTCTAGATTCAGTGGGTGTGAACATGCGGCTTGGTGGGAGTTCACCTACACCGCGGCCAAAGCCACCAAAGAAAGTGTCAAGCGAGCTAAAGACCACCGTGGGGTCAATGACCACAATGGAGTAGCCGCGCAAGGGATTCATCCGAATCATGTTGACCGACATGGGAGCTTTCAAGCCTTTGAGGTAGTCACCAAATCGAACAATTTGAACTTGCGTGCCATTGACTTTGGGGCTGGTGCGAAGCATTTCCAACAAGCCCAAGCGAAACACGCGAATGAAACGCTCGTTGATCATGTCAAGCGAGCTGACATTGACGCCTAGGCTGCTGTCTTCGCTGGCCAAGTCGTATTTTTTAATGCGCGCTTTGGTGTTGAATCCTGTGTCAACAGGAATAGAACCATCCTTCACGCCCTCGGCCAAGCTCGAGAGTTCATCGGGTGTTAAGAGTGAGGTGGCCATGTCAATTTAAGTGCACAAAAATAAGAAACGCTGCGTTTATTGAACGATAAAGTTGGTGAAATAGACGTCTTCAATGCCGCCAAAGTCTTCGTACTTTTCAAGCAGCGTATTGATGGCATCGCGAATCTTAGCGCCTAACTCTTTTCTAAAATCAGGTTTCGCCAGATCGGCTTCTTGTGTTTGACGCATGACATCCATGATGACAGAGCGTAAAGCAAATTCATGCTTTTTAACGTTTTCGAAAACGCGGTCGTCGTAATGCGTCATGACGGCAAGCTGAACAGACATCACCTTTTTGGAGCCGCTCAGGTTAACCAAAAACTCACGCTCAATTTGCAGGTAGGTGTACTCAAAGCGCTGAAGTTCGGGTGAGTCTTTTGTTTTCTTGCCTGGTTTGGCACCCTTGCCGTCTTTTCCCTTTGCATCTTTACCGCCTTGGCCATCTGCTGCAGCTTCTGCGTGCTCAGGGTCAACAGGCTTGGGGTTAAAAAACCCAGTGATGAAAAGTGTGCCGACCACCGTGCTGGCCAAAATCACAAGCAGGCCAACCACACCCACAATGATCAAGACGATCGGGTTTCTGGGCTTTTTCTCGCCTGCACCTTCTTCTGCTACTTCTTCAACTGCTGCTTCAGCCATATGGCACCTCTATAAAGAATATTTGTACACCCTAAGCATGATCCAAATCAAGCCAAAGTGTCCCATGCATCTGCCGATCGCTTTTCAATCATGCGACTTGCCTGTTGAACAGGTTGAGCAACATCCTCAGGGGTCTCAGATTCCGTGTTGCCTGAAAAACGCTGGGGTGTCGGATTCCCGCCAGATTCGCGTTTGCTTTCACTGTTTACCCAGACATCAGCAACTGCCGTGCCTGATTGGGTCAAACTGTCTCTTAATTTAGGCATTCCTTGCATAATGAGTTCTTTAGTTAGCATATTTTCGGTTTTGAACACGGCATCTAGCCCACCCGCATGCATATCTAGCTCCACATCAATCTGTCCGAGTTGGCCTGGATTGAGCTTAAGGTGCAAACGCCATTGTCCACGTTCCATCTGTTCTTGTAGCCTTTCCCCCAAAGCTTCTCCGAGTTTATTGGCCAATTCTTGAATTTGTCCGGTTCTGTCGGCCAATTGAGACTTGTCGCCTTGTGCGCTGATGGAACTGTTGGCCAAAGCAGACAAACTAACAGGCGCCTTGGTGTTGTCTGTTGCATTCAGGGGTGCGGCGCTGACGTTGTCGTCTGCGCCTGCCGCCATGGCC
>ERZ767114.1087-NODE-1087-length-13514-cov-2.391903_pt1 | contig 13514 bp, 8 predicted proteins | sample MGYA00374952_ERZ767114 | MGnify/ENA primary metagenome ERZ767114 (study PRJEB28939, sample SAMN06267156) | marine metagenome | isolation source: Columbia River Estuary | place: USA:Columbia River Estuary, USA | collected 2012-05-05 ...
CCTTGTCTATTTCTCCTAAATTCTCCATAAAGTAGTTATAACGTGCTCTTTCATCAGAAAATTTATCGATTAACAATTCGTAAAAAGCTTGTTTCGCGTGTCCATAACCATAATTTCCCGCTTCATACTTAGTTCTCATTTCAGCAATTTGCTCCTCTGAAGCTAATAATTTATACAAAGCGAATAAATTACAAGTATTAGGATTTTTAGGATCTTCTAACGGAGTAGAATCCGTTTTAATTTTCATAATTTGTTTGCGTAATTGCTTATCTGGTAAAAACAAATTGATAATGTTATTTTGAGTCATCACTTTTAACTCATCAATAAAAGTTAATTTATCAGATGAAGTTTTAAGAGTTTTAAATGTTTCAAATATTTGTTGTAAAGTCATAATGTTTTCTTTCGGTTCGTTGTTAATATACTCTTATTATAACATAGAATATGTTAAATGTCAACCAGTTGCTTGGGTAAATCTTTATAATCTCCTAATATTAATGTCGTTTTTGCAAACCTTGCTCTATCATTTGATAGCGAGTACTATTTATCAAAGTTATATGAATTATAGAAATTCTGTGAATTAATTTGCAAGAGTCTAATAAGAATAATAGGAATAAATCTAGTAATAATAGGAATAAATACAACAGAACTAAAAAGTATTTATCTAAAAATACAACAGCATCGTTAACTAAAACTCCCATTAAGGCAATAACTCCCCAAACACTTAACAATGAAAAAGGTTGGTGTTCAATACCGTGACCTAGCATAGCACAAAAAGGACCAATCAAAATAATAGGAATAAACATTAATCCTTGCCATAATGAATTAAAATTAAGTGATAGAATTAATAACATTAACATAATTATATTCGTTCTCTTGTAATTTTTGTTCTGCTACAGTTATATTAGTCATTAATATTTATTTCTTAGTTTAGATGGTTCATTAATTTTTTTTAATTGAATATTTTCAGTCACTTATATTGTTTTTTTTTACAAAGCATCTAAAAAAATATTTTACATGTTAAATATAAGAATCATTAGTGGATTGAATCACTTCTGCACCATTCAAAACAATTTGAAAATGAGATTGTATTCTTGGGAGAATATGAAGGTTATAAAAGTCACTAGAAATAATTTTACTCTTTAAAAAAATTTCATTTTGATTTTTATTAGATAATTTCAAGCGAGCTTTTATTTTTGCCTTATGCATAAGCCAGCCACCGATTAAATATCCAAACCCCATCATGTAATCAAAACTAATACATGATAATTTTTCATAATCGTCCCTATTATTCAAAATATAGTCTAAAGTTTCAATTGCTATATTTATCATATTGCTCATTTGAGTGTTATCTTGGCAATCCTTAATCATCTTGTTTAGAAGATTTTTAGCTGTTAAGCCATTATCTTTAACGGTTTTCCTAAACATAAAATCGTTAGCTTGGATTGCATTTGTTCCTTCATAAATAGGTAAAATTCTAGCATCTCGCATATATTGAGCAGCGCCTGTTTCTTCTATAAAACCCATGCCACCGTGAATTTGAACGCCATTACTAGTTATTTCTTGAGCTAATTCTGTTGACCAACCTTTAATAATTGGAATTAGAAAGCCCTCTCTTATTTTAGACTTCTCATCCCCACTATGCGCTTTTTCCATAATTTCAGCGGAAACTAGAATTAAAGCTCTCATTGCTTCAGTGAGGCTTCGCATTGATAAAAGTAATCTTCTAACATCTCCATGACCTATTATAGGAGTTCCTTTTTCCCTATTAATAGGCGTGCCTTGAACTCTAATATTAGCATATTCATGTGCTTTTTGTCTTGCCGCTTCAGAAATTGCCATGCCTTGAAGGCCAACATCAAACCTTGCCCTGTTCATCATAATGAACATATATTCTATTCCTCTACCTTCTTCTCCTAGCATATATCCTATAGCACCTTCTTCCTCGCCATATGCCATAACAGCAGTAGGGCTCGCCTTAATACCCATTTTATGCTCTATAGAAATACACTTTAAGTCATTCCTTTTTGTGTATTGACCTTCTTCGTCCTTTAAAAATTTAGGTATTATAAATGTGGATATGCCCTTTATTCCTTCTGGGGCTCCTTCAGTTCGAGCTAAGACTAGATGAATGATGTTTTCTGACATATCGTGCTCACCATATGTGATATATATTTTTTGGCCTTTGATTCTCCAATTGTTTCCATCATGTTCTGCTTTAGTTTTAATTGTAGCTAAATCCGTTCCAGACTGTGGTTCAGTTAAATTCATTGTGCCGGTCCACTCACCAGAGTTGAATTTAGGTAAATATGTTTTTTTCTCTTCTTCAGTTCCAACTAAAGTAAAGGCGTCAATTAACCCTTGGGTTAACAAACTGCATAGAGAAAATGATAAATTTGCACCTTGCCAATATTCATTAATTGCAGCGCTCATTCTTAAGGGCAACCCCATTCCGTTATAATTAGAATCGCTTGCAACCCCAATCCATCCTCCCTTAGCTATCTCTTTAAAAGCATGGCTAAATCCATTTGGTGTTTCAACTTCATGATCTTGTCTTAAAACAGGATTATTTTTATCTCCAAAATGGTTAAGAGGTGCTAAATAATTGTCAGCTAATTTTCCTGCTTCGCTTAGAACAGCATCAATTGTAGTATCGTCTAAATCATTATGTGGTTGTAAAAGGTTTTCTAGTACAAACTTTGTATCTTCTAATGGCGATGAATAAGGCATTAAAACTCCAAATTAATTTTCATAGTTGATAAAATATAACCTAACTATTATGAATAAAATAAGGAGGAAATCAAATATGTCAATTTTTGAAGATGGTCTAAATAAAAATCAAGCAAACTTTGCTTCTTTGAGCCCTCTATCATTTCTAGAAAGGACAAGAAAGACATTTCCAAATCATACTGCGATTGAATATAGAGATTATACATTAACTTATCAAGAAGCTGGCTTAAGGTGTGACGCTCTAGCTAATTTACTCATAAATAAAAAAATTATTTCTGGAAATATCATAGCTGTGATGCTCCCAAATATTCCGGTGATGTGGGAATGTCATTTTGGAATTCCAATGGCCTTAGGAGTTATGAACGCTATTAATACAAGGCTTGATAGTAACACTGTAAAATTTATTTTAGATCACGGCGAAGCTAAATTATTCATCTACGACTCTGAGTATAGTGAAATTATTCAAAAAGCTATAGAGGATGTAAGTAATCCTCCTATTTTAATTGAATACGTAGATAAAGTTGCTGGAAATAAAAGATCTGATTTTGCAGGTTTAAAAAATTGTCTAGATTATGAAAATGAAATACAGAATTTTTTAGGTAATGAATTTGAACATGTTTTACCAAGTGATGAATGGAATTCAATAGCATTAAACTATACATCGGGAACTACAGGCAATCCAAAAGGAGTTGTTTACCACCACAGAGGAGCATACTTAAATGCAATTGGAAATACTCTTACATGGGACCTTCCAATGCATCCAAAGTATTTGTGGACGTTGCCAATGTTTCATTGTAATGGCTGGTGCTTTCCTTGGACAATTACTGAACGGGCGGGCACGCACGTCTGCTTGAGACAACCTATTGGAAATTTGATTGTTGAAGCTTTTGAAAAATACAAAATAACCCATTTATGTGGAGCGCCTATAGTTATGCAAATGGTAGCTGATCATTTATTACAAAATAACATATCTCTTAAAACTGACATCAAAATGATGACGGCAGGAGCTCCTCCTCCTGAAGCTGTCTTGAGTAAAATGGCTTCATGTGGAATTGAAGTCATACATGTCTATGGCTTGACTGAAATTTATGGACCAGCTGTAGTTTGTGCTTGGCATCCAGAATGGAGCCAATTAGCGGCTTCAGAACAAGCTAAATTGAAAGCAAGGCAAGGAGTTGTTTATTCAGTTCAAGAAAATATGAAAATTATTGATACAGATACAAAAAGGGATGTACCCAAGGATGGTATTACATTAGGAGAAGTCCTAATAAAGGGTAATATTACAATGAAAGGGTATTTAAAAAATAAGAAAGCAACTGATGAAGCTTTTGAAAATGGCTGGTTTCATACAGGCGATCTTGGCGTTTGGCATGAAGACGGATACATTCAATTAAAAGATAGGTCTAAAGACATTATAATATCTGGTGGTGAGAATATTTCATCTATAGAGGTTGAAGACGCTTTATATAAACATCCAGATGTGATTGCTGTGGCTGTAGTCGCTAAGGAAGACGAGAAATGGGGAGAAACACCTTGTGCTTTTGTTGAGATAAGCAAAGGATCTACTATAAATGAATTAGAACTGAGGGATCACTGTAAATCTTTATTAGCAGGTTTCAAGGTTCCTAAATATTTTAAATTCACAGAATTACCAAAAACAAGCACTGGTAAAATTCAGAAATTTAAACTAAGAGAAGAAGCAAAATTGATATAAAAATTATGCTGATTTTTTTAAATTTGTATTCTTAATAATTTTTTCTAATGATCTATCCCATTTCGTTTCAGCTATCTTCATATTTTTTTCTTTTACATGACCATAGCCTTTTATAGATAAGGGAATTTCAAGAAAATCTAATATTTTTTTATGATTGCTTTGATCTAGATTTTTAGTAATGGCAACAATGGTATCCGTAATTTTTTGAGCTAAAACTCTTTCACTTTTTCGCTCTGCAGTATAGCCAAATAAGTCAAATTTAGTACCTCTTAAGAACTTAAAATTTGATAAAATCTTAAAAGCTTTAAACATCCACGAACCAAATCGTCTTTTTTGAAGATGTCCAGTATCTTTATCAATTTTTGAAAAAAGTGGAGGTGCAAGGTAATACTCTAATTTAGCTTCTTTGTTGTTTGATAAAAATTGTTTTGCAAAATCACCTGAAGTGTGAAGTCTAGCTACCTCGTACTCATCTTTATATCTCATTAATCTAAATAATGTTAATGCGACTTTCCTTGTTAAAGGTAATTCGATTTTATTTTTAAAAAGTTTAGATTCTTTATCTAGAACTTTTTTTACAATATTATTGTATTTTTCTGAATAATCTTTGTCTTGATACAATTCCAGTACTTTAGAAAAATTACTTATATAGTTTTGAACACTCTCTTTCTTTTCTTTTTTTTCAAATAACCCAGCAGCTTGAAAAACTTGTTCGGGATTTTCAGCTAATAATCTACCCCATTTGAAAGCGGTAATATTTTGATTTATTGCTACTCCATTTAATTCTATTGCTTTTTCTATTGAAGTAATATCAATGGGCAAAAAACCATTTTGAGCAGCTAGACCTAACATCATTATATTTGCAGATACAGTGTCTCCAACCAAAGCTTCAGCTAAACTAGAAATATCAACAAAGTTGATATTGTCACTATTAATATGTAGTTCTAGATGTTTTTTCAATAACTGGTCATCGACTACTTTACCTATGTGAACACCTGCTACACCAAGGGGCTCAACTCTACCATTGACAATAGCCTTAGTTTTCTTGTTGTTTAACGTCCTGGTTATAGAAGGAGAAACAGAAACAACAGCATCACAACCTAAAAGTAGATTTGCAGTTTCGTTTGGTAATCGTGCTGATTTAGTATAAAGCGATTTTTCTTTACTGATTCTTATTTGGCTTGTTACAGCTCCGTTTTTTTGAGCTAGACCAGTAAAGTTCATTGATTGTGCATATAACTTATCTATACGTGCGGCCATTACTATAATAGCGGCTATTGTTGAAACACCTGTTCCTCCAATACCAGCCATAATTATATTTTTAATGTCCTTAATCTTCTCTTTTGGATTTTGCAAATTATTTATATTTAGAGGTAAAGATGGAAATGTTTTCTTAATTGTTTCTAAGGATTTACTGGATGTAACACCTATAAAACTAGGGCAAAAACCTTTGCTACAAGAATAATCTTTATTACAAACACTCTGGTCAATTTGCTTTTTTGTACCGTCGAAGTGGTCAAGAGGCTTTACAGCTACACAATTGGATTTTTCAGCACAATCCCCGCACCCTTCACAAACATCAGGATTTATAAACATTTTAATATCGCGGTCAGCAACTAATCCTCTTTTTCTTCTGCGTCTAAGCTCTGTGGCGCATGTTTGAACATAGATAATAGCTGTAACACCTGGGATTTCTCTTACTTCTTTTTGGACTTTGATTAGATCATCTCTATGGTACATAGACACACCGTCTGCAAAGAGACGAGTTTCTTGAAATTGTTCTGGTTCATCTGATACCACATAGATTTTTTTAACACCCTCTGCTGTTAACTGTTTAGAAATATTCCAAGGGCTGGCGCCTCCTATGGCTTGTTGTCCTCCAGTCATAGCAACAGCATCATTATACAAAATTTTAAAAGTAACGTTAACATTTGCTGATACGGCCGCTCTAATAGCTAAAGATCCAGAATGTGCATAAGTTCCATCACCAATATTTTGGAAAATATGATTGTGATTTGAGAATGGTGCTCTGCCAATCCAGTGACCACCTTCTCCACCCATTTGACTGAAATTTGTTAGCTTTTCTGGATGTAGAAAATAACCTATTGAATGGCATCCAATGCCAATGCCAACTATTTCTTCATCAGGTGTCTTTGTTCCAGAGTTATGAGGGCATCCAGCACAATACCATGGAGTTCTTGATGAAACCGGGGGTAAGTTGTCTCCAAGTGATACTGACTTTACGTCAGGGACTACACTTTCAGTTAACTGAGGTGGTAATTTTTTTAACAAACAGTCAGCAATAATATCACTTGATAATTCTGAAGTCTTTGGAATTAAGGGTTCATTTGAGATTGCATCATTTTTACCTGATAACAGAGGTCTTTTTTTATCATTAAAAAGAATATGTGCTATTTGCTCTTCAACTATTCCAGCCTTCTCTTCTATAACGATAATCTCTTTATAACCTTTACAAAATTCAATTATTTCGTGATTTATTAGTGGCCATGGAACTTTACATGCAAAAAGTCCAACACCTTTTTTATGAGGTGATTTAATCCCAATAGTATCAAAAGCATCAATTGTTTCTGTTGCAGCTTTACCTACAGCAATTATACCAATCTCTTTATCATTAGGATTATACATTACTTCATTAATATTGTTTTTGGCTATGAAATCCTTAGAAGCTGGAATACGTCTATTTATTAAAGCTTCTTCTCTCTCAAGTGCTGGATCATGTCTATTGACGTGAACGTTGATTGGATTATCTGGTTTTAATAGTTTAGGTCTAATTAGTCCCATATCGATTACAGCATTTGAATCTGCAGTATCTCCAGTTATTTTCAAACCCACACATATTCCCGCATGACGTGAGAGTGCAAAAGCTTGAAGCCCCATAGATATAACTTCATTTACATTGGCTGGATAAAAAACAGGGATGCCTGCAGAAATTAAACTTTGCTCTGACTGATAAGCTAATGTTGAACTTTTACCAATTGGATCTTCTGCAACTGCTAGTATCATTCCACCTTTAGATGAAACTCCTCCCATATTTGCATGACGAAGTGCATCCATAGCCCTGTCTAAACCTGGACCTTTACCGTACCACATTGAGAAAACGCCATCAATTTCAGGTTTATCATATAACCCTAACATTTGAGTTCCCCATGCAGCAGTAGCAGCTAGCTCTTCATTTACAGCAGGTTGAAAAACAATGTTATGAAGATCTAAATGTTTTCTAGCGCGACCAAGTTCTAAGTCGAGTGTTCCTAATGGAGAGCCTGGATATCCGCTAACATAGCCATTTGTAACTAAACCATTTTTTTTATCTAATTTTGCTTGCTCAATTAAAAGCCTAACTAAGGCTTGGACACCATTCATTAAAGCTAAGTCATTATCTTTTGTAAAACAATCGTCTAGCTTTATAGGATTAACTTGATTCAATTTAGTTCTCATTTAACATTTAATTAGTCTTAAATTAATTTAAATAATTTTATTAATATAAACAACCCTTAAGTAATTATAATTTTGAGAAGTAGATGCTGTTAAAATCAAATAATTATGATCATTTATATAAAAGCTTTAAATGGAATATTCCATCATATTTTAATATTGCTACGAGCACTATAGATAAAAAAGAGTATCAAAACAGAACTGCTTTGATAGATGTTTTAGATAATGGAAAAATACAAAATTGGTCTTTTGCGGATATAAAAAAATACTCAAACAAGCTGGCTAATGTTTTTGACCATTTTCAGTTAGATAGTAATGCTAGAGTTGGTATTGTTTTAGGTCAATGCCCTGAAACCGCAATTTCTCATATGGCATGTTTTAAAACAGGAAGAATTTCAATTCCTTTGTTCAATTTATTTGGTGTTGAGGCTTTATATTATCGTTTAATGAATTCAAGAGCTTCGGTAGTCATTTGTGATCAAATAGGACTTGATAAAATAAAGGGAATTTTTGACGAACTCCCATATTTAAAACTAATTCTTTGTATTGATATAAATAAAGATGAAAAAAATATATTGAGCTTTCATAATTTGCTACAAAAAGCATCTGATAGTTATACAACAAAGACAACTTTCGCGAAAGATGCTGGTATTATCATATATACTTCAGGAACTACTGGCGGTCCAAAAGGAGCGTTGCTTCCCCATAGAGCTTTACTAGGTCATATTCCTGGTGTAGAGATCCCTCACCATTTTTTATCATCATCTGATCCAGTAACGGATCTATTTTGGACACCTGCAGATTGGGCGTGGATAGGCGGCTTGTTTGATGTTCTCCTTCCAGCATGGTACTTTGGGATTCCTGTGGTAAGTTATAGATCTAAGAAATTTGATCCTGAATTTACCTTTTCTTTGTTATCTAAACTGAAGATTAAAAATACTTTCTTACCTCCTACTGCTTTAAAAATAATGAAGTCTTTTAATCCATCTCAAAAATTAAATAATTTGAATCTTAGAACTGTTGGGTCTGGAGGAGAAGCATTAGGAGAAGAGTTATTAGAATGGGGCAAAGAAATTCTTGGGGTTGGTATTAATGAATTTTATGGTCAAACAGAGTGTAATTTAACTATATCTAATAGTCGTTTATTAATGCCAGCAAAACAAGGTTCTATTGGAAAACCTGTTCCTGGGCATGATGTTAGACTGATGAACCATAAAGGAAATTTTGTTTCAGAACCTGGCGTAGATGGTGAAATAATTGTCAAATCAAATTCACCAGTTGCTTTTCTTAAATACTGGGAAAATGATCAAGAAACACAGAAAAAAGTTGTGAATGGTTGGCTTTATACAGGGGACTTTGCTTATAGGGATGATGAAGGTTACTATTTTTTCAAAGGCCGAGAGGATGATATAATTAACACTTCAGGTTATAGAGTTGGGCCCAGTGAGATTGAGGATTGCATTCTTTCACATCCTGAAGTTGAAATGGTAGGTGTTATTGGTGTTCCTGACCAGGTACGTGGAAATATAATCAAAGCATTCGTAATTCCAAGGGATAAAGCTAATGTTTTAAGTCAAAACAATAAATTAAAGGAAAGTATAAAAAATTTAGTAAAGTTGAAATTAGCAGCACATGAATACCCTCGTATCATTGAATTTATAAAAGAACTGCCCATGACGACGACTGGAAAAATTATTCGAAAAAAACTTAGAGAAAATAATAAATAGTATTATGATATTGTCAGTTGATTTGATTTTAACGTATTTACCAAATTGATTATAAATTGAAGGAATTATTATGAGTGAAAATTATAAGTTTGATACGCTTTCTCTGCATGCAGGCCATACTCCTGACAAAGAGACGGGATCACGTGCAGTACCTATTTATCAAACAACTTCTTATGTATTTAAAGATACAGAGGAGGCAGCAGCTCTATATAATATGGAAATTGGAGGACATTTATATTCTAGAATATCTAACCCTACAGTCGCTGCGTTAGAGCAGAGACTAGCTGCATTAGAGGGTGGATCTAGCGCCATTGCATGTTCAAGTGGTATGGCGGCCATGCACTTGGTTGTGACTGCATTGTGTAGTAGTGGAGATCATATAGTGGCTTCTAGTAAAATGTATGGAGCTAATATCAATTTACTTCAACATACTATGCCAAGATTTGGAGTAACCACAGATTTTGTTGATCCTAACGATCCTAATGCCATTGAAAAAGCTATAAAACCAAATACAAAAATAGTTTTTGGTGAGGTCATTGGTAATCCTGGCTTAGACATAATGGATGTCCCAACCATTGCAAAAATATGTAAAAACAAGGGTGTACCTCTAGTTTTAGACGCGACATTTAATACTCCATTTTTAATGCAACCATTTGCTCATGGAGCCAACATAATAATTCACTCTCTTACTAAGTGGCTAGGTGGGCACGGAATAGCTATTGGCGGAGCTGTAGTTAATGGTGGTAACTTTGATTGGGGTGATAAAGAAAAGTTTCCTACTATTTCTGGAGATCATTTTGCTTTAGGTGGCATAAGTTTTTGGGAAGAATTTGGTCCCGCCGCTTTGACAATGAAAATAAGGGCTGAGGGTATGTATAATTTTGGTCCTTCTATTTCTCCCACAAATGCTTTTTATTTAATGCAAGGTATCGAAACCTTACCTTTAAGAATGAAAAAACATATGGAAAATACTCACGAATTATTATCTTTTCTTCAAGATCATGAATTGGTTGAATGGGTAAAGCATCCAGACCTTGAAACCCATCCTGATCATTTAGTTGCAAAAAAAATCCTTCCTAAAGGTTCTGGCTCAGTAGTGGTTTTTGGTATTAAAGGTGGACGAAAGGCAGGACAAACTTTTATAGAATCTGTTCAGTTAGCGTCCCATTTAGCAAATGTAGGAGATGCAAAAACTTTATTAATTCATCCGGGTAGTACAACCCATTCTCATCTTAGTGCGGAGGCAATGAAAGTATCTGGTTTGACTGAGGATATGATTAGACTATCTGTAGGTTTAGAAGATATAGACGACATAAAGAAAGACTTTGAAAAAGGATTTCGTGCTGTATCAAAATTAATAAAGTAGGGATGTAATCTAATGTTTATTAATTTTAAAGGTTTTAAAACATACATTAACACTGGTGGGAAAAAGGTAGATAAAAATAAAACCACTCTTTGTTTCATCCATGGTTCAGGCCAAAATCATTTAAGTTTTGTTCAACAATCTAGATATTTTGCCAATAAGGGGTATTCAGTAATTATACCTGATTTGCCTGGCCATGGCTTTTCTGAGGGTAAACCATGTATTTCAATTGAGGAAAGTGCTGAGTGGATATTTGATTTATTTAAAGAATTAAATTTAAATGACGTTGTTTATTTAGGTCATTCTCAAGGATGCTTAACTGGACTAGAATTAAATAACAATCATCCAAAATTATTAAAGGGTATGATTTTCATAGCAGGATCTAATATTATACCTGTTAATCAATTTTTAATCGATCTAGCTTCAAAAGATTTTAAGAAAGCCTATAAAATGATGGTAACATGGGGGCATGGAAAAGACGGCGCTATGTTTACTAACAATATGCCTGGTCATGCCCACTTTGGTGAAGGTTTTAATATAATGAATATGAATAATGATAAAATTCTAAAGATAGACTTGGAAGCATGTAACAAATATGATTCAGGGATAGAAGCTACAAAAAGAATTGATATACCAACGTTAGCTGTATTGGCAAAATTTGATCAAATGACCCCGTTGAAATCAGGACAAAAATTTGTTGATCTTCTTGATAATTGCGATTTAAAGATTTTAGATTGCGGTCATTTTTTACAAGCAGAAAGGCCAAAAGAACTTAATATATTTATTTCTTCTTATCTAAGAAAATTAAATTAAAGGTGCCTACTTAATGAATAAAGTTAATCCTTTCTTATACCAAAATATAGACAATAGTAATCACTGGATAATTTCAGAGATTATTTTAAATCAATGTAAACAACATCCAAAAAAGAAAATCATACAATTTGTAGATGGACGAGAATGGTCATTTGATGATTTAAAAAATATAGCTTTTGAAAAAGCAAAAACATTAAGGGATTTAAGTATTAATCAAGGAGATACTGTTACTGTCATGGTAGATGATCCAGTGGATTTTATACCTTATTGGGTTGCTTCAAGTTTTCTTGGAGTTATGTTTGTTGCTTTAAATACAGCGCTTAAAGGAAGTGTTCTTCATCATCAAATTAGGTTGGCAAATTCAAATGTTATAATAGTTAGTGATGTTTATTACGAAAATGTTGCCCAATTAGTTCAAGAAAAAAAAATAAAAATTAAAGCCTTTAATTGTTCTGAGCTTAAATCAACTGGAATGATTTTAGAAACAGACGTCTATCATGGTAAGATTAGCGATGAAGTATGTACAATGTTTACAAGTGGAACTTCGGGTCCCTCCAAAGGAGTTTTAATGCCAAATGCACATTGTGTTTTATTTGCTGTTGGTACAATTGAAAATTATAAATTAAATCACAATCATATTTTTTATATTTCTTTACCTTTATTCCATGCTAATGGTCTTTTTATGCAACTTTTAGCATGTATTATGGTTGGATCAATAGCAATAATTAAATCACGTTTTTCTGCTTCTAATTGGCTAAATGATATAAGAAATTACAACGTAACGCATACAAATATGTTAGGAGCAATTGCTGCTTTTATTACAGCCCAACCACCATCAGAAAATGATAAAGATCACGATTTAATATTAATAGGTTCAGCGCCTCTTCCCAGTGAACCGGAGAGAGTCTTTAGAGATAGGTTTGGCGTTAAGGATGTATTGCCTTTATATGGAATGACAGAAGTAAATATTCCTTTATATGGTCTAATTAATGAAAAAGGAGATGGTAAATGTGGAAAATTATATCATAAATATTTTGAAGTTGAGATAAGAGATCCAGAAAATGATGAGCCAATAAAGGACGGCGAAGTTGGTGAAATTGTAGTTAGACCAAAACAACCATTTGGCTTCATGTCAGGTTATATGGGCATGCCAGAAAAAACAATTGAGACATGGAGAAATTTTTGGTTTCATACTGGTGATGCTGGAATAAAAGACTTATCAGGTAACTTTACTTTTGTAGATAGAATTAAAGATTGTATTAGAAGGCGCGGTGAAAATATTTCTTCATATGAAGTTGAACAGGCATTTTTAGAAATTCCAAACATAACTGAAGCGGCAGCTTATGCTATACCTGCAAAAGGTGGCGAGGGAATGGAAGATGAAGTGATGGTTGCTTTGATGAAAAATGATAACACGTCAATTGATTACAATGATTTATTAAATCAAGCCAAAAAAAATTTAGCAACATTTGCTATACCAAAATATATTAGAATTATGAAGGATTTTCCAAAAACACAAACTGGTAAAATTCAAAAAAACAAATTATCAGATATTCCTCCAGTAAAATCCACTTTTAAATTAGTGTACCCTGCAATTGCTTCTAAAATATGATAGTTAGTTGGACTTCCTTTTTTTGCTCCATCCAAATCTACCAAATGAACTACCTCAATACCATGATCTTCATATCTTTGGCATAAATCAATAGGACTCTCATTA
>ERZ767114.1089-NODE-1089-length-13507-cov-2.732167_pt1 | contig 13507 bp, 6 predicted proteins | sample MGYA00374952_ERZ767114 | MGnify/ENA primary metagenome ERZ767114 (study PRJEB28939, sample SAMN06267156) | marine metagenome | isolation source: Columbia River Estuary | place: USA:Columbia River Estuary, USA | collected 2012-05-05 ...
TTGAGCATCTGTTTGTCGGTATTCCCACACTTGAAAATTACCTCTTATCGTTTGCCGAACATCTACTGGTTCTATAATAATAAAGTCTGAAACAGTATTTATGTAAGGGGTGACAGAATAACTAAAGTTATCATCATCACGTTGTAATGTTAATGATACTTTATGACTAATTTCAGAATTGAACCTTAAATCGCCAATCTCGATTCGAGAAGCGGAATGGTGTAAACCTTCGCTAAACAGTTCAGAGGGGTTTGGCGCTCGAGATGCAACCGAGTAGTTGAAAAATAAATTGTAATCTTCAGCAAATGTGTAAGTCGCTCCCAATGTTGCCGATCCGTTATTGAAATTGAGTTGTGGATTGGATAAAATTTGAGTTGCGAATTCCTCAACCACAATCTCAGGAAACAGTTGGTCATAATTACGTGATTCCCAAAAGGAAGTTCTATAAAATTTAAAAACATCCATAAATGTGAAATCGTATCGTGCCCCAGCTTCCAGAAGCAATTGCTTACTTAATTGGTAATCTGCTACAAAATACACTCCCAAGTCATACATTTGATAATCAGGAATTAACCTTCGCACACCAGTATCTGCTGCTGCAAAGTTGTTTTGATATCGTGCCATGACTCCAGATTTTAGTGTCATTCCATCTGTAAGATTCGACTCTAAATCTAGTAAAACAGTATGCGTGTCTAACTCTAAATCTACAGAGGGTTTTTCTCTATCATCTCCACGCCTGATATCAAACTCCAAACGGTTATTTTTCTGAAAATCATATTGCAAGCTCAGTTTTCCAAAATTATCAAATCTTTTGAAGGCTTTTAATCTTGCTAAATGATGGGATACATCTTGTTTGGGTTTATCAATTTTATATGTAAAATCCTTAATAGTGAGTGGTATAGTGCTTTCAATAGCTCTAATTTGGTCTTGAGCACCACCCAAATGGGATGCTCTTAAAATACCAATTTCATTTTTAAAGATTGAATAATACCCCTCAATCCCATAGTCAAAACGGTTAAAACCAACTTGCATAGAAGCACTTCTTTCAAACATCCCTGTATTACTAAGGACATAGTCAGGCGCTTCAAAGTCACCAAAGCGTTTTAAGGATCCTTGCAGTGTTGCATACCATCCGTTTTGATAACTTTTAGTCAATTTTGAGCTCAACGAAGATCCACGTCCATTACTGGCTGCCGTCATTAAACTTTTTCCATACAAACTGTCTTTTACTGGCACTTTAGAGGCTTCAGCAACAATGACACCTCCTACAGCATCACCACTGTATTGAAGTGCGCCAGCTCCTTTAATGACCGTAAGGTTACTGATAGCGTTTATATCGATGTTAGGGGCGTGTTCTGCGCCCCATTCTTGGTCCTCCATTCGCACTCCATTATTGATAATAACCACACGACTGCTGTGAAGTCCATTAATTAATGGTTTTACGACTGTGTTTCCTGTATTCAATGACGATACGCCACTCAGACTATTTAAAGCATCTCCTAAAGAACCACTACTAAAACGTTCTAATGCTTCATCATCAATCTTGTTTTCGAGAATTGTTTTGGATTTATCGCTATAAGCACTCCCTTCAATCGTAATTTGATTGAGTTCTTCAATATGATGCTCTAGTTTAAATGACTTAGTGGTATCACCAATAACTCTTACAGTAAACCCTTTTGTGAGACAATAGGGGTGGGAAACCTGAATGTAATAAGTGTCATTACATAGGTTTGAAAATGTAAATGTTCCATCATAACCAGTCTGAACAGTTTGTTCAGTATCAGCAATAGTCAGGGTGACCCCGATGAGCAATTGCCCATCGTGAAGATCTGTTACCTTACCTAAAAGTGAGTTGTCACAATTTTGTGACATTGTTGTATTACTACTAAATAGCAGCAAAACCAATAATGCATGCGCGCGCATAAATCCTTAATTAACATTAAACGAATGAGTTTGTTAGTTAAGACATTATAGGGGGTGCGCGTAGTTGTGTATTGGTTAATGTAGGGTAGTGAAATTGTAACGGAGTAAAGTCTGTACTAAGTTTTACAGAAATTTGTGTGAGCAGTAGGTCAGGATATTCAGCAATATCATAACTTATAGATGTAAGTTGAAAATCACATGTTTCACAATTTTTTTCTGATTTGTGTATGTGAGAAATGTGGATATTACAAGTATCGTTTTCGTGCCCTTCAATCATATGGCTAAACTGAATGGCAGTCGGAAGTATCAATGCTAATAAAAGCAATACCGATGCTGAAGTTTTACCAAGTTGATTTTTTAGATACATTTCTTACTTAAAGAATGCTAAATTAGTAAATATTTCTGATACTAGACTACTGAAAATAAATTTGTCACAAAAATGGCAGAGTTCTACCATTTTGAATTCATTTACAAACTCTAACTTATTTTAATGAATAATTAATTTTTTAATTACTCTCTTAGTTCCTTGTGATAGCTTTACATGATATACGCCACTTGCCATAGAGTTATTTAGTCGAATTCTGTTTTCGACTTTTAGTGGGAGGGAAGAGCTGTACACCAACTGCCCCAAGGAATTATAAATTGTAAGCTGTGAGTCTTCGGTTACATTAGGAATCTTTATGGTAAAATCACCATCTTTAGCGGGATTTGGAAAAACAGAAAATGACAGTTCTTGAGTTCCTTCTACGCTGAGGTTGTTAGTATTAAGGAAATAAACTCCGTAGTCTTCCACTTGGGCCAATCCTTGCGATGGTTGAAAACAGGGATCAGTGCTAGAAGAAAATATCTGAACGATCAATCGTGCACGCAGGATTTCATTTTCTACAACTCCAGATGCTGGTGTGGTGATTGTAAACGATAAATCGGTGCCATTGTATGTCAATTCACCAGCATCAGAAAAATCACCATCGTTGTTATAGTCGATATACAATACATTTTGACTTGTTTCTGATCCTTGGTATAAATGTGAAACATTTACAGTATATGTGGTTGCTAATTCAAGAACTGTTTTATCTGTACAGCTATAATCTTGGTAATAACCTCCATCGGATTGAACCCCTCCAGAAAAGTTTCGTATTGTATTTAATTCGAAAGACGTGGGTCCGCCATCATTGGAGTTGCTGTTCCATGTCCCGGTAGGACTGCAAGAAGCTGCATTTGGGCTGTTCGCAACAATCACATTTTTTGTCAAAGTACTAGATCCATTTTCGTTGGTAGCAGTTAGAGAAACTGATTTATCCCCTAATGTTGAATAAGTAACTGAAGGATTAATGGCTGTTGATGTGGATGGGGTTCCTCCTGGAAACGTCCAAGAGTAGGATGTGGCTCCACCTAAGGATCTATTATTGAACTCGACTGTATTACCAATACAGGTTACTTCAGTTGATTCAAAATCAGCAATAGCTGCTCCAATACTACTGCATACAGCTATTGGTGCACTATTAATTTCTGCTTCAAATTCTGCTAAGGTGTATTGTGGGTTCCAGCTGTATGCGCCATTGTATGTGCCATCTCCATAGTCCATAAACCCTCCAGTGGTTCCTTGTCCTAAATCAAAAGAGTGATCCATCCCAAAATTATGTCCTAATTCGTGAATAAAAGTCAACCATGTAGGGTTGTTAAGACTACTCACACCATATTTATAACTGTTACTCCCAACAACTCCTATATATGCTAAACCAACGGTTCCTGGAGTTGGAAAATGATTTGTTATGTTATGAGCGAGATCATAATTTAAAACTCCAAAACCACCATTGTTAGCCCAAGAACGGAATTGTTCTAATTGATCATTAATAGTACAATTAGTACAGTCAATACCGTACGGATCAGTGGCGATTGATGTTGAAATATATTGGCCTGTAAGAACAAGCTCTACATTGGTAGGGAACTCAAAGTCTTTAAAATAAGGCACTACGGTATTCATTAGTGCGATATTATGAATTTCCATTTCTGTAGCAGATCCTCCGATTGCAGCAACCGAAGATTCATCAGAAGCTAATGCTATTTCAACTCTAAAACAATCTCCTAAATCTCGGCTTCGATTGTTGTTTCTAACAGTCTCATTTATTTTTTGCAAGTTGGTAACGCCACAACCCATTGAGGGGTCTAAAATAAGGTCCTTCGTTTCATATATAACAATTGTATTTCTGTTGGTTCCACCTGTAATATAGTGTAGAGGTTCTATAAAATATTCTTTGGAAGTGGTTGATATAATCCCGTGAATAATATCATTTGTGATTGTTAATCTTATAATACTATTAGGGTCGTTGGTAATATTTCCCTCAAATGTGAAGTGTTTAATTTCATCATTCACCAATTTCCCAGATTCAGATGCGATGATTGTTTTGTAGTCTTCCGATAAAATAGTGTTTTGTTGCAAAGCAATATTAAAATTCTCAATTGATGGTAATTCAAGATTAAGACGCAGTTCTTTCTTTAGATTTGCTTGTACATATCTGTTTAAGGACTCAGTATCAATTGTGAACAATGAATAGTTTTTAAAGTTGGTAGAAAGGTTTTTTTCTGATTCTTTAGAAACACTAACAGCTTTGATTTCAAAAGAGTTAGAGTTTTTTTGTTGTGAGTATGAAAATAATTGAATACTAAATACGAGTATTAGGAATAGACTTTTTTTAAGTAATTGGTTAGATTTCATTTTTTTAGTTTTAGTTTATATGTCTTTTATTTTATGCAATGATTTTTAATTTATAATTCAGTTTAGCGCTTTAATGAAAAGTGCGCTCTCAATACTTCTGGGTTCGCTGTTGTTGGGTCGATATAGTTTAATGTAAACCAATAGTCACTCGATGGTAATAGAGTACCATTATAGGTGCCATCCCAGCCAGTTCCTGACGGTCTGATTTCTTTTATCAGCTTTCCTAAGCGGTCAAAGATGTAGATTTTTGCATTTACTTGGTTGGAAACAGCATTGATATTCCAGCTGTCGTGGTAGCCATCACCATTTGGCGTAAAGTACTTAGGGTAGTCAATAACATAAACGAAGGCTTCGCTTTCACCACAACCATTTATATCACGAACTGTCACTAGATGCTCCCCAGGGGTTACATCAATAAAGGTCCCTGAATCTCCCCAAGGTCCTTGGTCTAGACTGTATTCATATTGACCTTGTCCAGTTGCAACCGCTTCTATTACATGAGTATTTGCAAAAGCAGCCGTAGTGACTTGTGCCGTAACGATTGGTGGTGTGCTTTCGATTACCGTAAATGTTTCAATAGGTGCGGCGCATTGCGTTGATAGGGTATCATCAAAGACTTCAAGGGTATAAGTCCCTCCTTGTACAGGGGCATAATTTGAGTTTGTAGCTACAAGCATACCACTGGCATCTCTCCAAATAAATGTATGTTCTGTATTTGATAAACCAGTATCAATCACTAGAGGTGATAACACTTCTGTTCCGTTTAAATCAACACACAATAGGTAGTCGTCTTCAATTTCTACTACAGGCAAAGGATTTACTTCCAAAGTAACTTCCGCTGTCTCATAGCATATAGAACTATCTATTAGGGTTCCAGAACTATCCAGTACTTGTGTGTCATTATCTACTCGAGCGATGATTAGCTGTGGGTTCACGCTATTTTCAAATAAGGTTGGTAACTCATTAATCGCTTGATCCGCATCGGACTGACTTGCATAATATCGAACGGTGTAATCTACTGGATCTTGACCATTTAAAACAAAGTTGTTCTGAGTCGATAAATCAAATTGAACACGGTCATTCGTTGGATTTCCATCCGTTTCTACGTTGTCATCACATACGGTATAAGCAGCTAAGGGCGAGCTCGCTAGTGCTGCTTCATGAACGGCTAAATTAAATTGTACAGTTGTGTTTCTACAGCCTGTGTTTATGTTTTCCACACTTATATAAATTGTTTGAGGGTCACTGATATTGGTATATGGACTTCCTAAGAAGTTAATTCCTGAATCTGCATCAGCTAAGTTGGTATGATAGGTGACTTCAAATAAAGCAGGGTCTTGCCCCCCAAGAATTAAACTGCTTTGAGATTCTAAATCAAAGTCATAAACATCATCCGTATTAAGTTCACAAGCAATAAAGTCATCAATAGCTATTGCATTTGGGATTGGATTTACAATTAAATCAAAATCCAAAACCGTAAAACAAGCTGTTAGGTCATTAGTAACGCGAACGTATATGGTTTGTAGAGGAGTTTCTGTATTTGAGTAGTTGGTTGGGTTTGGTATGGCATTGAGTCCATCCAGTGCATCTTCTAAAGATTGATGATAGGTTGGAGAAACATTTCCCTCTCCATTGACAATAAGAGTTTCGTAGGTTGTTAAATCAAAAACTTCTATTCCATCACCACTGTTAGTATCATCACAGGCTATTAAGTTGTCTGGATTCATATTCGGAGTAGGATTAGGGAGCACACGAATGGTTAGGGTAGTAAGATCGTAACATCCGGTATCTAAATCTGTAACTCGAACATGTAATGTTTGTGGGTTTGCTGCTGCAGTTCCAATAGCAGTATTGGTGTATGTTGTGGGGTCTGCAATAGCATTGGTTGCATTCTCAGCATCTAATAGTGATGTATAATAAACCACTTCTAGACTTCCATCACTGTTTGTAATTTCCAAATTCTTATCAGTCAAATCAAATATAGTAATCTGATCATCCACAGCATCGTCACAAAGTTCCAGTGGAACGGGTTGAATAATTACGGGGAGGGGGTTTACAATGAGCGGTAACGCAATCGCTTTAAAACATTCAGTTGTAAGATTTTCTACACGTACAAAAATTGTTTGTGTAGTTGGTGTTGTATTTGTAAAGTTAAGAGGGGTAAGAAGTTCATTTTGTTTTAATTCTGCATCCACGAACGTTTCATAGTATGTAATTTCAAATTCTAAAGGGTCTAAGCCATTCAGAATTTCAGTATCTGACAGTGAGAGATCAAACACTGCAAACCCATCCGTATCGTCATCACATACTTCTAGAGGTTCTGGATTAAGCTCTATTTGTGGAACATCGTTAACGATTAATTGGAATTCTAAATACCTGTAGCAGGGGGTTGTTATTGTAGTATCTTCAATACGTACGTAGATGGTTTGTTGATAGGGCACAATATTAGAATAATCTCCTACAATGGCATTCACATTATTGAGAGCTTCTGCTTCTGTTTCATGGTAACTTATAATCAAGTTTGATAGAGTCCCTGTAATTTCGGCATCAAGCTCCGTTAAATCAAATAGACCATACCCATCGGCATCTTCATCACAGTATTCAAAGTCATTAGGAGTAATCGCATTAGGAGGGCTTACCACCACTAAATCAAAGGGTGTTGTAGAATAACATCCTGTAATTGCAGTCAAATCATTTACTATTCTCACAAAAATAGTTTGTAAATCTGGAACTACGGTTGTATATATTGTATCCAATGGGTTGTTTCCTGAATTTGCATCTTCTTGTGAAAGGTGATAACTCACAATATTATCTTCAATTCCAGCTGCTATAAGTTCAGTTTGAACAGAAATATCTAGAGTTGTGAGCCCGTCTAAAACACCATCGTCGTCACAGACAATCAAAGGAATTGGAACTCCAAATTCAGGTCGAGGTTCAACTGTTAATGTAAAATTTACATTTGAAATAAAACAGGCTGTGACCGAAGGATCGTTATTTTGAACTTCTTCACGAACAAAAAGTGTGATCTGGTCAAAAACAGTATAGGGACTTACTAAGGCATTTACTCCTGTATCCGCATCTTCTTGAGTCGTATGATAGGTAATTATAACTTCGCTTGCATCTTGAGACCCCAGAACGGCAGCGTCATAATCAGAGAGATCTATTGCAATAGAACCAGGGGTGTATGTACATAGAATTTCATCATCAACCTCGTTATATTCAGGGACTGGTAAGACTTGTAATTGGATTGAATTGATACCAAAACAATCATTTCCTCTTTCGACTCTAATGAATAGAGTTTGGGTATCTGGTACTTCACTTATATATTGGTTTGGTAATTGATTTAACTCTAACAAAGCATCAATTTCACTGGTATAATAAGCGATTGTCAATTGATTTGGGTCCGTAATATCGTTGTTTGGGTTGTCAACAATTAATGAAAGGATGTAATTATTAGCATCACTTAGCGTAAATAACCCGAGCCCATCATAGTCATTGCCATTCATTTCACTGTTGTCACACACAATTAAACCCGCATCATCTGGGATGGGATTAAAAATGGTTTCTAAATAGAAAAATGAGGTCGTGTAACAAGTTGTTGCAATGTTTTCTACACGGACAAAAATTGTTTGCAAAGGGCTAAGGTTTACATATGATGTTGGATCTGCAATGGCATTTATACCAGCATCTAAGTCTGTTTGAGACAAGTGAAAAGTAAGTGCATAATTTGTAGGATCATCTCCCACCACAAGATTTTCTGCTGCTTCTTCTAAGTTGTAAATTGAAATACCGTCTTGTACATTATCTATATCACATTGTACTAAGGGTACGTTTACAACCACATTTGGAAGTGGATCGACACCAATAGTATAGGGGCCAACAGCTTTACATTCTGGGAATATATTACTCACCATTTGCACATATAACGTCTGTGACGTTGAAGTATTCGTGTATAAATTTGTAATAGGGTTGGTGCCATTTTCTGCATCAAGCTCGCTTTCATAATGTGTAATGGTAACATCTTGTCCGTTAGCAATACTTCCATTAAGAGCTGTTAAATCAAATTCTTCTTCTAAATCCCCTGGGTTTGAGTAATCACATTGGTAGTATTCAAAATCTACAGCTATAACCGGAGTATCAAACACCTCAATATCAAAACTTGTGGTATCAAAACAATCCGTATTATCCACATTTTCGATTCTCACAAACACCGTTTCTTGCGTCAGCGTGTTAATGTATGGATTAGAAAATGGATTTTGATTATCATCCGCATCTTGTTGAGAAGCGTGGTAAGACACAGAAAAACTAGCAGCGTCTTGAGAATCTAACACATCAGGAGTCACCTCAGTATTGAAATCAAAAGAAGACACACCATCATTATCATCATCACACACATTAATATCATTCACAGCATTCGCAGTCGGAGTATCAAAAATAGTCACTAAAGTGTCAAAAGTTTGAACTTCAGTAGTTGTAGTTATGGTTACACTGACTGTATATTCTCCAGCGAGATTATAGACATGTGTTGGGTTTAAGTCAGTTGAAGTTACAGAATCCCCAAAATCCCACTCCAAACTGACTATAGTTTCAGACGTGGATAGATAAAATTCAGTACTGGATCCAAGACAATCATTAACATAGCTAATATTAGCAACTAAGAACGATTGTATAAACGGTGGGAGTCCATAACTAGCACTTGTACCAGGGGACAGCTGTTGCCCAGCTTCGACATAGTTGACTGATGTTCCCGTTTCATTAGGGGCATTAATAACATCTAATGTGAAATCAAAAATTGGGTTACAAATATAAATTTTACCATCTGGACCTAATTGCATAGCTCCCATAAAGCCAGAGGAGGTTTGATAGATACTCGTGGCAGAACTGGGAATATCAGCTGATGTAAGGTCAAATTGTTGAACTCCGTTTGAACTTGAAAAATATACTTTTTCGGAATTTTGTGAAAACGCTACTCCATAAAAATTATCATTTGAATCTACTTGAAGTGGATTAGATACCAGTCCTGTTTCTTTGTCAAAATCATAAAGCCATGCAGATCCATTTCCACTATTAGAGCCTTCAATGTTTGAGTTTTGACTGTGTGAAATAGCTAATATGTTTCCATTTGGAGAGGATTTTAAATAGCCTATACCATTTCTTCTATAACCAGAAACACTTATAGATGGTGCGACTGTAGAAGTTACAGGGGCAAGGTTTACTCCATTGCTATCAATTCTGAACGCATAAAACGTATCTACAAAATGTGTTAAAACCCAATAGGATTGTCCGTCAGCATGCTCAACAGCAGTTATCTTTTCAGCACATTTATATTCTAAATGTTCTTGTATTAACGGGTCATAGGTTTGGAGTTGAATATTTTTTTCGGAACTATCAATATCTCCCATACCGTTGTTTAGGGTCATATCAACTAATGAGTAGTTAAGGCCGTTATTAAATCCATCATCGCCTGCGGGTACACTTGAAAACGAATCGTTATAAAAACTGGTAGGATTTCCATTTATATCTGTAGGACCTTGATTAGGGAATGCCCATGCATTTTGATGATGTGGTTCATCTACCGTGAAAATATAATATTTATCTAAATCTCCAGGTTTGGGAATAATCACTCCAGAACTTGTGCTTGAAGGATCACCCAAAAGTCCTGTACCTGCAAAGTAATTTGCATTTGGCATGATATTGTGGTTGGCATCCCAGACATCACGACCATCGGTATAAAATTTTAGATTCCCATTAGGATCAGAAATAGAAGAACAGCCCTCTAATGTATTTATCGTTTGTGATGCAGCAGCAGTTGGAGTAACGGTTCCATTGATATTATCAAAAACAAGACCTGCTCCACCCCCAAAAAACCAATTATTGGCTTCTCCTTGAGCAAACACATGAGTATTTAATAGAAAAATAAAAGCTACTGCTAATGTGTTTTTTATCATAATTCAAAAAAAACTAACAAATTAAGAAAATAAAATAATTCAAACAAATTAAAGTAATTATAGACGGTTTGTTCATTAAGTTATGTTAAAAATTAAACAAAATAGCATTAATTCTATTTGTGAACTTTTAGATAAAAACAATAATCCCGCTTTGTGCGGGATTATTGTTTTAAATTTTAAATGAAACGATATAGAGTTTAAAATTTTAATTAGCCATATAAATAATTTCTCTTGAAACTTTGCCTTCGCTATTAAAATTATGACTCATGTGTAAATATTCACGAGTTTTTTCTCCTGTTTCTGCATTGGTGTTGTTTACCCACCACCAAGATAGAACGACCCATTGACCTTCGTCTCTTGAATAATAAATAGCGTCCGGGTATCCTGACTGTTCTAGATCACGAGTGCTGCTTGCTGCTACTGCTTCATGCCATGTAGCAGTGCGCTCTTCTAGATTTAATTTTCCATCTACGCCCAGTCGATAAAAATCTGCATCTTCAGAAAAGTAAGAAGCCAACTCAGATATTTCTCCAGCCTCAAAATGTGCAACCATTTTATTCAATGTATCAATAAAAGGGTGTTCATCGTAAACACGGCCATTTCTATGAATTCCAAAAGAATTTTGAATTTGCGCACCAGCAGACTCTCTATCAAAGTAACTTATTGACACTGTGATTTTTCCTTCGTCCGTCACGTAATTGTTTGAATGAAGGTTTGCTTTTATAGCTACCCCACTCTTTTTATTTACCGCAGAGAAAACCATCCAGTCCATAGTCCAAGCCCCTTTTTTGTCATTCTCATACTTTATGATGTCGGGAGTCGCACCCTCCATAACAGTAAACTTTATATCGCTAAAGTTCTCTTGCCACCAAAGCATATTACTTACTTCTTGGTCTAAATTACTTGGTTCCTCGTCACCAGGTCCCCAAAATTTGGCGTCCTCTGCATACAGTGCTCTTAGTTCAGCTTCAGTTCCTGATTCCCATATTTGGTAAGATTTTGTAATCACATCATAGGCTGGATGTTCTGAGTAAGTTACCCCTGATTTTACTTGGCTCCACCCTAATAAAGGGATGAATGCTAATACCATTACTAATTTTTTCATGTTAATTGTGTTTAATGTTGGTTATTTGATTGACTCAAATATACTATTTATTAATTGTAAAAAACAACTAATTTAGAGAGCTTTATAGAAGTCTGTAATACAACTCATAGCATCAGGTTAAATCAACCACAAACTGTAAGATTGAAATTAATGCTTGACAACCTTTCTAATAATAGTAGCGGTTTTTGTTTTAATTCTCACAAAATACACGCCTTGTTCCAATCTGCTTAAATCTAATTGATTTGTGGCCCGAGATGAAGTTACCTTTTGACCTAAAATAGAATAAACGTCAATATCAAATTGATCATTGATTTGTCCTATATAAAGGATGCTTTTTACGGGATTAGGATAAACTAAAATGGAGTTATTTTTATAATCTTCAATATTTAGCGATTCGCTATTTATTGCATTAGGACTTCCGTTTACGTTGATGCAATCCCAGTTTTCGGGAAGTGTATTGTCTAAATCAGGTGTTATCAACTCTAATGTATATCCAGTTTCATCAGCACAGCTAGGCCATGGTGTATTCGATTCATAACTTACTTCATCTTGAAGCGTCCCCGTTGAATTGTATAAACGAACAGAATCTGAGCCTCCGAGTCCAAAACCTAATTCACCTAGGTAATTCATGTTTGGGAATACGTTGATAAAATCAGATCCATCTTTTACGAAAATTAAAAAATCTTCTCCTTCAATTTGTGTTCCTTCAGGAATGGTAAAAATGTGAGTATGATCATTATCTTTAATTTGTAAATTATCAGGTCAATTTGTATCTAAAGAAAAACCTAAACCTTTAGAGCCTAGTACAAGAGTTAAGTTTTTATATGGTCATATGTTAGAAGACCTATTGATTCTTTTCTCAAGACTTGCAGGACATACAGTAACTGACCTACAAAAAACAGTACATGTTAATGGAATAAAAGGACATCAAGACTGTGTAATAGATGGAGTGTTAGTTGATTGTAAGAGTGCATCAGGTAGAAGCTTTGAAAAGTTTTCTAAGAATACTCTATACAAAGACGATCCCTTTGGATACATAGCACAGATTTCTGCTTATGCTGAAGGCAATGGTGTAGATGAAGCTGCTTTTCTAGCTATAGATAAACAGAATGGAAGTATATGTTTGACTCCTGTTCATTCATTGGAAATGATAAATGCTAAAGAAAGGATTGACTATCTTAAAGGAGCTATGGATCAAGATAACCCACCTGATAGGTGTTATGATGATGTCGCTGATGGTGCTAGTGGCAATCGTAAGCTCGCTTTTGGTTGCTTCTATTGTGAACATAAGCGTACTTGTTGGAGTGATACGAATGAAGGTAAAGGGTTACGTGTATTCCATTATGCAAATGGATACAGGTATCTTACGCAAGTTAAGAAAGCTCCTAACGTGGAGGAGGTAACAGATTGGTAAGTCATTGGCTTCAGTTTGAAACTGATGAACCTTTCGTACCTAACTTAAAGAAGTTTGGATTTGTTTATCTTATAATTAATACACAAAATGGTAAAGGATATGTAGGCTGTAAGCAATACTTTGCTATGAACAAGAAAAAAACGCTCGTTGTCATCGCCTCTCATAATCCCGTCAAAATTCGCGCGGTTGAAAAAGCCTTTGCGTTGCAGTTTCCAGATCAGGATATTGAGTTCCTTGCTTGTAGCGCTGCCTCCGATGTCAGTGACCAGCCTCGCTCCGATGAAGAAACACGGCGCGGCGCGCGAAATCGTGCGCAAAATGCCGCAGTGACCCACCGCCAGGCGGATTTCTGGATAGGTCTGGAGGGCGGCATCGAGAATATGGACGGCCAATTGATGGCC
>ERZ767114.1097-NODE-1097-length-13421-cov-15.044664_pt1 | contig 13421 bp, 22 predicted proteins | sample MGYA00374952_ERZ767114 | MGnify/ENA primary metagenome ERZ767114 (study PRJEB28939, sample SAMN06267156) | marine metagenome | isolation source: Columbia River Estuary | place: USA:Columbia River Estuary, USA | collected 2012-05-05 ...
GTCGTAGCCGCCAACAAGGTGCTGTTGTCGGTGTGAGTCATGCCCTTTAGGTTGGGTGCCGTGCCATTGCCTGCGACTATTTGCTGCTCGCGGCGTAGGTCCAAACCGTACCGCATACGGGTGTCGATATACGACTGCAAGGCCGGCGCATCATCAAGTACCTGCTTAGATACTTTAATGAAATGGCTGATCGTGCGGACCGCTGTATCCACAGGCTCGAAAGTAAGCGCCGATTCTGCTCGCGCTGCGCCCTCTGCTGCCTCTGCTGCGCTGTTGGTGAATGCCAACTCGCGTGTGTAGTGGACTTGGTTAGAAGTGGTCATGCCACGGCGAACGACGTCCATAACTCGTAAAGCGCGGGTCGCACCTGAAACGATGCCGCCCATCGTGTCCAAGGGCACAATGTCGTTTGTCGGATTTGAGGTCGTTTCGCCAAGGATGGTGTTTTTAATTTCCATCTTGGCTTTCGACGTCTCGCCGGCTTTGAACGACTTGAAGGCGTCGCTGTTCACAAACTGTGAACCCATCGAGGTGCGGGCCTGACGTTCGTCAGCTTTAACGCCGCGCTGCTCGATAGACAATAAGCTGTCGCCCATTTTTGCAAGCTGCTTTTTAACGCCGTCGTGATCTTCCGCCATAGCTTTCAGGTCAGCTTTTACGCCCTTCGAGACTTCGCCGTTTGCCTTTAGTTCGGCCTCGTAGCGGTCGAATTTCTCGCCCAGTGTTTTTTCGTGCGTTTCTAAAACGCCTTTGATCTCGTTAATATCCACTTTTAATTCCTCAAATTTTTATAGAGTTTTCCGAACAGGTCTTTTACTTGGTCCGCCTCGGCGTCGCGCCGGGTTAGGGACTTGACGCGCGAGATAATTGTCGTCGCGTCGGTCTTTGAGAACCGGCCTGCATCGCGCAGAATGGACTCGATTTCTTTTAATGCGGTCGCGTCTTCTAGCGCCGCTTTAACCCCAGAGACGCGGGCCGCGTTGTCCGCCGGCTCCTCGACTACTGAGATTTCATATAATTCGATTTCTTTTAAAACGCGCAGGACTCCGCGCTGTTCAAAGTCTTTCACAGCGTAGCCGATTGACAGACCAGATACTGCGCCATGCTTCAAAAGCGCCGCGACGTCGGTCGCTTTGCTGTGGCCCGGCGTCAATTCGCCTTTTACGAAAAGACCTTTTTCGTCCTCTCGAATTTCTGTCCATTTGCCGATCACGTCGCCGAAGTGATTCCATCTTAATTGAATGGGACGGTCGCGGGCGTCGAGTGTTTTCGCATAAGCGCCCGGCTCGATTGTGTCGCCGTATGAGTCGACGCCACCGAAAACCGACGCGTATCCCTCAAAAACATTAGGGTCAGTATTGGCGAATTTGACGCCAGTTAATGCAAGGCTGATTTGCTTGTGCTGCATGGCTTTTCCCCGTCCGGATCGCTTTTCTGTTGTGAAATAGCGTTCTATTGCTTCAAAAGTTTCTGCCGGCCTGCCTGACTCCGCCGCCCTTGTCGTGCATTCGTCTTGCGTCGCGTCCAAGTGGTGAAACACCGCGCCGGCGGTTTTGTATCTTTCAAGGTCGCCCGGTTTTGGGCTTGTGTGGATTACCCAAGACCCCGCGTCCGGATTGTCTATTGCATAATCTATCGCGGCCTGTCTTGCCTTAAATGCTGCGGATTTAATGTGGCCGACCGCCGCGTGGGATTTATTGCTGCCTAACGCTAGAGATAATTTATCATAGTCGACAACTATATCGCCCTCTGCTCGCTCTTTATCGACAAACGTCGATTTTCCGGAGCATGGCGCGCCCGTCACTATGTTTATACTCATGCCCTATTCCACATCGCTATCGTCCTCGAGACTTTCGTCGTCTGCCGGGACTAATGTCCCGTTTAGGTAGATTTTATCACCACCGGCGAGAGATTGCATCCCCTCGGCGCGCCGCGCCTCGTTCGGCGTTAGTTGTCCGGAGTTAATCGCCTTTGAATTTGCGTCGAGTCTGGTCGCACGATCCGCCCGGAGTAGGCTGTCGAAATTGAATTCTATGTCTATGGCGTCCCAATCTTCGCGCGGGATTAGGTGCCGTTTTATTGAGGACTCGAACCGCTCGAGATATGGCCGCAGGTTTACTTTATAAAAGCCGTCCATGATCTGTTGAATACCAGACCCCCAAGTCGTCGACGATGCTGTGTCATTAATCAGGACCGACGGAACGCCCATAAAACGCGCAATATCTTCGACCTGATAACGCCGGGTTTCTAATAGCTGCATGTCGGCAGGCGAGAGCGCGATCTGCTCATAGGTCATGCCGGCCTCAAGCACAAAAAGGTTATCAGGGTTTCCGTCCCGCATCGTTTTAAAATTCTCGCGGATCGCTGCGCGCTGTGGCTCGCTTAAAACCTTGTCGATCATCAACAGGCCGGCAGGTTTGCCACCGTTCGCCGATAAATTGCTCATGCGTTTATTGACGTCAAGCGCGACGCCTATCGAATTACTGGCGAATGATAGAGTCGATAACCCGACCACGCCGTTACCGAATGTTTTAACGTGCCAAATCGAGGACGGAGCATAGGCGCGGACGCTATCGCCAGAGCGATAGATATAAGACAGACTGCCGTCGGGCAAAATATCGACGGCCATCTGCGAGGCCATAAGCGGGATTAGCGAAATAATTGAGCCGGCGGCGTTTCGCTCGATTGCACAATAGCAATTACCCCATGTGACAAGGTTGACCGCTAGTGCCTCAAAAAATTCTGTCCGGGTCTGGTATCTGTTCGGCTGATAATTTAAAAGCCGCCATAATCCGTAATTTGGGTCATGCTCTCGGCTGCCGTTCTTTGGGTCTGTTCTGATCGCTTGGATAGGCATTGACCCGATCAATTCAGCGATCAATCGGACCGACGCGAAAAAAGCGGAGATCGTCATCGCCTTGTCGAATGTCACCGAGGCTGAGGCGTTGGCTGAAAGGCCGATTTGTTTGCCTGCCTCGACTTTTGGGCCGGCTCCTGAAAACCACGAAAGAGGATTGAACCATGCCATACTAGAACCCCGTCATTAGCGGCGAGTTTATCGCGTCGTCTAGCGACTGCGTATCCTGCGCCATAATTCGATTAAAAGCCATTAACTCGGCCACCACGCCGTCGATTTTGTTTTCTGGCCGTTCGCCCGACTTTCTCGGGTATACGTTTTCTTTGGCGTCCGCCTTTGCGACGACGTTCGACAACATCCATGTGTAAACCGGGTCGCCGTTGTGTCGCACCCGTCGGGACCTGATCAGGCCGTCCAGTTGCTTCATTGGCTCCGAAAAGTTTAAAACCGTCGGTCGCATTTCAACCACCGGGACGCCCTCAGCCATTAACTCGGTCACTAACATTGTCGCCTGAAACGGATCGTAGCATAACTCTTGCACGTCATACAGTTTACACCATTCCAGTAAATCCGTCTTAATTTCCCTAAAATCTATAATCTCGCCGTCGGTAATCGTTAACCACCCGTCCCGCATCCATCCCGCGTAATGTTCGCCGGTGCCGTTTTCGATTGCGGCCTCGGGTAAATAGTATTTCCCGAAAACTATAAAATCATTATCCCCGCGCGGGAATATGATCCGGATCGCTGCAATGTCGACTTTACTCGCCAGATCCATGCCAATAAAGCAAGGCTCGCCGACTAATTGGTCGAGGCTGATCGTGTCATCCTTTGACTGATTCCACCGCTCGATATTATAAAACGCGTCGCGCGCGCCCACCCATTGATTGAGGTGTTTAGTTTTATAAACAGACTGCTTTCGGCTGTTGTTTTTTGCCTCATGCAAGCGGGCGAGTAAAAAATCCTCTGATACACTGACGCCCAAATTCGGATTTGCTTTTTTTAGCGCCTCTACTGAGGTCCAATCGTCCGTCTCGTCGACGGTATAAATTAGCGCGAACGTGTCCGGCTGTTCGATTACGCCCTCGAGTGCCTTTTGAGCGTCGAGCAAAAGCTGATAGCAAGGGCCGGATAAATTATCGCCGGCTGTGGTGATCACCAACATCAACGGCTGATCTCGCGCGCCCATGCCCGTTTCCATCGTGTCGAATAGTTGATCATCTTTGTGTTCGTGGTATTCGTCAACAATCGCACATGACGGACTCGAACCGTCTCCCGGCTTACCTATAATCGGCTCGAACCGTGAGCCGTTGGCCTGTATATTTAGGTTTGAGGCGTTGACCTCTACGCCGTAATAATCCGTAAAATACTCGGTCCTTTTTGCCATTTGCTGCGCCGGCCTGAATACTTCCCACGCCTGTTTCTCTGTTGTCGCGCCGCTGTAGATTTCCGCGCCGTATTCACCATCTGCGGCGAGCATATAAAGCGCCGTGGTTGCGGCGTCGGCGGACTTGCCGTTCTTGCGCGGGACGTATAACAGGGCGCGGCGGTATCTGCGGAACCCGGTCGACTTTACTTTCCACCCGAAAATAACGCCGTTAAAAAATAGCTGCCACGGCTCCAAAACCAGACGGGAGCGGTCGCGCGCCCACTTGCCTTTGGTGTGTGGGAATACTTGTTTAAAAGTTAATGCCCGTTCTGCGGCCACCGGGTCGAAAATGTATTTATATTCGGGATTCTCGCGGGCCTCGCGTAATTGGTCTAGGTGCTTTTCACAGGCAAGACGCACCCATTTACAAGCCGGTATTTTTTCGGCCACAATGTCGCGCGCGTATTTATTCGCCTTGTTTACGTTTGGCGTTTTCATCTGTGGAGCGCCGCGAACGGGTTAGCCGGCTCGTTGTTGTTGGCGATCTTTATCCCGGACCGACTGCTCGGCGTCATCCCCATTTCTGTTGAATACTTGACCATATCCGCCATTGATTTATTTGCGATACCGACTAGCGGATTCTGTATATAATTCCCGTTTGTCGTTTTTATCAAAAGCCCGTCGGCGCTGTTTTTCATTTTCGTTAGAACCCGCTCGGCCTCGACCCACCGGCCATACGACTGACAATAGGCCGCCAATACCGCCGCGTCGATCCCGGTTATAACGCCCATGCTGTTAAGTTCGCCGGCCACCCGGTGCCATTCTTTCAGCGCCTCGCCAGATAAATGCTCCGGCGGCTCCGCTAGTAGCATGTTTGTCACTGGCTCCGCGTCGTTAATTTTGCGCTTGCCCGGATTGCCTCTAATTATTTTTAACTTAGTCGGCGTTGGTTTCGGTCCCGGTTTAGCCATTGCCCGCTCCTTCTGGTTTGTCGTCGCCTATAAAATTAAAGCTAAATGTAGGCCTTGCTGCTGAAACAGACCCGTTAAAATTTCTATGGTATTTTTCGTTTTTTTTATATTTTGCACTATAGACCCCAGACGGCTTTATTATTCCGCGCCTAAATAATCGCCAACTACTTGATTTCTTTAGCGCCCCAACAAGCGCGGGCGTAGTGGTCGATAAATTCACACAAAAACCATCCCGCGCAATAATTTTTGAGACTTCATTTATAAAACCGACCCCAATCCCTACCCCCTGATAATCAGGCAATACAACTAACCGGTGTATACGCTTCCACCCCTTCCGCATTGGGAATTGGATCACGCCAGTATGCGCCACTAATTCCCCGTTATATACGCCGACAAATTGCCGCGCTGCCTTTTGTAGAGAATGATCTAAATAATGATACTTTGCAAAACGCTGCCAAATCTGTTCGCGCTCGCTCCCTTTAATTTCGTGTATGTCGACCCTGATTTCTGGCCGCCTCCATTCTCCCGCACAAAAAAAAACCGCTTTAAATCTGTGTCATAAATCCAGTCGGGTTCTAGCCACTCTGTTACGTCGTGGTGGCAAGTTATGGCGATAAATTTGCGCCCTTTTTTCCTAACTGCTTTAGCGATTGCTGCGCTCCCTGTTTTTGCGACCTGCCTGTCGACTACGCTCGTAAATTCATCAAAGGCGAATATTTCTTCATTGGCGAGTATAGACCGCGCGAGGTCGACCCGCATTTTCTCACCATTAGATAAAACGCTATAAGGTTTTAACCATGACGGCGGCGACGCGAATCCGACGGAAGTAAACGCCTCTGTAATGTCCTTGGTCGGTAGATTTGCTGGCATGTCGTCAACTATTGACTGCGCGCTGTAATTTAATTCTTTTACTATATGGTCGCCAAAGCATTCCTTAGCAATGGTCGTTTTACCAGTACCAGAGCCGCCCACGATTAGGCCGACGTTCCAATCGCGCCCTTCAATATCTATGGCCCCGGTAAATTCTTCCTGTAGATTATTATTGTCAATGGTAAATAAATCCACTATCGACTTTGCCTTGAAAGAAGAACTCGCCGAGTATTTTTTTAGTATGTTGAAATGCGGCATGTATACCCCTTTTTCGTGGTCATGTTATATACTAATTCTTGCTCTTGTTCTGAGTTACATTCGACGACTACCTCATAAGTGTTGCCCTCGCCCGATAGGTCTTTTTCGCTAACTGACGGCATGACGTCCTCGCTCCATAGCTTTCCCATAACGTCCGCATCAAATCCAAGTAAGTCGACGTTAAAATCTATCTCCGCTAAATGCTCAACCTCTAACCGCAAAATGTCAAAATCCCAACCCGCATTTAAAGCGAGATTATTGTCCGCGATTATGTATGCTTTTTTCTGCGCCTCGGATAGACCAGACAAAACGATGCACGGGACCGACTCGACCCCTAGTTTCTTTGCGGCCATTACGCGGCCATGCCCGGCGATAATCATCCCGGCGTCGTCGATCAAAATCGGATTTGTAAAACCAAATTCTTTTATACTTGCCGCGACCTGCGCGACTTGTTCGTCCGAATGCGTCCGCGAATTATTAACGTATGGAATAAGATCGGATACATTGCGCGGCTCGTTTTTATAGTGGTCCATTATTGTTTAACCCCCTGTGCCTAATTAGCGGCTGTGTAAATATGGCTACCCCGTCGGTACTGTCTGCCTGCCCCTCTAGTTTCAACCTACCCCCCTCCCTGTGACTCCATGCGCGTCTTTGCTCTGTGGCATGTATGGCAAATAGCCTGTAGGTTTGCGTCGCTGTCGTCGCCTCCTGCGGCCTTGTGGAGTATGTGGTCGACTTCGGTCGCTTTGGTAATCATACCCTTTTTCTTGCATACCTGACATAGACCGAGATCGCGGCGCATGATAACCGCCCGAGTAGCGCGCCATTGTTTTCCGTACCCGCGTTGGCTTGCCGTCTTGCCGTTATGGTCCCATGCCTTTGGTTTGTGTTTGTCGCACCGTCCGCCCTTGGTAGCGTATGCCGCGCACCGTGGATAGGTACATGGTCTAGGCGCGGCGCTAGGCATTGGCTTTTGCCTTTCGGTATTTATGTAAATTAGTCATTCGCCGCCCTTATGATCTGTATTCTATCGCCTATCTTAATGATCATAGTAATCTGCCATCAAACACAACAATCATGCTGTCATGCATTCCTGCTCCTTTGGCTACTTCTCCAAAGGTATTAATCCCCTCAAACTTAACCCTACCACGCAAAAATCTTATGTCATTTGCATTCGGTAAAATGTAGTCGTGAAATAGTTTTGTGCTAGTCGATACTGGCAAAAGCATTACAGAAAGCATCCCTTCACCCTTAAAATGTATAGCCCTTTTTACGAAAGCCTCTTTTAGCTTCCTTGAATATGGCGGGTTTACAAAGTTTCTAGCACCCCACTCAACCAGTAGTCCATCATTTTCTGGCGTAATCTCCCCTAAATTCAACGGGCATGGGTCAAAGTCAAAGTTAAATTCAGAGTCTAAACTATTGTATAATGCTAATGGAGTAGCCCAGTTGTCACCAGAGGCATTGCTCACTGTCTTGTTTTTCATGCGCCAAACTCCCATATCACCTTATAGTCTGCAATCTCTTGCTGCAAGTCCCGGATATGATCTGCAAGGCTCGCCCGTTGGTCCGGATTTAACTGTACATGCAACCGGCGCTTTAGGTCTTTGAGTAGCGCCTCCTGCTCTATCAGGTGCGCTTCGCTTGTAATGTCTGCCATCATTCACCCCCTGTGGTGTACCGCGTCAATATCTACCGCGTTAGACCGGATCGTCTTTAGATCGTCCTCGACACGTTCGAGCGCCTGACGCCATCCCTCGGCTAGTTCCCGGTATTCGTTTTTAAAATATAAGGCGCGTTCGAGTTCGTCGGCGGTATTGGTTAGCTTTGTTTTTAACTGCCTGTTTTCGCGTTCTAGCGTTGTCGTTTTTGTTGCGTCGACCATGTAATCATCGCGCAGGCGGCGGAGTAGTTCGCTCTGTTGTTCTGCGCCAAACTCTGCGCCGGCGGTCGTTTCCCACCACCCTATCGGGTCCGCTGCAAATCCCTCTGTTTGGTCGATACCCTTTAGCGATTCTTTAATGATCGCCTCGATCCGTTCCCATCTGTCCATTTTAACCTCCGTTAGCTGCGATTAGTATCGCGGCAATGAATATGACAATCGTCCCGACTGACAAGGCCGACGCCGTTAATAAAGCGATTGCGGCCCGGCGTTCTGTTGGCTTGCGCTGTGATTCGTTCCAATGTGGCGGCAGGCGCTTTTCGGCGCGTTCCGCTCGGTCTTTTATTGCTCTGGTGTAATGGCCCATTTCTTTTACCTTATTAGCCTTGTTACCGTAGTTAAAACCGCCCGTAGTTGAAAATGGCTGTAGACCCTGATTTCACTCGGTCTGGCTCGATTTCCTTGTCCGTGACTATTGTCCGTCCCTTGTCCGTCCCTTGTCTGCCACTTGTCCGGTTATATACCGCCATTGCATCATTTACGGAGCGCCGGCGGTTTGACATAGATCAACTAATGCGTAGAGATTCCGACCCGATTACAATCTCGGCGCCCGGTATAACTGCGCCTGCCTTTAGGTCCGCCAGTAGTTTCTTTTTGTCTGGCGCGCTTATTATCTTTGTGACCATGTAATCGTCCGGGACCTGCGACTCGTCCGCCACGTTTACGACCTGCCGGCCTTTGACTCGGGTTATCTTAAATAGCGGGCATTCGATTTTGGTTATATCCGTCGCCTGCATGTTGCTCAATAGATAACCTTTGAACCATGCGGAGCGGTTTTCTGCCGCCTTTTTCATTGCTTGGAGGCGCTTTATCTGCTCGTCAATCGCCGGGATAGCCGCCTCGACATTGGTCATAATTGCGAGAACGCCCTCGGCCTTTTTCGAGATTTCCATTTCTAGCGCGTCCAATGTATCGACGATTGCCTGCTCTGACACTTCGCCGTCGTCCGCTAGGGCCTGCACCGCGCGATATTCAGCGGTCAATTCATATAAATGTGGCATTATTTTTTATCCTTCTCGATTGTGTTTTTCATTTCAGAGAATACCCGACCGATCCGGGTCCTGTGTGTTTCGACCGGCGCGGCCATGTCAGGCAATAATGCCAGACCGTCCAGTTTTGTAGCGACTTTTCGCATAACGCCGCCAAGTGACGACATTCCTGTGCAAGCGCGGGCGAGGTCGATGTGGGCGTCGACATAGGTCACCAATTCGGCGATCTTGCGCTCCCGCTTTTCTGATACTGTTTCCGCCTTGCCGATCCGCTCCTCGATCTGCTTTTCAGCCATATAGCCGACGTCCTCGGTCATTCCCAAATAAACGTCGCCATAAACCCCTAGCATTGATAGGCATTTTTTGATCGCGTCGGTTAAGGATTTTTTGGGCGCCTCCTCGTCGAAAATCCAGTATTTATTTTTTCGAGAGTAGTATAGCTGCGGTGTGTGTCCGTAGTGTTCGATTGTATGGATTTCTCCGTCGAGTTTGTACCATAACCCGAGGCGGATCGTGTGGGTAAGCTGCCGGGTCGTCACGTCGTCGACGATAATAGGCGCGCCTTGGTCGGATCGTTCTTCGATTATCGTATATCCCCACCCTGCGCCGACCGGTCCGAAAATATCCGTCGCAACCTTAAACATGGCGTATGAATTGATCGACGTCCCGCCGCCGCCTGCCTGTCCGCGCTTTAATGCTTTCCCGTCCGACTTTTCGCCACGGTCCCAAATTGCTAAATTTTTGTTTGATTCGTTCATAGTGCCTCCAATGGCAATGATTCAATATAGGCCGACAAAATAAAAAGGCCGGCGATTATTAATAATAAAATGGCGTTTTTCATTTATTAACCAATTTCATTCCATAATTATTAACTTTTTGGTATTTTTTACTATTGTCTTTTTTTATAAGTTTATTCTTTTTAAATGGCTTGTAATTTACATGGTGGTGCCATCTGTTAAACCTCCAGACGACCTTTGCAACATCAGGGTGCAAATCCTCAATCATCTGAGACTTTGGCAGCGTTCCTTCGCCCGCATAAAACTCTTTTGTATTGCCTCCCTTCATTCTTTGCGTTGTGACCTTGCCGCACAAAAAAGCGTTGAATTGTATGGTGCAAAATCCATCTTTTAGAACCCTTAATGACAGATCAGTGTCTTCGTTATATCGTCCGCGCCACCGATAGCCGGAATTATTTTCTATAAGCAGGCATGAGTAAATTCTTGTATTGGTTATAAATGGCGGTACTTTGTCTCCTTTTTTACAAAATGAATAATAATTAAGGCCAGAAACCGGGACGTTCAAATACCTGTCGACAAAATCCTCGGCGGCCCTCAGAGTCGATCCCGTTTCAACTTCGTATTTTTCATTTCTGTTTAGATAATGGAAAGCGTCTAGGTTATCATCCATAACCCAATGGCGCTTAAATCCGTTAGCGGCAGAATGATCTATGCAAAAGTTTCTAGCTGCGCCAGGGCCTTTACTCCTTGTATTTCCTAGTTCGTCGCATGTGTCATAATCATCTAGGTAATGCTGCGGAAGGACGAGGACCTCTGCGTTTACGATTTGTTTGTAGTCTTCCGCCTCTTGCGCTTCTACAACGACATAATGACTTACCCCCATCACATTTAGCGCCTTTGTAGTTAGGCCGTTTTTTGCTCTGCCTTTAGATACTATATAAACCGGGTATTTAGGATTCATCGACATATTTCCTTGTTATTCCGCCCCAGTGACTCTTAAACGGGTGCCATATACTTTTCGTTTTATTTGTCATTTTTTGCGCTATCAGATCAGAAAACTCTTTATAATCGCTCTCTGTTTCAAATCTCACGATTAGCGTTTTAAATGGCTCTTTTTTCTCTTGTACAAACTCGGGCATACCGTCCCATTCATCGCTACTGCTAAATAAATCGCTCATAATGGTAATGTCTCAATATAGGCCGACAAGATAAACAGGCCGGCGATTAATGTTAGTAAAATGGCGTTTTTCATTCGGCACCCTGCGCGATATGCCAATGGATAACCGCGTCCGCGACCGGTGCGAACCCCCACCCGGCGCTTTTACCGACCGAATAGACTACCGCCGCCGCGAATAATTCAGGCTTTGATTTGTACCATTTCGTCAATGTGTTTTCATGCAAACCGACGGCCCGAGCCACTTCTCGCAATGACTTGGCCCCGGCTGCCTTTGCTACCTTTGCCGCACTCATAATAACCCCCTAAAAATATGCGCTATAACGTCGACGGTCCATCCGTTCCCTAACATTTTGCACCGTTGTGTGTTGCTAACGTGGTCCGTGTAACCCTCCGGGACCGTTTGAAGTCTTTCGATTTCGAGAGGCGTTAGCATTCGCATCTGTGACTTCTCCAACGTCTCCCAGTGTGGAAACTCCTTAATGTCGCCCCTGTAAACCATTTGGCGGCGTGATTTTGTAAAATAGTTTTTTAGGGTCGCCCCTTTCCAATAATTCGCATCAATACAGTGTGCCTTTTCCCTGTCTGTCGTTCCGCTTTCTAAAATGTCTGATAGTTTTATTCCGCGATCTTCTGGCTGAGTAACGCCGGGGATATTGGTCCAATAATATCTTTGACGGCTTGCGCCAGAAACCAAAGCCGAATTTATAAAAACAGGCTCGACCCCTAACTCGCCAGATATTGCGGATAAAATATCTTTCCTCATTTTGACGTTTTCTAACATGAAGTATTTAGGCTTTAAAGTCCTGATCGCGTGAACAAACTCAAAAAACAGGGCGCTCCGTGGGTCTGAAAAGTTTAATTGCTTGCCTGCAAAACTAAACCCCTGACATGGTGAACCGCCGATAATTAAGTCTATTTTTGGCAGCATTTGATAGTTGATATGTTGCACATCGCCTAGCTGCACCGTTTCCGGCCAGTTCGCTTGTGTGACCTTTATCGCGTGGCTGTCTACCTCACTGGCGTAATAATTGTCGACTTTTATCCCGGCGCGTTCTAGCGCGATGCGTCCACACGACATACCATCGAATAATGACAAAACATTCATTATAAAAACCCTCTCAAATTAACATCGAATATTGCACAAAATACCAAAACCCAAAACACCCCGCCGACCGCAATAGCGCCGGCCAAACTTATTACCGACGACCGGGTGCGGGCCATTTCTACCACTGGGACCGCGTTTATTAGCGTCGGGCGTTGCTCTTGGTCGACCATAAAGTTTTTCATTTCGCCACCTTTGGTAATTCAATGCCGCATTTCTCGCAAATCGCCCAAAAGTCGACGCGAGTCCTGTTTCCTTTTTTGATCATGTATTCACCATCTGCACCGCCGCGAGGTGCGTCGTTTTTCTCGTCAAAGGCGTACCCAATGGCGCGGCAAAAATCGACGTGGCGCAATGCCATACCGTCTGTTGCTAGGGTCATGTTGCGGCCTGTTCCGGTCCACCATTGATAGTGTATTTTTTCTTTCGCCAATACTTTGGCGTTGACGTAGGCCGCGAACGCCTGCGGCTCGATGCTGCCGTGAATTTTTCCGGCCTTTGTTACGCGTAGGACGTCCCGGACTTTTGCGATCTGTTTTTTAGTTAGGTTTTTCATTTTGAACCCCTTGGGCCTTGCGGCCCGTTATTATTGGTTATTTTCTGTTAGTGAAAATTGGTCGCCATCTTCGTCCGCCCAAGTGACGCCATCAGGCTGAATCACCAACTCGAATGACTCAAACCCCTCGCGCTGTACTTCGATTAGATCGCCATCTTCGGCAACATCAATAATTTTAAAATACAGAGCGCCGTCAAAGGCGTATTTTTGCGCGATTAGTGTCTGGTTTTTCATTTCGGCGTTCCTTTTTTGTTGTTTATGTTTTCTTTCAATACAACCATTATAGGTGAGTTCTTTGTGCATATCCACTATATAGGTGGTTTATTTCCCCGATAAGACCAAGTTTTATTGATCTATGTCAATTTTATGGCGGTTTGATTTCCCCGGCCTGTTCTTAGGCTATACTCTATCGGCGTCGGCTAGTGTCGTTTGATCAACGGCGCGAACGTCTTAGACCTCGGACCCGCCGGCGCTCCTTTTTCGAGGTCATCCACTGAGGTTTTAAAAATGGCGATTAAAAAAACAACGGCGACCAAACTACGAAAGGCGGGCCGCCACTACGCGACAATCGACCCTCTAGTTTTTGCCACGATAGG
>ERZ767114.1104-NODE-1104-length-13364-cov-6.180026_pt1 | contig 13364 bp, 8 predicted proteins | sample MGYA00374952_ERZ767114 | MGnify/ENA primary metagenome ERZ767114 (study PRJEB28939, sample SAMN06267156) | marine metagenome | isolation source: Columbia River Estuary | place: USA:Columbia River Estuary, USA | collected 2012-05-05 ...
AAAGAACTATCTTTAAAGAACACAAGGATTGAAGACCTTGAAAAAATAAATAAACAATTGGAATCCATTAAAGTTAGTCAAGGTGCTGTCTTTATGAAAGGTTCTAACTTAAACGATATGATGTAATATGATTAACATTTTAACTTGGTTCATCTTAAGCTACGGGCTTATGAACATTATGGTCTACGGGTCAATCTTTCAGGGATTTAGAGACTTCTTCCAAAAATGGGGAAACAATAAATTATTACCATTTAATGGTTGGGTTAAAGGGATTTTAGGATCTTCTAACAAATTAAGTGGGCCTATGATTGCTTCTGTTTATGCAGCAGCGATAGGGTTATTATTTGGTAATTTACTGAATACATATATGTTTACATTTGATAGTAAAATTCAATTAATTATCATTGTTGTTTTACTTGGTAGTATCACAGCAGGAGAAGCAATGGCTTATGCAAGTACAAAAGTAAAAGAGATTTTATTGTTTAGTAGTATTGCACAAGCCGCACTTGCTGTACTTGTATTCTTTAGTGGTTTTGTTGGATGGGCAGCTGTTATGATAGCTGCAAATGCATTTACAAAATTTATATTATTTCAATGGCCCTTATTACAATGTGTTAAATATTTTAATCATGATTATGTATTTATGTAATTTTTTTAATTTTCTAAAGTCATGCCTTAAATATAATTTACTGATTGTTTTCTTATTATTACAAGTTGTTGTTAGTAGCCAGTATTTAGTTTCATGCAACTTTCTAAATTCAGCCTCTGCTTCTGTATTAGGACCACCAACTGGCTTGGTGTTAGATTATGACGTAGATATGTACAAGATGACTTACAATACTGTAGATACTAAAGGTCTTCCAATTATTGCTACTGGCGCTTTCTTTATTCCAATCAACACAACATGCAAAAATTTCCCTTTTGCTGTCTATAATCATGGAACTACACTTCGAAAAGACAATGTTCCTTCTTTTAATAATACAGAATCAATTATAGGAAAAATATTTGCTGCAGGTGGGTATTTTGTTTGTATGCCAGACTATATTGGGATGGGAGATAGTCCAGGTCTCCACCCTTATGTTCATTCTGAATCTGAAGCCACCGCATCTTTGGACATGTTAAGAGCAGCTAGAGAGTATTTAACTAATAACACCAATTATATTGACAATAAAGAAGTTTTTTTAACGGGCTACTCTCAAGGAGGCCACGCATGCATGGCAACTCATAAGTATATTCAAGATAATAATTTAAATGCAGAATTTAATGTTCTTGGATCTGCACCCTGCTCTGGTCCATATGATCTTTCTGGTATAATGGCAGATACAATTATTTCACCATCACCATATTCAAATCCAGGTTATATAGTATATCTGCTAGCATCTTATCAACTCGCTTATGGAAATATTTTTAATTCCTGGTCAGAAATACTTTATTCACCATACGACACCATAGTTCCTCCATTTTTTAATGGGAATAACACTACTTTAGAAATGTCTTTATTAAATAGCTTAATACCCAATGATATGAGGCTTTTAATAAGAGACACCTCTATGAATAATTTTATAAATGATTCCATTAATAAAAATCACCCATGGTGGCTAGCTCTTTTAGAAAACGATAATTATGATTGGCTTCCTACTAGTCCAATTAGAATGTATTACTGCACAGAAGATGAACAAATTGCATATACCAATGCCTTAAACGCAAATCAAGCAATGAATAATAACGGGGCGTTAGATGTCCAAGCTTTAGACATGGGGAATGTTAATCATGGCGATTGTGTTTTACCAGCTTTATCAGCTGCTTTTAATTGGTTTCAATCTTTGAAAACTCCTTGTAATTTATCTTCTTCAATTGAATTAAATAATTCAGATATTCAAATTTCCCCTAACCCTTTTAATGAACGGGTAGCAATAGATTCCAGAGAAATAATGGACATTCAAATTATTTCTTTAGATGGTAAAATAATGTATTCTAGTAAGAACACAAATGAAACTAGTATTCAAACTTCTAGCTGGGAAAAAGGGCTATATATTTTCAAAACACAGTCTAAAAAAGAGGTTCACACTTCAATTATGATAAAGAATTAAATATTATTTTAATTACCATGCTGCAGTTAAGGTTTCCTCCGATGACCCTTCATTTTATGTTATGATTGCAACTTCCTTGTTATTTATCAATATTAACTAAATAGTCTCCAGGAAATTAACTTGACAGGGTTTAATAATTATATTTTATTTATAAACATTAAGCTTCTTCAAAATTGATTTTGATTTAGCAAATTTTAATTTCACATAATACATCCCAGAATCAAAATTTGATACCGAAATAGTGAAGCTACTATTGTTTACTTTAATTTCGCCTTTAACTTGTCCTAATTGATTGTAAATAACTATTTCTTTAATTAGAATAGTTGATGAATAATGAACCATTTCAGTTGCCGGATTTGGGTATTGATTAACTTTTAATTCTTTTTCAGAAATACTTTGAGTAGTATTATTACAAGGCAATAAAGGGAATAAAAACCCCGATGAAAAATCTATAGCTTGTGAAAATAGCGGGTTAGCGTTTCCGACGGCTGGCCAACTGTGCCCTGCATTATTAAAAATTAAGGTATCGCTCGACACTCCAGCATTATCTAAATAAGGTTTCATAGCATTCATTCCGCATAGATTTAGAACTGTAGGAAGGTTAAATCCTGGACCGCAATTATAATTAACAGTAACATCATTATTGCCATGGACAAAAACAATTGGTTTGTCGTTTGAATCTATCCACAATAAATTATTAATTCCACCTGCAAAACTTACTATTCCACTAATTTCAGATGAATATCCATCATTTCCAGCATCGCCATCTAGTGTACCTCCAATGTTTGAAATTAGCGACTGTGCGTTAATCGGCGAAGTAGGTAGGTCACTTATTTGATCAATATAATCAAGGTGAATAGCCAGTACTGCCCCTGCAGAATAGCCAGCTAAAAATATTCCATCTGGATCTATTCCTAGTGTGTTGCCATTGTTATGATCTTTTCTAAGATACCTAATTGCAGATTTAATATCAGCAACTGATTTTAAAACTGTTTTATACTGTTCTTCTTGACTTATAGCAAATAATATTGCATTCGCAGAAAGTCTGTAATTAGCGGATATTGCTATGTATCCTTTTTTGGCATAAGCTGTGCAAAAATCTACACAGTCAGGAAGATTTTTATCCCCAGTAGAAAATACTCCGCCATGTAAGTAGATAATTACTGGTCTATTCGTTGCGGTGTCTCCGTCTGCTGTATAAATATCCATTTTATGTCTATTATCATTATATACACTAGAATAATTAACAGTTGCTATGGAGACAGAGTTAAAAATTTCTGTCTGGTATCTCCCATTACACTGTCCAAAATGAACTAGCGACACACTTATTATTATAAATAGGATTAAATATTTCTTCAATTTTTATCTTTTTTTATCCTTATAAAGTTATTCATATTTATTAATGATTTATACTTTATCACTTTTTTAAAAAATCTATTAAAAAAGCTAAAAAACTTCACTTTTTAATCAAAAAACACTTAAAAACTATTAAAAAACACCAAATATTTATTTTTTTAATAAATTTCATATTTTCAAATATTTACTTATATATTAAGTTAAAATATGTTTAATATCATTAAAACCTAAGACTCATTTTAAATTACGTAGTACTTAGTACATTAAATACTATATATTTATGTCTCTCGAGAAAAACAATCATGATTAAACAATCCTTAAAAGATCAAATCTTACATATCAATATTGCGAATTTAGATTTCTCTTACAGAATTCCCACTTCTAAGTTGGGAGCCATCATCAACTGGAGAATTGGAGAGAACAAATTAAAAGGAATAGTTATTGACAGTGTTTCAAAGTGGGCAATTCAATTATTTACAAATAAAGTTACTGAGCTAAAGTATGTAAGGCAATTTCAAAATATTGTACTACAACATAGTCCTAAATGCGCTGTTAACTGGGAAAATACTTTTTTAGCAGTAAGTATTCAAAATGATTATAATTGGCAAAAATTGTCTAGTAATACAGCTAAAACAAAAATTAGTGAAGATGAAATTATAGCAAATTTAAAGCAGAAGTATAAACTTGTTTAAAATTGAAGTTATATTTTAATATGAATTAATTAAAACAAAGGCTTAAATTTATTAAAATTGTATTCAGTTTAATTTTTTAAAATATGGAAATGGAAGATTTAATAATATTCGCACAAATTGCAGTATCACTATCGGTTATTTACGTTTGGGTTTTTAGATTTCACAATGTTATTGCAGAATTTAAAAGTTTTGGGTTAAGTGATTTAACTAGAAACTTTGTTGGGGCTAGTAAAACTGCTCTAGCTACTTTACTTTTTGCAGGAATTTGGTTTACTCCCTTAGTTTTCATTCCATCTATTCTTATGGCTCTATTTATGGTAGCTGCACAGTTTTTCCATTTTAAAATAAAAAATACTTTTATTAAGCATTTACCGTCATTGGTATTACTAACTCTATCTTTATTCATAGCTTATTTCTCTATGCCATAATCTATAGATGGGCATAGATTTTAACATAATATGTATTTTAATATCTAGCTTATCTTTCTTTGTATATGTTACTTCTTATTTCGTAACTCCTCATATGAAAAGCGAATTCAAGCGTTTCAACCTAGAAAAGTTAGGACTTGCAATAATAGTTTTACAGTTTCTAGGTGCTTCAGGCCTAATAATTGGACTTAAAATTCCAGTTGTTTTAATTATTTCCTCCCTTGGATTATCATCACTTATGTTTTTGGGTCTTGTAGTTCGAGTAAAGTTAAAAGACAGTATTTGGATTTCCTTGCCAGCCTTTTTTTTCATGCTTTTAAACGCCTATATATTTGTTGAAGCAATCAATTAATCATTTTATTTAAAATATTATTTTCTTTTAAAGTGATTTTTAACTTTCTATTTTTACTTCATTTTAGCTATTTATATTTATAAATAACCAAGAGTTAAAAATCAAGAAATTTGATAAATTCTGCTAAAAAATTACATTTTTTATCAAAAAAACCATTAAAAACAATAAAAAAACTCCTTTTTTATAAGATTTCTAATTTTATAGTTATTCATATAATTCAAGTATATTTTATATTCATTAATTAACTATGCAAGTTGATATATTTTAATTTTTAGTTTGTGCTAGTTTTAGTTTAACTTTGTAAAGTCGTTATTCACGTAATGGCTTTTAAGTTAAAAGGGTATGTTCGGTATGGTTGCCTTTCATATCCTTTTTTCTTTTTTCAGGGTATACCACAATTTATAATAGAATATGGAATTCAAAAGGTTTAAAAGAAAGGGACTAATTTTTAATAACAGTAGCATTGGCCTTGGATTGGAGCTTAGAATTGGCAAGCGGATAAAGGTTTTTAGAATCGAGAGATTAACTAAAGAGGACAAAACTTTTGAATTTTTGATTTATGATGGTCCAGAGCTTATTGATGCCTCATTAAAAAAAGAAATTGTCGATTTTTTAGAAAAGCATGATAATACATATTCTTTTTTTGATGGTGAGCCCAAGGTTTGGGAAAATATAAAATCCACCTAACTTATATAAAGATTTTAAATCTTAAAACCCCCTGTACTTTACAACTTTTTTAGAGAAAATTTATTAAACAGTTTATCTTAATTGTGTTTTTTGTTAGTGTAAGCTAAACAATAACAGTATTCTATTCTTAAAATTAATATGTTTCGGGTGATGAAAGAAACTTTAAAAAATAAAACAAGTACTTCATATAATAAGTCTAACGAAGTTGTTGAGAGACAAGCTTTCTATTCTAGTAAATTAATTACTAGTAATGTCCACTTGTGGTTATGGATCTAATAATAATCTTTAATTAAATTCCTTTTAACTATTTTCTAAATAATACTGTTTTGGAGTAGAGCTATGTTTTTTCTTAAATGCTCTAAAAAAAGTTTGATGGGAACTAAATCCACACTTATGACCAAGGGCAATTGTAGTATGTTTGTTCAAAAACCCATCAGCAATTAATTTTGTACCATAATTTATTCTAATCTCATTAATATAGTCGTTAAAATTATTTTTAGTATTTAGTAAAATTGCTGCTCTTATATTTTTGACAGAAACACCAGTTATTGTTTCAATTTCCTTTATTGTTAATTTTGGCCGCAAATAAAGTTTTTGTTTTTCAATTGCTTTTTTAAGTATTAAAAAATAGTTCTTTTTTGAAACTCTTTTAAATATTGACAATTCACTTATCCCAGGTATATAGTTTAAAATAGCTGGATTTATAAGTAAAAAAACTAAGTTTAAAGCGATATTAATCCTTATAATCATGTTTATATTATTACTAAATGCCTCATCAAATACCCCTAAATAATACATGCCGCCTATTAATGCTGTCTCAATATTTATTATGCAATATGTTAAGACCCAGAATTTATAAAGCCTCTTCCTTTTAATAGTTATTGATTCTTTAATATTTTTTGTACACATTCTAATTAAATATAACATCAGTAAAATTGAAGAAATCCATTTTACGATTAATACATCTGAATAGTAACTCGCATCCTTTGCCTCAATTATTATTGCTGCTATTTTATTTATAGTTGTTTCATATCCTATTATTCGAACGTTGAGAATAGTTAGTATCAATACTACCACATTCAAAAGAAATAGATACAAGATTTTTTTCTTAATCTTTATTTTATACCCTTTTATTGCAGATTCTACGTGTAGTATAAATGCTATTTGTGATGCAGTATGAAGAAGTAAATTAGCTATTACAGCTTTATAAATGTCAAATATTATAAGATTTAAACTTATTACTGGAATTAAAATGAGCAGTATAATATTTACTATTATGTAGTCTATATGAAACTTATTGGAATAGTTTCTTTTTTTACCCCATAGATATGCCAATAGGCATGATAGTATTATAAGTACTGAAAGGTGTAAAATAATTGCGTTATTATTTTCCAAAATAATGATCTTTTGATTTCTTGTAAATTACGATTAAAATTGCACTATTTGGACATGACCCGAATTATTTGGACATAATTAATTTTTATTTCCACTGCAATAATTTTTTTCTGAAATTTTTAAACTTTATTTTTACTTTACTAAAAATACATTTAACGTACTAAATAAGTATCAAATAATTACTTTCATGAAAAAAAATTACTTCTCATTCATTTTTATTCTCACTTCTTTTTTCTCATTTGGTCAAGGAACAAGCAATCCAACTTTTTTTGTTCATGCGGACAAATTATCTTCCTACAACGGTTCAGGAGCCACTTGGTCAGATATAAGTGGCAATGGACATCATGGAACTATTACTGGAGCTACTTTTAATCCAACAAGTAAGGTTTTTGTCTTTGATGGTAATGATAAAGTAAATTTTCCAGCGGTTCTAAATGCTGGAGATGACACTTACACACTGGAAGCTTACTTTAAAAACACTTCTGCATCAGGGACACAAGTTGTTGTTGAACAGAATACTTTAACTATGCAAAACAGTAGAAGAGCTTGTATGATATTATTTTCAAATGGTAACGGTGGCTTTAATGGGCAAAGTAATGATAGACATAGTCAACTTTCTTATAATTCTAATCAATGGGAGCATTGGGTAATTGTTGCAAATGCTAGTTCTAATGTTCTTAAAATGTATAGAAATGGTTCATTATCCTACAATGGAACTTTTGCAAATGCTGCTGCTTTAAATGTAGGTGACGGGGGTCTATCCATTGGATATAAATTATCTACCAATGGAGAATATTTTATTGGAGAGATGAAGTTTGTTAGAATTTATGACAGAGTTTTAACAAATGCAGAAGTATTAAATAACTATAACCAGAGAAACCAAACACAAATTTGCACCACTGATTTCAATTATGGAGGATCTACAACGTTTTGTAATAATGAGAGTAATCCAGTGGCAACTATTACGGGTGTAGTAGATGGTGAGTTTAGTTCTAGTACTGGCTTGGCTTTGGATGCAGTAACTGGAGCTATTAATTTAAGTGGATCTGTTGCGGGAAGTTACGATGTAAGTTATAGTCCGCCGTTAAATTTTGCTCAGATGGGAGTTGATTTAGATGGATATACTAATGATGATCGATTTGGGACTTCGGTTGCGTTAAATAAGGCAGGAGATGTGATGGTAGTTGGTGCACAACTCAATGATGCTGCAGGAAGCAATGCAGGTCAGGTAAGGGTATATTCATGGAATGGTACAGCATGGTCACAGTTGGGTGATAGTATCAATGGAGAAGGTGGAGACGATCGCTTTGGATATTCCGTATCTATAAATGGAGCTGGAGATAGAATAGTTGTTGGAGCCGTTCATAATGATGCTGGTGGTGTAGTAGATAATTTAAATGGTACGTTTAGTTATACTACGCCTATTTCTAGAGCTGGACATGCGAGGATATATAGTTATAATAATGGAGTATGGACGCAGTTGGGTAGTGATATAAATGGAGATGCGGTGAATGACAAGTTAGGCTACAGTGTAGATATGAATGAAGCTGGAGACAGAGTAGTTGTTGCAATAAGAGAGGATGATAATACTGTTGGTGGTAATTCTGGAGCAACGAGGATATTTGAGTATCAGACCAATGATTGGGTACAGTTGGGTAGTGATATTTTTGGGGAACGAGCTAGTGATTATTGTGAGGCTGTTGCGATGAACGATTTAGGAAACCGTGTAATTATAGGTTCTCGTTTTGCCAATGGTCCAAATAACGAAAATGATAGAGGACATGCAAGAGTGTTTGAATATGTTAATAGTGCTTGGGTAAAAATGGGAGCAGATATAGATGCGCCTGATGGCAACTATTTTGGTTATAAAGTAGATATGAACGGAGTTGGAGATAAGGTAGTAGTAGGAAATTATTACCATCTAAATAATACAGGTAGAGTTATGATTTATAGTTATAGTGGTACTGCATGGTCACAGATGGGGTCTACGTTAAATGGAGAAGGTCAGCAGGATCATTTTGGTATAAGTGTATCAATGAATACAGTAGGAGACAAGGTAGTGATTGGAGCAGAGAGAGACGATGCGACAGGGACTGATGCTGGTCATGTAAGAGTTTATGGATATTCGTCTGACTGGTCGCAGTTGGGCTGGGATTTAGATGGAGAGGCTGCTTCTGATTATTTTGGGGCCTCACTTGCGATCAATGGAGCTGGAGATAGAGTTGCTGTTGGTGCGGTATTAAATGATGGTGGTCCAGGTAATAATGGAGGACATGTAAGGGTATTTGAGTCACCATCAATATGTCCGTTGCCGTTAGCGATTACGATATCTAGTGAGGAAGATCCAACGTTTAGTTATGGTACGTTAGGTTTTTGTAGTGCAGATAGCGATCCTACGCCAACGATTAGTGGAACAAGTGGAGGAACGTTTAGTTCAACAGCTGGTTTAGTGATAAATGCTAGTACTGGGGTTATTGATTTGTCTGGGTCAACGCCTGGGACATATGCAGTTACTTATACTACGGCTGGTAGTACAGCCAATGCCTGTGTTGGAAGTTTAACTAAGCAGATAAAGGTATCGGCAACTACAGCTGATTTTAACTATGGAGGATCTACAACTTTTTGTAATAATGAGAGTAATCCAGTGGCGACTATTACAGGTGTAGTAGATGGTGAGTTTAGTTCTAGTACTGGATTGGCTTTGGATGCAGTAACAGGAGCTATTAATTTAAATGGATCTGTTGCGGGGAGTTACGATGTAAGTTATAGCCCGCCATTAAATTTTGCTCAGATGGGAGTTGATATAGATGGATATGCTAATGATGATCGATTTGGGACTTCGGTTGCGTTAAATAAGGCAGGAGATGTGATGGTAGTTGGTGCGCAACTCAATGATGCTAGTGGAAGCAATGCTGGTCAGGTGAGGGTGTATTCGTGGAATGGTACAGCATGGTCACAGTTGGGTGATAGTATCAATGGAGAAGGTGGAGATGATCGCTTTGGATATTCTGTGTCTATAAATGGAGCTGGAGATAGGATAGTTGTTGGGGCTCATCATAATGATGCTGGTAGTGTAGTAGATAATTTAAATGGTACGTTTAGTTATACTACTCCTATTTCCAATGCTGGACATGCTCGTATATATAGTTATAGTAATGGTGTGTGGACGCAGTTGGGTAGTGATATAAATGGAGATGCGGTGAATGACAAGTTAGGCTTTAGTGTAGATATGAATGAAGCTGGAGACAGAGTAGTTGTTGCAATAAGAGAGGATGATAATACTGTTGGTAGTAATGCTGGAGCAACGAGGATATTTGAGTATCAGACCAATGATTGGGTACAGTTGGGTAGTGATATTTTTGGGGAACGAGCTAGTGATTATTGTGAGGCTGTTGCGATGAACGATTTAGGAAACCGTGTAATTATAGGTTCTCGTTTTGCCAATGGTCCAAATAACGAAAATGATAGAGGACATGCAAGAGTGTTTGAGTATGTCAATAGTGCTTGGGTACAAATGGGAGCAGATATAGATGCGCCTGATGGCAACTATTTTGGTTATAAAGTAGATATGAATGGAGCTGGAGACAAGGTAGTGGTAGGAAATTATTACCACGCTAGTGAGACAGGTAGAGCTATGATGTACAGTTATAGTGGTACTGCATGGTCACAAATGGGGTCTACGTTAACTGGAGAAGGTGCTCAAGATCAGTTTGGTATAAGTGTATCAATGAATACAGTAGGAGATAAGGTAGTGATTGGAGCACAAAGAGACGATGCGACAGGGACTGATGCTGGTCATGTAAGAGTTTATGGATATTCGTCTGACTGGTCGCAGTTGGGTTGGGATTTAGATGGAGAGGCTGCTGCTGATTATTTTGGAGGTGCAGTTGCGATCAATGGATCTGGAGATAGAGTTGCTGTTGGCGCTAATACCAATGATGGTGGTCCAGGTAGTAACGCAGGACATGTAAGGGTATTTGAGTCGCCATCAATATGTCCGTTGCCGTTAGCGATTACAATATCTAATGAGGAAGATCCAACGTTTAGTTATGGTACGTTAAGTTTTTGTAGTGCAGATAGTGATCCTACGCCAACGATTAGTGGAACAAGTGGAGGTGTGTTTAGTTCAACGTCTGGCTTAGTGATTAATGCTAGTACTGGGGTTATTGATTTGTCTGGGTCAACGCCTGGGACGTATACAGTTTCTTACTTAACGTCTATATCTTCTTGTAGTGCAACAGGAACGTTTGATGTAACAATTATAGGTTCTGCTGCAGTTGATGCTGGAGCTGACCAGTCTGTTTGTGATGGTGGTGCTGTAACACTTTCAGGATCTGGAGCATCTACTTACGCTTGGGATAATGGTGTAACTGACGGAGCTGCTTTCACCCCAACTGCGACAACGACTTATACCGTAACTGGAACAGATGCTAATGGTTGTACTGCAACTGATCAAGTTGATGTTACTGTAAATACTTTACCAACGGTTTCAGCTGGAGTTGACCAGTCTGTTTGTGACGGTGGTGCTGTAACACTTTTAGGATCTGGAGCAACTACTTATGCCTGGGATAATGGTGTTACTGACGGAACTACTTTTACTCCAACTGCAACTGGAACTTATACAGTTACTGGAACAGATGCTAATGGTTGTACTGCAACTGATCAAGTTGATGTTACTGTAAATACTTTACCAACAGTATCAGCTGGAGCTGACCAGTCTGTTTGTCCCGGAACGAGTGTCACTTTAAGTGGTTCTGGAGCAACAACTTATGCTTGGGACAATGGTGTTAATGACGGAACTACTTTCAGCCCAACTGCAACTGCAACTTACACAGTAACTGGAACTGACGCCAATGGTTGTATTGGAACAGACAATGTTGATGTTACTGTAAATACTTTACCGACAGTATCAGCTGGAGCTGATGTTACTGTTTGTGATGGAGGTGCTGTAATACTTTCAGGATCTGGAGCAACAACTTATGCTTGGGATAATAGTATTACTGACGGAACTGCTTTCACACCAACTGCAACAGCAACTTATACAGTTACTGGAACAGATGGAAATGGTTGTACGGGAACTGATCAAGTTGATGTTACTGTAAATACTTTACCGACAGTATCAGCTGGAGCTGATGTTACTGTTTGTGATGGAGGGACTGTAACACTTTCAGGTTCTGGAGCATCTTCTTATGCTTGGGACAATAGTGTAACGAATGGAACTACTTTTACTCCAACAGCTACTACTACTTACACAGTTACTGGAACAGATGGAAATGGTTGTACGGGAACTGATCAAGTTGATGTTGCTGTAAATACTTTACCAACGGTAACGGTAAATGATGCTACGATATGTACTGGAGATGCTGCTGCTACTTTTACAGCTACAAGCTCTACTGCAACTAGTTGGTTATGGAGCGGTCAAGGAACAGGAACTAATGCAACTACAAATGGAGCAACTGCTGGAGTATATTCCGTAGTGGTAACAGATGCCAATGGATGTCAAAGTGCGTCAGCTAGTGGAAACTTAACTGTTAATGCTTTACCTTTCGTAGATGCTGGAGCAGATCAAGCTGTTTGTTCTGGCGACACCGTCACATTAACTGGAAAATCTACATTTTTTAGTAATGCTTTATCAATTAAAGGAATAATGGATTTAAACGCACCATTATCTTCAAATGACGGTAAAGCAATTCATTTATTTGCAAATGAAGACATTGCTGACCTAAGTATATATGGTTTTAATAATTCAAATAATGGTGGTGGTTCAGACGGTGTAGAGTGGAGTTTTCCAATTGGAAGTTCTGCAAGTGCTGGAGATGATATTTTAGTCTATAGAATTGGTACAGATCCAAACTTTTTTTCTAATTATTTTGGATCTTGTTGGTCAAATTTTGAACAGACATTTAATGATGCTAGTGCAAATTCAGTTTTGACTATGAATGGGGATGATCCCATGGAATTATTTTTAAATGGAGTTGTCATTGACAATTATGGTGATGTTAACGCATCTGCAATGCCTGGGGATCCTTATGAAGATTCATGGGCTTACAGAAATGCAGACGGTACTTGGACTGAAGGAGGTGAAGATTGTGATGTAGAAAACCCTGATCAATATACTGTAACTTCATCCGGATGTCCATATCCTTTATGTAGCGAAGTGCCAATTACATTTACATGGAACAATAGTGTAGCTAATGGAACTGCTTTCACCCCAACTGCAACTGCAACTTACACTGTGACTGGAACAGATGCCAATGGTTGTACGGGAACTGATCAAGTTGATGTTACTGTAAATACTTTACCAACGGTAACGGTAAATGATGCTACGATATGTACTGGAGATGCTGCTGCTACTTTTACAGCT
>ERZ767114.1108-NODE-1108-length-13325-cov-1.564689_pt1 | contig 13325 bp, 8 predicted proteins | sample MGYA00374952_ERZ767114 | MGnify/ENA primary metagenome ERZ767114 (study PRJEB28939, sample SAMN06267156) | marine metagenome | isolation source: Columbia River Estuary | place: USA:Columbia River Estuary, USA | collected 2012-05-05 ...
CGCCGCATCTTTCGCAAACGGTCTCGATTGAGGTTGCGCAGATTGACCAGATGGGCATTTTGAAGGCCACTTTTGCTGGCATGGTAATGGTGGCATCAAAACTGGCCGATAAAATGGTCAAGGCCGGATGGGGCGCGCCGGTTCATGCGCTTGTCGATGGTAATCTACTGCCTCCCAACATGCCGTTGCCGGCAACCGCATTGATCAAGGGGGACAGCAGGTCACTATCGATTGCAGCAGCATCACTCATTGCTAAAACATCGCGCGATCAAATTATGCAGGATCTTGCTTTGGCGTATCCTGATTATGGCTGGGCAAGCAATATGGGGTATGGCACCAAGGCGCATCAGGCCGGTCTTGACCAATTTGGCCTAACACCGCATCACCGGCACAGTTTTAAGCCGATCCGCCGCTATCTTGATGCTGGCGACTAACACCGCGACACAGCAGTCACTTTTGATCATTTTGCGCGCTAAGGCCGGTCTGGCGGCGGCCAAGCAGGATAACCCTATCACAAGATAGACATGTTTATAGGCATTTCAGCCACAATATATTGATATAGCTTTAAGAAAGCCTGATAAGTTGTTGACTTATATTGATTCTATGATTCTTTTAGACATACGGTGTTGGTGTCTGGCTGGCGAAAAATGAATGAAATGGGCTTTGTCTGGTGAAAGTAAATCAAATTCTACAAGGCGATTGTATCGCCGAATTACGCCAAATTTCTGATCAGTCGGTTGATCTGGTTTTTGCTGATCCGCCGTATAATCTGCAATTGGCTGGTGATTTGTCGCGCCCCGATCAAACGCATGTCGATGCGGTTACTGATGCGTGGGATAAATTTGATTCTTTTGCGGCCTATGATGCCTTTACCGCCGCTTGGTTAACCGAGGCGCGCCGTGTGTTAAAGCCAGATGGTGCCATTTGGGTGATTGGCAGCTATCACAATATTTTCCGCGTTGGCACGATTTTGCAGAATCTTGATTTCTGGGTCTTGAATGATGTGATCTGGCGCAAAACCAATCCAATGCCAAATTTCCGCGGGCGGCGATTTACTAATGCGCATGAAACGCTGATCTGGGCAGCAAAATCACAAAAATCGCGCCATGTGTTTAATTATGAAGCGATGAAGGCATTAAATGATGATGTCCAGATGCGCTCTGACTGGGAATTGCCGCTTTGTACAGGCAATGAACGGATCAAGGAAGATGGCAAAAAAGCCCATCCAACACAAAAGCCCGAAAGCTTGCTAGCGAGGGTCATTTTGGCCTCAACAAGGCGTGGCGATGTGATTCTGGATCCGTATTTTGGCACTGGCACAACTGGTGCGGTTGCCAAAAGGCTGAACCGGAATTTCATCGGCATTGAACAAAATCCTGGCTATGTCAAAATTGCCAAAACAAGATTGGCCACCATCACGCCAATTGCTTCGGATGATCTGCTGGAAACAACCCCGCGGCGTGCCTTGCCAAAGGTGCCGTTTGGCAATTTGATTGAACATGGTTTATTAAAGCCGGGTGACCGTCTGTTTGATGCTAAAAAACGGTTTCAGGCCAAGGTGCGCGCCGATGGCTCGCTCTTGACCGACCAGAAACAAACAGGGTCAATTCACGCCCTTGGCGCACAGCTTCAAGGGCTGCCATCTTGCAATGGCTGGAGTTTCTGGCATGTCGAGCGTGATGGTAAACCGGTTTTGATCGACCAGCTTCGTGAAAAGCTGCGCGAAGAAATCTACCCGTCAAATCCGCAATCTTAACCGGTTTCTACTGGACATGAAACAGGCTGCGAAGTGTTGTCGCGTCACAGCCTGTTTCAAGTTTTTCATATGCTTTACGCCGCTTTGGCTTGTGCCTTTTTTTCCAGCCTGCGCGCGTGCAAAACCGGCTCGGTATAGCCTGATGGCTGTTCAATGCCTTTAAAGACAAGATCAAGCGCTGCTTGAAAGGCAATAGACTGGTCAAAATACCCAACCATTGGTTCATAAGACGCGTCACCGGCATTTTGCGCATCGACCACAGCGGCCATTTCCTTCATCACATCCATAACAAGATCTGCATCACAAATTTTATGGTGAAGCCAATTGGCAATATGCTGTGATGAAATTCGCAAAGTGGCGCGGTCTTCCATCAAGCCAACATTGTAAATATCGGGGACTTTCGAACAGCCAACACCCTGATCAATCCAGCGAACGACATAGCCAAGAATGCCTTGGGCATTATTTTGCAATTCAGCGCGGATATCTTCATCTGACCAATTCGGACGGCTGGCAACTGGAATCGACAGGATATCTGATCGGCTGGCGCGTGCCTTTCCGGTCAATTCGGCCTGACGTTTGGCAACATCAACCTCATGATAATGCAAGGCATGCAAAGTAGCGGCGGTTGGTGATGGCACCCAGGCGCAATTGGCACCGGCTTTTGGATGGCCAATCTTCTGCGTTATCATATCAGCCATCAAATCCGGCATAGCCCACATGCCTTTGCCAATTTGCGCCTTGCCCGAAAACCCACAAGCAAGCCCGATATCAACATTCCAATCTTCATAGGCTGAAATCCACGCTGCGGCTTTCATATCGCCTTTGCGGATCATCGCACCAGCATACATTGATGTGTGAATCTCATCGCCGGTTCGATCAAGGAATCCGGTATTGATAAAGGCAACGCGTGATTTTGCCGCCCGGATACATTCCTTCAAATTAACGGTGGTGCGGCGTTCTTCATCCATGATGCCAATTTTGATTGTATTGGCGGGAAGCTGCAAAAGCTGTTCGACCATATCAAAGGTTTCAACAGCAAAAGCCACTTCATCGGGCCCGTGCATTTTTGGCTTTACAACATAGATTGAACCGGCTGGTGAATTTTGCTTGCTGGCAAAATCGGGTAGCGCTGCGGCGACTGAAATAAAGGCATCTAGAATCCCTTCAGGAATTTCACGCCCATCAGATAAAAGCACGGCTGGATTACTCATCAAATGCCCAACATTGCGAACCAGCATCAATGCCCGTCCGCGCAGCGTTTGGCGGCTGCCGTCAGCGGCGATAAAGCTTTTATCGTCATTCAATTTGCGATCCATGATTTCACCATTCTTAGTGAAACTTGCGGTCAGAGTGCCGCGCATGATCTTGTTCCAATTGCGATAGGCAAGAACCTTATCTTCAGCATCAACCGCTGCAATTGAATCTTCAAGATCAATGATGCTTGTCAGTGCTGATTCAACCATCACATCATTAATATGCGCTGTATCACCAGCGCCAATGGTGCCATTAGCATCAATGATGATTTCAAGATGGAGCCCGTTCTTGATGAGGATAATGCTGCCTGGCGCATTGGCTTTGCCGGTATAGCCAACCAATTGGTCATGATCGGCAAGGCCTGTATGGCCATCAACCATTGCTACGGCAAGCGAGCCATCGGCAATGGCAAAACCGGTTACATCATTCCAACTGCCAGTTGCCAGTGGCACTGATTTATTCAAAAGATCACGGGCAAAGGCAATGACCTTATTGCCGCGAACCGGATTATAACTATTTGTTTTTTCAGCACCATCGGCGTCACTAATGGCATCGGTTCCATATAGCGCGTCATAAAGGCTGCCCCAACGCGCATTGGCGGCGTTCAGTGAATAGCGTGCGTTGGTGATTGGCACGACAAGCTGTGGGCCGGCAATGGTGGCAATTTCAGGGTCAACATTGTTAGTTTCAATGTCAAAATCGCCGCCATCTGCATGAAGATAGCCAATGTTATTTAAAAATGATTCATAGGCGACTGGATCAATACCGTCATTCCTATGCGCTTTTAGCCAGTCATTAATTTGGTTTTGCAGCTTTGCCCTTGTTTCCAAAAGCGCCTGATTTTTTGGCGCAAGTTGATGCGCTGCCTGATCAAAACCGTTCCAGAAATCTGCAGGCGTAATATTGGTGCCAGCAAGAATTTCGTCATTCACTAAATCATAAAGAACCGTGGCAATGGTTAAACCGCCATGAATGGTAACATTTGACATTATTTGCTCCGCTTTAGCAGGCAACCCGCAACGCTCATCGGGAAGGGGGGCATGGATAAATTTGTATTACCTTTAAAGGAAGCGGCCGGTCGTTTCAAGTTGCAAGGCGCGTGTTTTGTCGGAAATCGTTATATTTCTCGGGGACAGTCGGATGTGATTGGTCTATGGTGCGCAAGTTGGTCGGGGCGGCTGATTTTAAGGCTGTTTCCATGTCAGCCCAGCACCAGCTAGCGCGTCTTCGATTTGACTAACAAGCTTGTTAAGATTTTCAGGTGTTTTGCCCTCAGCGCGGGCGACAAGTGCCGCCTCGGTATTTGAGGCTCGAACAAGCCACCAGCCGTCATCATTTCGCACTCTTACGCCATCAATAAGGCTCAAGCTTTCTTCACCAAATCGCGCTGTTGCTTCATTGGCAAGCCGATCAATGACACCAAATTTCTGATCATCAGGGCAATCAATGCGTAATTCAGGCGTTGCATGTTGCGGTGCCAAGCCATCAACAAAATCGGTGATGCTTTGGCCAGTCTTGGCCATCTGACAAAGAACGCGAAGGCCAACATAAAGCGCATCATCAAATCCGTAAAATCCGTCCTTGATAAAAATATGTCCTGACATTTCACCGGCCAATGGTGCTTTGATTTCGGCCATTCGGGTTTTCATATGGCTATGTCCGGTTTTCCAGATTTGCGCATCGCCACCAGCCTCGGCAATTAAAGCCATCGCCATATCGGATGATTTCACATCGAGAATAACCGGCGCACCGGCATGTCGTGCCAAAATATCACCTGCCAGAAAAGCGGTTAAGAAATCCCCTGGTACCTGACGGCCTTTGGCATCGACAATGCCAATCCGGTCGCCGTCACCATCAAAGCCAATGCCAAGATCCGCGCTAGCATCAGCAACGGCTTTTCGCAAAATGGCCAAAGTTTCAGGATCAACAGGGTTGGGATGATGATTGGGAAATGTGCCATCAATATCGCCAAACAGAACCTTATGGTTGCCACTAATTTTCTGAGTTGCGGCAATTGTCGCTGGCCCTGATGCGCCATTACCACAATCCCAAATCACGGTGAAATCACCGGTATTGGCATCGGCAGTAAGGCGGCTGATATAATCATCAAAAATTGGCACTTCGCTATGGCTGCCTCCCTCTTGAAGGGTGGGCCCGTTGGCGCTGATGGCACCAAGTTCTTGAATATCATCACCAAAGAAAACCGTGCTATTCATCACCATTTTAAACCCGTTATGCGTTGGCGGGTTATGCGATCCGGTTACTTGAATGGCGGCGTTGGCGTTAAGGGTGACACCAGCGTAATAAAGCATCGGTGTTGGGCCACATCCAATATCGCTAACCCGCGCACCGCCTGCAACCAAACCTTCACAAAGCGCCGCTGCCAAAGCTGGCGATGATAATCGTCCATCACGGCCAACCGCGACATGATTGCCATAGCCGCGCTGGCGAAGACAGGCCGCAAAGGCAATGCCAATGGCCTTTGCATCACTCAGAGTCAATGTTTCATCAACAATGCCGCGAATGTCATAGGCGCGTAAAATGCTTGGATGAAAAACATGCTTTGTCATGTGAATGCCTTTGATCGAAATTTTTTTGATGGGACTGGCAACAGGGTCATGGCTTAGAACAATATTTTATACCGATCAGTGACGCTGAGGAGGTTTAGGATAATGCCATGCGATTTTTTATCCAGCTTACAAGTGGTTCGGCGAGATCATCACGCGACATGGCAAAAGCGATATTGGCCTGTAAAAACCCGATTTTTGATCCGCAATCAAACCGTTCACCTGAAAAGCGGAATCCATGAAATGGTACTTTGCCAATCTGGCGCGCCAACGCATCGGTCAATTGCACCTCGTTACCGGCGCCGCGGTCTTGCGTGCCAAGCTGGGCGAAAACTCCTGATTCGACGATATAGCGGCCAACAACACCAATATTTGACGGGGCATTTGCTGGATCAGGTTTTTCCACAAGTTCTGATACTTCGACAAGCTGTCCATTATTGGCACCAGGGGTGATGATTCCATAAGAGCCGGTTTCAGATTTTAGAACATCCATAACGGCAACCATGTTGCCGCCTTGATATGATGCCACCATTTCAGCCAGACAACTTGAACCAAGGATCAAATCATCAGCAAGAAGAACGGCAACCGGTTCATCATGGATCAAATGACGCGCGCACCAAACAGCATGGCCAAGACCAGCTGGTTCTTGTTGGCGAACATAGGCCACGGTTCCCGGTTCGTGAATCATGCCGCGCACGGTTTCCAGCGCCGCTGCCTTGCCCTTGGCAATAAGTGTTTCTTCCAATTCAAAGGAATGATCGAAATGATCTTCGATGGCGGTTTTGTTACGGCCGGTCACAAAGATGAATTCCTCAATACCGGCAGCCGCGGCTTCTTCAACGGCATATTGAATTAACGGCTTATCAACAACGGGAAGCATTTCCTTTGGCAGCGCCTTTGTGGCTGGCAAAAACCGTGTGCCAAGTCCGCCAACGGGGAAAATCGCTTTTTTGATCATTCGTGCTGTTCCTTAAAATGCGGCTGATCGAAATGGTGTTGCCACCGTCACCAAGGTTTACTCTCCAGCCGTAAAATAGGTCAAGTTACCTTTGCGTGAAACCTTGCATAAAAAATGCTAAAATCCTAATTTACGATGAATTTTACCGCCTGCCCAAACTCTTTGATTGATCAAATTTTGCCTGCCTGTTATCAAACCTTAGGGCAATCATAGGATTCAATATTGTGAAAATTGCAGTCATTGGCACTGGATATGTAGGTCTTGTCTCGGGGGCATGTTTTTCCGAATTTGGATTTGATGTCACTTGCATCGATAAAGACCCGGCGAAAATTCAAAAAATCAACCAAGGTGAAATGCCGATTTACGAGCCCGGTTTGGCTGAGCTTGTGGCCCGCAATGTCAAGGCTGGAAGGCTGCATTTTGATCTTGATCTTGGCGCGGCGGTTGCCGCTGCCGATGCTGTTTTTATCGCTGTTGGCACCCCGACACGTCGTGGCGATGGCCATGCTGATTTATCATTTGTGTATGCTGCGGCTGAAGAAATTGCCAAGCATTTGTCAGGCTATACGGTTGTTGTGACGAAATCGACCGTACCGGTTGGCACGGGCCGCGATGTTGCTGGCATCATTGCCAAAACAAACCCTGATGCAAAATTTGATATTGCCTCAAATCCTGAATTTTTGCGTGAAGGCGCGGCGATTTCTGATTTCATGCGTCCTGACCGTGTTGTTGTTGGTGCCGAAACCGACACTGCCTGCGATGTTATGCGCGCGCTGTACCGGCCGCTATTTCTGATCGAAACACCAATTTTATTTACCAATCTGGAAACGTCCGAATTGATCAAATATGCTAGCAATGCCTTTTTGGCAGTAAAGATTTCCTATATAAACCAGATGGCTGATTTATGTGAAAAAGTCGGGGCAAATGTCCATGATGTTGCCAAGGGCATGGGACTGGATAAACGGATTGGCAATAAATTCCTACATCCGGGGCCCGGCTATGGCGGATCCTGTTTTCCAAAAGATACATTGGCGCTTGTCAAAACAGCCGAACAGCAGTCAAGCGATCTAAGCATTGTTGATGCGGTTGTTGGCTATAATCAGGCGCGAAAAATTGCCATGGGTGACCGTGTTATCGCCGCCATGGGTGGGTCAGTTGCTGGCGCAAAGATTGCCATTTTGGGGCTGGCCTTTAAACCGGAAACCGATGATATGCGCGACAGCCCATCACTTGATATCATTGATGCCCTAACCAAGGCAGGGGCAGTTTTACGTGCCTATGATCCAAAGGCGATGGATGAGGCGCGCCATCTTTTGCCGCAAGATGTCACGTTTTGCGATAGCGCAACCGATTGTCTGAACGGCACTGATGCTGCCGTTATTGTCACCGAATGGAACGAATTTCGCGCTTTGACGCCAGCGCAATTTGCCGCCGCAATGGGCGGGCGGGTTCTTGTCGATTTGCGTAATGTTTATGAACCAGATGTGATGCAGGATGCGGGTTTCACTTATCTGTCGATTGGCCGCTAACATGATGAAATCACGATAAAGATTAGTCAAGTTTTGGTGCTTTAAAGGAACATAAAATGCAAAAGCCTGAAATTCAATCGATTGACCATATTGTTATGCAGGCGGCCGATCTTGCGGCGACGATCAAATTCTACACTGAAATTCTGGGCATGGATCATAGTTCGTTTCAGCCGCCAACAGGGGGGCCGGTGCGCCAGTCTTTGCATTTCGGATTGCAAAAGATCAATTTGCATGACGCCGCCTCGCCGTTTATTCCACATGCCAAAAATCCGGTGGCTGGCAGTGTTGATCTATGTTTCATCACAACGCAGCCGCTTGCCGATTGGCAAACGCATCTTGCTGATCATGGCATCAAAATTGAAGATGGGCCGGTTCGCAAAACCGGCGCAAATGGCCCGCTTTTGTCAGTCTATATTCGTGACCCCGACCATAATTTGATCGAAATTTCCAACTATATCTAGCAAGATAACCCTATTCAGCAGCCATATCAATTGGTGGTGGCAGGGTTGAAATTTGCTCAATAATCGCGCTGATTTGCGGCGCATAGCGCGAATGATTTGTCGCCCTGACATGACCATAGCCGCGAATCTTCAGCATCAGCTCAAGCGCTGTTTCGATTTGATCCTGCCGGTCAGGTGATGCCGCCATGCCCAGCGCGTCAAGCCAATCAATGACCATGTCACGATAAGCACGTTCGGCACGCCGATCGGTTGCATAGCCAAAAGGATCAGCCCAGCTATCGCGCAGCCATGATAGGCGTGCAAGACCGCGCAAATAAGGCGTCAACCAGTGGCCAAAACGTATCTTGCGCGGGCTTCCATCACGCGCCTTTAGCCATGCCAGCATTGGCGGGGCAAGATGATAGGAAATGTCGGCATCTTCACCAACTACCGCGGCAATTTTTGTGGTAAAATCGGTACTGGTTAAATGGCGCGCTACTTCATATTCATCCTTGATTGCCATTGCCCGATATAGCGCCCGCGCCGCCGCCACGCCAATGTCGCTTGATAGAATGTCTTGGCTTTTTAGCCGTGCCATAAATTGCGTAATGATTGTTTCATAGCGCGCGGCATAGGCGGCATTTTGATAGTTTGTTAATTGCGCGGTAAAATAAGCATTGGCCTTATCCGGATCGATCAGTGCTGTCTCATTTTCTGAGGTCGTTGTGATTGCATCAAGACAGGCAAATAGCTTGTCTGGCGCATGCGCCAGCAACCGGCCCCACCGCAATGCGGCAAGATTATTATCAATTGATGTGCCGTTCAGCCGCAAGGCTGCCTCAACCGCATCAATGCCAAGCGGGATGAACCCTTTTTGAAGTGCCCAACCAAGCATGACGATATTGCTTGACGTCGTGCTTCCCAAAAGCTGATTGGCAAGCGATGAAATGGCAAATTTGACCATACGATCTGGGTTCATGACCGTGCTAAGACGGTTTATCACAAGTGGCATATCAACAATGCTTCCAATCCCGACGCCAGCAACGCCTACCGGATCAATATTATCATTGAGAATGGCACGGCTTTGGGTTTTGTTAAGAAGGCTAAGAACCATATCATTTGCCGCCACCACTGCATCACAGCCAATCAACAAATGAGCTTCATGGCTTGGTAGCCGCACCATATGACCATCAAGTGATTGATCGCGGGCAAGCCTGATTTGCGAGGTGACGCCACCGTTTTTTTGCGACAGGCCGGTTTGATTGACCGCGGTTCCGGCAATGCCATCAACCCGCGCGGCCATAATCAAAATACCGGCAAGCGTGGAAACGCCGGTACCGCCAATGCCAGCGATGAAAATATTACAAATATCGCCGCTGGCTGTTGGCGGCATTGGCAGTGTTATATCTTCTGGAAAAGCTGGCTTTATATATGTCTTTGCCGGGGTTGACTGATCGCTTTTATTGGCTTTTTTGACCGTCACAAAGCTTGGGCAAAACCCGTTCAGACAAGACATATCCTTATTGCATAGGCTTTGGTCGATCTGGCGTTTTTCACCTTCGGGTCGCATCAAGGGTTTGACAGCAACACAATTTGATTTGACCGCACAATCACCACAGCCTTCACAGACAGCGTCATTGATCATGATTGTTTCGGGTTTATCGGCAATCAGCCCGCGCTTGCGTTTGCGGCGCAATTCGGTTGCACAGCCCTGAACATAGATGATCGCGGTAACGCCCGAGATTGATTTGAGTTCCTGCTGCAATGCCAGCATATCTTGGCGATCATAAAACTGGCAGTTGTTGGCCCAATTGGCACCAGTCAGCAACGCATCCGGCGCGTCACTGACAACAGCGATTTTGATCACGCCTTCGGCGGCAAGCTGGCGTGAAATAACCCATGGCGGCTGTCCACCTTCAACCGTCTGGCCGCCGGTCATTGCCACAGCGCCATTATATAGTATTTTAAAGGTGATATTGACCCTCGCCGCCACCGCAGCGCGAATGCCAAGATAGCCCGAATGGGCATAGGTGCCATCGCCGATATTCTGGAAACTATGGTGATGGCTTGAAAAGGGTGCCCGCCCAATCCAGAAGGCACCCTCGCCGCCCATCTGGGTGAAGTTGGTGATGATATCAGGCGTTAAAAATCCGCTGATCGAATGGCAACCAATGCCCATCCCAACAATTTCACCATCAGGAAGCTTGGTGCTGGTATTATGCGGGCAGCCCGCACAATACCATGGCGTGCGCGCCGCTATTTTGGGAAGGTCGGCTGTGGTGATGTCTGGCTGTACCATTGGGCGCATTGCAATGCCATGCGCGCCGGCACGTTCGCTTATCGCCGTCATTAAAATGGCATGAGTAATTTCGCCAGTTTCCGGCAAAAGGCGTGATCCATCTGGGGCTAATTTGCCGGTGATGACCGCCCGCTCGGCAAGATTGACCACCGCTCGCGCCACTTGATCTTCAACGATGGGACGTTTTTCTTCGACCACCATCACCTCATCATAATATTTCGCAAAACCAACAAGGCCTGCTGGATCAACTGGCCATGGCATGACAACAGAAAACAGGCCAATGCCAGCTTTTGCCGGATCATCAATGCCAAGGCTGGCAAGCGCGTCATTAACCTCATAAGTCGTTTTGCCAACCGTCATGATGCCCAGCTTGCCAATGGCTGGCTGGCTGCCGATTATGCTGTTTATATTTTGCGCTTTTTGAAACCGGCGAACGGCTGGAAGCCGCAGATTAAACAGCCGGTCTTCGCGAACCAATGCCGGATCATGGCGGCCAATATGAACTGGCCCTGATTCATTATTTGCAGTGATTTTGGGGCGAATCCGGTCAAGATCAATAATGCTGCTTGCATCGGCCGTATCGACAACAATTTTCATACCAACACAGCATCCCGCCAAACGCGATAAGGCAAAAGCCTGCAGCCCCATTGGAATAATGTCATGGATTGATCGCGGGTAGAAAAATGGCACACCAGCGGCAATGAGGGTCTGTTCGGACTGATAGGCAAGGGTTGATGATTTGCCCGTGGCATCATCGCCAACCGCCAATACCATGCCGCCATATTTGGCAACGCCGCCCATGTTGGCATGGCGAATGGCGTCAAGCGCGCGATCAAGCCCCGGCCCCTTGCCATACCAAAGGCCAAACACCCCATCAATTTCGGGCTGATCATAAAGATGGATATGCTGGCTTCCCCAGATTGCGGTTGCAGCCAGCTCTTCATTGATTGCTGGCTGGAATGTCACCCCGTCTTTTTCCAGCAGATCAAGATTGCGATTTAATTCGAGATCAAGCCCGCCAAGCGGCGACCCCGGATAGCCACTGACAAGGCCACGGCTGTTAATTCCCTGTTCGCGGTCAAGACGCGCCTGTTCAAGAAGCAGGCGAACCAATGCCTGCGTTCCAGTCATATAGGCCGGACCATGGCGGTTTATATAGCAATCTTGAAGCCGTATTTCGTCCATTAAAGACCCTTTTGTCACTTTGGTGACCGAGCCATATCGACATGAGTCAACCATAGATAACAAGACCAGAAAAATATGTTTTTGCAAGATAATGATTTTCTGCTGGTTGTTTTTCAATGCAAGTTCGACCTTGGCAAGCCGTTTTTGATTGGCCAATATATCTTGCTGACTCAAAGCGGGTGGGTCATGATAAGAAGCAGCGCAAAATGCTAATCACGCATGAAAATCACAAGATAAAGGCAGAATGAATGGCAGACCAGTTTGATTATGTGATTGTGGGTGCGGGAACTGCCGGTTGCGTTTTGGCAAACCGGTTAACTGCGTGTGGTAAATATACTGTCTGTCTTTTGGAGGCGGGTCCCCCAGATTGGAACCCAATGATCCATATTCCAGCTGGTTTTATGAAAACGATAGCAAACCCGTCAGTTAATTGGTTGTATCAGAGCGAGCCATGTCCAGGCACAAATGGGCGTACGATCCCAATGCCACGAGGTAAGGTTATCGGAGGGTCAAGCTCAATCAACGGCTTGATTTTTAACCGTGGCCAGAAAATGGATTTCGATGTCTGGGCGCAAAAAGGAAATCGGGGCTGGTCATATGATGACGTGCTTCCTTATTTTCGCCGTTATGAGTCCCACGAGGATAGTCCAGATGCGAGCTATCGAGGCCAGACGGGTGAAATGACTATTACTGACCTTAAATGGCGTGATCCTCTTTGTGAGGCGTTTATAAAGGGAGCAGAGAGTATCGGTATCCCAAGAAACCCTGACTATAATGGTGCATATCAGGAGGGAACTTCTTATGTTCAGCGCACGTCAACTGGAAAATTACGAATGAATTTCGGTAGTCTCAATATGCAAAATGGAGAAAATAGACTAAATGTTGCTATTACAAGAGCCAAAGACAAAATTATAATTGTAAGTAGTATATTACCTTCTGAATTAAAAATATAATAATTGTATTTGTTTGTTTAATATCAATAATTCTTCCATATCGACTCATGAAAGGTCGAAAGTTTCTTGAGATTTCACCAGCATCAACATTCTTTAACGATAATACTTTCATCATATGAGATTCAGTATCAGGAGTGTACGAACCAGTATAAATCTCTGTCGGTACGTACCTAACATCTCTAGAATTTATTATTTTATAAAAAGCTCCCGATTTAACAAGTGTGTAGCCTGCCATATTTAATGCCGCTAAGTAAGCTTTCCAAGCATCACCAACAGTAATTGGGCTAGGTGCAGTTATTGAAACTTTTCCTTTAACATCTTTATCTAGTATTAAATTAATTCCAGTCAGTTTTTGCATATGACGAGTCATTTCCATGATATCTG
>ERZ767114.1110-NODE-1110-length-13318-cov-2.241825_pt1 | contig 13318 bp, 15 predicted proteins | sample MGYA00374952_ERZ767114 | MGnify/ENA primary metagenome ERZ767114 (study PRJEB28939, sample SAMN06267156) | marine metagenome | isolation source: Columbia River Estuary | place: USA:Columbia River Estuary, USA | collected 2012-05-05 ...
AGCAACTATGTTCATTGTGCAGGTGGTTATAGAAGTATGATAGCATGTTCAATTTTAAAAAGAAATGGCTATGATTCAGTAATTGATGTTAACGGAGGGTTTTCCTCAATAAGAAATTCAAATTTTAAAATAATTAATAATGTATAAATATTTTTTTCTCCTGCTTTTTCCAGTTTTAGTTTTATCTCAAGAAAACAAGTCAGTTTACGAAGTTTTAAGTTATGACGATTTTAAAAACCAAACTAGTAACAATAAAACCCTTTTGTTTGATATTAGAACAATGGAGGAGTTTAATTCTGGTCATTTAAAAGGCTCAGTCAATATTGATTTCTATGAAGAAGAATTATTCGATAAATTTTTTAATAAAGTTGATAAATCTAAACCTATATATATATACTGTAGATCTGGAAATCGTAGTAAGAAATCTTCTATAAAATTAAAAAAATTAGGTTTTGTTAAAATCTATGATTTAGAAGGTGGATATAAAAATTGGATAAAAAAAAGTAACTAGTTTTTTGTTGCTGAAATAATTAATGTTCCTCTCCATTGATTTTTTTCACCCTCTCTCCAGCTTTCGATGTTTTTAAATCCAGCTTTATTTACAATACTTTCCCATTCCTTGATTGTTAGTAATGTCATAGTGTCTACATTAGTTTTTTCAGGCCAGTTGTGAGAAGTTGTGTTCTCATAATAAAAATCAATTCCCATTATAAACCTTCCATTCTCATTTAACCAGTTATCATAAATATTTTTTAAAACAATAAGGGGTTTTTCAAAATAGTAAAAGACTTCCATTGAATGAACTACATCTTTTTTCTGATTAGGCTTCCAAATAGAAATTTCGGCACATTCATATTTACTTATTTTATCTAATATTTTAGCTTTTTCAATCATCTTTAGAGATCCGTCTACACCAACTGCACTAAAACAAGAATCCATTTGTGAAACCATCCTTACTACCCATCCATTTCCACATCCTGCATCAATAAATGTAAAGTCATCAAGATTTTTTAAAATCTTATTAAGCATTGCGTTTACAGATTCAGAATGATTTTTTTCCATACCATCGTCTTTTCCTAGATCTACCCAGTCAGAAAAGATTTCAATTGGAGATTTTTTTATCATAATTTTTTTCTTGTAAATATTAAATAAGTCAAGTAAAATAGTATTATAATTATTATTTCCCAGTTTACTATGTAATAGGGCCAATCTCCAAAAACTAAAGGGTTTTTAATGTTTGGAGCTTCATGCAAATACATATAATTTGCTCCATTTCCAATTAAAAAATTTAATGGTAAAATAAAGATCATTAAAATGTTTAAAATTCCGAACGTTCTTAACCAAGAATATTTTGATAGTTTGTAATCTAAGTTATAAAACATAAAAAGTGGTACTAACATTATTATTCCGTGACTTGAGTAGTAGCTCAAATACATAAACCATCCACCATCATAATAGTTTAACTGTGGTGTTAATATTGAGATTAATCCTCCTAAGAAACCACAGTAAAAAAGAAATTCAAATATCTTTTTATTTATCGGAGTAAATAGTACAAGAATTACAATAAGATTAGATAATGAACACAAATGAAGAGGAAGATCTTCTTCAATTCTCCAATTACCATTTAAAACATCAATTATATGATCATATCCGGTTGATATAAATGCAATTATACAGATTATTTTGAGCAGTAAAAGATTTTTAGATTTATTTAAATTTCTACCCAAAATCAATATAGATATAAAAAGAAATATTGTTATAGTTATATTACGTATTCCCTCATATGAATCAATGTCTATAATATAATGTGGGTTTTGTATAAGATCTAATATCATTATATGAAGTTAGTTAAAAAAAAACTAGATTTTTAATTTTAATAATCTAGCATGTTTTGAACTGCTTTCATCTTCAGATGAAATCCAAAATGTATTTTTATTAATTATCTTGACTGCTTCGACCTGTGTTTTTCCAATAGGAATTTCATAAGTTTCGATTTGATGCCTTTTATTTTTTAATGAGAAATCTTTAATAAGAATCAAGTAGTATTTCTTAAAATTAATAGTTGAAGTTAGGGCAAGCAATTTTAATTTATTATTGTAATCAGATCCAGTAACAATTGATTTGACATCAATTGTTGAAATTATTTTTGCCTCATAATTTCCGCCACTTTTTGGAAGCGAATAAACCTCAGTAATTTTTTTTAGTTTATTTTTTGTGAAAATTATTAGGTCATCATCGATAGAAACAATTCCTTCAGCATCATACTGTGATTTACTATATATGGTATTAAACTTTTTCTGTTCTGGATATAAAAAGTTTATTACTTCAACTGTTTCATTTAAAGACTTTTTAATTGGTATTTTAATTATTGATAAATTTTTTCTAGTGTCAAAATTGTTACCCATATTGGCAACATAAATAAACTTATCATCTCTTGTAACATCTTCCCAATCATTGTTTTTAACACCCTTAATTTTTCGAGTATCAACTATTTTGCCTTTTTTATCTAAATAATATAACGCTGGCTCACCTCCTGAGTCATTATGGGTAATCAACATATTGTCAATAATTTCTAATCCCGACGTTTCCTCAATAGTTTTTGAAAGAGGATGATCTTCTAAAATTTGTTGAGAACTTATTGTTTGAATTTGAATTAATAGAATTAAAATAAATATGTACTTCATTATTTAATAATTTTAACAGATATTAATTTAGAATAAATTGGTCTTTAAATTTGTCAAATAATACTTTTAGATCTTTTGAATCCCTAATATTAATTTTATTCGACTTTATAAATGATTTAACTTTTTTCTGAACTGATTTACTAAATAATGCTATTATAGCTTTTTTATTAGATTTTATCTGACTTATTTTATTATTTATTACAACGTTAAGCATGTTTGCTTTTCTATACCTTAAGTTAGGTTTGTCTTCAATTCCAGGCTGATATTTTGGTTGAATTGCTTCAACAAAATGAGATTTTAAAATTGAAAATTTGTCATTTTTGGTAATTAACTCATAGAATTTAGAATTAAAAACAATAAACCTGTGATTCGCAAAAACAACTGACTGAGCTTTGTCTGTACTTAATGTATAAAAGTCTTCACCACTTTTAAATTCAAAATTATCTTTTCTAATATTATAATTTACTTTAATTCTAAGAGCTCTTTCAGAATTATACAGTTTAATGTTAGCATCACTTGGTGTTTTAAAAAAATAATAAGAACCGTCAATTTCTCCTGAACTTTCGATTTTCTCAATATTAACTTCATTAATTATATTTTGTAGTAGTGCTATTGAATTTGTGACATTTCCTTGAGAGTTTTGACCAATTAAAAAATTAAGAGGAAATATTAATAATAATATTATAATTTTACTTTTCATTCAGCCAAGATAATAAAACTCATCTATTAATTACATGTCAAAAAATAATTTCGTTTTTTCATTTTTCTTTTCAATTTTTCTCATGTCATGCGTTGACTTTAAAATTAATAGAACAGATTTTTTTGAAATTGATAAAGAAGAATACTCAAATAAGCTAGAAGGCTTTTGGCTAGGACAATCAATTGCTAATTGGACTGGTTTGATTACCGAAATGGATAAGATTGGAAATATTGGTGAAATCAAAACTGGAAATTTTTATACTAGAGAAAACTGGAGTAAAAAAGATGAGCCAAATATTTGGTCACCAAATAATAAATATGAAACTATAGATTTTGTTTTGAGAAATAAAAATGAAATTTGGGGATCGGATGATGATACTGATATTGAATACATGTATCAAGAGTTGTTGTTTCAAAGTAATGAAACTGTGTTGAGTCCTAAAGACATTAGAGATGGTTGGCTTAAACATATGAAAATTGAAGAAGAAAATTTTCTATGGGTTTCTAATCAAAAGGCTTTTGATTTAATGAATCAAGGATTTCTACCACCCGAAACTAGCAACCCCGAGTTTAATGAGCATTTTGATATGATAGATGCTCAGCTCACTACAGAAATTTTTGGACTATTATCTCCCATAAACTATAAATATGCTCTAAAGATGTCTAATCTTCCAGTTAGAACAACTAGTAGGGGAGATGCTGCATTAATTTCAGAGTTTTATATTATAATTCATTCTTTAGCCTCTACCATTAATCCAAACATGCCCTTACACAAAGAACTTGTTAGAATTTCTGATCTGGCAAGTGAAATATTGAATAAAGATTCATATTCATATAAAATGTATGACTATGTGAAAAAAAAATTTGAATCAGGTATTAAATGGGAGCATACTAGGGATTCTATATATAATAGATACCAAGTTAAACAAATGGACGGTTATGATATAACCTCTAGAGAGTTGTATTGTAATGGTTGTTTTGCATCTGGAATCAATTTTGCATCGAGTTTAGTAAGCTATTTTTATGGAAAAGGTGATTTCAAAGAAACTATAAAAATTGCTTCACTTTCTGGTTGGGATTCTGATAATCCAGCATCTACTTGGGGAGGGTTACTTGGATTTATACATGGAAAAACTAAAATTGAAAATATTTTCAATGAACCACTTTCAAATAAATATAACATACACAGAACACGTCAAAATTTTGAAAATAACGGTCTAGATAATTTTAAAAATATGTCAAAAAAGGGATTATCTATTATTGATAACGTAGTCTTAAAAACGGGGGGATTTATAGATTTAGATGAAAATTCTTGGTATATACCAAAACAGAAATCTTTAAACTAAAGATATCTCTCTAATAACTTTTTAGTTTGTAGAATACCCTTTTCTTCTGAGATGTTTAATCCTTCGTATTCTATTCCATAATATCCGTCATATTCGAATGTATTTACAATATCAATTATTTTTTTAAAATCAATTGTAGATTCTTCACCATTGTTTGTAAAATCAAAAGATTTTGCACTTACTGCTTTCGCGTATGGCATAAGCTCCTCCATTCCTAGATATTTATCGTATTCTTCAATACATTGACTGAAGTAATTGTTTGGATCTTTTTTTTCGATACAAAAATTACCAAAATCAGGTAAAGTTCCACAGTTTTCAAGATTAACTTCTTTCATTACATTGGCTAAAAGTTTTGCATTTGAACTTAATCCTCCATGATTTTCAACTATTATATTTATTTTGTCTTTTTTAGCAATAGAGCATAACATTGATAAAGATTTTGAAGAATATTCTGTCCAACTTTTCTTTTGCTTTTCACCGTTTAAGTTTACTCTTATTGAATGACATCCAAGTTCGTGTGCCATTTCAATCCATTTAATATGATTTTCAATTGCTTTTTCTCTTTTGAGGTTGTTTTTGGTTGCTAAATCTCCTTCGCCATCAACCATTATTAAAAGATTCTTAATGTTATTATCTTTAGATTTAGATAGAAGTTCTTTGGTAATATTCCTAATAGATCTACTTTTTAATTCATTCCAGTAAAGAGATGAAACATATTCAACTGCATTAAATCCCATTTCATGAGCTTTAATTGAAAAATCATTGGGAGATAATTCTTTATTTATTTTAATTGCTCTATGAAGAGACCATTGAGCTAGAGAAATTTTTTTATTAGTAATAGGAGAACTAAAAGCCAGTCCTAATGATCCAAGTGCAAATAATTGGTTAAAATTTCTTCTTTCCATTTTAAGGTTTATTTTTCTATTTTCATTCTGTTGTCTTCAGAATTTGTGTCAATTAATTTATTGTAAGGATCAATCCCTACTTCAATCGGTTCTTGATCTACAATTATAGATATTTTATTGTGAATTTTAGAAATCTTATGCTTTTTCAGATACAATTCTATTTCTTTTTCATCATTATCTTCACCAAAAATACCAATATCAATGTAGTCTTTTAAAAATACTGAGTATTCAGGCTTTTTCATGTCATCAGATTGATAAGTTATTGAATCTCTTTCTTCTTCTCCATAAAATGCTCTACCTTTTTCGTTGTTTCTGTATTTACTTACCTTAAATTCAATATCAACTTTGTACTTTCCATTATCTAATTTTTCTGATTTGGTTTCAACAACTCGGTTTTGATAGAGTGTAATAGTTTCAAACATATCTTTAATAAGATAATTCAATGAATCTGGTGTAACTTCTTTTATATGATTAACCAAATCAATAGAAGTAGTATATGGAGGTTCTTGAAACGCTACTTTTTTGACATATTTACTTAAAGCTTTATTAAGTGTCTTTTCTCCAATATAATCACTTAATGCATAAAAAATTAATGAACCTTTTTGATAATGAATATATCCTTGACCATCATTGTACATAAGTGCATTTTCTCTTTTTCTTTCAAAAGTTCTAGATGTTAAATACTCATCCAAAGATCTTTTCAAGAATTTTCTCATTTTTTTCTTTCCGTTAACTTGTTCAATTACTTTTAATGAAACATATTCAGATAAACTTTCAGAAAGCATGGTAGAACCCAATACATCAGCTCCTATTACTTGATGCGCCCACCATTGATGAGCAACTTCGTGTACCGTTACAAAGAAAGAATAATCGTTACCACCTTCTTCTGAATCATCTACTTTAGCTATAAAACCAATATCTTCTGAAAACGGGACAGTGTTTGGAAAAGATTGAGCGAACCCACCTGCAGTTCTTGGAAATTCGATAATTCTAAGTTGTTTATGTTGGTATGGGCTAAAATTAGTAGAGCAATAATCAAGCGCTGCTTTCATTCCTTTCATCATCCTATCTAAGTTATAATCGTGATCTTTATGATAATAAATTTCCAAATTAACATCGTTCCATTTGTCTTTAGCAACTTCGTATTTTCCAGAATTAAATGCATAAAAGTTTAAAATTTTACTATCCATTTTATAGTTAAAATATCTTCTATCTCCTTCAATCCATTCTTTTTGAAGATAACCAGGAGCAATTGCAATTTGATCTTTAGAAGTACTAACAGTAGCTTCAAAATCAATCCAATCTGCATCTTTTGAAATATATGTATTTCCTAGTGCTGTTGAATCAGATGGAAATGGTTTTAATTTATTAGGTGGAAGATCGTATTTCTCCCTTGTTTTGTCGTCTCTAAGTTCCCCACCGGGGTATCCAAAAGATGGAAAAGCTGAATTATTTAAAAAAGTTCCGTTACTAACCACACTTGAATTATTCCTAATCATTGTGTTAGGTTTATTTTTAACCGTAAAAAATAAATTAATACTATCACCTGGGTTTAAGGCCTGTTTTAATTTGTAAATATCAAAATTGTATAAAGTGTCCTCAAGAACTAAATCATTTTCTTTATTAAACTCAAATGTACTTATTGAACTACCATGGTTTAAAAATAAACTATCAATTAAATTAGATGTTTTGTTTACCATGACATAAGTTCCTGAGGCATCAGCATCTAAAGTTTTAGGGAATAGATTTACATCAACTTTTACAGAAACAATTCTAGGTTGATCATAATTCTCATATTTTTTATATTTCTTTTCCCATTCGACTGTCTGTAATTCTCTTTCTTTAGATGATGTTCTCTCGTTTAAAATATTTGTCTCATAATAGATGTATCCACCTGAACTTAAAAAGATTAACATGAATAAACCTAAAAACTTAGGATATTTTCCTTTAAATCTTGAGTTTGCAATTGAAATTCTCTCCTTGAAATTTGAAGGTAAACCTCTGAAGTAAAATAAATAAGCTAAAATATAAAAAGCTAAACCCAGGGATAACCAGTATATTTTATATAAAAAATATCTATTCAACGAGCTTCCGTAACCGTTCATGTCTGAATAAGCGTAACCAGTTCCTGCATTGTATTTGAAAATAGATTGTTCCAAACCAGCTGCACCTAAAAGTGGAATACCAATAAAAAGAAGGATCATTATAAATAATCCGACGTATCTATCTGTAATTAAAGTTTGTATTAGAAACGCAAGAAGTGCCCATATGATGTAAGATATCATGGATAGACCAATTAGTTCGTATAAATAATGACCAATTTCAAAATCATAGTATCCATTGTAAATTTGAAATAGTATTCCAGAAATCATTACTAAAGAAACTAAAATCAATTGCATTTTTATTATAGCTAAAAATTTAGATCCTAGTAAAATCCAGTTTGGAGTGGGTGTAGTATCAATTAATTGGTTAACATTTGCTACTCTTGATCTGTGTAACAAATTACCAGCATATAAAAACGTACATATATTTATAAATAAGGTAAACGTTACTCCAGCTTGAAGCATTTTCCAAGTTCTTGGATAAGTTGGGGTTCCAAATACATTTCCTAACTCTGAAAGTCCAACTAGATTGATTAAAAGACTAATTATTACAATAATAATAAATGGCCAACTTTTAACTATGAATAAAAAATCTATGTTAGATAAATCCCAGAGTTTTTTAAAATCATTTTTAAAACTAAAATCAATTGTAATTTTTGGTAGGTTAACCTTAGTGATTCCTCCAAAGTTGTTTTTAATCATTCTTTTAGAATCTTTTTTACTAAATGAAAAAGTAAAAGCATTCTGACTAAAACTAAAAGCTTTGTAAATAGAGAATAATATTATTGCACCAAGGGAGGTTATAATTAACCTATTGTAAATTATTAATTCACCTAGTGGAAGGTATAATTCGTTTTGCTCTGAAACAGTCCAGTATCTAGTATAATAAGCAACTGCTGAATTTCCAGAGGGATCAAGAAGAGCAGCAAGAAATCTATTGTCAGGATTACTAGAAAGTCCTTGTAATAAACCTTCGATAATTACTATTAAAATTACACTAACAAAACCAACATAAACGTTTCTTGTGAAAGTGACCACTCCAAAAATTATTGAACTGTAAAGAAAAAGATTTGGAAGAATTACTATATAATAAACGTCCAAATATGACTTTAAATCAAAAGGATTAACAATTTCTTGATTAGTTCCCGGCAATATTAATCCAAGAGGAGTACCTAGAAAAATAACTAGTATTATTAAGTTAACAATAAAAAATCCACTTAAAAATTTTGCAGATAAATAGTTGATTTTTGAAAATGGATAAGAATAGAGTATGGTATGTATTTCACTTTCATAATCCCTGCTTATAGTAGATCCAATAATAGATGGGTAAAAAAATATTAATAAAGAAGCAGGGGCTGCAAAAAGTCCTGCTATGCCCAAAGGAGAATTTACTATTTTAGAAGATCCTGTAGTTAATGTTATAAAATCAAAAATTCCTGCAGCAGCTGCAGAAATAAATACAGACAATAAAAAAAATATTATAGTGTATATGTAAAATGCAGGTCTGTTAAACCAATATTTTATTTCGTTAAAAAAAATATTTAAGAACATGTATTGGTTTTTTAAGAATTATTATTTTGATCTTCTTTAAGTGCAATAAAATAAACGTCATCTAATTGAGGCTCCGCTTTTTTGAAATCTGTTCCAGGTTTTTTGTCTGAAAAAACTCTTATAGTAAGTGAATTATCTACGTTATAATTGGAAGATAATATATTGAATTCGTTTTCAGCACTTTCAAGATCATCTCTTAAAACTGATTTAGTCCAGATTTTATTTTTTAATTCATTTGTTGAATCTATTGGTTTAACATGTCTTAGTATTTTTCCACCATTAAGAATTGCCATATCGTTACATAGTTCTTTAACATCATCAACAATGTGAGTAGAGAAAATCACAGTACTGTTAGTACCAACTTCTCTTAAAACATTTAAAAAACGTTGTCTTTCTGCAGGATCTAATCCAGCAGTTGGTTCATCTACAATAATTAACTCTGGATTGTTTAGTAATAATTGTGCTATTCCAAATCTTTGTTTCATTCCTCCAGAATATCCTGAAACATTTTTCTTTTTGACATCAGTTAAATTTGTAATTTCTAAAAGTTTTTCAATTAAAGCTTTTCTTTCATTTTTATCTGAAATTCCTTTAAGTTTAGCGAAATAGTTTAGTAATTCCTCAGCTGACATATTTGGATAAACTCCAAATGATTGAGGAAGATATCCTAATGTTTTTCTAAGTGAGATTTGATCTTCAATAACGTTTATATCATTAAATTTGATTGAACCGGTATCAGGTGATTGTAATGTTGCAATTGTTCTCATTAATGTAGATTTCCCAGCTCCATTTGGACCAAGTAATCCAAACATACCCTTGCCAATTTCTAAACTCAAATTGTCCAATGCTTTAACCTTGTTACTATACGTTTTTGTAAGATTTTCTATTATTAAACTCATGTTTTTTTTTAATTTTCAAAGATACTATTTTATTTTACATTCTATAAAGAATGTTTTTAAATTAACATAATTCACTACTTTTAAAAAAACAATAACAATGATCCAATCTTATAAACAAAAAATAAATCTTGAAGAAAAATATGATGCTATAATTATTGGATCTGGAATAGGTAGTTTATGTACAGCTGCCTTACTTTCAAAAGAAGGAAAAAAAGTTCTGGTTTTAGAACGTCATTATACAGCAGGTGGATTTACACATGTCTTTAAAAGAAAAGGCTACGAATGGGATGTTGGTATTCATTACATTGGTGAGGTTCAAAACCCTAACACACCTATTAGAAAAATGTTTGATTATATTTCAAATGACAAGCTTAAGTGGGCTGATATGGGAGAGGTTTACGATAAAATCATTATTGGAAATAAGACATATGATTTTGTAAAAGGAGTTAAGAACTTTAAGGCAAAAATGCATGAATATTTTCCAAATGAGAAAAATGCTATTGATAATTATATTGAATTAGTTTACAAGAGCAATAAGTCAATGAAAAAGTTCTATATGGACAAATCATTGCCAAGTTTGCTAAGTAAATTGTTTGGTTTCTTTTTAAGAAAAGATTATTTAAAATTTTCAGGAAAAACAACTTATGAAATTTTAAGTTCATTGGGCATCAGATCAAGAGGAGTAAACATTATTTCATGTCCATCTTGTGCTCGCCAAGCTTTTCCAGTAATTGAAACTGTAAAAAAACTAGAAGAAAAATTAAAGAGAAAAGGAAAAAAATGAACACAGATCAGGCAAGAGACCAAGCACTAAAAGAACAAGCAAACAAGGGAACCAAGATGATTTGGGTAACTTTCCGTAAGGAAGGTATTCACAAGTATCCAGGTGCGGACACTGATCCTAAACTTGCTACAGGCGGTTGGGACGATGTGTCCTTTCTTGGCTTCCCACATAGACACACATTCCACTTTAAAGTGTGGATTGAAGTGTTCCACGATGACAGAGACATAGAGTTCATACAGTTTAAACGTTGGTTAGAAAGACTGTATGGTAATGCTGAACTACAACTTGACCATAAGAGTTGTGAGATGATAGCAGACGAATTAGCAGAAACGATCAGTGATGAATATCCAGGTCGTTACATTAAAATTTCAGTAGCCGAAGACAATGAAAACGGTTGCGAAATGGATTATCTATTAGACGAGACGGATGGTCCAAGTTTTGAAGACACTGATGCATTAGCAGATGTGTTTGACTCGTTAAAATAAAGGAGAAAAAAATGACAGAAGTACATTTACAAATTAAGGCTCTTTTCGAAGAGTATCATAGAGAAAGTGATAACTTTGAAATCAATGGTGTAAAAGCCTCAGCCGCAAGAGCAAGAAAGGCTCTAATGGAAATTTCTAAACTTTGCAAAGCAAGAAGAAATGAAATCCAAGATAAAAAGAACTCAATGTAATGACTACTGAAAGTTCAAACACGTCAAGTACACCTAAAAAGATCAGCAAAGACGAAGCAGAAAAAATGTCAGACTTTGCACAGGATCTCAATGACCCAATTACTCACGTAGTTGATTATGGAGATATAGGACTTGACAATAATGATAAGAAGTAGTATACTATTAGTATGAAAGTCTATATTGTTGAAATAGAGCCTGTTGAAACTAGATACACGGCTGAGTGGAAAACACATTTGCCCAGGCAAATGATATCTGCTGGGTTAGATGTAACTGTGATACAAGGTCCTAGTGATGCTCCGGATGATACAACTCCAGGAGCATTCCTCAATTTTAGTGGTACTAATTACTGGAAGAGTGGACAGATGATGCAAATTGCTAGTCTGTTTGCTGAAGGTAAAATCAACGATGGAGATTACTTCTTATACACTGATGCATGGAATCCAACTGTTATACAATTAAAGTATATGGCTGAATTGCTAGGTGTAAAAATAAAGATAGGTGGAATGTGGCATGCTGGTAGTTATGATCCTGCAGACTTTTTAGGCAGACTTATAGGTGATAAACCTTGGGTTAGAAATGCTGAAAGAAGTATGTATGATTGTTTTGATCATAACTTCTTTGCAACACAGTTTCATATTGATATGTTTATGGATAACTTTCCAGAAGCAGATACAACTAAACTACATAGGGTAGGTTGGCCAATGGAATACATGGTTAACTTACTTGAAGGGTTAGGTGGTAATGCAAACAAATATAATATGGTATTGTTCCCACATAGACTTGCACCTGAGAAGCAAGTCGATATATTTAAAGATTTATCAGATAGTATGCCTGATGTCGAGTTTGTTGTTTGTCAAGAACGACAACTAACAAAGGAAGAGTATCATATGTTACTAAGCAGAAGTAAGATTGTGTTTAGTGCAAATACTCAAGAGACATTAGGTATAAGTTGCTACGAAGGAGCATTAGTAAATGCTTCTCCGTTAGTGCCTGATAGATTAAGTTACACAGAAATGTATGACGAAGAATATAAGTATCCAAGTGAATGGACGGAGAACTTCGAGACCTACTTGGAACATAAAGATAAACTTATGGCAAAAATAAGGCAAATACTAGGCAACAGTGATGATTCACTTACTACTAAGTTGGCATCTGAATTAGGTGCAGACTTCTTTAGTGGTGAAGCATTATACAAGGAGGTAAGCAATGGGTGATGATTACGATATAACTTATACTGCTGGAACTTCTAGTCCTAGTTATGCTACTGCTAATGATTCTAATTTAACAGTTACAATAGGTGGAACAGACAGTGATCCAACTTCGCATACTATAACTTTAGATAGTATGGAAATGAACGACACAGGTACAGAGTTTACGTACAATATGCCTACCTTTGAACAAAAAGATTTTGTAGATAGAATGCCTCTTGTTTCACGTATAGAAGAAATGTGTGACGAATATCCTGCACTTTTAAAAGCATATGAGCAGTTTAAACTAATTTACAAAATGACAGAGCAAGACTACGAAGGCAAATTAAAAGAAAGAAACATATAATGTTTGAATTTTTTAGAAATAGAAAACGTGTAATTACAGATAGAAGCGGAAAAGTACCTTACTTAGTACGTTGGTATTTGTTTTTAAAAGATAGGAAAAACTTTCCATTTAATGTTAC
>ERZ767114.1115-NODE-1115-length-13267-cov-1.694541_pt1 | contig 13267 bp, 20 predicted proteins | sample MGYA00374952_ERZ767114 | MGnify/ENA primary metagenome ERZ767114 (study PRJEB28939, sample SAMN06267156) | marine metagenome | isolation source: Columbia River Estuary | place: USA:Columbia River Estuary, USA | collected 2012-05-05 ...
AGACGCGTGCATATTGAGCGTGCTGGATACTGGAAGATCTGGTGATGTCGGCGCATATGGAACATTGTCGTGATTATTTTTACTACTAGGGTTTCGTCATGACGCAAAGCAGCGAATCAAAGCCGTTTACCGTTCCAACGATCGAAGAAATTTTTGCTCTACTCAGTGCTCTTAACCCTGCCGAAAATGGAGCCAAGGTCGTTGATCAGGCCAAGCGCTCTATCGAAACCGTCGTTTCAAGTCTGCAGTTGATTTTGCAGTCAATGGAAAACTTCAACAGAGTTGCCAATCGGGTTGACAAGTTGCTCGATGAAATTGAGGATCCGATCCAAAAACTTGCGGATGCGAGCACTCTCCTAGCCGACCTGGCTAACAATCTGGCTCCGCTGATGGCATTCTTGCCAAAGCGAGATCAATAATCGCTAGAGAGCAACTCCAACAGATTGCGCAACCGTTGTCGATTGCTTGCCTGTCGCTTGTGGCCGAGAAAGCGCCACGATCTGTGAATCAACCTGATCCTTCACTCCAGCAAGCGGAAGCACATTAAGCACTCCCTGACCGTTGCGAAGCACGTCAACAAGTTGATCCCCCTGGCACAGCACAACAGACTGACCACTAATCACGATGTGAGCGGCGGCAATCTCTGACTCGACATGATTGCGCAAGTATTTAAAAACATCACGAACCGACTCGAGTTTGATGCCAGCGTCCAACAGAGTCTTGATAACGCGTAACTCAAGCAAATCTCTGTAGCTGTATATGCGCCTCGAACCGCTTCCAGCAGCGTCGCAACTTGATGGACGAATTAAATCTGTGCGTGCCCAGTAGTCGATCTGGCGATATGTAATGCCAACGATCTCCGCTGCTTTCTTGCCACTAAACCCTTGACCCATAGTTCAAGGTTAGGTGCGCAAATCGACTTTGACTATCCCTGAAAATCTTCTGGTCTGATGCTGTCAATGAAGTCTCGAAACTCGTCCAGAATCTCTTCTTCAGTGTCTACATGGGTCTCTGCTGTTTCCTTGCCTACCTCGTCCATGATCGCTTCAGTAGCAAACATGGGAACGCCAGCCCTTAACGCAATGGCCACCGCATCCGAAGGTCGACACGAGATAACCCGCTCTCCACCACTCCCCTTCAAATGAAGTTCAGCAAAATAGGTGTTGCCTACCACTTCTGTGATGACAATACTTTCAAGTTCGACATCAGCCGATGCAAAGAGTGAGACGAACAAATCGTGGGTCAGCGGTCGCTCCGGAGTAACTCCCTCAAGTGCAAAATGAATCGATGAGGCTTCGGGTCCACCAATATAAATTGGCAACATTCGACGACGGCCACCGGACTCGCGCAACATCAAAATTGGAGTGTTCGTTGGCATCTCAAGTCGCACACCTTCGAGATCAAGTTCAATAAGCACTACTGTGTGCGCCCTTCGTTGTAACTTCGTGCTGCGACTGTCACAAAAGCGGTGCGAAGTTGATCGGCAAGATCTGTTAATTCATCAAGAAGTTCCATCGCCTCCTGGCGTGCTGCCGGATTACGCTGCCGCAAAAAAGGCATGATGCGTTGTTCAAACAAACCAAATTCTCGTTCGGCAGAATGCTTCCATGTTTTAAGGTGACGGACATCGATTCCCTTGGCAATGAATTGTGAAGCTATTGACACAATCTCCTTGTCGAGCGGACTGAACATCTCTATGTCTCCGACGATTCGAGGTTTCACAAGTCCATTTGCGACTAGCGACTTCAACACCACATCATCCGCATCGAGTTCTTGTAGCAATTCCGTACGGCTGATCGAGGAAGTGTCATCAGCCTTCTTTGCAGAACGCGATGGCGCACTTGGAGCCTTCGCAAGATTTTGGCGCGCAGCAGGATGCCCGCCACTTGTCGACTGGCTTCTCTCAATGTGAGGAGAAGTGTCGTCGTATGGCCTGATCATGCCATCGCTCGTATCACTTTCAAGTTTTGTGCGAATTACTTTGAGTGGCAGATAATTCTCGCGTTGCTCACGCAAAATAAAACGGAGCCTTTCAACTTCGGATCTACTGAATTTGCGATACCCAGATGATGTGCGCTCTGGTTCGATCAATCCCTGACTTTCCAAAAACCGAATCTTTGAAATAGTGACGTCAGGAAATTCTTCGAGCAAGAGGCCAAGCACTTCGCCAATTGAGAGATAGTTCTTGTCAGTCATCACAGGTCGTATATTCTGTCACTTCTTTAGCAAAATCTAAAAAGTGGCGTTAGTTACTTGCACCGTCAAAAAACACCATGCGATACTTACCTACTTGTAATTCGTCGCCGTTTTGCAGCAAAATCTCTTCAACACGTTCCTGATTGACATACGTGCCATTCAGCGAGCCCATATCGGTCAACAGGTAGCCATCACTCCCAAGCCTCAATTCGGCATGGCGGCGTGACACAGTTACATCGTCAAGACATACCGTGCATTCTGGATTTCGGCCAATTTCGACCCGATCCAATGTCAAAGAAAATCGCTCGCCCGAACGCTCGCCCGAACGCATCACGAGCAACCCATGGGCATTCTGATTACCGCGAATCTCGCTCATCAGCACTTGCACATTGTCTTGATCACCTGGTGCATCCTGCAGAGGATCAACTTTGGCCAGCACAATTGTTCGCTCGCTCGGATGATCAAGAACTGTTCCGCAGGCGGAACAAAATGTGGATTCAGGAGGATTTCGATGACCACATGAGTTGCAAAATGTGTAGGCCATACCCCTACCGTAGCCTTCAGCCAATGCGCCCTGCACGCAGATTTGCCCGAATCACGGGCACATACATTACAGCCGTGTAATAACTCAGGGTCAGGCCAGGCACCGCGAGTATCCAACCCAAAGCCGTTGCTCCATTTGCGAGCCAAAACGTACTAGATCCCAGTAACAGCAAAGGTACCGACGTCATCAAGAACAGCGTGTACCACTTGCCCCAATAGCTGACCGCAAATCGTTGCATACCGAACAGGGTTGCCACCACCATGGCACCCCCGACCGTGATCTCGCGAACAAGAATCGCGATACAGAACCAACTTGGCACTCCTCCATCGATCATCACGCCCAACGTTGCCACAATGAACAACATGCGATCCACAAACGGATCAAACACCGATCCGAAGACTGAAGTCTGATTAAGTTTTCGAGCCACCCAGCCATCGATCCAATCGGTATACGAAATTGCACCCAACAACCATGCGGCACCCGCGCGATTGTCACGAGCAAACAACACATATAAAAAAACCGGCAACATAAACAGTCGTGCCAACGTAATTGCATTCGGAACAGACCACATTCCAGAAGTCAGACTTGGCTTTTCGGTGCTCATGATCACCGACACTACAATCTTCACTATGGCTTCCCTGTTTACCCGCATTATCCGCGGAGAGATACCTGGCAATTTCGTGTACAAAGATGAGATATGCGTTGCGTTCTTGACAATCAACCCAATCTCAACTGGTCATACGTTGGTGGTTCCGATTGAGGAAATTGATCAATGGACAGATCTACCAGCAGCGACTTCAAGCCACCTAATGCTTGTCGCAAAAAGGATTGGCTTGGCGCAAAAGCAGCTCTATAACTGCAATCGAGTTGGACTGATCATCGCCGGTTTCGAAATTCCCCATTGCCATCTGCATGTAATTCCTACAAACGCAATGGCAGATCTATCTTTTGAAAACGCCGTCTCGCATATTGATCCCGAACGATTGTCGGAACAAGCAGAACAATTGGCTTCGGTTCTTAAAACAATTTAAGTTCGTCGACTGGCTGACGTTGTGTCAGCACAATCGGTTCAATTAATTCGCTTCCATTATTGCGCGAACTATTCACTTTGGTGCTTACAGCGCACACCACAAGTGCTTCATTATCAACATCCTCTATCAGTGCAAGTGGGTTGATGTTTTTTTCGTCTAGCCAATGTGCTACTCCAGATGGACTCAGCACCACTGGCATTCGATGATGTATCTGGCTCACCATGTCATTTGCATTGGTTGTTAATGCAACCGCAGTGTGCACAACTTGACTATTCGGCTGATTGGGGTCTTTCCATGCAGTCCACAATCCCGCCACAGCCAGTACTCCCTGGTGTGAATAACGCGATTGACTTTTGGCAGAAAAATAATACGGTTGTTTGATCGGCCTTATTGCGTCATGACGTAATTGCTCTTTCCATTCGAAATAGCCATCCATCGGGAGCACACAACGATGTTGTGCTATCAAATCTCGGAACGACGGCTTCTCGGCAGCAGTTTCAATGCGCGCATTGATCAGACTCGCGGCACGTGATGCATCCGGTGCCCAGCGAGGGATCAGACCCCACGAAAAACTGGTAAGCGATGGCCCACCTTCGGAATTAACAATTCCTAAAACACGACTCGTTGGCGCAACATTGAAACTGATCGACATTTCATCTGTATCAAGCGAACACGAAAAAATATCAGCGATCTCTGACGCGGATGTCTTGCGTACAAATCTTCCGCACATGGTCTAAAAATTAGTCCAACTTATGGCCAGAGACCACCAGGAGTTGCAAATATCCAGACCAACAATGGCGTGACTATTAAACCTGGTAGCAGCGAGCCAAGTCTGATCTTCTTGATCTCTAGCAAATTCAGTCCAATGGCCATTACCGCCAACCCACCGGCCGCAAATAGCTCTATGCGCATTCGCTCGTCCAATAACAAATCAAGACGCGTACCAAACAGAGTCAATGTTCCTTGAACCACAAACACGCTCACGGCGCTGAATATCGCTCCAACTCCATACAAAGCAGCAAAAATTACAGTCATGAAACCGTCGAGGCTTCCCTTGATGATGTAGAGCTGTGGTGTTTTGCCGCTTGCATCTTCAATAGCTCCCAAAATTGTGAGTGGTCCAACGCAAAACAGCAGAGAAGCGGTAACAAACCCAGTCACGAAACGATTATCAGCACTCTCCGACGCGAATCGCCTTTTCAACACTTCCCCAACTTGCACGAGCCGGTCTTCCACACGGATCATTTCGCCGATTATGCCGCCCAACACCATGCCGAGTAGTGGAAAAACCATGTTGTGGGTCTTGATGACATCACTCAGCCCAAGCGCAAGCGTCACCAACCCAATCACCTGCACCACCAACACTCGAATTCGCTCGGGGATCCGATTACCAACAACCAATCCCAGTCCACCACCAACAAGAACCGTCATTGTGTTGATCAAAGTTCCTAAACCGCGCACACAACACCCCTTTGCAAACTGGCTAATGCCTTAAATGAGCAATGCCGAAACTGACGACTGAAGGATACGGCGTAACCGCCATACTGATGTGCATGGTTCTTGTATGGGCGTGTGGTGCAGCATTGTTATACGGAGTCGCAGATTATTGCGGGGGCCGTGCTTCAAAAGTTTCCAAAGCTGCTGCAGTCACTTTTCTCGGACAATTCGTTGCGCTTATTTTGCTCGCAATTGTCATTACCTTTGGCAACACTCCGGTTATGAGCACCCACGACTGGTGGTGGAGTGGTTTCGCTGGTGCTGGTGGTGCAATAGCGTTAGTCGCTTTTTATCAAGCAATGTCTCTTGGATCCATGACCGTCGTTGCTCCGATATCAGCAATCGTTGGTATGTGTAGCCCAGTTGTTGTGGGTTTGATCCAAGGCGAACGTCCCGCTCAGATCGCATACTTCGGAATGGCTGCAGCAGCAATTGCAGTTGCCCTTGTTGGTGATGCACTCGGCCATCACGACCTGCCTACTCCCCTGCGCGCAATTGTTTATGCGTTTATTTCTGGTCTCGGCTTCGGAGTGATCTTTGTTTGTCTCGCTCAAACATCCGAAGATGCAGGTTTGTGGCCACTACTTGGTCAGCGAATGGTCAGTGTGCCAACAGTTGCTCTTGTCGCATTTTGGGGATCAGGACGCATCCATGTTGCTCGCTCCGTCCTACCTCTTGCAATGCTTTCCGGTTTGCTAGACACGACCGCTAATGCTCTGTACCTACTTGCTATCCATGGCGGACTGCTCTCACTTGTTGGAGTGATCACCGCTCTCTATCCAGTTTCCACCGTTGGACTTGCTGTCACGCTGGACAAAGAAAAATTACACAAGAGTCAAATCATCGGACTAGTGCTGGCGGCAGTCTCGCTCTCCATGGTTGGCTACGCGTCGAACAGCTAATCCCAACTAGTTACACCAGAAACGCTTTCTAGTCGGGCTGGCGGGATTTGAACCCGCGACCTCTTGTCCCCCAGACAAGCACGCTAACCAAGCTGCGCTACAGCCCGCATCTTGGCAACTTACCCTAGCGAAAGAGATCTATAACTCTCCACGACAAATATACAATCAGCGCGCCAACGAGCAGTTTGAAGTGCCACGGCACTGAAACATCCTCATCAGCAGAACTCTGTGCGAGCTTTTTAATATTGATCGTTTTAGCGGTGAGCCCACCATTGATATTGATTTCTGCAATCGGTTTCAAACATTTGGGGCAACTGCCATCTGCCAACATCGCGCTGGGCGCCAAATACTTCGAACACTCTTCACACCAGGGCATGTGTCTACTCTGAGCGTTTGCGGACACGCATCTTGATTGGAGTTGAACCAAATTCGAATTTCTCACGAATGCAACGCTCGAGATAACGCAAATAAGGAGCAGGCAACTCGCGATTAACAAACAATGTGAACGTTGGAGGATCAGTTGCACCCTGCAGTGCGTACAACACTCGAGCACCACTGCCCGCTGGTTGTTTTTGTTGTGCTTCGGCCATCACCTTGTTGACATCACGGGTAGGAACGCGTTTGTGATAGTGCACAATGCACTCTTGCAAGATTGGTAGCAAGCGATGCACGCCTTTGCCAGTTAATGCAGAAACCTTGAGCACTGGTGCATCTCCAATGAAATACAACTTGCGAGTCATCTCGTTGTCGATATGTTCGCGTCCCTCGGCGTCGAGCGTTTCCCACTTGTTGAGGATCACAATGACCGGACAACCTGCAGCATCAATGCGCTCGGCAAGTCTTTGATCTTGGTGCCCTTGTGTTTGCCAAACGGCATGAAACTTTCGGGCGATGATTCTGAAGCAAGCGCCAACAATTCATCAAGTGTCTTGTCTTCCTTTTTCGCAATACCTCGCAGCAATTCGAAGCACGCACCTGCATCAGCCAAGGCCCGGTGAGTTGGCTCGATCTCTACGGCAAACATGCTTGCCAATGTGGAGAGCCGATGGTTCTCGGCTTTGGGATAAAGAGCTTGTGCCAAGCGCATGGTGCACAACGAAGTTGCCTTCTTGCAAAACGGCTCAAACATCGGCAAGTCAAATGCAGCATTGTGCGCCACGACCAACACGTGCTCGTTGGCAAACTTATCGGCGTGCTCACCCTGCAAAAACTCTTTGAGCGTGGGCTTATCGGCCAACATTTCGGCCGAAATGCCATGCACCTTCTGGGCTCCAGGCTCTATGGGCATCTGAGGGTCAATCAACGAGGTCACCGATTGCGAGACCTTATATAAGGAGTCAAATTCGAGCCACGCAATCTCAACCGGCCGATACCCAGGCTGCAGGCCCGTGGTCTCAAAGTCGAGCACGATCATTCGGTCAAACGTCATTTGGTGCGTGCCCCCATGTGCAACAACTCTAGGCGGCGGCCAGTGTCGAAGGGCTCAAGAAGTAGGGCGAGCGCAGTCTCGTATCGGTGTGCGGCTCGATGACCCCAGTGGCCACAACCCGCTCGCCAGTCAAGTCTCGTGCGGCTTGCAGCACCGCATCAGTCGATCCGCTTCTGTCTACCCGCAAGAACAGCACAACAATCCCTTCCTCGACAGCGATGTGCATTTCTGCACGTCGTGAGTCTTCAATAAAGTCACTCAAGACTCCGGTCACTGACCACGTTGCATTACCTAGTTCATTACTCATTTAATTTCTCCTTTGTTCGACCACATCGGTGGTGAGGTTCCTTCTTTTTCAAATAACTCTGGTTGGTGATACAACACGTTGTTCACTTCATATTTGGTGGTCTTGAGAGATCGGGCCAGCTCTCGTGACGATTGGGGAGCCCTCAAACGCAGCTCCAATTGAATTTGCAACAACCGATCAATCGGTTCATGTTCGCCCCGCACCGGAACAGACACGTCGTCATCGTCGGACTCATCATCGACCATCTCTAGTCCAAGAAGCTCACATACATCCTCATGAAATGAAGCAATGGAGTTAGATAAGTATTCTTTTGAAACCCCACTCCAGAAGTAGATCCGCCAAAACATCACCACTACAAAATTTCCATCATCGTCTAAATGCGGAGATTCGGTTGCTGGATTGTCGAATATGACAATCGGGGCAACATGGGAGATGTTCCACTTATTTGCGAAGGGGAGTGGATCCTCTAGGACCGTATGGTGTGCGGTCAGCACAATTGACCTAAAGAATGGCCCATCATCCCCAAGGTATATTTTCCAACCAAAATCATCATCGTCGACCTCGATGGTGACGAAATGATTCTCATCCGTCTCAACCTCGGCAGGTAGGCCTAGCTCGTGCACGATCTCTGCTATCTCATCAGCGGTAAATGTTTCCATATTGTCAGCCTCCCTTATTCATCTCTGTCGTTTTCATTCGAATCATTTCAACCTGCTTGGTCGAGTGCACTTCTTTGTTTCCACACAATGGTGCATGTGTTACTCGTACATGAAGGGTGATGCATGCTTTGCACGCCGGGCACTTCCATCTCTCGTTTCGTCTCGGTACTTGTTCTTCTGTCATGGTGCCTCCTGTTGAATCTGGCTAACAGGTCGAGCACTATAGGGGTGAGTGTCACACAGTTTGCAACATGGTCACCGATTGTCACCTCTGGAGTAGGTACCAAAATTCATATTCCAATTACATCACAGGGGTGTAACAGACTTTTTTATTTTTATTTATTTAGTGGCCGCAAAGGGCTCGACACTCAGTCCTGCAGCCACATACATCTCGTGTAATCGCACCGCATGTGCAAGCGACACATAGCGCCGCACAAACGTCACTACTTGTGTTCGAAACTCACGCCCGTGTCCACCATTGGCACACACCAAATGCGCCATCTCGTGCACCAACAACAACTGGCTCATCTTTTTCTTGCGCACCGAAATACACCACTCATCTACAAAGGCCAGCCCAAGCAAACTGCGCGACATTGCCATCTGCGACACCACTGGGTGATCAACACCTTCGTTTTCGGCAATCATCACCAACCACTCACTAGCTTCATCGAGCCCCAACACCCGTGTGGGCATCTCCAACTCAAAAGCGTCCTCGACTGCATATGTGCCGGAGGCTTCGCTACTTGTCACGCCTACCCGCACCAATCTGTCGTTGTGCTCCAACACCATTGCGTCCAGCCGAAAACTGTGACCCCGCACGATGCCCCGCACCATAGGCCTCTTTGTCACTCGAGTAACTGCTCGACACCGCATGCAAGTGTGGGGTGGAAGCAACCATGTGTGCCCGCGCCCGCTCTGATCGCTCGACCAACACCAACCCAACACCCGGCGTTTCTTTCACGATCACTCGGTTCTCTTGTTCGAGCTTGCGCGAAATGCCTTCGCAATACCCAATCCACCACGATGTGCGAAACCGTCGATCGCCCGCAGGCATCGTGCGCAATGCCAACATCTCGGCCGCCTGAAACAACGTCTCGAGTGAAAACAAATCATTGGCCGTGCCATACGCAACCATCGTCACTTCGGTCGGGTTCGTCTCCATCATGTCGCGATAGGCATGACAACTCAATGTCTTTGCAATCGTCCACAACAGCGTCCCTCGCCGCACCCGATAGGGCCCCTTGATCACAAACACCTTGCTCGTCACTTCATGATTGGACACATCACGTGCCTGCCTGCCCGACACAGCATCTTCGTCCAAGTCATATTTCTGCATCAACCGAAAGGCGAGAGCCAATGCCGTTTCTGCCTCGGCCTGTGGGGTGGTGGGATGGTTGGCCTTCTCGAGAATGGCCCTCACCTTGGCATGGAGGCTGTCGCGTGAACTCACCAGATCAAGATAGTTGAAGGGTGCGGCACATTTTTTGGTGCTCACCAAATGTGGTACCGTCAAAATACCGAGCCACAACGCTCACATCTACATATTGTCTGGGGGCAAATCATGTCAGAGCAAATATCGGTTGCCGAATCCGACCGTCAAGACCTGCACGATCTTGGGTACGCCCAAGAACTGCACCGCGGTCTTGGTTGGTTTAGCAACTTCGCCATCAGTTTCTCTATCATTTCCATCCTCGCGGGTGGCATGACGTCGTATTGGTTGGGCATGGTCACCGGTGGTCCTGTCGTGATCACACTCGGTTGGGCCATCGTCGGATTCTTTGCATTGATGGTCGGAATGTCGATGGGTGAGATCTGCTCGTCGTATCCAACTGCAGGCGGTCTGTATTACTGGTCGGCAAAACTCGCTCGTCGCAACGGACCCAAGTGGGCGTGGTTTACGGGCTGGTTCAACCTCATGGGACAGATCGGCGTGATCGCCAGCGTCGACTATGCACTGGCTATCTTCATCGGCTATTTCATCCGCATGTTCAACGACAGTTTCAATCTGACAACCACCAACATCTATGTGATTTTTCTTCTCACCCTGATTGCTCACGGTCTGATCAACACATTTGGTGTGAGCGTGATCAAGATTCTTGGTGACATCAGCGTGTGGTGGCACGTCGCAGGAGTCGGAATTATCGTTGCGATATTGTTCATCGTCCCCGACGATCGCCGCGGTCTGAGCTCGGTTTTCGATCGCGCACCAGAGGGTCTCACTGGCTGGACGGGTGGCACATTTGTCATGGTCTATCTGTTTGCACTTGGGTTGTTGTTGGCGCAATACACCATCACTGGTTTTGACGCTTCTGCGCACGTCAGTGAAGAAACTGTCGGTGCCCGCACCGAGGCACCGAAGGCAATCGTTCGCGCCATTTACGTTTCTGCAATCGCCGGATTCTTTCTGAACCTCGCGATGACTCAGGCCATTCCAAAGAATCCAGATGCCTACGGCGTAATCGCATTTGGTGGCGAGGGCGATTACTTCCTTGTCAACGCAGCCAATCGCTTGATCAGCATGTCGGTTGGTGATGTAACTGCCAAGTTCTTGGTGCTCATCTGTATCGTGGCGCAATTCTTTTGCGGCATGGCATCAGTGACAGCCAACAGTCGCATGATCTACGCCTTCAGTCGCGACGGCGCACTGCCAGGCTCACGTACCTGGCATCAGATCAACCGCAAGACCCGCACACCGACGAATGCAGTTTGGCTCGGCGTGGTTCTGTCTGCAATCATCGGCCTGTTGTCGCTCTACCAAAAGGGCGGATATTCAACAGCGTTCTTCGCACTCACCGGAATCTGTGTAGTTGGTCTCTACATCGCCTACGCCATTCCTATTTATTTGCGAGTCACCAATCCAGATTTTGTTGAGGGCCCATGGCATCTCAAGGGACGCGCAAAATTGGTTGGATGGATATCACTGGTCTGGGTGGCTTTCATCACCGTGCTGTTCTTTGCACCGTTGTTTTGGCCGTTCTGGCCGCCATTTGGCAAGACAGTATTCAGTGCCGACTTGACGGTGTTTCACCAAAACAACATGAACTTCACCGGACCATTGATCGTCTTGTTTGGCATTGGCGTGTGGCTGTATTGGAAACTGTCGGCCAGCAAATGGTTTACGGGTCCAAAGGTGCAGGGCACAAAGGAAGAACTCATGGCAATCGAGCGTGAGCTCGAACTGAAGTAGTCGAGTTCGTGTCGGGTAGCACGCTTACACGTCACGAGTTGACATCGCTGATCCAACAGGGCGATATCGATACGGTCATCGTTGGGTTTCCCGATCTTCAAGGTCGGCTTGTCGGTAAACGCGTTACCGGCTGGTTCTTCCTTGAAGATGTGGCCGATCACGGAACGGAAAACTGCAACTATCTGATCGCCACTGACATGGATGACAATCCTGTGCCGGGCTATCGGTTTACGAGCTATGACCGCGGTTATGGCGACATGGTGGCGATGCCCGACTGGGCAACGGTGCGGGTGTTGCCATGGATTCCAAAAACCGCACTCGTGTTGTGCGACTTGCTCGAGCCAAGCACCAAGCAGTCGATCGGAGTTTCGCCCCGCCAAGTGTTGCGCGATCAAGTCGATGCAGCTCATGCACTTGGCTTCGAGCCTCGCATGGGCAGCGAGATCGAGTTCTATTTATTTCACGACTCGTATCGCGAGGCGCTTGCCAAAAACTATTCCGGGCTCAGTCCTCATTCGCCGTGGATGGAGGACTATCAGATAGTCCAAACGACGATGGACGAGTATGTGATCGGTGACATCCGTAGACATCTCGACGCGGCTGGGATCCCTATCGAGTGCTCCAAAGGTGAAGCGGGGCGTGGACAGCACGAAGTCAACTTGCGTTATTCCGAAGCAGTCGAAATGGCAGATCGCAATTTGATCTACAAAAGTGCGGCCAAGGAAATCGCAGCCTCACACGGACGCTCCGTGTCGTTCATGGCCAAGTGGAACATGAACGAAACAGGCTCATCATGCCATGTGCATTCAAGCCTGTGGACGCAAGACGGAACTCCTGCGTTTGCTAGCAGCAGCACATCGACCGCGATGCCAGAACTTTTCCAGCATTATTTGGCTGGCTTGTTGGCGACGGCTCGCGACTTCAGTTTGTTGTGGGCTCCAACCGTCAATAGCTATCGCCGTTTTCAACCTGGTTCGTGGGCACCAACTGCAATCGCATGGGGATCAGACAATCGCACACTCGGCATGAGAGTTGTCGGTCATGGTGCAGGCGCCCGTGTTGAATGCCGCACTCCCGGATCAGACGCCAACAGTTATCTCGCGTTTGCTGGCACGCTCGCCGGTGGAATGTACGGCATCCGACACAAGATCGCGCTTGAACCCGCCTTCGATGGCAACGGTTATGAAGCAACCAATGTGCCGCGCATTCCAAGCACCCTGCTTGAGGCAATCCAATGTTGGGAGAACAGTTCGATTGCCTTGGAATGCTTTGGACCAGACGTACACGGTCATATTCTTTCGCATGCCAAGGCTGAATGGGCTGCTTTCAATCGTCATGTCTCCGACTGGGAACTGACTCGTTATTTTGAACGCTCGTAGAAACGAAGGAGAACCACATGGCTCGCTTGCAAGGTAAGACAACGATTATTACTGGTGCGGCAAGCGGGCTTGGTCGCGTGGCAGCACAAATGTTTGCCGCAGAGGGATCTCGAGTCGTTGTGGCAGACGTGGTCGA
>ERZ767114.1123-NODE-1123-length-13220-cov-2.714373_pt1 | contig 13220 bp, 15 predicted proteins | sample MGYA00374952_ERZ767114 | MGnify/ENA primary metagenome ERZ767114 (study PRJEB28939, sample SAMN06267156) | marine metagenome | isolation source: Columbia River Estuary | place: USA:Columbia River Estuary, USA | collected 2012-05-05 ...
ATGCTTTTATGGATGTTATGGAAATTGGATTAAAAATATCTACCTTACCTGTTATGGTTTTAGCCGTTGGAATTGGTGTAGACTATGCTTTTTATATATACAATAGACTTCAGACTTATCTTAAAGAAGGCTTAGATATTACAGAAGCATTTCAAAACACATTTGCCAATACAGGTGCAGCAGTAATATTTACAGCTTTAACTTTAGCAATTGGGGTTTCGACTTGGTCATTCTCCGCCCTAAAGTTTCAAGCTGATATGGGAATGCTGTTAACTTTTATGTTTATTGTAAACATGTTATGTGCCATGACCACACTACCAGCTTTAGCAGTGGTGCTAGATAAACTATTTCCAAGAAAAAAATCTTAATAACTTTATTCAAGAACTAATTCAAGAAATTGAAAAAGAATTAGATGAAGCAACAACTACCGCTAATGTAGCTGGGTATAATGTACCTGGTGCATTTTCTGATGGTGGTGCTAAAGATAAAAAACGTAAGAAAAAGATTTCAACTCAATTTGGTATGAAGATAGTTGGTAAGATGGATGAAGAACTAAATGAAGCTAAATCCAAAAGACCAGTAAATCGTTGGTTAGAATTAAAAAACGATGAATCAATGCATGCTCATAAGAAAATGGCTATGGGATTGAAAGAACTTAAATATCAACTTAGAGAAACAGAAAAATTCTTTAATTGGTATAATAAGATTAAAACAATGAATGAGTTAGATTCCAATCAGTATTGGAAAAGAACAAATAAACATATTTATAAGATAAAGGAGAGATTGATAAACATCGCTCGAACAATACAGGAGATAGAAAAATGAAAATAACAAGAGAAGCATTAAAAAACATAGTTAAAGAAACTATGATAGAAGAATCAGAATATCAAGAGTTTTTCAAAAAAGCTCTAGAAAAAGCTGGTGGTTCTATACCTAAAATGTCCGATGAAGAAAAGAAGGCATTCTTTAACAAGATTGAAAAAACTTGGAAAGGTAGAGGAAAAAAGAATGAAAGATTTGGTAGAGGAGATAAAGAAGAATTAGCAGTACAACCTGTTTCTGTGGTTGAGTTAACAGCTGCTCAGAAAAAACTACCACCAGCACTTCAAAAGGCAATAGAGAAAAAAGATAGTAAAAAGAAAGACTAAAGTGACCAAAAGAGAATTGTATGATATAATCAATGAGGAAATCGTTAACTTCAAAAAAGGAAAGATTAACGAAGAACTTAATGAGTCTGATAAAGATTTAATAAGAAAAATCATCAGACAGGAAGTATCTGCAATCTTTTTTGATTTATTTAAAAAACGTAAAAGTTGGGGAGCATAATGGCAAATTTATTAATAGAAACAAACCTATTCGAAGGTAGAGTAAACGAGGACGAGAGTGGAAGAACTATCGTTAAGGGTATTTTACAAAGAGCAGGTGCAGAAAATCAAAATGGAAGGATATATCCTAAACCAATTTTGATGAGAGAAGCTAAAAAATACGAAACACTTATTAAAGAAAGAAGAGCACTTGGTGAATTAGACCATCCAGATTCTTCTGTAATCAATCTAAAGAACGTATCTCATAACGTAAGAGAGATACATTGGGATAACGATGATTTAGTAGGAACAGTTGAGATTTTACCAACCCCATCTGGTAACATCTTAAAAGAACTACTTAAAGCAGGAATCCTTTTAGGTATATCATCAAGAGGTATGGGTTCAGTAGAACCTCTATCAGGTGGTAAAGTTCAAGTAGGTGAAGATTTTGAATTGATTGGTTGGGATTTTGTTTCTAATCCATCAACACATGGAGCATTTATGACTCAAATGAACGAATCTATTAACAAACAAGGTGAAGTTTGTAACGAGTGGTGTAAATCACAAGATTTGATGAGAGAAATTATAACAGAATTAAACTAAGTTATGGCATTTGATATAAAAAAATATTTAGGTGATAATGATATTAAATTAGGAACAGTAACAAGAAACGTTGCAAGTGTTCCATTTAAAGGTGGTCACAATGATATAAGAAAAACTAATTATGATGTTAAGATTACCGAAGATGGTAAACTTGATTTATATACTCTTAAAAAGGAGACAAAGAAATTATGATTAAACTAACTGATTTATTACAAGAACAAGATTCGTTTACTGCTACATCTAAAAAGAGTGGTGAAACTGTTGTATTCAAATCTAAAGATGCAAGAGATTCGGCTCTAAAGGCTGGAACTCATTCTAAAATAAAAGATTCAGAAGATGGTGATGATAAAAAAGATACTCCTAAAGTAAACATCTTTAAAAGGGATAGTGATTCCGACTCAAAGAAAAACCTTCAAAAAATAAAAAAAGATAGAGAAGAAAAAGACTTTAATTCTTTATATGCTGCAGATGATTTCCAAGATACAGTTGATGACCTCGAAGATAAGATATCCGATGAGGATTATCAAGAAATTAAAGATAATTTAGAAGGTTTGGCAAACCTACAAATAGATTTAGAAGATATTGATAGGGATGAGGATAATGAAGAGTGGGGAATGCAAACAGATATAATTGATGCTGAAGTAGAGGATTTAAAAGGACTTATAAAACAAGCTATTAGTAAATCTAGTGAACCTAAAGGAGATGAACCTAAATCAGAACCATCTAAACCAAGACCTGGTAATCCTCAAGTAAACAAAGTTGTTCGTGAGAAAGCAAAGAGTTTAGGAGTTACTCCACAGAAGTTAGGTAAAGAAGAATACGAAAAAAGAATGTCTCAAGCAGCTGTTGAAGCTTTAACTGATGCAAACTTTCATTCTGAATCAAGAGCTCTTATTGCAGTTTTAGAAGATAATCCTGAACTTGCAAAGAATCCTTCAGATGACCCAAACAAACCAGACCCATTTAAAGATGAAGAAGCATATGATGAATGGAAAAAAGGTACTGCATGGGGTTCATCATTTGGTGATTCAAGTGATGGTACTGATGATATCGCTCATTCAGCAACTGGAGAATCATCTTGGGATGGACAATCATCAATCGATGCAATTGCATTTGATTTAAAAATGAATGGTTCACATAAATTAGCAGCAAAAATACAATCAATCTTTGATGAGAAGAATGAATCAACAACATCTATTGCAGATATGATACCTGAATCAGTTGTAATCAATGAAGGAACTCGTTCTCAAGTTGGTGTGATTGGTAGAAATGGTAAGATTGTTTCTGCATACGTTCACTACGATGGATATCCATCAAATATGAAACCAGGTTTAAAACATCACATGAAAAGTGATAAAGATGTTCTTAAACTAATCAAGATGGGTGGAGCAAGAGGAATCTTTGATGATAAAGAAATTGAATATTACAAAAATGGGAAACCAACTAAAGGTGATATGAAAGATTTTGGTAAATATGTAGATACTGCAGATAGAAGTGGTGGAGCAGAATATGTATATTTATACAATATGAAAGATAAGAAATGGTATTTCGCCGATGTTTATGGTGATAAAAAATTAAAAAAATTATTTTAAGGAGAGTACACGATGATTAAATTAACCCAACTAATGAACGAATCAGAAGAAAAGAGACCTCTTTCTTTAGAAGTTAAAAAACACTTCTTAGAAATCGTTTCTACTTACAACAAATATCAAGAATCAATGGATAGAAAATCTGATATTACTCAAGTGGCAGAAACACTTGGTGGTATTACAGAAGCAGCTAGAACATTAGCAATTCACGAAGGTGATGATTGGTTTGATAAACACACGATTAAAAGAAACATGAGTGAATTGGATAAGTTGGGTAAACAATTCGATAAAGTTGCTTCTGAAGCTAAGGCACTTGACCAAAGAATGGGTGGATTATATGAAGATATGGGACACATACTTTCAAGATACTATAAGATTGGTGAGATTTCAGAAGAACAAATGAAAGAACGTTTAGGAATGAACGAATCGAAAGAAGATTGTGGTTGTGGATGTAATGGAACAACAGAGGGTGGATGTAACGAATCTTTAAACGAAGAACCTGTATCTATATCAATGAGAAACGATGATGGTTCTATCACTACTACAATAAAAGAAGTAAATGAACTAAATGAACAAGAAACTGCATTATATGAGTTTGGCCAAAAGGTTGAAACTCTAATGGAGAAAAATTGTCCTACTAACCCATCTAAGTGGAGTTCTTATAAATCTCAAGCAAAACAAAAATTTGATGTTTACCCATCAGCATACGCTAATGGTTGGGCAGCTAAGAAATATAAAGCAGCAGGTGGAGGATGGAAGAAATGCTAATCAACGAAAGATTTAAATCTCCAAACAAAGAATTCGAAAAAGTATTTTCTCTTTTTAGAAAGAAAGATTACTTTGATGAAAAGAGTCAGGTCAAGAAAAAACAAGAAGAGTTTGTACGATTCTTGAAAAAAGGTGACCCTATGGCAACCAAAGTTTTCAAACAAAACAAAGAGAATATGAAATCTTCATTATCTTTTATCGAAGATATGGTGATGGATTATAATAAGAAGAATCATTTTGAAGCTTTTAAAATATTTTCAACTGCAGTAAATGATGTTGAAATGAAAGATTCTAAATCAGCTGAAAAATCTGGTAACTTCATTAAAAGTAAAATTCACAACAACTCACAAAAATATTCATTAGGAGTTTATAGTGCAATTCGTAAACAAAAATTCAACAACTACAAAGATGTTCATAAGGATGTAGATGAATTAATTTCTAAGAACGAAGGATTCTCATCAGATGCTCAAAGAAAAGCAGCATTCGCAAATGGATACGAAGAAAAAGATAAGAAGAACGAAGGTAAGAAAAGATTCAAAAGACAAGATGGTATTGGTAAAGCAAAATACACAATATCTTACCATGATGGAAAAAAGAAACACAAAGATGGTAGTGATTTCTTTGATATAAAAATCTTCAAGAACAAAAAAGATTTAAGTGATTTTGTTGGAACACTTGCAAAACAAGGATATAAACTAACAAGAGAATCAGTAAATGAAGTATCAGATTCAGAAATCAAAAAAATTATAAAGAAAAAAGAAAAAGGTGGGCCATATACTGTTGTAGTTCAGAAAGGAAGTACGAGTAAGCATATTTCTCATGCTAAAGATGTTGGAGATAGTGTTGATAAGGCAATAAAAGTATATCACCAATTTAAGAAAAAACATAGAAATGGAGTACAAATTATTGATGGATATGGTAGAACTGTATTTTTTGAATCTTTAAACAAAGAACAAGATGTAATAAACGAAGCATCAATCAAAGGTAAAAATAATAAAACTGGTGAATCATTTGGAATGGTTATCGGTTCTGATAAGAAAAATAGAGAAGGTGATTTTGAAGTAACTATACGAAAAACTTATAGTTCAAGAATAACTTCTTATAAATTTATATTTGATAACAGTAGTAACCTTATTGATATTGCAGATTACGGATACTCAATGGATGGTAAGTTTCCTGATATGCAAGGTAGAGCTAGTGTAAAAAGTGTTAAACCTAATCCAAGAGAAACTATTACTCAGATAGCTAAAGTAACTTCTCCAGCATTTGCTAAGAAGATTGTTCAGCACGTAAAGAAAGTTAATGAATCAGTAAACGAAGGTAAATACAACTACAAAGCAGATGCACTTACTGCATATTTCAAAGGTAAGATAGATGCTAAAGAATTAGATAAGATTGCAAGAGATGATTTTAAGAGTGGTATTGCAACTAAAAAAGAATTATCTAACTTCCTATCAAACAAGTTTACTCAAGATGTAATGAGTGATACCTATGGGATTCCTGCAGGTACATTAATAAAAAGAGTAAGAGGATTGATGAAATTCGCTGAAGGTAAAGATGATGGAGTACCACAAGGATATAATCCAATGGTAGAAGATAAAAAACAAATCAAAGATTTAGTAAAAAAAGTTAAACACGAAAAACTATTTTACGATGTACTTGATACCATGGAAAAAAAGTATGGTAAAAGAAAGTATAGAATTTGGTTAGAAAAATCCCTAAAAGATTTTGGAGTAAATCCAAAACATTACGATTACAGAACTAATGCTGGTGCTGAAGAAAAATTATTCCAACTAGGTAAATAATGATAAAATTAAAAAACATACTTAAAGAATCTGCACAATCAGATAAATTATCAAGAGAAATTGATAAATCTATATCAAAGATTGATGACAGTATGTCCTATGTGGATTTTGCTCATGCAGTTGCAAAGGTTTTAAAGAACGAATATGGTTCACACCTTTATGATAAATTTATTAAAGAATTAAAAAAGAAACTTTAATAAATGAAACTCCAAGATATCATAGACGAGATATTCGAAGAAACAACCAACGAAGACCTTCGTAACTGGTTTAAATCCAAGTGGGTTAATATCGGTAAAAAAGATAAAAGTGGTAAACATCCCCCATGTGGTACAAGTGGTAAGAAAAAAGGATATGCAAAATGTGTTCCTGCTAAGAAAGCCGCATCTATGAGTAAGAAAGAAAAAGAATCTGCAACTCGTAGAAAAAGAGCAGCACAAAACAAATCAAATAGAGGTGGTTCTCAATCTGCAGGACAGGGTAAGAAACCTATCAATGTTTCTACTCATACCAAGGGAAGAAAATCAGGAACAGGTAAAGGTTCTTAAAACTTCAAACGTATATACTTATATAAAATAACGTTACACTAAAATTAGGAGAATGAGTAAAAAAAATGCAATCGTTTCTGTTAAAGTTATCAAAGGAGATATTAACAGAGCATTAAAAAAGTTAAAAAGAAGAACCATTGATTCAGGACATCTTTTAGAACTGAGAGAAAGACGATACTATATAAAACCCACAACCGTTCGTAGAAAACAAAAACAGCAAGCTATTAGAGAACAACAGAAAGAAACTATACTTGGTAAGATAGATGATGGTGATACTACAATAAGGTTTTATACTAAGAAAAAGAAAAAACCAAAAAATCAAAAATCAGACGATAAAAATAAAAATACAAAAAAATAACGTTTTTGTTATAGATTGTATATTTATATACTGAATAGCCTACCAAATGTAGGTTCATACTTAAAGGTTTATGAATACCCACGAATTCTTATGTAGGGTGACCGAAAAACCGATTTACTAATTTTCTATTGAAAATCCCAAATATTTTCACAAACACATAATCGAAAGGTATATTATTATGGCAAACTCAAATTTGTTAAAAGAAGCTATCGCTGATGCAAAAGCCGTTAGAGAAACTGCAATTGCTAATGCTAAAATAGCTTTAGAAGAAGCTTTTACACCTCGTTTACAATCTATTCTATCTCAGAAACTTCAACAAGAAATTGAAGAAGGTGATGAAGATAAAGAAGAAGTTGAAGAAAACGAAGTAGTAGAAGAAACTGAAACAGTTGAAGAAGCTACAGAAGAAGTATCCGAAGAAACCGTAACTGAAGAAGAAGATAAAGAAGAAGTTGAAGAATCAACTGAAACTGTATCTGAAGAAACAGAAGAAGTATCTGAAGAAACTGAAGTTGTTGCTGAAGAAGCTGAAGAAGAAGAATCTGAAGAAGTATCTGAAGAATCTGACGTTGTTGCTGAAGAAGAAGAATCAGAAGAGGAAGTTGAAGAAACTCACTCTGAAGAAGAATCTGAAGAAGTATCAGAAGAAGAAGATGAAGATGAACTTGACCTAGAAGCTATCATTAGAGAACTTGAAGAAGAACTTGATGATGAAGAAGAAGGTGAAGTTGCTGATATCGCATCTGATGAAATCGAATCTCACGAAGAAGAACACCACAATGAAGGTGAAGAATCTGAAGAAGAAGAAATTTCTGAAGAAGGTGATGAAGACCACTCTGAAGAAGAAGAAGTATCAGAAGAATCTGATGATGAAGAAATCGACTTAGACGAAATCCTAAAAGAAATGGGATACGGAGAAGAAGATGAATCAGAAGAAGAAGTTTCTGAAGAAGTTGTAGAAGAAACTAATGAACTTGAAGAAGCTCAAGCTGAACTAAAAGAAGCAATGAGTACAATCAAGGAACTTAAATCTACAATCAATGAAGTAAACTTGTTAAACGCAAAATTACTTTATACAAACAAATTATTCCGTTCTTATGACTTAAACAACGACCAAAAAATGAAAGTTGTTGAGACATTAGACAGAACAGGTAACGTAAGGGAAGTTAAACTTGTATTTAGCACTTTAGCTGAATCGTTTAAGATTAATGGAACTACAAAAAAACAAAAAGTTAGTAAGAAAATTACTGAATCATTCGCATCTAAATCAGTTGCATCAACTGCTCCTTCGAAAGAAGTAATAGCTGAATCAACTAATACGATGGCTGATAGATTTAAGAAATTAGCAAACATTAATTAATTTAACTAAAATAAGGAAAAATAAAAATGGCAAATTTTGATTTATCTAAACTTATGGAAGGAAAGAACCCACAATCAGTAATGCTTGCAGAAACAAGACAACTGAAAGGTAAATGGGAACAAACTGGACTTCTTGAAGGTTTAGGAGAGAGAGAACAATCACAGGTATCTGTATTGTTAGAAAACCAAGCAAAACAATTGCTTGATGAAGCTACTGCAACCGGTACAGGTGGTGGTAACGAAGAGTGGAGTGGTGTAGCCCTTCCTCTAGTAAGAAGAATCTTCGGTGAAATTGCATCGAAAGAATTCGTTAGTGTTCAACCAATGAACTTACCATCTGGACTTATATTCTATTTAGATTTTAAGTACGGAACTGCACAAGCAGGTAACCCAGCATTTAACGGACAATCACTATTTGGTGGTACTGGTGCTGACCTTGGTTCAACAGATTCAGCTGTAAACGGTCTTTACGGAGATGGTAGATTTGGATATACAGTAAATGATGTAACAGAAGCAAATGCTGCAGTAGCATCATTCGCATCTGCATCATGGTCTGATGTTGGATTTGATTCATCATTATCAGCTTCAATCGCTGCTGGTGAGATTGCAAAAGTAGGAGTTGCTAAATCAACACTTACTAGACCTGATGTTGATGGTGTACGTTCATTTGTAGTTGCTGATACAGTTATTTCTGCTCAGTACTCTGCACATTCGTCTTTTGATTCATCTAACTTTTACTTTTTCGTAAAAGCTGATGGTGCTAATAACCCATCGACTTTAGATTCAGTAAAATATTCACAACAACCAATCGCTGCAAACAGAGGAGACTTCGAAGATGCTTCTCCATCTGAACCTGCAAGTGATATAGGTATTCCAGAAGTTGATTTAGAACTTAAGTCTGAAGCAATTGTTGCTAAGACAAGAAAACTAAAGGCTGTATGGACACCTGAATTGGCTCAAGATTTAAATGCTTACCACAGTATTGATGCTGAAGCTGAATTAACTTCAATGTTATCAGAGTACATCTCATTAGAGATTGACCTTGAAATCCTTGATATGTTAAAAGCTAATGCTTTAACTACTGAATACTGGTCAGTATCTTTAGGTGAAGAGTACAATGGTTCTTCATGGATAGCTGGAACAAATTCAGCTGCTTATACTAAGAACTCTTGGTTCCAGACTCTTGGAGCGAAACTTAACAAAGTTTCTAACAAGATTCACCAATTAACTTTAAGAGGTGGAGCTAACTTCGTTGTTGCTTCTCCTGATGTATGTACAATTTTAGAATCTATTCCAGGATTTGCAGTTTCAGCTGATAAAGATGCTTCATCTTTCGCTGCAGGTGTAACTACTGTTGGTTCTTTATCAAACAGATATACAGTTTACAAAAACCCTTACATGACTTCAAACGAAATCTTGTTAGGATTTAAAGGAAGTAATTTCCTTGAAACTGGAGCTGTTTATGCACCGTATGTACCATTAATCATGACACCTCTAGTGTATGACCCGACTAACTTCACTCCAAGAAGAGGAGTTATGACGAGATACGCTAAGAAAATGGTTAGACCTGAATTCTATGGTAAAATCTACGTTAAAGATTTAAATGCTTTATAATAGATAATATCTAGTGTATTAAATTAAGAGGGGTTCGAAAGTTCCCCTCTTTTTTTTATATTATACCTTCCTTTTTATTTATTTTATATTTATAAGAGTATAATTGAATAAGTAAGGAGAAAAAAATATGTCCCAAGCAAGAATTTGGACTGGAACTGCAAGCTTTACCTCAGGTTCCTCTACCCCATTTGGAATTTATGATTCTGATGCATCCTTTAAATCGGATGCACCAAAAGTTGCATCATGGTGTGCTAAAAGATTAGGATATCCAATCATAGATGTTGAATTAGAAGGAGATAACTTTTTCGCAGTTTTTGAAGAAGCAGTATCTGAATATTCTGCACAAGTAAACCAATTTAATATAAGAAATAATCTAGGTTCTCTTGAAGGACACTCAACCGGCTCCAACTTTACTGGTCAATCAGTAAATGGTTCGGAATTAAGTAATACAGTAGCAATATCAGAAGGTTATGGTAATCTTGCTAATGTTGGTGGTAGAGCGGACATAAAAAGAGGTTCAATTAATATAAACACAGGCTCACAACAATATGATTTACAATCTCTTTATGGAGATGTATCTGAAAGTGGAGAAAGAATTGATATTACTAAAGTATATTACGAAACAACTCCAGCAATTAACAGATTCTTTGACCCTTACTCAGTAAGTGGACAAGGAACACTTAATTTAGTTGATGAATTTGGATTCGGTTCATTCTCACCAGCGGCACAATTTATTATGATGCCGATTTATGAAGATATGTTAAGAATTCAACAAATAGAATTCAATGACCAGATTAGAAAATCTGCACACTCATTTAATATTGTAAACAATAAAATAACTATATTACCAAAACCAACTTCAAACTATAAACTTCACTTTGAATATCAAGTAGTAAAAGAAGTTAGAAATGCAAACGCTATTGTACTTCCAAATGTTGTATCTGATTATTCAAATATAGGATATAATTTTGCACAATATATTAAAATAAATGATGTTGGTAAACAATGGATTAGAAAATATACATTAGCTTTAGCAAAAGAAATGTTAGGTGCAGTTAGAGAAAAATATTCATCAATTCCAATTCCAGGTTCTGAAGTTTCTTTGGATGGTGCATCACTTAGAGCTGAAGCACAAAGTGAAAAAGATGCTCTTATAGAACAATTAAGAGAAAATCTTAACGAAGTAAGTAAAAAAGTAAGAATGGAGAACGAAGCAGCAATGGTTGACCAACAACAAACAATCATTCAGAAAGTTCCATTAGCAATTTATATAGGATAAGAATATGCCAAAGTTTTTTAACTCAAAGGATTTGGATTTCATAAAAACTATCTCAGAAGAGGTAGTAGATTATGTTGTAGAACAAGCAGTAACCTTGTTCAAGGTATCTGTGGGTGAAACTAAAACAAATTTATATGGAGAATCTCTAGGAAAAGTATGGACAAAACCTTCAACTATAATGGCAATCGTAGATAGAGAGCCAATGAATGTAGTTTACGAAGGATTTGGTGCAGATAAACAACAGGCAGTAGAATTTAGATTTAATATACAGAGAATTAGAGAAACATCTTATTCAGTTCCTAAAGTTAGAGATATAAATGGTACATTGATACCAACAGAAGCAATTCAAAACACCACAGTTGGATATCCTGAGATTGGAGATGTAATATTGTTCGATGGTATTTACTATGAAATGGATAATGTAAGAGAAAATCAATTAATTGGTGGACAACCACAAATTTACGATAAAAATACAAATACTTTTGAAGATTCTAGTAATACATTGATTGGTGTAGGATTTATGGTAAGAAGAAGTCAAATTCAAATAGATGAGAGGATATATCACTAATGGCAATAGACCCATTAAAAAATATAAAACCAAATAGAGCTCTTCAATATAAAAAAGAAAGTATTGAAAAGGGTAAGGGTGTAAAATTATATGATGTTGATTTAGCAATCGCAGAACATATGATTGATACTGTATTGCCTACTGTTGAGATATTCCAAGAGAAACAAAAGATACCAGTTGTATATGGAAATCCTGAAAGATGGAAATCTGTACAAAGAGATGGATATTTACGAGATAAAAAAGGAGTATTACAAATTCCTTTAGTAATGTTTAAACGAAACTCAATCAATAGAGATGATGCATTATCTAATACAATGAATCGTCATGTATCGTACCCATCTGTATCAAGATATTCCAAAAAACACAAATACGATAAGTTTTCAGCAATGACTGGTACTGAAAAGCCAGTTGAAATGTATGATATTGTTATACCTGATTATGTTAACATAACATATGAAGTAATCATTTGGACTGATTTTACAGAACACATGAATAAAATTGTTGAAGCATTCCAATATGCAACAGATGAGTATTGGGGAGATAAAGGTGGATTTAAATTTAGAGTAAAGATAGATTCATTTGATAATACAACAGAAGTAAGTGAAGGTTCTCAGAGAATAGTTAGAACTAACTTTACAATGGCAGTTTATGCATATCTTTTACCAGAACAATTTGATAATGAATCAACTCATAAAAAATCAATTACACCTAAAAAAGTAGTTTGGGGATTAGAAACTGATTTAACTGGATTAAGTGGTGGAAATATTACTAATTCTACAATCAAGAAGAATTTAGTTAACGAATATTCAGATGCAATAGATTTCTTATCAATCAGAGGTTCAAAACAAGGTTCATTTGTAGATGCAGATACCATGAAACTTACAGGTGTAGAAAAACCAAAGCTCCCACCAGAATTAATTGGTACATTTAATGAAGATGAATGGTTTAGAGTTTATGTAAATGGTGTAATAATACCAATAGCAAAATATAATTATGTATATCAAGATAGTACTGATGAAGTTTATTTCAACTTCGCAACAGGTTCACTTTCAGTAGGTGGAACATATCCTACTGATTTACAATCAACTCAAACTGAGTTAGGATATATTTTAGAAAATACAGATGAATTTGGTATAACAGGTAAATTTATAGAATTATAATGGCAATAAAAGATTTAAAAAAAATATTAAAACAAGTTCATGAGCCTGATGAGTATCAATTAACTCCTGAGAACATGAATCATCCATTATATTGGATATGGAAACTTGCCAATGGTAGAATGAAAGATTTAGATATTCTTTTGAGAGATTTTAGACCCGAACATGCACGTTTTGATATATTTATTAATGGTCAATTTATAATTGAAGATGATTATTTATTTGAACATAGTGGAAAAAATTTTTTAATTAAATTTAAAAAAGAAAATTT
>ERZ767114.1126-NODE-1126-length-13189-cov-3.079851_pt1 | contig 13189 bp, 8 predicted proteins | sample MGYA00374952_ERZ767114 | MGnify/ENA primary metagenome ERZ767114 (study PRJEB28939, sample SAMN06267156) | marine metagenome | isolation source: Columbia River Estuary | place: USA:Columbia River Estuary, USA | collected 2012-05-05 ...
CCTATATACGAAATTGGTGGCAAGGGTGTATTTTGTAGCACCATTGAAACTAGTTTACTAAATGGCGACATTGATGTCGCTGTGCATAGTTTAAAAGACATGCCTGGCGAAGAACATCAAGATCTAATTATTGCAGCAATGCTTAAACGTAATAGTCCACATGATGTGTTAATAGGTAGTGTTGGATATGGCTGTACCATAGGAACAAGTAGCCCAAGGCGTATTGCACAACTTAAAGAGTTGTATAAAAATTTAGATGAGAAAAGAGACTCAGGCTATACAATTTTTTACATGTCGATCAACATTGGATCTACGCTAGGTTTTTTAGTCTGTGCATACCTAGGAGAAAAAATTGGATGGCATTGGGGTTTTGGGGCTGCTGGAATAGGCATGGCTTTTGGTGTGATTCAGTTCCTTAGAAGCAAAGATTTGCTTGGCGATGCTGGGATGCATCCAAATGCGATGTCCGATGAAAAGCGCTCTAAGCTTTCAAAATATATGTATGCATCATTGGTTGGAATGTTTGTAATTATCGGTGCAGGCCTCATGGGTCTCATTACGATCGATCCTCGAGTATTTGCTGAAAACTTTGCATACTTTTTAACAATAGTTGCTGGTGTTTATTTTGTGTATTTATTTTTATTTGCAGGCCTGGATGCTTCTGAAAGAAAGAATCTAATTCTACTATTTTTACTATTTATAGGAGCAGCAGCATTTTGGGCAGGCTTTGATCAGTCTGCTGGCTCATTAAATATCTTTGCTAGAGATTACACAGACCTATCCATTGCAAGTTTTATAATACCTGTTGGCTGGCTTCAATTTGCTAATCCAATGTTTGTTGTCATGTTCGCCCCTATTTTTGCTGGAATCTGGGCATACCTCGCTAGAATTAATTTAAACCCGAATCTTCCAATTAAATTTGCAATTGGTTTATTGTTCATGGCTTTGAGCTTTCTTGTGATGATCGTTGCAGTAGATATTGCGCTTGAATCATCTCCTGTAGGCATGCAGTGGCTTGTTCTTACATATTTGTTTCAAACATGGGGAGAGCTTGCGCTTTCACCAATTGGTTTATCAGCTTTTTCACGCTATGGTCCCAAGAGATACATGGGGCAAATGTTTGGACTATGGTTCCTTGCTAGTGCAATCGGCGGTGTTATGGCTGGTCTGCTTGGCGGAGAAGCATTGGATGGTGGGTTGGAAACAATCTCACCAGTCTTTAGCTTTATGATTCAATACTATCTTGTTATTGCTGCAGTGCTTATTGGCTTATCTTTTGTTATTAAAGGGACAAAGGAATCTAATTAGCTAGAATCTGAATTGGTCTCAACCAGGATTTGATTGTAAATTCTGGTTAGAAGATCTAAGTCAGATAGAGAAATTTTTTCATCAATCTGGTGAATAGTTTTATTGATAGGACCGAGCTCAATTACTTCTGCTCCAGAGGGCGAAACCCATCTTCCATCTGAGGTACCACCACCATTGTCTATGACAGCTTCTTTGCTATTAACTTTCTTTAAAGCGCTCTGAATTATATTGAGTAAATTAGTTTTTTTGGTTAAGTATGGAACTGCATTAAGAGTCCATTCGATCTCAAATTCACATTTAGATTTTTCTATGATCTCAATAAACCTCTCTTTGAGAGACTCATGCGATGATTCAGGTGAGAATCTAAAATTAAACAACATATTTAGATGGCCAGGAACAACATTTGTTGCACCTGTTCCAGAATCAATATTGGATATTTGAAATGAAGTCGGATCAAAATATTCATTTCCCTGGTCCCAGGACACTGCCTGAAGGTCAGAGATAATAGGCCCCACCTTTAAGATTGGGCTTAGTACTTTTGTGGGATAGGCAACATGACCTTGCTTTCCAATGAGCTTCAGGCGCCCACTTAGAGAGCCTCTTCTGCCCACTCTCAAAACATCTCCAACCATTGAGGTAGAGCTTGCCTCTCCCACCAAGCAATAGTCAATGATCTCATTATTAGCAGCTAAGGATTCTATTAGCGTATTAATTTTACCGTCTTGCGGTTCTCCTTCTTCATTGCTTGCAAGCATTACCCATATTTGAAAATTTGGTTTAGAGCATGTTGCTAAAAAATTTTTCAAGGCTTCGATGAAGGCTGCAACACTGGCCTTCATATCTGCAGCACCTCTTCCAATTAATTCATCATTCACAACATTAGCTTCAAAGGGGTGCGAAGACCATTCCTCAATTGGCCCAGAGGGAACGACATCTGTATGACCTAGGTAGCAAAAGATTTTTCCTTTATTCCCAAATTTTGCAAGCAGAGTTTCAGAATTTAATTCCCTAATTTTTTCTACCTTAAAGCCAAGAGAAGCAAGCTCAGGCTCGATCACTTCAAAACAACCAGCATCATTTGGAGAGATGGATTTAATTCTGATAAGGGATTGGGCAAGGTTTAGAGCAGACATAATTTATTGATTTAGGTGTAAAGTATTATTAAGTTCAACTGATTTTTTATTTACTCTTGCTTCAATTGCACCTGATTGTGAGTTACGAATAAAAAGTAAATTATCTACATTGGAAAGTTCCGCTGCCTTTATTACACCTTTTGACTGCATATTTTGGTCAAACATTTCTACTTTTGAGCCACCAGTAATATATAGCCCAGCCTCAACAATGCAATTATTACCCAATGGAATCCCTAAACCTGAATTTGCACCCATCAAACAATTCTCACCAATAGAAATTTTTACCGCGTTGCCACCAGACAATGTGCCCATAGTACTGGCACCACCACCTAAGTCAGAATCTTTGCCTATTACCACGCCTGCAGAAATTCTACCCTCAATCATTGCTGCGCCAAGCGTGCCCGCATTAAAATTTACAAATCCTTCATGCATCACAGTTGTACCTTCACTTAAATAAGCCCCAAGTCTTACTCTACTTGTATCTGCAATTCGAACTCCGGCAGGGACGATATAATCGACCAGCCTTGGAAACTTATCAATTGACTTGATCTCAAGGCTTATGTTCTGAGCTTTTGACTCAAGAATCTTTTGATCAATTTCATTTAAATCTATAGGACCTCTATTAGTCCACGCAACATTTGGAAGAATATTGAACATATTTTCTAAATTTAAGGTGTTGGGTTGAAAAAATTTATATGAAAGCAAATGCAGCTTTAAGTATGCTTCTTCAACGCTTTGAAGTGAATGATCTTCGCTGATTCTACAAAGTATTAATTTACTATTCTCGTTAGGCTTGCCCAGGGAAGAAAGAAAGGATTTTTCCGATAGCTGTAGAGTTGATAGATCAGTAATTTCATATATATCTTGATCTAACAAATTACTCCATGCTTCAAATAAATCTCCATCTCCATCAATCGCATTCTTAAAAGCAATTTTAGGAAAATATGCATCAAGGGTCTCACCAGCTTTATTGGTAGTTACCAAACCGAGACCTATCAGTGGAAATTGATTCATTTACTTATTATATGTAGTCAAAGGATTAATTATAGTCCTTAGAGATTTTTTAGTTTCGTGATTACTTTCTCTTCTTTGCTCTTACTTATCTGCATATTTTGTTTTGCATCTACCACCAAGAAGTTATCTTCAACTTTTTCACCCAAGGTTGTTATGCGAGATGAGATTACATTTATTCCATTTTCATAAAAAATGTAAGCAACCTTGGATAGAAGGGTAGGCTGATCTAGTGTTTCGAGGGTTACCAAATTAGAAGAAGGATTTGATAATTCTGTGATCTCTACCCTTGTCGTATGCTCAAAAACTTTTTTTAATTTAGCAATTGATTGTTTTTCATTTGGCTTAGTTTTAGAGGTCAATTTAGAAATAATTTTCTGCTGTATTCCCAATTCATCCCTTTTAGTTAGATTGCTTCCAAGAACTTTATGCTTACAAATAAAAGTATTTAAAGCGAACACCCCGTCATTTGTTGTATGAATATTTGCATCAATTGTTTCAAGCGAAAGACTTTCAAGAGCTTTGGCAGTTTTAAAAAATAAGCCTTCCTGGTTTGGTGTAAATATAAAGATCTCTAACAAATTTTTTCTTTTTATAACGCTTGCAGTGGTTTGAAAATTTGCGTTAGTCACCACCAAGGCTTGATTTTGAAGTTGCTCAATTTGATATTTTGAAAAATAAGTATTTGGCAGTTGTGCCCAAATAGCTTTAGCATCCGGCAGGGCTGTCTCCTCAATACCTTTTAATGAGATATTTTTTCTTTCTGCAATAACTAATTTATGACTTTCTTGATCCTCAAAATTTAGCTTTCTTCTGGAAGATAAAAATAATTCCTTGAGGAGGTCATGTTTCCAAGAATTCCACAAGGTAGGATTAGTTCCTCGAATATCACTGATGGTAAGAATATAAATATAGTTTAACTTTTCTATGCTATTTACTATTTTTGTAAAATCTCTAATTGTTTGAGGGTCATGCACATCTGTTTTTTGGGAGATGGATGACATGATTAGATGATTTCTCACCAACCACCCTAAGAGCTCTGTGTCATGAATAGAAAAAGAGAGGCGCTTGCAAAACTTAGTGACTATCCTTTCTCCAATCTCAGAATGGTCCCCACCTTTTCCTTTGCCTAGGTCATGAAATATGCCTGCTAGGTATAAAAGCTCTATTTTGGGAAGCTTATTAATTAATTCTTGCTCTATTTTCATAGAGCCATCTGTTTTGCCTATTTGCATTTGACGCATGTTGCGAACAACTTTAAACGTATGCTCGTCAACAGAATAAATATGAAACATATCAAATTGCATTTGACCTTCTATGACACCAAACTCAGGAATCAAAAGTTTTAAAATGCCTAACTGCTTCATCTTTTTTAAAATAGTCGAAAGACTGCTTTGAGATTTTAAAATATTAATAAATTGATTTCCTGCTTCTTGGCTTAGAAAAAATTTTGGATCGATTGTTGAGACTGACTCACGAATTTTTTTCATAGACTCAAAATCAAAACCATTGATATTTTTTAATCTGCCTATTTGTAGAAAGCCCTCAAGGACTAATTCAGGTTTTGCGCAAAGGTCAACGCTGCTTTGAATACCTATCCTATCTCTAAAGATATAAAAATTATTTGCATAAGGCCGCTTTAAAATTATGCCTTGATCTTCATAGGCTTGAAAAACCATCTCATTAAAATCTGAGAGGTTGGCTGCATGAAGAAAAAAAATACGCATAAAATTTTCAACAGCAGAAGATTTTTTTGAGTCTTTTAACTTAGATTTTTTAGCAAGCAAGAGCTGATTCTCAAAGCTAATTCGATTTGAATTAGCATTCAAGTTCAATAAAAATCGTAAACATTTAATATGGCAATATGACTCATTGATGCTGTGAAGATATTTCCCACTGAATAGATTTAATTTTGAGCAATCCATTAAGTTTTTGACATCAAAGCAGTGTTCTAAAATCCATAATGCTGTCTGAAAATCTCTTAGACATCCAGGAGATTCTTTTAAGTCAGGCTCAAGGCTGAATTCCGTTGAATCAAATGATGCAAATCTTTGGAGCTGCTCTAATTTTTTTGCTTTATAGAATTTTGATTTACTCCATCCGCGAGATAGTCCAGAAAGTGCTTTAGTTAGATTAGATTTTTGATCTGGATGGCAAAAAATAATTCTATTGGAAAGATGGGATGTAAATTCTTTAAGATCGGATTTAGTTATTTTTTCTATATCTTTGATTGTGCGAACAGAATGACCTATTTTTACATTTAAGGTCCATAGCCATGCAATAAAATTGCGAACCTCTTCAAGTTTAGTTGTATTTTTTACAAGCTGAATTATGGATAAGTCAATATCTGAGCCAGGGAAGAGTTCATTTCTTCCATAACCACCCAATGCAACAATTGCAAAATCATCATCCAATCTTAATTTTTTAAATTGCTTGGTAATTATTAGGTCAAATTCTTTAGATCTCTGCTTAAGAGACCCTTGAATTAAAGCAGGTTCCTGAAAAAAAAAGTGAAATTTTTTCTCAAAATCTTGATTAATAGCTTCTAGCTTATTACTCAAAAGGATTCTTCACTGCGTTGAGTTAAAACCTCCACACCGTTTGAGGTCACAGCCAGAGTATGTTCCCACTGAGCAGAATTTCTTCCATCCTCGGTTTCTACGGTCCACCCATCTCTTAAAACTTTTGTGTACTTAGTGCCTTGATTGATCATTGGCTCTATTGTGAAGGTGAGGCCTTCTTCTAGCCTAAGACCTGTACCCTTTTTTCCGTAATGCAAAACTTGAGGATCTTCATGATAAACCTGTCCAATGCCATGCCCGCAATAATCTTCAACCACTGAGTAATGATTTTTTTGAGCATGCTCTTGAATTACAGCTCCAATATCCCCTAAATAAGCACCAGGTTTCACAACTTCAATTGCCTTGTATAGACATTCCTGAGTTACTTTCACCAATCTTTCGTTGTGGGGTTGAGTTTTACCTACCAGAAACATTTTTGAGGTATCTCCATGCCACCCATTCCTAATAACAGTTACATCGATGTTAAGAATATCTCCATCTTTAAGAATTTTCTTTTCTGATGGAATCCCATGGCATATAACTTGATTAACACTTGAGCAGATTGTTTTTTCAAAACCGTTGTATCCAACGTTTGCTGGAATTGATTGCTGATTATCAACAATATAGTCATGACAGATGCGATCTAACTCCTCAGTACTAACTCCCGGGACAACTAAAGGCGTGATCATCTCCAAAACTTCTGCAGCCAACTTGCCTGCAATTCTCATGTGAGCAATTTGGTCGTTAGTTTTTAAATTTATTTTCATTTTTTCTATATTTTGATGGACGTATAGACTTTATAAATATAAAGTACTGTTTTAATGCCAGCGCACAATTTTAGCTCATTAAATCTCCACATATTACAATTTATTGCTTTCTTTTCCTTATTTTTTGAGGAGAGGGTCTTATGACATTTCCTGCAATTTTACTTTTAGAAGATGGAACGGTTTGCAAAGGTTTAGGTTTTGGCAATCAATCATTGTCTGTTGGTGAGATTGTCTTTAATACCTCGATGTCAGGCTATCAAGAGATAATTACAGATCCCTCTTACGCAAAACAAATTATTGCATTTACTCATCCTCACATTGGGAATACCGGAACTAATCCTGAAGACAGTGAATCAGAAAATATTTATGCTTCAGGTGTTGTGATCAAGGATTTGCCCTCACACTATAGTAATTGGAGGGCAACAGAATCTCTTGAAAGTTTTCTTGAGAGCAAAAAAGCCATTGGAATTGCAAACGTAGATACCCGCCAATTAACCGCAAAGTTAAGAGACCATGGCTCCTTAAAAGCCTGCATTGTTCCAGATAGTCATGATGCTTTGGAGTCAGCAAAGAAAGCCATAGAGCAATTTAGTGGTTTGGAAGGCTTGGATCTTGCAAAAGAAGTTACCACTAAAAATTCTTATCAGTGGGATGAGGGCACGTGGCCTAACTACCAAGATGTCAGCAGCGAAAGACAAATCGTAGCCATAGATTTTGGAATTAAGAAGAATATTCTCAGGCTCTTAAAGCAACATGTTGGCAATGTAACGGTTGTGAATGCTCAAATTAGCTTTGACGAGCTCTTGGCGTTAAATCCTGATGGAGTATTTTTATCTAACGGACCTGGTGATCCTGAGCCATGTGACTATGCTATCAATCTTATTGAGAAACTATTGCAAATTAATATGCCAATCTTTGGTATCTGTTTAGGGCATCAACTTTTAGCTTTATCTGGCGGCTGCAATACTTATAAAATGAAATTTGGCCATCATGGCGGCAATCATCCTGTTCAAGATATTGAATCAAAAACTGTTTTTATCACCAGTCAGAATCATGGCTTTGCAGTGGATCCATCAAGTCTTCCCAATAATATTAAAGCCACGCATGTATCTCTTTTTGACCAAAGCCTTCAAGGCATAGAGTTTACTGATAAGCCGGCTTTTAGTTTTCAAGGTCACCCAGAAGCTAGCCCGGGTCCACATGAGCTAGAAGAGCTTTTTCTAAAATTTAAATCTTTAATTCAAGCACATGCCAAAAAGAACTGATATTAAATCTGTCCTAATAATAGGAGCAGGGCCTATTATTATTGGTCAAGCATGTGAGTTTGATTACTCTGGTGCTCAAGCTTGTAAGGCTCTCAAGGCAGAGGGGTTTAGGGTAATTCTTGTTAACTCTAACCCCGCTACAATTATGACAGATCCATTGTTAGCTGATGCAACATACATAGAACCTATTCACTGGGAATCGATTGAAAAAATTATTGAGAAAGAAAGACCTGATGCTCTTTTGCCCACCATGGGAGGCCAAACAGGACTCAATACAGCGCTCACATTAGCCAAAGAGGGAGTGCTAAAAAAATATAATGTTGAGCTGATTGGCGCCTCCAGAGAGGCCATTGATAAGGCTGAAGATCGAGAATTGTTTGATAAAACCATGAAAGGCATTGGTATCAATACACCCAATTCAGGCATAGCCCATTCAATGGAAGAAGCAATTGAAGTCCAGGCAAGTCTTGGTTTCCCATGTATTATTAGACCGTCATTTACCTTGGGTGGTTCAGGTGGAGGCATTGCATACAATATCCAGGAATTTAAAGAGATCTGTGAAAAAGGATTAGATTTATCTCCGACCACCGAACTTCTGATTGATGAGTCACTTTTGGGCTGGAAAGAATATGAGTTAGAAGTTGTTAGAGATAAAAATGACAACTGCATTATCATTTGCTCAATTGAGAATCTTGACCCTATGGGTGTGCACACAGGAGATTCGATTACAGTTGCACCAGCGCAAACACTCACTGATAAAGAGTATCAAATTCTTCGAGATCAATCATTTCAAATCTTACGAGAAATAGGAGTTGAAACTGGTGGCAGCAATGTTCAGTTCGGAATTAATCCAATGGATGGAAGGGTGGTTGTTATTGAGATGAACCCCCGTGTAAGTCGATCTTCAGCATTAGCTTCTAAAGCCACGGGGTTTCCCATCGCTAAAGTAGCTGCGCTGTTATCTGTTGGATTTACCTTAGATGAATTGCAGAATGATATTACTGGCGGCTTAACTCCTGCATCATTTGAACCTTCCATTGATTACATCGTTACTAAAATTCCTAAGTTTGCTTTTGAAAAATTCCCACAAGCCAATGCAAGATTAACTACTCAAATGAAGTCAGTAGGAGAGGTTATGGGCATTGGAAGAACTTTCCAAGAATCTTTCCAAAAAGCACTTCAAAGTCTTGAGGAAGATTTAATGGGCATTGAAAGTATTCTTGAAGATCCCGAAGATAAAAGTGAAATCTTGCATTATGAACTTACATTTCCAGGCCCTAGACGTATTTTATATGTCACAGATGCGATGAGGCTTGGATGGGCCCTAGACAAAATTTATGAGTTGACTGGAATAGATCACTGGTTTCTTTATCAACTTAAGGAGCTTGTAGACAAAGAGCAATTACTAAAAGATATAAAACTTGCAGATATTTCTTTCGAGACAATGCTTGATTTAAAGCAAAGAGGTTTTGCTGATCATAGGATTGCATATTTAATTGGAGCAGCAGACAAAGAAGTGCGCTCATTACGACAGAAGCTTGAAATATTCCCTTCCTTTAAAAGAGTAGACACGTGTGCTGCTGAATTTGCAACAGAAACAGCTTACATGTATTCAAGCTATGAAGGAGTGTGTGAATCAAGACCTTCAAATAATAAAAAAGTTATTGTCCTTGGTAGCGGCCCCAATAGAATTGGTCAGGGCATTGAGTTTGATTATTGTTGTGTTCATGCATCATTTGCATTGCAAGAAGAAGGCTATGAATCAATTATGATTAATTGCAATCCTGAGACCGTTTCAACAGATTACGACACTTCCAATAGATTATATTTTGAACCTATTACAGAAGAAAAGGTATTAGATATCATTGATTTAGAGAAGCCTGAGGGAGTGATTATCCAGTTTGGTGGGCAAACCCCATTAAAGCTTTCAGAGACACTGTTGGAGCATGGAGTGAAAATACTTGGAACAGATGTGGATGCAATTGATCGATCAGAGGACAGGGAACGTTTTCAGTTACTGGCCGAAAAACTTCAGCTAAAACAGCCATCAAATAAAACTGTAAAAAATTTCGACGAGGCTTTAATTGCTTCAAAAAAAATTGGTTTTCCTATTGTTGTAAGACCTTCTTATGTATTGGGCGGAAGGGCTATGGAGCTTGTTCACGATACATTAGAGCTTGAAAAGTATCTAAAAGAAGCTGTAGAAGTATCAGATCAAAAACCCATTCTCTTGGATGGATACCTAACTGATGCGGTAGAAGTTGATGTAGATGTTATTTCTGATGGAGACGTTATCGAAATTGGAGGAATCTTGCAGCATATCGAGCAAGCTGGCATCCATTCTGGTGATTCTGCATGTTCTTTGCCACCATATAGCCTATCTGATTTTGTAATTACAGAAATTGAAACCCAATCTATAAGGATTGCAAAGGAACTAAATGTTGTGGGTTTAATGAATATTCAATTTGCAGTTCAGGGAGAATCAGTCTTTATTATTGAAGTAAATCCAAGGGCCTCGAGGACTGTTCCCTTTATCTCAAAATGCTTGGGTCAGTCTTTAGTAAAATCAGCAACCAAAGCTATGGTTGGCAAAACATTAAAAGAGATTGGGTTTTCAAATAAATTACCAGACGGTTATTTTTTTGTGAAAGAAGCTGTTTTACCATTTGATAAATTTCCATCAGTAGATCCAATTCTTGGTCCAGAAATGAAATCTACTGGAGAGGTAATGGGGATAGGATCCTCATTTGGAGAGGCATATGCAAAAGCTCAAAAAGCAGCCAATAAAAATATTCCCACTTCAGGACTTGCATTTATTAGTGTAAAAACATCTGATAGAAAATATTTATCTGAACTCATTCCCTTAATAATTGACCAAGGCTATTTATTAATAGCTACCAAAGGAACAGCCAAGGTCATTAGTGATCTTGGATATCCTGTATCTACCATTAATAAAGTATCTGAGGGTAGACCTCATATTGTTGATGAGCTTTTAAATGACTCAATTGATTTATTGATCAATACAACTGAAGGTCGTCAGTCAATTAAAGACTCTGCATCAATTCGCCGCACTGCTCTTCAGAATAAGCTTTTTTGTGTCACAACAATCTTTGGTGCTTTTGCATTGGTTGAGGCATTAAGCAAGGATCCTACCAGTTGGACTTATAATTCATTGCAAGAAATAAATTAAACCTCCCCATTTGATACAATCTTCCTATCATGGATAAATTACCTATTACAAAAGCTGGCGAATTAAAAATTTCTAAGCAACTACATCAACTCAAAACTAAAGATAGGGTGGAAATTTCACAAGCTATTGCGGATGCACGAGCTCATGGAGATCTTAAAGAGAACGCTGAATATCATGCAGCCAAAGAGGAGCAAGGATTTATCGAGGCAAAAATTCAAGAGATTGAACATGCTTTAGCAAATGCCCAGGTAATAGATGTTAAAGATATTCCCGAAACTGGCAGAGTTGTATTTGGCTCCACCATAGATTTATATGATATTAAGAATGAAAAATCTTTAACTTATAAAATTGTTGGCAACCTTGAATCTGATCCATCTCTAGGGCTTATTTCAATTCAAACTCCAATTGCAATGGGTTTGCTGGGAAAAAATGAAGGCGATGAGGTAACAATATCAACCCCATCTGGCGATATTTTATTGGAAATAGAAAAAGTTAAACATTTGTAATTAATCTATGCATGCTGATTCTTGGGCTATTAAAGCTAAACAACTGGGCTTAAGATCTAGGGCAGTTTTTAAATTAGAAGAGATCTTACAAAAAACAAAAGTTTTAAAACAAGGTTCGAATATTGTTCTTGATATTGGATCGGCTCCAGGTGGTTGGTCAGAACTTATAAAATCTTTATCACCTCAAGCACAAATCTTTGCAATTGATCTCTTGGAAATGGAGCCTATAGGCGGAGTAAATTTTTTTCAGGAGGACATTGAAAATATTAATTCCATAAATGAAATATTCTTATTAAAAAATAAATTTGATCTTGTTATTTCAGATTTAGCCCCCAATTTAAGTGGTATAAGAGCAGTTGATGAAGAAAATATTTTTGAGTTAAACCTTCTTACACTGGAGACAGCTTCCAGTTATTTAAAAAAAGATGATGGCTATTTTATTATGAAAACATTTCAGAATAGTTCATTAAAAAAACTCAGGTTAACAATGGAAAAGTCTTTTCAATTAGTTCAAACTTACAAGCCAGCTGCTTCAAAAAGCAAGTCTGGTGAAATATATCTTTATGGAGCAAAACCATTATGAATTCAGTTTTAAAAAATGCCTTAGTTTGGGTAGTTCTGGGATCAGCCTTAATATTCATTTTTAACAATATTGATAATAGCACCACAGCTAAACGTGAAATGGTTTCCTATAGCCAGTTTAAGCAAGAGGTTTTATCAGATAATATCGCATCAATTACCTATAAAGGTGATCAAATGACCATCTTTGGAGAACGTCTAGATGGATCTAGATTTGAAACTCGTCACCCAATCTACAAGAGAGATGAATCTGTTGATTTAGCTATTGAGGAGCATGGTGTTGTGACTATCTTTGAAACCGTTGAGCAACCATCTATCTGGTCTCAGCTTCTTGTTGGCGCATTCCCTATCTTATTACTCTTAGGAATATTCTTTTTCTTTATGAGGCAAATGCAAGGAGGCATGTCTGGTAAGGGCGGGCCAATGTCGTTTGGAAAGAGTAAAGCAAAACTAATGGAAGGTGGGAAGGTAACTACTACTTTTGAGGATGTTGCAGGCTGTGAAGAGGCAAAACAAGATGTTCAGGAATTAGTTGATTTTCTTAGAGATCCTACAAAATTTCAAAAGCTTGGCGGCAAAATACCACGAGGAGTTTTAATGGTTGGTCCTCCAGGCACTGGTAAAACTTTACTTGCTCGAGCAATTGCTGGCGAAGCAAAGGTTCCATTTTTCTCAATCTCAGGATCAGATTTTGTTGAAATGTTTGTCGGTGTTGGAGCTTCTCGAGTGAGAGATATGTTTGAGCAAGCTCAAAAGAATTCCCCATGTATTATTTTTATCGATGAAATAGATGCGGTAGGCCGACACAGAGGAGCCGGCATGGGCGGCGGACATGATGAGAGAGAACAAACATTAAATCAATTACTTGT
>ERZ767114.1132-NODE-1132-length-13153-cov-3.637121_pt1 | contig 13153 bp, 16 predicted proteins | sample MGYA00374952_ERZ767114 | MGnify/ENA primary metagenome ERZ767114 (study PRJEB28939, sample SAMN06267156) | marine metagenome | isolation source: Columbia River Estuary | place: USA:Columbia River Estuary, USA | collected 2012-05-05 ...
ATCCTAGTGCAGTCATCATAAGCCTATGCACATTAGTCATGGGCATTTTTCCCAAAGGTGGGGCAGGGCCATCTCCTGCCAATAAAGCACAATCTTCATCGTTGTCGCAAACCAAGCCATGGCTTCCTTTTACCAAAGAGTGATCCAATGGGATTACATCCATCAGTGTTCGGAACCCAAGCTTTTTGCCCAAGAGTTTTCTGATCACTTTAAGTTTGGGGAAAAGTAACTTGGGGTCGAAGAACAATTCGCAAGGGTCGTAGCCTGGTTTTCGATGGATATCCACGGTGCGGGCGAAATCTGGAGCCCTGCTTTCATCAAGCCAATAAGGGTAGGCAAACCATTTGTTGTTTTCCGAGAGTGCAACAAGTTCGCCTGAACGAGGATGGGCCAAGCCCATGCTTTTCTTTCCTTCCTCATCGAGAATTATTTTGATGCCCGGTGTTTCTTCAAGAGTTGCGGCCTTACCCAGCGCTTCTAGTGCTCGAATGGGGTTGCCTTGCCGTATTTCCAAGAGCCCAAGGCTAAACCACAAAGCGCCATCTTCATTGTTCACTTTCAAACCAGCTTCTAAAGTGGTTTTTGCAGTTGTATCGTCACCGAGTGAACGGTGTAGGTCAGCCAAGTTGACTCGCGTAGTACTGGCTTGGGGGTTTTTATTAAGCGCTGTTTCTAACAGTGCTTGAGCAGTCTGCACGTTGCCACGTGCCTGCTCAAAAGAACTTAACTGGGTAAGCACTGAGGGCATATCTTGATGTTGCGATTGCACGGCGATGTATTCATCAAACAGCGTTTGTAATCCATTAGTCTGCCCGTTTTCTGATGCCGAAGACATTTCTGCCAATTGCTCAGCGGTGGCCATACGGACGGACAGAACAGGGTCGTGAACCAGTGGTGCTAATAATAAATGGCGCTGAGTAAGTGGGAGTTGGCCCGAGGCTTGCGCCGCAGCAAGTCGAATGAGTGGATCTTGGCTTTCTAACCAAAGGGGCAATGATCGCATGACTCGCTCTGGAGCGAGTCTGGCGAGTTGAGTAATGGCAGAAGCGCGAAGTATGCCGGTCATGTTCGTATTATCGGCAGTTTCAATCAAGTTTGGTGTTACACGGATATCACCCCGATCGGCCGCATGAAATGCCCGTGCGGGGTGGTTTCGCTGGCCAGTGAAGCGCACGCCCCAGTCCAGTAATGCGGAGTAGGCCCAATCGGCACTCTCTTCGGTATGACATTGGTTGCAGGCGTTTGGGCTGCCGGTACTCAGTGATAAGTCGGGTCTAGGGATGCGCATGCTGTGGTCACGTCGGGCGTCCACACCCATATAAATTTGGCTTGGCATATGGCAAGCGACACAGGCAGTGCCTGCACTCTCAACGGGGTGTCGATGGTGCGAGGGGGTGTCGTATTGCGCAGCCGTGTGGCACTGGCCACACACGGCATTTCCCTCTGCAATGAGCTTATTACTATGGGGGTTGTGGCAGTTGGTGCAAACGACACCAGCCTGGTGCATTTTACTTTGGATGAAGGAGCCATAGACATAGACTTCATCGCGAATCTGGCCATCTGGCCAATACAGGGGCGTGTCGATGAGTGCTAAGCGATGCGTGTCCAGTAGAGGCCGGCCTGGGTGGTAGTCACCGAGCGTGCTGCGCCGTGCATGGCATCGTCCACAGGTGTCAATTTGTACGGTGTCATCTAGCGCTTCTGTTCGACGCGCGATACTAGCGCCCTCGGGCCATTGCCATAGGCCGCGTGCGCTCAAGCTCATTTCAAAACCGGTTTGCTCGAGCGATAAGGCGCCTTGCTGCGCCAACTGCTGGTGTGCGCTGCCTGGCCCATGACAAGCTTCGCAACCGACGTCGATTTGTTCATAGTGCGTGTCGAACTGATCAGTTTCTGCGTTGTAGCGTTTTTTAACGTCAGTGCTATGGCACTCTGCGCAGCTGGTATTCCAATTAAAATACCCGCCTGTCCAATGCAAAGGGTTACCTGCAATAACGGGCTCTTCCTCGTATAGGTGATACCAACGCTGTCCGCCCTCTTGGGCAGAACGCGTATCCCACGCGATGGACAGTGCTTGTAGGCGACCACCCGGCAGCGGCAACAGATATTGTTGGAGCGGTTCGACGCCAAAAACGTACTCAACAGGAAATGTTTCAAGGACGCCCGTTGCGTTATCGGTGGTGATGAAATAATCATCACCGCGCCGAAAGAACGTCGTTGTCACGCCATGATAGTGAAATTGTGCATTATCAAAGTCACCCAATATGGTGTCGGGTGTGGCCTCCTGCATGGCCAGGTCATGATGTGAATCCGTCCAGTCGGCTGTCGCTGGCTCATGGCAGTTAGCGCAGGCGCCGTTACCAACATAATCAGCGACCATTGCAGGCGTTGTGGCAGTGCCGTGGGCGGTGAAGCAACACCCGAGGCTCAGTAGCAAAGCGCTCAGCAATCGAGTGGCGCACTGAGACAGCGCCGACCGAGTGCGCGGTATCGCTATGCTATGCCTTGACCGCCGTCGGCTACTGGCCATGCTGGCTTGATCAAAAGGTGACTGACACTGGGGCTGCACTGATTATGGCACTCCATAAACGTTTTGATATTTCAATTTTGGAACACTCATGCTAACCGCGCCAGTGTTGACTATTGTCGATGGTCTTTGCAATGAAATCGGACTTATGTCCACTATTAAAGAGCGCCCCCCTTCGGAATCGTGGCTACCCACCTTTACGCGCTGATACGGGAATAGCGGTTGCACCGACTGCGGCTAGACCACTGGCGATATCGTCGCATCGCAACCCATTATGCAGACGCAAAAAGATCGTCTGCCTTGCTACAGATGCCAACAATAAAAAGGCGCTGCCATCCCGCACTGCCTCGGTCTGGCTGATACAAAGTCGGCCCTCCCGAACAAAACCGCAGAAGGTGCAGCCAACGCAATGAACATCGCGGTTTTGTAGGACCGTTCGCACTCCGTCATTCAAATCGTTTACATTGGCGTGCTGCGCGCCCTTTTGATCGAAGGCGTTGGCCCCGCGCCATGATCTATTAGACAGTGGCTGAGTGCTGCGACAGGCTGGTGCGCCGGGGTCAAGGCAAGGACATCGACATCGCAAAGTGAATGGTTAGATAGGATAAAACTATGCACATTGGTATTTTACGGACTGATTCGGTGAGGCCTGAGTGGGTGGCGGAGCACGGGCAGTATCCCGACATGTTTGCACGTTTACTGACAGAGCAAGATGACACTTTGCGCTTCACCACATGGGATGTCGAGGCAGGAGAGTTGCCCACTGCTTGCGATGTGGCAGATGCTTTTCTTATCACTGGTAGTAAAAGTAGCGTTTATGACGATAAGGCGTGGATCCGGTCACTCGAGGACTTTGTCCGCGCGCTCCACGCGACGCGCAGTAAATTAATTGGTATTTGTTTTGGACATCAGCTGATTGCTCAAGCCTTGGGTGGCACGGTGGCAAAATCGAATAGGGGTTGGGGGGTCGGTGTTAATGCTTATGCGGTGGACGATACCCTGTTTAAACAAGCAGATGGCAAAGATCTGTGCTTGCTGGCGTCACACCAGGACCAAGTGATGCAAATGCCACCCGGCGCCAAAAAAATAGCCACTAACGCGCATTGTGAGGTGGCGGGTATGGTGTTGGGGGAGCATATTTTGACGTTTCAGGGGCACCCTGAGTTTACCCCTGACTATGCCCGAGCAATCCTGTCTTTTCGCCACGACATGATTGGCGAAGAGCGCGCTGCTGAGGGTCTTAAAAGCCTGGTATCCCGGCAACACGAGGGAGCCCGAGCGGCGCGCTGGATACTCGATTTTTTAAGATAGTAGAGGCGTTACCAGCTGCCTTGGTTTGGCATTGATACCCAAGGTTCCGCTTCGGCAAGTGCGGCGCCTGCCTGCAATAGCTCAATGGAAATGCCGTCTGGCGATTTGATGAAGGCCATGCGGCCGTCCCGAGGAGGCCGGTTGAGTGTGACGCCACGGTCTATCAGCTGCTGGCAAGTATGATAAATATCGTCGACTTGATACGCCAAGTGGCCAAAATTCCGACCACCGTCGTAAGTTTCTGAGTCCCAGTTATAAGTAATCTCGACCAGTGGCGCTTGTTGTGTTTTCGCGTGATCTAAGTCTGCTGGCGCGCTGAGAAAAACGAGGGTGAATCGGCCAGCCTCATTGTCATAACGGTAGGCCTCGACCAAACCGAGCTGATCGACAAAAAAGTGCAGCGCTTGCTCTAAATTGGCAGCACGAATCATGGTGTGTAGGTAGCGCATGGTTAAAATTCCTGTTTCAGACTGCGATATTAAATGAACTCGACCCTCAAAAGCAGAGACTGCGATACACTGCCTGCCCTGCGTTTCACTCAACTGGAAGTGTCATTTTATGTGGTTTCGTTCTCTGCGTCCTTACCGTTTACCTAGCCGTCTCGGCATCGATGCGCAAGAGCTAGAGAGGCGTCTGCAGTCTCGCCCTTTTACTGCGTGTTCGCCCGCTCAGGCGACCAGTTTGGGCTGGGTACCTGCTCTCGATGAGACTGCTACTGCGCTCGTCCACGCTGCGGGGCCCTACTGGATGGTGCGCCTAAAACGGGAAGAAAAGTTACTGCCTGCGACAGTTGTGCGAGAGCAAGCGAACGAGCGTTGTAGTCAGATCGCTAAAGCACAGGGGCGTAAAGTGAGTCGCCGAGAGCGACAAGCGGTCACCGACGAAGTAACACAAGATCTGTTGCCGCGGGCGTTCTCTCGTTCTACATCGGTTAGAGCGATTATTGCCGACCGTGCGGGCTGGATCTGGGTCGACAGCAGCAGCGCGGGTCGTTCGGAAGAAGTGCTGAACCATTTAAGAGAGGCACTCGGCAATTTACCGGTGGTACTGCCAGAGACGCAAAAGGCGCCAGCACATGTCATGACGCAGTGGTTGTTACACCAGTCGCTGCCTGAATCAGTTGAGTTGGCTAATGAAGCTGATTTTATTGATCAGCGCGAGGAAGGGAGCTCGGTCAAAGTGCGGGGCGTTCCGCTCGATAGTGAGGAGGTGCTTGCGCACCTGTCTTCAGGGCACCAAGTGGCGCGACTGGCCCTCGAATGGGGTAATCGGGTTGCCGCGGTAGTCGATAAAGACCTCTCTTTTCGTCGCCTCAAATTTACTGATGCGATTCGTGAAGCCAATGACGAGTTGATAGAGGATCCCTTGGCCCGAGCGGACGCTGATTTTTTGATTCTTTGCGAGATTTTAGAAGGCCTACAAACCGCAATGGTAAAGGCGTTTGGTGGGTTGGCTGAGTGAGTGATCTAGTCGTCGGGCGTTATCGTCATTACAAAGGTCAGACCTACTCGGTAATTGGCGTTGCCCAACATTCTGAAACTGGGGAGTCATTGGTCGTCTATCGTCCCGAATACGGGGCTCGAGGGCTCTGGGTTCGTCCTTTATCGATGTTTCAAGAGCAGGTGACCACGTCTGAGGGCAACGTGCCGCGCTTTGATCTGATAGCGCCTATGCCGGAGGATTAAGGCTGGATCTTCCACAAACGCGTCATCTCTATATAGAGATAGGAGGCCGTCCAGGTGATTAAGACTAGGCCTGTGAGGGCTTCGACCCCCGCGAGTAAGCGCAATGGGCCTGTGGGCGTAATGTCGCCAAAACCAACGGTGGTGAAGGCGGCATAGGAAAAGTAGACATAGTCCGCAACCGTGCCCGTAAACTCACCTTCCAATGTGCCGAATCCCAAGCGAATGGACACAAGATAGGCAATGGCAAACAGTGACACCTCGATGGAGTGGGCAATGAGTGCCACCAACACGCCATAGCCAAGCCGTAAATGGGGGAATCGAGTGGCCAGCCATCCTCCGTCGTTGAGGTGCCGCAGGAAAAAGTAGTGCACGGAGGTAGAGAGCAAAATGGCCGCTAAAATAACTCCAAAATTTCCGATGCTGACGATCATGATGTGCTCTCCTTATGTCGAGATATCGTCTGTTTTGGCGTCCTCTCCGCTGGTGCTATATTGATTGGGAGGGCGGATGTCACAACAGGGCTGTGTCAGCATATACCGTGTGCTTCGCTCAGTGGCGAGCGTTTCTCAGGAAAAGAGGGGGTTCGTTTCAGCCAAAAATCAGTCATTAGAGGAGTGTTAAGTATGGTACTGCGTGGGTTATTACTTTTTTTTATGCTCGCTAGCGCGCCCTTTGTCGCGGCGAGTGAGCAGGGTTCTCTGGTTGCAGGTCCGTCCCCCTTTGTTCTGATTGCCCGATTGCATGCGCTCCCTGATGCCGCCGAGGAGGTAGTGGCACTATCCCGAGCGGTCGATGCCCAGGTTGAGCGTGGGGAGCCGGGCATGTTGCTGCACACCTTTGATGCGGATCCCGATGATGCGTTGGGATTTGTTTGGACCGAGGTTTATGCCGATAGCGAGGCTTTACTTTTTCACCTGAATAACGCCGATCTCGGTGCTTATCTGGAGGCTGTTTCACCGTATTTAGATGGCTTCACGATCGAGCTTTACGGTGCGGTGGCTGAAGAGGCGGTTGCTGCGCTGCGAGCAACGGGCAACTCCGTGACGCATTACGCTAACGTGCTGGGGTACATTCGTGACCTGTCACCGTGAGGGTGAGCCGGCACCGAGGACACCGACATGAGTGATGCACCACCGTCTGCGAGCGGCAAGTCTGCGATTGATTGGGGGGCGGTAACACACGCGGTCGCGGGCCTTTCTGCAGTCATTTTGGGCGCGTTAATGTATTTCAAGCCCTGGGCACGTGATCTATTTTCCATGCTCATGGTATTGGCTGCCATTGCCGCTATCTATTTTTCTTGGAAGCATTCAGCCTGGGTGCCGGGGCATTGGTTTGCCATGTTGCCGATCATCGGGGTGGTGTTGGGTTACTTAGGCTGGCAGTGGGGGTTTTCCCTCGCTTATGTCACGCTGTGGCTTGCTTTTGTCCATTTTATTATCCGCGGACTGCAAAGCTTGCGGGCCACGTAAATTCGGCGGTGACATGATGATTGTCTGGCAGATAAGGTGTGCTGGCTCTTGGAGAGGTCTGCGATGAGTGAGATTGTTAATCAGTTTTATGGCGCGATTCGTTCGGGGGATGTCGCCGTTCTGGATGCTTTGATCGATCAGGACTTCTGTTTAATCTGCCCAACACAGGACCATGTTTTGTCGGGCGTTTATCGCGGCAAGCATCGCTTTTTTGAAGAGGTGACCCCTCATGTTTTCGGTAGCGTGGAGGCAAGTGACATCACATTCTGCGCCGCCTATGAGGTCATTGTTGATACTGGCGAGGTGGTCGTCGCAATGGCGCAAAATAGTGGCTTTTCCCGCGCAGAAACGCGTTACGACCAGCAGTACATTCACATTTTTAAAATTCGAGATGGGCGCATTGTCGCCTTGATTGAAGGCTTCGATACGGCGCTTGCCAATCGTGCACTGTGGTGCGGTGCCGACAAGTTGCCCCCCGATGAGGCGGCTCATCTATCCAACGTTCAATGCTTTATGAATGCCTGACGGCGTCCGTCAGCGCGAAACGCAAGGCACCTTGGACTGAACTCGTGGCGTCTCGGGCCTATCCAGAAACAGTCGATTGATCGAGGCTCTGAGTGTGAGCACGAATCTGCTCTAACGCATCGATCATCCAATCCTCTGCAGGCAGGGTGTCACCCTCACAGCTCATTAAGTAGGGCCTTCCGGTGAATGAGCTGCTGCTTGCTAACTGCGTAATGAATTCGTCAGCCGAATCGATGTGCCTTCCCGCCCTAGCGTATTTGAGTTCCAAGTGCGCCGCGGCCTCGTCAGCCGTGTGCTGACGGCCATTGCGATTGAAATTGCAGCGACTCGCGGCAATGGCATCGATGAGTAGACGCACCTCGTGCTCGGTGCTATCAGCACCCTGCAGGTGAAGCGGTTTCAGCATCAGCATGCTCATGCCCAGCGCTGCGATGAACCGCGTGACTGTCATGAGTCCTCACTCAGTAATGTCGCCAAGAGTGGATTGTGGTCGGACGTCGTGACTTTGTGGGTCGTGGTATGCCCCCAAGTCAGGCCGCGGACATACAGGTGGTCTAATGGTCTTCCCAATACGGTGACCCGATGGTCGGGGTCAAACGGCACGGCCACCAATCCCATCTTGGACGTAAAGTGCTGTAGCACTTGCTGCCTTGCTGGGCTCCACGAATTCAGATCTCCACCAAAAATAATCGGTCCATCGTGCGCTGTTATTAAATCAGTCAGGGCGGCAAGCTGGTTTTGGTAATCGCTCACGCCGAGGGTGAAATTGATGGCATGTATGTTGATCGCGAGTAGCCTCTCCTGCCGGTCAATGAGTGGGTACAGGGTGACACTGGTTGCTTTAGGCGATCGCAGCCATGGCTCTAGCGCGAGCAGGTGACAGTGCATTAGGTGTGGTGTTCTGGCCAGAGTGAGGACGCCTGTCGGTGTCCCATTTTGTACGTAGCCCGCGGCAAAAGCGGGGAATAACGCTTCATTAACGAGGCTGGGCAGTTGGCGACTCGGTACCGCCTCTTGCACAAACATTAAGTGCGCGGTGTTGGCCAACTCGGCAAATTCATCTAGCACGGCTGGCTGCTGGACCTTGTGTACATTCCAGCTGAACACGTTAAGGGGAAAGGTTAATCCGCCAATGGTGGTCGTACGTCGAGCGGTGCGCAACGCTGTGTTGCATTGTTTGGCGTTGTCGGCAGAGATCACTTGCGGGAAGGGTGTTGCAGCTGCCGCTGCGCTGGCACACACCATCACTGCCAGGGTCAGTAGCCAATATGGCAGCTGATCGCGGATGGCAGGCGCAAAAGAGATCAGTTTAATGACGGCACCTCTCGATTAAGGGTGCTGATGGGTGCCGCGAACCAGCAACTCGTGTCGCGCGATTTTCCAGGTGTTTTGGGTTTGGATGAAATCGGTCAGATAGGTCGCCCACAGTGTAAACGTCCCGCCAGCGGGCGTTTTGAGAAAATGGAGTGCTTGGACATCGGTTCGCGCGGACGCGCGATCGCCCGCCACGGTAGCGAGCGGTGGACTGAGTAGGTGTTGGGTTGCTGTAAAGGCATCGAGTTGGCTGCTGACGGAGGCGACCCATTGATCGGCGCCATGAATGACCGACTCCCCGAAACCCACGATCTCAACATTGTCGTCGAAGCACTCGCGATAGGCGGCCATATCGTTATCGTCCACGGCGGCGGCATAAGCCAGCATCAGGTCCTGAATGCGTTGACGGTCATCGGTTGCGGTCATAGTCGATTTCTCCCTCAGGGTTACAGCTTTCCCGCAATATAGTCATCAATGCGTTCGTGGTAGCGGCTAATACGCTTTTCTTGGCCTGATAAGTAGGCGCCTGTGAATCCTCTTGAGCGCACCCCGCGCTGTTGGGTCACCAGCACAGCCACATCATCCTCAATGGCAGGGCCGATAGACTCTTCCTCTAGGTTGAGCCACCGAACCGGCGCATCGCCCTGACCGTCGCCTATGAGTGAATCCGTGGCGCTCATGCCGTCGTCCATTTCGGCTTGAATGCTGGCTGGGCTGGCATACCACCAGTTATCAAACAAACACTGTTCTGGGTCGCTTGGATGCGGTCGGGCCCTTAAAAAGTGAAAGCCGTCAGCCCAGAGCGATACCGCAAAATTTGGAAAAATCGTGTAATGAAAAGCGTCGGTTAGCTGTTCATTCGGTACCGCACTGTAATGGGTGTAGCCTTTTTCGGGGCCCAGTGAACGCTTTGCTTCTTGCAAAGCCTCACGAGTGTCATCGGGCCTGCCTGTGAAGCTTTCGGGGTCTAGGGACCAATAGGCGAGTAGTGACGCTAGGGGCTCTGCTATTTTTCCCTCGGCGTCCGTAACGCCAGCACCGTACCCCCCCTTCATGACCATGCGTGCATGCCCCTCGTCAGCGAGGTCGAAACGCGTTTCTTTGAAGTAGGTATTGATGCCCCCTGCGATGGCAGTGCGGTCGGTCGAGGGGGTTGCACCCATGTGAACGGTCGGTACGTGATAGGACTCATTAAAATTATCCAATACGGCCTTCCAGTTACAGGGGAGCCATACGGTATTGGCCATCGTGCGCTGCCAGTCGCCGACCTCTCGAGCGTTCCACTCATCCCAGATGGGCCCAAGGTAGCTCCGAAGGGGTTGGCAGTTAGGATCCATGTTGACCCAGATAAAACCCGCAAAGGTTTCGCAGCGCAGTTCCGCTAAGCGCAGTTTTCCACAGGGGTTTCCCTCGGGAAAATCTTCCCGGTCGGGTACGAACTGCAGCTCACCGTCGGGTAAGAAGGCCCAGCTGTGGTAGCGGCAAACGAAACGACGCGGGTTGCTGCCCTTGGGCTCATCGACCAGCGGATTGCCGCGATGCTGGCAGACGTTATAAAACGCCTTAATGCTGCTGTCTTGCTGACGCACCATTAAAATTTCTTCTCGCCCCACCGGCTCCATTTGCCAATCACCGGCTTGAGGGATCTCAGCCTCGCGACCCAACAGCAACCAGACGCGCGTCCACATGCCATCCCACTCTTGCTCCATAAAGTCGCGGGAGGTGTAGCGCGATCCGACGATACGATCGCCCCTAATAGCTTGTTCCGGCCATTTATCGAGCGTGGGTGCTGGCACTTTCATGGTGGTGGACTCCCTGGAGAATCTGTTGCCGACTGGTGAAGACGCTATTTTACCTGTCTGCAGACGAAAAAAAATACGGGGGTGGTGTGGATCTCTTTACTCTCCCCAACAGTTCGCCTGGGCTCTCTGGCGGCAAGGGCCTTCCGGGTTATAGTGGAGACCCTGTTAATGGCGAGACCGGTCTTGGAGCGCGCGATGAAACGTATTGTGGTTGGTTTTTTGTTGATGTGGAGCACACAGGCATTGGCACAAACGGATCTTGAAGTAATTGAGCAGGCTTATGCCACGTTTGGTGTTGGTGATGCTGAGGGGTGGGCGGCGTTACATACCGACGACTTTGTGTGGACCATCTTTGGTGATCTGCCCCAGTCGGGTCGTCGCGTAGGGACACAAAGTGTTATCGACGAAGTGTTGGGCGTTTTCCCGGCGCATTGGCCAGCGCTCACTTTTGAAACCATCGAAACCTTTAGCGCAGATGATGTCGTGTTTGTTCACACCCAAATGAGGGCAGCCGGCATGAATACCGAAAGCCTGCATATGTTTAAGATGCGTGACGGCAAAATAGCGGCGTTTACCGCCTTTGACGACACCGACAGCATGCGACGCTCGATGGTTGATTAGCCTTTCTCAAAGCGATGTACCGTCGGCGATGGGCGGCGGTCGATTCGACGTGGGGTGGTAAGCAGTTGGTAAGGCGAGCGATAATGCGTTGCCAAAACTATGGATAAGGGAGAAGGAAACTGTGCGGGCATTGATTGTAAAAATATCCGAAAACAAGTACCTCAATATTTTTATTGCCATCGTCTGTATTGGCAGTGGCGTTTCCGAGATGTTCCATGTCGCTGAAGAAGCGGAGGCTGCTCGCTTGCATTCAGGTCACGGCATGCTAGCAATTGGCCTGTGGAACGCCTTTCGCGCCATTGGAGAAGCGCTGGAATCTGCTGAGTTTCTAGCGACCGCATCAGAAGACTTATAACGGCATGTTGAGCCCTCTCAGATGGGGGATCGGCGCCACCTACCAGCCAAACATCTCACTGGCTGCGCCGAAATAGCACATTCCCATAAAAGCCAGCAACGCACTGATTAGCGCTAACCACTGCATGCCTGGGGCGACCCGCTCGTCGCGGGCCAAGCCGATATCACCCGCCAGGCTGATAAGCCACATGGCCATGCAACCCCAGAAGCCAATCACAAGCCAGTTCATCAGGCGATCACTACGCCAGGTTAGCGAGGCTGATTGGTTCGATCGAGCAGTAGAAGTGGCTTTTGCCGAGACGCGGCATCAACGCTGATGAACACCCAAAACATGGCGCAAATGGCTAAAGTTATGTAATCCATGGCGATCTCTCTTCGATTTATGTCACTGTCATACCTTACGAGCATTGCAGCGCATTAGATTTGCGCTTTTTTGGGGGGGGGCACTGACAGGGCGCTATCTGCGTTGCGCTTATGCCGTTATCTGGACGGTTCCGTCCAGAGTCGGGCGCGTGTGTGAGCTGGAATTAACTTCACTTTGGTTCATATCGGGACCTGAAGGCAATGCGCTGCCTCATGTCCGAAAGCAGCTGGTTGAGAGCTTGGAGCCCGATCGAACCCTAATTATTACTGATGGGCACACTCAGGCAGCAAAAACCGTTACGTAATAAGTAACGATTATAAGTAAGAAAAAGCACCCAAAAACTGAGTGTAAAAAGCTATTATTCGTTATGAATAAAAGTAACGGACAGGGGGTGATGCAATGGTGGCGCTGACCAATCAGGAAAGGCAAGCGGCTTTTCGAGCCAGAAAAAGAGTCAAGGCATTTGCAGACAAACACTTTATGGGCGGCCAAAACGTGACCATCAGTGACTTTTTAACCGCGGTGCAGACCGATGTTGAGGCGCTCTCCAAGCACCTTCCCGCCAAGATCGAGACAGACATTGAAAGCCTCGATGACTACCAGCAAATGTGGTGGGCCAAGGCTGAGGAGTTAGCGGTCGAGGCCGTTAAGCTCAGCAGCGGTCAAAAAATGTGGCGGCGTTGTCTTGACGAAGTCACCACCGCAGCTCACCGCGAAGCGAAACTGTCGGGTGCGCCGGCTGATCGAGACTCGATCAAGCGGCAAGCGCAACGTCAGTTTGTAGAGCAGATGTTTCCTATGGTTGATGACTCATACGACTATCTCTTACATACGAAGACAGTTGATTATACAGAAGAAAGGGTGAAGGCCCTGTTCGACGAATGGAAAACTCTCAACGAAGAACTGAATTCACTCAAAGCTATTGGATATATTGACATGTGGAAAACTGACCTTAAAAAATTGTGAGCAATAGATAAGTATGGACCTCAAAGGTCCCGATACCGGTTCTGTTCTGGCTCTTAACGCGATAGGTAAACAGGACACGTTCCTATTACATGATAGCCCAACACATTCCTTCTTTAATTACGAACCTACACAACATTCAAACTTTACGAAATATCATAAAAGTGTCACCGTCTCTAAACCTTCTAACGCGTCGACCACATGGCCATTCGGTGAAT
>ERZ767114.1143-NODE-1143-length-13089-cov-2.082078_pt1 | contig 13089 bp, 8 predicted proteins | sample MGYA00374952_ERZ767114 | MGnify/ENA primary metagenome ERZ767114 (study PRJEB28939, sample SAMN06267156) | marine metagenome | isolation source: Columbia River Estuary | place: USA:Columbia River Estuary, USA | collected 2012-05-05 ...
GATAAGGCTTTTGGTCGCTGGCGAAATTTGTATGTTTCTGCTAAAACGATGATTTTAAAATCACGAATAGTATTAGACGATCCTGTTATTAAGTCTGATAGTGATCAGAAAATTGAAGCTAAAAGGCAACACGCAATTGGTTTAAAGCAAATAGAACTACTAAAGAATGATACTAAAAAAAGTTTTAAAGATCAATCTGAATTTTATATTTTCAGGTATTTAGCATCTGAAGGATTTTTACCGGGTTATAATTTTACACGTCTACCCGTTAGAACTTTTATTGGGTATAAACATACAGATCAAGGGGAATATCTTTCAAGACCAAGGGGAATTGCTTTGAAAGAATTTGGACCTCATAATACCTTATATCATAATGGTAGTAAATATCGTATGAATAGAATGATGTTATTAGATTCCGATACACATCAGCGTAAAATAAAAATATCCAAAGCTACAGGATATGCATTTTTAGATGACGAAGCTCAATTGGCGAATAATGATCCTATCACACTTTCTGAATTAAAAGGAGATAATTCGGAATATAGAACTACTCTAATCGAGTTATCGGAATGTGAAGGAATTCCCCAAGAACGAATTTCATGTATAGAAGAAGATCGTTCTTCTGTTGGGTATATTGTAGAAGAATATTTCAGATATACAAAAGGGATTGAGCATACTAAACATTTGGTTGTACAAAAAGGTGGAGAAAAATTATTAAATCTAATTTTTGATCAGTCTACTGAATTAATAAAATTGAATAGACGCTCTCGCAGATCAAACTCTGAAACAGATGGGTTTGCAATTGATAAAAGAAATGGAAAATGGCTCACCCAAAAAGATATAGATAGTAACCAAGAGGTTTTAGATAACAAAAAAGATGTCATGATTTTTGTTCGTGACACTGCTGACACTTTATATATTCAGCCTTTAGCAAATATGGAATTAACGCCAGATCAAGTAATTTCATTAAGTTATGCTTTAAAACGAGGAATTGAAAGTTTGTTCCAAGTAGAAGAAAGTGAGATTGGAGTTAATGTAATGGGACATAGTGATAATCCAAATATTTTAATTTATGAAGCAGCAGAAGGCAGTTTAGGAATTTTATCACAACTCATTCAAGAACCTGATAAGTTGGGACAATTATTTGAAGAAAGTTACCGTAACATTCATTTTGATCCTGAAACAAGAGAAGAAACTACAGCTGGTGAAAAATTGCCGCGTGCTTCCTATGAAGATTTATTATCGTATTACAACCAACGTCATCATGAGATCTTGGACAGATATAGTGTTAAAAAAGTATTAGAACAATTGATGGATTGTGATTTATCATTAGTACAAAAAGGAAATGATCGAGAAGAACAATATAGATATTTGTTAGATACTTATGATAAAAATAGCGCCACGGAATTACCTTTAATTAAATACCTATACAAGAACAAACTGGCATTACCAGATAAAGCACAGGTATATATGGATGAATTTTATATCAGTCCTGATTTTGTGTATAACACATCTAACGGTCCTGTATTATTATTTTGCGACGGATCTGTTCATGATAATGAAAGCATCAATAAAGACGATTTACATAAAAGAAAATTATTGCGAGATGCCGGTTATGATGTTATTGAATGGCACTATAAAGAAACCATTGAAGAATTAGTTTTGAGAAGAAAAGATATTTTTAGAAAAGTTAATTAAATATGAGTAATACTACACTACATCAACCAGGCACATTAGTTCATTATCGTAAAAGAGATTGGATGGTGCTACCTTCAGATGACAAAGATATATTACGTATTAAACCTCTCGGAGGTTCAGAAGAAGAAGAAACAGCAGTTTATTTACCAATTTCAATACTAAATGAAAAAATTACTTCAGCTCATTTTCCTGAACCAATTGCAACTGAAATAGGTGCTTTTGAAACTTGGAATGAACTAGGCGCTACGCAAGTAGTAAGCGATATGAAATCAGCAGGATATGCTGTAGCACCATGGATTCAAACCATGTTAGACAAAGGATTAAGCTTTTATAAAGTACAAGAAGGCAAACGTTATTATTATGATGTTGCTACTGAAGCCTACAAATTAATTCCAGGCAGTGAGTCCTTCTTAATCTTATCTGATTTAAAAGAAAAGACCATTTGGAAAAACAGCGCTTGTACCATGGTGGATATGAATGATGGCATTGCAGGTTTTAGCTGGAACACCAAAATGAATAGTATTGGTGGTGAGGTTTTAGAAGGAATAAATAAAGCGATTAACATTGCAGAGGATAAATTTAATGGCTTAGTCATCGCGAACGAATCCAACTTATTTAGCGCAGGTGCCAACGTAGGTATGATATTTATGTTAGCTATTGAACAAGATTACGAAGAACTAGATATGGCGATTCGTACTTTTCAAAATAGTATGATGCGTGTGCGCTACTCTTCTATTCCTGTGGTAGTGGCCCCTCACGGACTTTGTTTAGGGGGTGGTTGCGAAATGAATTTACATGCGGATAGCATTTGTGCAGCTGCTGAAACTTATATTGGCTTAGTGGAATTAGGCATTGGTGTAATTCCTGGTGGTGGTGGAACAAAGGAACTTGTTTTACGCGCATCTGATGAAATGCATGCAGATGAGCCAGAAACCATTACGCTTAACCGCAGGTTTATGCAAATTGCTACTGCAAAAGTAGCAACCAGTGCACAGGAAGCGATGGACATGGGCATCTTAAGAAAATCACAGGATTTTATTTTACTCAATCAATCAAGACGCATTACCAAAGCCAAGGAGCAAGCATTACAATTGTTTAATGCAGGATATACCCAAGCACAACAAAGAAAAGATATTAAAGTACTAGGAAAAGCAGGCCTAGGTGCATTATACGCTGGTATTAATGGTATGCACAAGGCTGGATACGCTTCTGACCATGATGTAAAAGTGGCTAAAAAATTAGCATTTGTAATGTGTGGCGGTGATTTGAGTGAACCCACTACTGTCAACGAACAATATTTATTGGATTTAGAACGCGAAGCATTTTTAAGTTTGTGTGGCGAAAAGAAAACATTGGAACGCATACAATCAGTGATTACTGCAGGCAGACCGATAAGAAATTAGTTGCTATTTTTTACTAAGCTAATTAACACAACTTGCTTGATTACAATAAATCATTCAAAGCTGAATGCAAAGTAGGGTAATCAAAATTAAAACCTGCTCCTTGTATTTTCTTTGAGGATACTTTGGCGCTTTTTAAAATTTCGATGCTCATCTCTCCCAACATTATTTTTAATACAAATGCCGGTACCGGTATGGGTAAGTAAAACCCACGTAATTTTTTTGTGATCGCTATAATTAAATCTTTATTACTTATTGGATCAGGCGAAACCGCATTATACACCCCTTTAATAGCGGCTGTTTCAATGCCATGTATCATCATTTTACATAAATCATGATGGTGTATCCAACTCACCATTTGTTGTCCATTGCCAAAGATCGTTGCCATCCCAAACTGCGCGGGTTTGATAAACTCAGCCAATGCACCCCCTTTCTTATTTAAAACGATCCCTATTCTTAAAGTCACTAATCTTATACCTAAGGCTTCAATGGGTTTTACGCTTTCTTCCCAACTTTTACAGGTTGCTCCCAAATATGCACCATCCACTGGGTCGGTTTCAGTAAATCCATTCATTAAACTTTGTGCAGTATCGGGTCCATACCAACCAATGGCCGATGCTGCAACCAGTGTTTTAACTTGATGTGAATTTTCAGTTAAATACTTCACCAACAAAGCACCCGACAATACCCTGCTATCCACAATTTCCTGCTTACGTTTTTTTGACCATCTTTTGTCTGCAACACCCGCACCTGCCAAATGAACAATCGTATCCGCATTGTGAATTGCTGAAGGATCAATATACCCTTTATCTATATCCCAAACAGCGTAGGTTAAATTGGGTACATTCGAAACTCGCGGCTGTCGCGTTAATACAATTACCTGATAGCCCTTGTTTAATAATAATTGCGTAAGCGATGTTCCCACCATTCCAGTTCCTCCTGTGATTAATACGGTATGCATTCGATAAAGGTACAATTTTTGTTTATTTCATTTGCGAAGGAGTGTAATCATTCGCAAAAAAACCCCGCCCAATGAAGGACGAGGTTACAACTAAAATCAACTATACATAAGAACTAAATCAATCCGGTTTTTTACCATCCATAAAAGTATTGATGGTTGAAATTTGTGTTTGGTTATTTTCATCCTTATCCACTGTATACTTGCTGTAATAATTTTCAACAGAAGCCAATGTATTACCAAACATTTCCATATTTCTTCTAACATATGCAGGTACTGATTCAAAATCATTACTTGGATCATTCACATTATTAATATTAAAAGATAAATTTCTTAATTTCTGAATACGCTCTGCCACTTTTCTTCTTTGCTCTTCGGCATTATCTAATGGCATATCATAATTAGCTTGTTGATTCACATGTGCAACGGGTGCATTGGACTCCTCTCTCATCACCAATTGCATAGAAGGCTCTTCCTCATATCTAAAAGAAGATTCAAAAATAACTTCCGCAGGTGCTGGAGTTTCAATCACAGGGGCATCATACATTTCAACAGTTACGAATTCTTCTTTCGTACTACTTTCATCCATCAACATTTCCGATTCCATCAATTCTTCTTCCATGAGTTCTTCTTCCATTAATTCTTCTTCAACCTCTTCATCGATGGTAATTTCTTCTAACATAAAGTCCTCTTCCATCTCCAAACTTGGATCTGATTCATTAATTTCAAAAATCACTTCATTGGATGCAATTACTGGAGCTGAAATTTCTTCTTCAACTTCGTCCGATTCCTCCACATAAATATTAGTAGGCTTACTTAATATAAATTCAGAAACAACGGTCGCTTCTTTCTCTGCTTCCATATTCAAAGTGAATATTTCTTCCTCCACTTCTTCCTCCATTTCTTCTTCAACTTCATCTTCAAAAGCAGGTTCCTCCTCTAATATTAAGGTTGGTATTAATTCATTATTCTCGAAAGCCATCACTTCCATTTCTTCTTCAACTTCGAATTCCTCGGCCACTTCCATCTCTTCCTCGACTTCTAATGCTTCCTCTTCCATAGCTATTTCAGCTTCCATTTCTTCTTCAATACTATCTGCAGCTTCAATAGACGCTTGCGCATTTAACTCCCAAATAGTATCATACTTATCTAATATCACTTCCTTCACTTCTTCGTCCAATTCTTCTTCGGCTACTAATACCGGAGCTTCCATCATGGGTGCTTGGTCCAATGAGAAATGAATGGGCGTTTCTTCAGTTTGATCTAAAATAAAATGATCCGCTGCTTTTTCAGTTACTTCATTACTTAATGGCTCCTCCTTGATTTGTTCAGTTACAACTGCATCTGTAACCAATGTCATTACAATTTTTTCCTCAATAGGAGCCTCCGCTTTTTTTGGTGTTTCTGTTTTAAAAGGATCTTTACCTTCAAAACCTGTAGCGATTAATGTGATACCTAATTTTTTATCAAGGGTAGCATCATAACCCATTCCCATAATTACATCAGAATGTTCACCAGTTCTTTCTCTTAAGTAATTATTGATGGTTTCTAATTCATCCATGGTGCACTCATGTTCCCCTTCCGCACTATTAATATTTAATAAAATCCATTTTGCACCTTTAATATCACTATCATTTAACAATGGTGAAGTCAATGCTTCCTCAATGGCTCTTTCTGCTCTATTCTCCCCTTCCACTTCAGCCTTTCCTAAAATAGCAACACCACCATTTTTCATCACCGTGCAAACGTCCGCAAAGTCAACAATAATGTGACCGCGGCTATTAATAACATCCGTAATACATTTAGCTGCAGTTGCTAAAACATTATCTGCTTTAGTAAATGCCTCTTTCATTTTTAAATTACCATATTGAACACGTAATTTATCATTTGAAATCACCAACAATGTATCCACTAATGGTTTTAATTGATTGATTCCTTCCTCTGCTTGTTTTTGACGACGAGGTCCTTCAAATCCAAAAGGCGTAGTAACGATACCCACTGTCAATATACCTAGGTCCTTACAAATTTTTGCAATAATTGGCGCGCCACCAGTTCCAGTACCACCACCCATACCCACTGTGATAAAGGCCATGCGTGTATTAACTTCTAAAATTTTTCTGATTTCTTCTAAAGATTCCTCTGTAGCTAACTTTCCTACTGAAGGATCCGCTCCTGCTCCAAGACCTTGTGTTAAATGGGGTCCTAATTGAATTTTATTTGGCACATCGCTTTGTTCAATGGCCTTAGAATCGGTATTACAAATAATAAAATCAACGCCTTCTATATCCTGCTTAAACATAAAGTTTACAGCATTACTACCGCCACCGCCTACGCCGAGGACCTTGATGATAGATGATTTTTGTTTAGGCAAGTCAAATTGAATCATTTTTTTGTTTTTAAATGGGTTAGTTAGATGGTTAGTTGTTAGTTAGTTATGTCGAAATTAGCAATTTTAGAATTTATTCTACTTGATATTTATAACCACAATGTGGGTAAATAATATTACAAAGGTTTGTCAGGTTCCTCATTAAATATTTCAATCAAGTTATTCTTAAATCGATCCCAGAATTTGCTCTTTCTTCTTTCAATTTGTTCTACTGTTAAAGTGGTTGCTGGTGCAGGTTTTTCAGCCTTTTGACTCGTTAAAGTATTGGCGCCATTGCTGTTATTTACCGTCAATGATTTAGGCACTTCCACTCTTTTAAAGTTTTCAGCAAATACCTTATAATTTTGCTCGAAATCGTTGTAGCCTTTTAAGATTAATCCAATACATGTTGAATACATTGGCTTTTTCAACTCATCGATATGATTAGGCGCTAAATGTTCATTAGGCAATCCAATTCTTGCATTCAAACCAGTGATATACTCGGTTAATTGGATAAGATGCTTTAATTGAGAACCGCCACCAGTTAATATCACACCGCCATTTAATTGACGACTATCCAAACCCACTTGCTTTAAATGGTAAGTAACAAAATCTAATATTTCACTCATTCTTGCTTGAATAATTCCTGCCAAACTTTTAACACTGATTTCTTTTGCAGGCATGCCCTTTAAACCTGGAATAGTTACATAAGCATTTGCTTTTGCCTCATCTGCTAAAGCGCTACCAAATTGCACTTTCATTGCCTCGGCTTGACTTTTCAAAACCCCTAAACCAAGTCGAATATCATTGGTAATATTTTCACCCCCAAATGGTATAACTGCAGTATGCTTCAAGATGCCATCATAAAATACAGCTAAATCACTGGTACCACCGCCAATATCTAATATTGCCACACCCGCTTCTAAATCAATATCACTCATCACCGCACTCGCAGAAGCCAAGGGTTGTAACACTAAATCCTTTGTCACTAAACCACTACGCTCAACTGAACGATTGATATTACGAATTGCGTTTCTGTCGCCCGTTAGGATTAAAAAATTCGCACCCACTTTTACCCCATTCACACCTACCGGCTCTTTCACATTTGGGTTATTGTCAACATGAAACTCTTGAGGTATCACGTCAATGATTTGATCCCCAGCTGGAATAAATGTTTTACGTTGGTTGTTGATTAACTGCTCAATTTCCCAAGGTTGAATTTCGTTTTCAGCATCCTGACGAACCATGTCACCCCTGGTTTGCAAACTTTTAATATGATGTCCAGCAATACCTACAAATACTTCATTGATTTCTAAATCAGGATTGCTTAATTGACAATTTTGTAATGCTTGTTGAATTGCTTTAATGGTTTGGTCAATGTTTAAAACCTGACCATGTTGTACCCCATTACTGTTGGCACGGCCAAAGCCCAAAATTTCTAATTTGCCAAACTCATTTTTTCTGCCAGCTATAGCCGCAATCTTTGTGGTACCAATATCTAGCCCCACAATGATGGGCGAATCATTTTGACTCATTGTTATGTATTTTAGTTGTTAGTTGTTGTTGTTCTTAGAAGTAGTCTTTGTTGGCATTAAAGCTTTCGCGGATTTCTTCTTATTAATTAACGATTTATTGTTTTGTTTATTGTCTTTTTTCTTGATTTGTTGGTTGATTTTTTTTGGGGTGCTTTTTTTATTTGCAACCACTTTAACTGCGGGCTTCTTAGCCACTTTATTTTCTTCTAATTTGACCTCTTTTTTGATAGCAATGGGCGCGACTATCTTCAAGGTATCTTTAAGGATGGGTGCCGAAGCAGTATCCGTATTCAAAATGACATTTTCTGTATTAGCAAATACCGAATTTTGAAATGGCATCATCCCGGCGGCATACTGAATAGGTTCCAACCCCTTTTTTAGGGCAACAATTTGCCCGTCAAATCTGCAATCCAATACTTGATAGGCATTGATGCCACTTTGTACCCATACTTTTTTATAGAAAGTATACAATCGATTTAATTTATCAGCCAAATTATCTACCGAGCCTATTAACACAGTATGATCTCCTAAACTAGGCACCATTTGAAAATCACCATTAGGCCCAATATTTACTTGTGCAATTTGCGCAGTGAAAAAACTATCCGTTTTAATAGTATTTGAAAAAAAGAGTACCTCCTTAAGTAGTAAACTATCTGGTGCAGATAATTTATCTTGATCTGTTGGGAATCCTGTAAATACAGGCAAACGAAGCACGGTAAGCTGTTTTAAAGGTAAGCGCCAACCTTGATCATCTATATAAAAGGAATTTCCTGCAACAGTAAAAACGCGTGCAATTGGAATTCGTTGTTGTATTTTAACCTCTAATAATTGTTGATTATTAATAAATAGTTCTGCATTTTTTATCCACCTTATTTTTTCTAACTCCTGCTCAATCGATGTTAAATTGATGCTTTCAACAATGGTACCTTTGGTGATCCCTTGGTCTTTTAAAATTTGGGTAATTTCATTTTCATCCATAAATAAAGCCTTGGTTGTTTCGCCCACCAATTCAACTTGTATTTGCGAAACTTTTTTACTCACTTTGGCTTTCCATGCAATTACAAATAAAAATATAAGTGCTGCACCTGCAATGCTCCACAAAGTTTTAATCAATATGTTTTGCCATTGCTTCATTTAGTAGATATAAGGAGGTCTTTAATATGATTGATACAAACATCAATATCACCTGCCCCTGCCATCACAATTAACTTATCAGGTGTGGTTGCCGCCCATGCCAACAATGCCTCTTTTGACATTACTTGTTTTTTTGAGATACTCATTTTTTCAATAAGCATATCACTGGTAACTCCCGGAATAGGTAATTCCCTTGCTGGATAAATAGGCAATAAAATAACTTCGTCTGCCTTATCCAAAGTTTCAACAAAGCCCTCACATTGGTCCTGCGTGCGACTATATAAGTGGGGTTGAAAAACTAAAACCATTTTTTCGCCAGGATAAATACTTCTTACACCAGATATTAATGCATTTAATTCCTCAGGATGATGCGCATAGTCGTCAATCAAAACCTTATTTTCCGTTTTAACCTTATACTCAAAGCGACGCTTTACGCCTTTAAAATCGGCAACTGCTAACTTAATTTTATTTTCATCAATGCCTAATATTAATGCAATTGCAATTGCGGCAGTTGCATTTTCAACATTATGCAAGCCGCCCATATTTAAAATCACTTCCTTCAAAACGCCACCTGGGTGCACTAAATCAAAAATATAGGACCCATCCACTACTTTTAAATTTTGCGTATGATAAGCCGCATCGTTTTTATCATACCCATAAGTTTGCATCGTTTTATTTTCCGAATTAGTGACCACCGTAGTGCCCATTTTTTGAATAAATGTGCCACCAGGCTTAATCTTATCCGCATATTGCCCAAATGCTTTTAATACTTCGGCTGCTGTTCCGTAAATATCTAAATGATCCGGATCCACTGCAGTGATGACTGCAATATTGGGCGACAATTTTAAAAAACTACGATCGTATTCATCCGCTTCTACAACCACAACATTTTTTTCATGGCTCCAAAAGTTGGTATTATAATTGGAAGCGATGCCTCCTAAAAAAGCATTGCAACCATATTCCGTGTGCCTTAATATATGGGCTGTCATTGAAGTGGTCGTAGTTTTTCCGTGGGTACCAGCAATACCTATAGTGAAAGCATTTTCTGTAACCCATTGTAAAACATCGCTACGCTTCACTACATTATATCTATGGTCTCTATAATAATTCAATTCCTTATGATCCCCTGGAATAGCAGGCGTATATACTACTACGGTAGCTACTTTGTCAATTTGATACAAATCATCTTCGAAATGAATTTGTATTCCTTCCTTCACCAAATCGTCCGTTAATACGGTGGGCGTTTTATCATACCCTGAAACTTTCACACCTTGTGTATTAAAATACCTAGCCAATGCACTCATACCAATCCCCCCAATTCCAATGAAATAGATATTTTTTATATTCGTTAGTGGATTTATTATTTGCGTATTCATTATTAGCGGATTATTTCTTACTATTTTAAATATGTTGTAGTATTTGTTCTGCAATTACTTGATCCGCATTTATAAATGCATGTGCTTTTACCTTTTCTTGCATCAACTGTCTACTTTGATCATCATGAATTAAACTTTGCAACAAAGGAATCAATTTTTGATTTACTTCATTATCTTTTACCATTTTTGCAGCACCATCGTCCACTAGTACCAACGCATTATAGGTTTGATGATCCTCAGCTGCATGTGGATAAGGAACAAAAATAGCCGCCTTTCCTGTGATTGAAATTTCAGCAACTGCCATCGCACCCGATCTGCTTACCACTATATCTGCAGCAGTATAAGCGGCACTCATGTTATCAATAAAGGAACTCACATAAACATTGGCATAATCATTTGCAGCAGTTACATATGCAGCAGCATTTGGTTTCCCTGTTTGCCAAATCAATTGTATGTTGTCCTCTAGAAATGCTGTTAAATTATTTTGTATCGCTTTATTAATCGAGCTCGCTCCCAAACTTCCGCCAACAATTAAAACTGTTTTTTTATTGGGCATTAAACCAAAATGCAATACTGCATTATTTTTGTCATAGGAAGTATGGAGAATGTTTTGCCTAACCGGATTACCAGTTACCAATATTTTATCAGCAGGAAAAAAAGATTCCATCCCTTTTGTCCCAGTAAATATCTGAGTCGCATCGGCACCTAACCATTGATTTGCTTTTCCTGCAAATGCATTTGACTCGTGAATAAATGTAGGAATTAATTTTGTTTGTGCTTGTTTCAAAACTGGAAAGCTAGAATAGCCACCCACACCAAAAACGGCATTGGGTTTGAATTTTTTTATGATTGCCTTCACTTGAAAATAACTCTTCACTAATTTCCAAGGCAAGGATAGGTTTTTTAATAGATTAGTTCTGTTAAATCCAGCAATGGTAATCCCTTCAATCTCATAACCAGCTTGTGGTACTTTCTCCATTTCCATTTTACCCTGTGCACCTACAAATAGTATTACCGCATCAGGTTGTATTTTTTGAATGGCTTGCGCTACCGCTATCGCAGGAAAAATATGTCCTCCGGTACCACCACCAGCGATGATGATGCGAATGTTTTTATATTGCGGATTTAACGCCATTGGTTGTCTCAGTATTTTCGTCAGGTAATTCAATTTCAGTTTCTACTGGCGCCTTCCCTTCCATTTGCTCCACATTTCTTGCAACGCTTAAAATCAATCCTATCGAGCAACAAGTAAATATAAAAGAGCTTCCTCCCATGCTTAACAATGGTAAAGTCACCCCAGTCACAGGGACAATGGCTACATTTACCGCCATATTAGCGACAGCTTGAATGATTAATGTAAAGCTTAATCCTAGTGCTAAAAAATCTCCAAATGCATAAGGACACTTTCTAAATATTCGAATGCACCTAAATAAAAATACGAGGTAAATAAAGATGATGAATGCCCCGCCTAATAATCCATATTCTTCTATAATGACTGCATAAATAAAATCATTGTAGGCTTGTGGCAAAAAATTTCTTTGCTGACTATTCCCTGGACCAAGTCCAACAAATATTCCACCATTGGCAATCGCAATTTTTGCTTGTTGCACTTGATACGGTACTTCATTGTCTTTTGCGTACATGAAGTCTTGAACTCGATTCACCCAAGTCCCAAAACGTCCCCAGTTCTTTAATGACTCCGCAACAACTGGTTTATTTGAATCAATTGAACCCTCATTGGCATTGTGTGTCGCAATCGCTACACTAATTATAATTACAATTGGGATCATTGCTACTCCAATCGTTAATAAAATATGTTTAAAACTGACTCTGCCAATAAATAATAAAAGTAGAGAAGTGGCGCCTGTCAATAATGCATTTGATAAATTTGCAGGCATGATTAAACCACAGATAATGAATACTGGTATAATCACTGGTAAAAATCCTTTCTTAAAATCCTTAATCACTTCCTGCTTCTTACTAAGTACCTTAGACAAGTACATGAATAAAGCTAATTTTGCTACATCACTACTTTGTATGGTTAAATTTATAATGGGCAATTTAATCCATCTGCTACCTTCATTAATTTTAGCTCCAAAAAATAAAGTATAAATCAATAAAGGCACAGATAAAATAAATAAAATAGTGGCCACGCGAGAAAAAACAGTGTAATTGACTCTATGTAATCCAAACACAACTAATAAACCAACTAATGTAAATACGATTTGCTTAAATAAATAAAAACTTGTATTACCACGATACATTTTATATGCCAATGAGCCAGTTGCACTATATACTACCAATATAGAGATCAGTGATAATAAAATAACTAAACCCCAGATATATTTATCCCCTCTAGTTCTTTGGTCTAGATGTTCTCTCATCCCTCCAATAGAAGGCATTTGAGAAAATAACTTATCTGTGGTTTCTTTGAACATGATTATAATTCTTTTACGCTTTCTTTAAATTGATGCCCTCTGTCTTCATAGTTTTTAAATAAATCAAAACTTGCGCAAGCGGGACTCAATAACACCACATCCCCTTTCTCGGCTAATTTAAAAGAAGCATTGACAGCTTTTTTTGCAGAATCAACTTCAATAATATGATCTACCTTATCCTTAAA
>ERZ767114.1148-NODE-1148-length-13057-cov-3.130586_pt1 | contig 13057 bp, 10 predicted proteins | sample MGYA00374952_ERZ767114 | MGnify/ENA primary metagenome ERZ767114 (study PRJEB28939, sample SAMN06267156) | marine metagenome | isolation source: Columbia River Estuary | place: USA:Columbia River Estuary, USA | collected 2012-05-05 ...
AGGTTCTTGTTGCTCCTGTTTCAATGCAAGGAGAAGCACCTACATGGGTGGGTGAACTTCCACCTGTTCCTGCTGCAGTAGCTCGAAACATTGGCCGTCTACGTCGACTTATTGCCGAAGATTTCAATTTACTTGAACCGAGAGGAAATGGTCAGATTGATCCCGCAGGCATTCTTGCTCATGATGGAAGGCCATTGGCTGATTATCCACTCGATGGTGAAGCACTCGGGCTTCTCGCTGATACGATTACTCGACACATCGATGCTACCGAAGCATTACCTGATGATCAAACGATTACAATCGAGCGCCGTTCTGAAGCCCTTGTCATCAACATCTGCCAAGGGACATTGATCAATGAAACCATTGGACATCTCCTCCTTGCAATGGCTTCGACCAAAACAGGACGTTGGGGGAGTTTGATGGTTGAACCAACGAGAATTCACCTTTCGGGTGCGGATCTAGAACCTCACGATGTTGTTGATTGGCTCAATGAACTTCCAGCAGATGGAATTGAGGGACTCCTAGCAGTAACACTCCCGAACTCGAGACAAGTACGTTGGAGATTTGCCCAAGTTGCGAAGACCTTTGGAATTCTACGTCATGGTGTTGATCCTCGTAAAATCAACCTTGGTGCATTGGTTCGTAAGTATCGAGGAACCATTGTCGTGGATGAAGTCCTCAGCAAACTCTACTTTGAACGTATGGACATTCAAGGGGCAAAAGATGTCTTACAAGGTATACAATCAGGATTACTCGATATTGTCGTTACGCCAACTGGTCCAATCGGTATCTCAGACCGAAGTCAACGTGACCTTCTTCTTCCAAATTGGGATAATGAAGCGGTGCGTGCAAGACTCCGTCTACGATTAATGAATGAACGAGCCGTTCTATGTTGCTTAAAATGTCAAGCAATACGTCGGTTTAGAGTTGAACGATATCCCGATCTTAAAGATCCAGGAAACTGCATTGTTTGCAAAGGACAAATGCTTGTATGTGCCCGAGAAGGTCTTGAGAAGATGCTTGAAGGATGGGTTGCTTCAGATGAAGAAAGCGATCGTAATCGTATGATTCGAAACGCCTCCTTGCTCAAAACCCATGGATTCTCTGCAATTGTATGCCTCATGGCAAGAGGCGTAGGAGAAGCGACTGCTCAACGTATTCTTCGAAAAGGGCACAGTAACAACATGGATAGTTTACTGCAATCAATACATCATGCAGAGATTGAATACGCGAGAACTCGACGTTTCTGGGGTTAATCATTCCAGATTGACGTTGCGAAGTTTGAGGCCAGCTTCCTTCATCATGCCAGTTGAACGAGTGAAATCTTCAACCCACCGCTCAGGTATATCGGTTCCACCAGCATAAACCACTTCGACAATACCTGCTTGAATCAATGAACGAGCACATCGAGTACACGGAGGCCATGTCACATAGGCAGTGCAATCTCTGAGTGAAACGCCAATGCGTGCAGCATGCATAATCGCATTTTCTTCAGCGTGACAAATAAGAGGATATTTTTCTTCTCGGTTTGCGAGTCGCTCAATTGAATCATCAATACCTCTCGGGAAGCCGTTGAAACCTGTGGAACGAATTTCTCTATCCGAGCCAACAACAACACAACCTACTTTTGTTGAAGGATCTTTACTCCAAGAACTGATGTGGTGTGCTAACTCGATAAACCGAAGGTCCCACTTTTCGCTCATGTTGACTCATACGGTGCTCCTTCATCTTACCTTTGAGTGTTTGGTGGGAGCAATTCGAGATGTTTCGTTCCTTTGACAATACTGAAATATGCGTGATAGATATAATAAAATTCAATTCGCATAATATCCAATCATTTGCAGAAGATGCCTAATTCCTCACATATCTGAGCCAAAAACACAACCTACTTTTGTGGAAGGATCATTACTCTAAGGACTGATGTCATGTGTTATTTCAATGAACAGAAGGTTCCACTTTTCGATGATGCCGACTCATGCGGTGCTCGTTTATTCTATCTTGGAGTGTTTGATGGAAACAATCCGAGATGGTTCAGTCCGTTGTAAATAATAAAATATGCGAATCGAATATAATAAAATCTATTTGCATAATATCCGTTCATTACAAATTGATTTCCAATGCCTCAAACAACTCGCCAATGAGGTACAGAGAGCCGATTGCAAGGGTGTATTCTGGCTGGAGATGTTCAAGAGACAATTTCGCTTCATGTGGTGTCGGTGCGTGAATAATGGCTTGTTCACATGACCAATCAAGACGTCTCAATTCAGAAAAAGATACGCCTGGATAACGCCCGGTTTGGGGTATTGTAAGCAAAATATTCGATGGAGGATGCTTTTTACAGAGATCGAGCAATGGTTGGACAAAGGCATCTAGATCATCTTGTGGAGTGCAGCCAAAGACCAAACACCATTCCATTTTTGAAGCCACACGCTCAGTAATGGACGGTAAAACTCGCTTCAATCCACTCGGATTATGAGCAGCATCCACGAAAAGAGAACCTCCCCATGACATAGGTTCGATATGTTGCATTCGGCCAGGCCAGTTGAGGGATTGCATGGACTCATCTATCGAATCCATTTTGAAATTGAGGTGGCTCAAGGCCACTTTTACCAACATCAATGCTTCCTCTTTCATGGAGGATTTGGAATCGATTGTGATCCATTCTACATTCGCAGGAGAAGGAATCTCTCCTAGAGGCTCTTGTCCAGCATTATGGGCTTCGTTTTCAACTGCAGATCGAGCTTCAGTATCTTCAATGTCCCGAACAAACATTGGCTTTTGTGGTCGAGCGATGGCTGCTTTTTCAGCAGCGATTTCAGCCAATGTATCTCCAAGAATATCTCTATGCTCGAGTTGAATCGATGTGAGGAGGCAAAGGTCAGCTGGTAAGATTCGTGTTGCATCAAAGCGACCACCAAGCCCTGTTTCTACGATGAACACATCAGGGTTAAGGTCGCGAACACACAGGCAAGAAGCAAGAAATGTAACCTCAAAGAAGGTCAATTCAATACCTGAATCGAGTTCTGTTTGCTGAATTTGGGAAAGATAGATGTCGAACTGTTGTTCTGAGATAGGTCTACCATCAATTCGAATTCGTTCCTCAAGATGAACAAGATGTGGCGAAGTGAACATGACCGTGGTTTTATTCAATCGATTCAGATGTGTAGCCATCAATGCACACGCAGTTCCCTTGCCGTTACTTCCTGCAACATGAATAATTGTTGCATCATAGGATTGAATGAGAGATTTGTGAGCCGCATGGACGCGTTCAAGTCCAAGTTTCATGCCACGACGCTTGGTTTGCTCAAGCCACTGTCGGATATTGGACATTCGCTCCCCCAGATTCTCCGTGTTGGGCACTCATGATAGGTGTGGCGATGGACGATTCTTGCTATGGTTGCGTCGATGTGCTCAAATGTGTTCCTCGTCTGGCAGGAGCATGAGCGACATGAACGGAGACTTTCGCCGCCAACTTCCATCTATGATCGGAATGGCCTCGATGTTCTTGGTTACCATCTTCCTTGCTATGTTTATCCGTCCTTGGTACGATAAGGCAGGATTACAAGCGTTCGGAGCAGAAGGGGCTTCACAGATACGTTACATCGCACTTGAATTATTGATGATTTTTGTATTCACTGCAGCGATTCTTGCCCTCGCTCGTTACAAGAAAGAATGGGTCATCAAATACGGGATCATGGGTATTCTCTTCATCGCCTTGATGTATGCAAGTGTACCGCTCGCCCATCAGATTATGGTCGATGATACTGTAGAACCCTTCGAATATGAATCAACGGACTTTGTAGAGGCTGAATACTTGACTGAAATTGGTATGAACCAATACATCGATTCAGTCCGTACCAATGAAAGTGGAATCATCAATAACACGATTCGGTTAAATCAACTAGGATTGGAAGAGCCAATTTGGACATCGGTTATTCCTCATGGAAATGAGAGTTATGAACTTGCTAAACTTGTTGTTGCAACTGGTCCAGATACGATCACTATCAATAACGGTGCATTGATTCAAACACTCTCGCTTACCGATGGAACTCTCCTCTCTACCTACGAGTGTTTCGAATATGATGCGGATGGAAATATTTTCCCTATCGTACAATTTGGATGCATACTTGCAGTCGAAACCAGTGATTCGGTATACATCGTCGATGGTGGAGAGAAACTCCATCGTTTCGCAACCTTTGATGAAGCGCCTAATGTCATGACATTACAAGCAATCTGGCAACTTCCAAATGAGATGAAGGTTGTTGACGATCTCATTGAAGCTGAATTACTTGATGACAACCACCTACTTATCGTAAGCAAAGAAATGGCCGGTGTCGTCGAATTAGAGAAGAATACCAATCAAATTGGAACCTCGGGGACAGGTGCTCAACAAAACGCAAAGGTTCTCATTAACGCAACCTCAAGTGCTAACTTCTCAGCTGCTGATGTTGGATACTCCAATGTCGCTGATGTAACGATGAGTGAAGCAGATAATGCGAACCAACTCATTGTCCTAGGGACAGAAGACGGGGACATCATGTCCTGGAACTTTCAACCCGGTGGAGAGCCAATGGTCGTTGAAGAAAGTAAAGTTTCAATCAATAACTTCGCAGACCAGATTAGAGACGTTCGCTTGACAGATATTGACAATTCAGGGTATACTGAACTCTTGATTACAACTGGGGATGAAGCACGGCTCTTGTATGGGTCAAGTATGGTTCAGAGGCTAATCGTTGATGTAGCAGAAGGAGAGAACGTTGCAGTTGCCTTTGGTGATACGCCGAAAGATGCAGCAGATGATACGACACATCTCTATGCAGTTGTTATCGGCGAGAATTATTCAACAACCTCAGGGGTTGTCGAATCCTCAATGTTCCTCAGTGGAGGAATCGTCTTTGAAGACATCCCAACAATGATTGGATTGCTTGTAAGCATCATCCTGATGATTCTGCTCTACGTTCACAGTGAGTGGTATGTGGTTAACACAGTAGGAATCCTTGTTGGTTCAGGCGTCATTGTAATGCTTGGTGTTTCCTTTGTTCCGACCTTGATCATGGTGTTCATGGTTGCCGCAGCGATATACGATGCTTGGGCTGTCTACAAATCAAAGCATATGCTCGATCTTGCGGATACGATGATCAATCTCAACCTTCCAATCCTCTTGGTTGCACCGCAAGGTTCTGATTATTCCTTTAGAGCAGAACGTGCCCCTCTGGGTGATTCTAATCCTAGCGATTTGCCAACGAGTGTACCCATGAACGATTCTGGGACATCACCTCAAGCAAATATGCAACCTCGTGAACGAGTCATTAAGAAGAGTAATGATGCTATGCTAATGGGCTTAGGCGATGTTATCTTCCCTGGTATGCTGGTTCTTTCAACGCTCCAATACATCGGTGGCGATGATGGCTGGATTATGGCCATCACCACACTGGTCGGCAGCCTTGTTGGTTATTCCATCCTCATGTGGTATGTCGGTCAAGGTAAGGCACAAGCAGGCCTTCCACTCCTCAATGGTGGAGCGATTCTTGGTTATGTTCTGGGTGGATTGATGACCATTGGAATGGCAATGTTCCAATTCAATATTAGTTTGTAGGTGATGAATGATGCTTGATATCCATGTATTCAGAGACGAACCCGACCGAATCCGTGCTGATTTCGATCGTCGCAGCCTTCCACATGACCAGATTGACAATGTTATTGCATTGGATGCGAAATGGAAAGACCTTCTTCACCAAACATCTAATTTGAGGCGTCAAAAGAACGAGGCTGCTCGTGGAATTGGAGCGGCTAAGAAGTCTGGAGATGAAGCAGAAGCACAACGTATTCTCGCAGAAGTTGCAGATTTAGGCTCACAGATTTCTGAAATGGAAGCACAAACCACAGCCGTTCTTGAAGAGCGAGATGCGATTCGCATGCGGATTCCCAATCTCCTTCATCCAGAAGTGCCATCTGGTGCAGATGAATCTGGAAATACAAAACATTCCTTGCATGGTGTCGAACCAACGTATACGTTTGAACCACGTACTCACAATGAACTGATTGAAGAGAACAAATGGGTTGACCTTGAACGGGCTGCAAAGATTACGGGAAGTCGATTCTTTTTCCTTAAGGGAGATCTTGCTCGAATGGAAATGGCCCTGCAAGCTTTTTCTGTAGATTTCATTCAACAACGTGGGTTTACCTTTGTCCAACCACCAGTTATGATGAATCGTGCTGCATATGAGGGCGTAACCGACCTTTCTGACTTTGAGACAGTGATGTACGGTATTGAACCTGATGGCTACTACATGATTGCAACAGCTGAACATCCACTTACTGCTATGTTCATGGGGGAGACAATCCCAGAAGATCAATTACCCATCAAGATGGTCGGTGTGTCATCATGCTTCCGTCGAGAAGTAGGGGCTCATGGGCAATCGGACAGAGGGATCTGGAGAGTCCATCAGTTTACTAAAATTGAACAAATCATACTTACAACACCTGAAACATCTTGGGAACTCCATGAAGAATTACTTCAAAACTGTGTGGATTTATGGGATGCACTCGGGCTCCACTATGAAGTTGTAAACATCTGTACAGGAGACATGGGGACGGTTGCTGCTCGTAAATACGATCTCGAAGCATGGCTTCCTGGGGCGAAAGCATTCAAGGAAATTGTTTCCTGTTCAAATTGTACTGATTACCAATCCAACCGTCTCGATATTCGATATGGAACACCTGGACATCCAAACCAACCGATGGTTCACACATTGAATTCCACTGCAGTAGCCACTTCAAGGGCTCTTGTTGCTATCATTGAGCAGAATCAACTTGAAGATGGTCGCGTCAGAGTACCAGAAGCACTTCAACCGTATATGCAAGGTCAAGATGTACTCGAGCCGTGCAACTGGTAGATTTATTAACTATTAATAAATACTCAATTCGGAGCGGATTGAGATGATGTATTTTGGATACGGGTCAAACTTAGACTGGAATGACTGGAAAGGATATTGTGAAAGAAACAGAAGAAGTCCTGACGGATTTATCGAGATTGAACCTGCATGGGTCCTTGGACATAACCTGAAATTTCACTATCATTCCTCGGGGCGGAAAGGAGGGGCTGCGGACATTGTACCTCTGAATCATTACCATGCTACTCCAGGAGCTCTATTCGAATTGGATGAGGATACATGGGAAACAATGAACATGAAGGAAGGGACAAGAGGTGGTTACTACGAGCCTAAGGAAGTTCGTATTGTCAGACAAAGTGGACAAATTTGCACAGCTTTGACCTACGTGGTGTGTGAGGACAAAATCAAACCTCATTACACGGAACCAAGTGCTGAGTATGAACACTTAATTCGACAAGGACTACTCAGTCGAAGCCTTCCAGACTCTGGTCTAGATCATTCAATGGATGGTAATTGGGAACTCCCTGTAATCGAACATCTGTTTGTGTATGGGACCCTGATGAGCGGTGAGGTACGCCATGAGGAACTTTCTCCATACATTGAATCGATGGAAGATGGTAGCATGCAAGGAAGACTCTACGATCTTGAATATTATCCAGGAGTCAAGATTGGAGAAGGCCTTGTTCACGGGGAATTAATCAAAATGACTGATATTGAATCCTGTTTAAGCAGTATGGATTCGATCGAAGGATTCTACGGCTATGAAAGTAAGAACTCGCTGTATGAGCGAACGATTGTTCCGATTCAAACAAATGGTGGCGTGCATTGGGCGTGGACCTATGTCTATTCAGGTAGCATAGAGGTGAATACTCAGATTGAATCTGGTCGATGGAAGAAGCGTTAGCACCCCTCATTTGACTTCCAATGTTTCTTTTTAAAACATCAGTTTAAAGGGGAAGATAAACGGAATTAGGTTTAAGGTGAAAAAAAATGAGTAAAAAAATATCAAGAATCGGATTCGTAGCAAGTATGTTGTCAGTTATACTATCTCTCTACATCTACTTTGTAAGTGGTGATAAAGACCTAGGAATCTTCGTCGGTCTTTGGGCTCCAACATTAATTCTTGCAACAAAAGAAATTGAAAGTATGCTTGAAGAGTAATCTTTACGCTTCACTCGATTCGATCACATCGTGCGATTTGCGATAGACCGTAAGGTGTTTGTTGATGGATAAAATACGTTCTGGGAATAAGAAAAAATACGGCACTGTCGAAGTTTTTAATCTATCAGAATGGGGTCGTCCCTTTGCTCGAATCGCTGCAAGGTTCCTTGAAAAGAAACCAATCTCGGTTATTCAAGTTACCAATATACACTTCCTGCTTTCTTTGTTTTGTGCATGGCTAATCTATGAAAAATATCTGCTAGAAGGCTGTTTTCTGTTAGTCATAAAGGGTGTTATAGACGCTGTCGATGGTGAACTCGCCCGCATTCGGGAAAGGCCATCACATGTCGGGAGATACTGGGATACTGTCGCTGATACGATCGGACTCATTGCAGTAATGTACGCTTTTGGTGTTGTCTTAGACTGGGAAATAGTTTTGACATCGATCTTAATTCTCGCTACATTGCTTCAATATTCCTTGTTCAATCATTTTTCAATATTGATGAGAATGTTGGGTTCTGGAGATCAAACCAGCCGTATCGACGAACGTATTCGCCCTGTTGCTCAACCTTGGGAAAGCCAAAGGGCTGTGAATATTTTTCACACAATTTATGTTGTATTTTTCAGCTGGCAAGACAGTCTTGTCTCTAAGTTGTCTGGAAAGGGATCAGAAAAATTACGGTTTGAATTAACCGTATCATCTTCCCTTGGCTATGGAATGCAATCCCTTCTCATCTTTTTACTCGCACTCACTCAGAATCTGAGTTATTTACCTCACTTAATTTTGGGTGTGAATGGTTTCTTAGTAGCCTTGGTTCTTCTTCGAAGTCGCCTTGGATGAAACATGTAAAATGGGCAAACTTCGTTTTATTCGAGAAGAAGCGTGAACTAGAATGTTTCTAGGTAAACATAGAAAGTTATTGCACTAGCGATTGGTGACAATAACGCACCTAGCGCTAATTGATATCTCTGCATTCGTAATCCTATCAAACCAAGAATTATTGTGGTTGAGATATTGGAGATAATGCCTACGATCAAATAAATCAAAACTTCCAATCCTTGAGGTTCGAAAATGAACAATATTATTGGTAATCCTGGGAAAATAGTCAAAGATGGAATAAGAAAACCAAACCATAAATCAAACCACCTATTGGTGAAAGACTGGGGAGCATTTCCCCATGAGAATTGCTGTTCACAATAAGGGCAATCGAATAACCCACTGAGGTCAGTCTCTAGTTCAATCTCTTTCTCACAATGGGGACACTGAATTTCAACCACATTTACAATTTAGAAGGATAGGATAAAAATGTTCTCCATTCATTGAAGGCTTTGAATTGGGGGTGTAGGACTCTAGTTCGATCCAAACGGCTGGTGATAACCTTCTTTGAGAGTTGATTACTCATGTGTACCGCCCAAAAAGATTCACTCGAAAGTAATCATATTTGAAAAATCAAATGTGAATTGACTGGAGCGATGCGCGGAAATACATCATCAATTTTGTGTTTCAGTAGGTGTTGGCCTTGCCATGATGTTGATTTGCTTGTTGTTCATTTGAGATTTGTACAAAGTGAATACAAGTGTTCCACAAACCAATGGTGCAAATAGCAACGGTATGAGTGCTGGTAGCTGTGTTGCAACGATGGTCGATAGGCCAAGGAAGCCCAGAATGCAACCAGCTGTGCTAGCGGTTGAAAATTCTCTTTTTATGTCTGTCAGTGTTCTGTCCATGTCCTATACATCACCAATGCGAGTATATTATGGCATGTTTTCGGAGGGGTCGAAAATGGTTTTTTTTGAAAACAAATAGTATCAGTATCGAACCTTCTTTCGAGTAATGGTTCTCCAAATTCGCTGTAGTGGGTCGTAATAGCGGTCAACGACTCGTTCTTTGAGTTGTATAATTGCATCATCGGTGATTTGGATTCCAGCTGGACAAACCTCTGTACAACATCGTGTGATGTTACAGTACTCGATTCCGAATTCTTTCTTGATCTCTGGAATACGGTCTTCTGTATCGAGTGGATGCATTTCGTACTGTGCAAGTCGAACGAGGTTTCTTGGTCCAGCAAAGTCGTCAAACATTTCATGGTCTCTTAGAACGTGACATGTGTTGACACAAAGGAAACATTCGATGCACTCGCGGAAGTGTTGAACTCTGTCAGCTTCCATTTGGTTGAATTCCCAATTCATTTCATCAGGACCATTAATTGGTGCAATCTTCTGAGCAATATCGTAGTTCCATTGAACATCTGTAACGAGATCCTTAATGTGCGGGAATGCTTTCATAGGACGAATTTCAATAGGTTGTCCTTCAGGTGTTTCTGCAACAACGTCACTCATACGGGTCATGCACATCAAGCGTGGACGTCCGTTGATTTCTGCTGAACAAGAACCACACTTTCCTGCTTTACAGTTCCAGCGAACTGCCATGTCCGGTTCCTTTTCGTGTTGAATACGATGAATACAATCGAGAACAACCATACCTTCATCGAGGGTGATTTCGTAATCTTCCAACGTTGTTTCTCCATCTTCGCCACGAGCGACCTTGAATGCCTGCTTCTTTCCTTTCAATGACATTACTTGCCACCTCCTGCTTGTTCTTCAGCCCGTTCTGCAATCATGTCTTTTACTTCCTTGATTGCGTCTTTAAGATCATCTCTCATCTCTTCTACAGGTTCTTGTCGAATCTTTACTTCTCCTTCCTCCATCCAGATGATGTTCAGAGTCTTACCCCAGTATTCATCTTCAGGTATAGGCATATCTTCACGAGTATGTCCACCTCTGCTTTCCTCACGAGTGAGTGCAGCAAGAGCACAGGCAATGGAAACATCAGCCATGTTGATCAAGTCAAGTGCTTGGTGCCATCCAGAATTATATCGTCGAGAAGTTCCTGGGAAGGAAGCATGAGCTCGTTCTTTGAATGCATTGAGTTCCTCAAGAGCTTCTTCAAGTTCCTTCTTAGTTCGAATGATTCCGACCTTGTTCTGCATCATTTCTCGCATTTCATCATAAATGACTCCAGGGTTTTCGCCACCTTCCTTGTTAAGTGGTTGAACCATTTCCTCAATTGCAACTTGAACTTGTGCATCATCAATGGATGGTTGAGCTAAATCCTTGGAACGCTTAGAAGCGAATTCACCAGCACGCTTTCCAAAGGTGATCAGGTCAGATAGTGAGTTTCCACCTAGACGATTAGCGCCGTGTAGCCCGCTCGCTGCTTCTCCGCAAGCGTACAAACCAGGAACAGTTGATTCCTGAGTTTCAGCATTGACGAGAATTCCTCCCATGACGTAGTGAGCCGTTGGACCAACTTCCATCTTGTCTTTGGTAATATCAACACCAGCCAATTCCATGAATTGGTGATACATTGAAGGCAACTTCTTCTTGATGGCTTCTGGGCCACGGTGTGAAATGTCGAGGTATGCTCCTCCGTGTTCAGATCCTCTTCCTGCACCAACTTCAGCCTTGATTGCCTTAGCAACAACGTCTCGAGTCAAGAGTTCGGGAGGTCGACGAACAGTTGCTAGTTTGCCGCTAACAACTTCTTCAACCCACTTATCCGATTCTTCGATGCTTTCTGCGTGATCGCCCTTGAACATCTCAGGGACATAATCGAACATAAAACGCTCTCCTTCACTGTTGGTAAGACGTCCACCTTCGCCACGAACACCTTCCGTGACAAGGATTCCTCGTACAGATGGAGGCCAAACCATTCCAGTAGGATGGAATTGAATAAATTCCATATCACGGAGTTCAGCACCTGCCCACATGGCGAGAGCGTGACCGTCTCCGGTGTATTCCCAGGATCCGGAGCATACACTCCAGCATCGAGTGATTCCACCAGTCGCAAGAATGACCGACTTTGCCGAGAACGCATGGAATTCACCATCGACACGGGTGTATGCGACACATCCAGTGACGCGGTCTCCTTCCTTGAGGAGATGGCGAACGGTGTATTCCATGAAGATGTCAATACCTTCGTGTATTCCACGTTCTTGTAATGTACGAATGATTTCGAGTCCAGTTGAATCTCCAACGTGAGCGAGTCGAGGGAATGTGTGTCCACCAAAGTTTCGTTGATTGATGAGTTGCTTTGGTGTACGGTCAAAGACTGCACCCCACTGTTCGAGTTCACGCACTCGGTCTGGAGCTTCCTTTGCATGGTATTCAGCCATACGCCAGTCTGCAAGCCATTTACTTCCTTTCATTGTGTCGTGGAAGTGAACCTTCCAGCCATCACGAGGGTCAGCATTTTGCAAAGCAGCAGCACAGCCACCTTCTGCCATGACTGTATGTGCTTTTCCAAGTAGAGATTTTGTGATAATTGCGGTCTTAGCACCACTGCGGGCTGCTTCAATTGCAGCACGTAGGCCTGCTCCACCAGCACCGATAACAACCACGTCATATTCGTGTTTCAAGTATTCTTCAGTCATTTCATCACCCCAAAATTACGAAGGCCATGTCATTGATGTGCCCTTCAGCCACCGCAAGCGTCCACAAGTCGCCCAAGAATACGAACCCAAGGCTGGTCCAAAACCAAAAGCCGTGTGATCTGTTGAATACGCTGATTTTTTTGAAGAGTTTACCACGAAGTGCAGAAATGCCACTGACCCATCTATCGAGGCTACCGCCTGCAAGGTGACGCAGAGCGTGACAAGATGTGACGTACATTGTCAGCAAGAACGCTTCAGTTCCCATGATGAATGTACCAAACGAGAACCCCCATCCTTCATCGAAATGCAAAGTGTGCGTTACATCCCACCACTTGATGGCGATGATGATGATTGCTGCATAGAGGAAATATCTGTGAAGGTTGTTGAAAATAAACAAGCGCTTCTCTCCACCGTATCCAATCTTCTTGTTGATATCAGGTTCGTCAACCCAGCACGCAGTTGGGCTTTGGAAGAACGTTCTGTAGTAAACACGACGCATGTAATAGCAGGTTCCACGGAAACCAAAAGGAATCCAAAGACCAAGTATTGCAGCATTGACCCAACCTGGAT